>SXGR01262016.1_pt1 | contig 16128 bp, 16 predicted proteins | sample 3174711 | NCBI WGS metagenome assembly SXGR01 (sample SAMN11356860, study PRJNA531348) | freshwater metagenome | isolation source: freshwater sample F1-60 | place: China: Fuxian Lake, Yuxi | collected 2017-12-25
AAGATACCTCTGGTCTTGTGCGTAAATCGGTTGTTGATGAAAATCAAATCGACTTTCCCATCCTGAATGCGCACGCCGGCCATGGGGCCGGTCGGCTTTCGCTGATCGAGCAGGAAGATGAAGGCCGCTTCCTGCTCGGCCTTGACACCCGATATCGTTCCATTGACCAGGGTCTCGATGGCGGCGGTCTCTGAGTCGCCGAGTTTAATGCCGAAAAGCGAGATGGTGGCGCTCGAAATCGATGCAGACTCTGTCACATCGTGCTTGCTCAGCTCATACGGCTCGGCGTGAGCCGAAGGGGTAAGGCCGGCGAAGGGGCCTACAATAGCCAAGACCAATATGAGTGCCACGTGATGCGTCCCCATTCTCTTCTCCTTTATTCCCGACCTGCGATTATGGCTGTGGCGTCGTGGTCAGCAGCATTTCTCCGAGCTGTCGCAGACGGAGAAAGTATGGTTGGGAGTCTGTGTCCAGTTCTGCCGTCAGTTCGTGTAGCTCATCCAAACAATCTCTCACCAGGGCCATTCGTTGGTGGTCGAGTCCTTCGGGACTGTCCAGAAAGAAGACCACACACCCGCTGATGACGGTATCCAGAGTCATCAACTGGCCTTGGTGTGGGCTTGAGAATTGGGGCCAGCCCACGACGCAATGCTGTTCCCACGCTGCCGCGACGCCGTTTCGCGCCATTGTCTGCCGCTCCGTTACGGATACAGTCCGCGTTGGAGATGCGCTTGAGCGACTTGGTCGATTCCGCTCATGAGCGCCGCCATGCGCATCGATGTCCGCCGTTCGATCGAGAACTGAAGAGTGCGATGAAAGGCCGACGTGATGATATCGTGCAACCGCCGCTGAATATCGTTCGCACTCCAAAAAAATCGTTGAAGATCCTGCACCCACTCGAAATACGACACGATCACTCCGCCTGAATTCGCCAGAATATCGGGAATGATAAAGATGCCTTTTTCTTCGAGTATGTGGTCGGCTTCCAGGGTCGTTGGGCCGTTCGCTCCCTCCGACAGAATGCGACAGCGAAGACGATCGGCATTTGTTCCCGTAATTTGCTCTGAGAGGGCTGCGGGAACGAGTATCGTACAGTCCAGTTGCAGTAATTCCTCATTCGTGATGGGCTCCCCCATCTTCATATCAGAGAGCGATTGTCCTGAGTTCCGGTACTGTCTGATCAGTTCAGGGACATCCAATCCCTTTGCATTGTAGATGCCTCCGAGCACATCGCTGACGGCAACGACTCGCGCGCCCTCTTGCTGCATGATGAGCGCGGTGTGAGAGCCGACATTCCCGAAGCCTTGGATGGCCACTGTCGCATTTTCGATCGATAGCTTGAGGTGGCGGAGCGCTTCCAGTGTGGCATAGACGACCCCTCGTCCCGTGGCTTCTTCGCGTCCGAGGCTGCCGCCGAGCGAGAGCGGTTTGCCGGTCACCACGCCTGGAACCGCATAGCCGACCTGTTGGCTGTAGGTATCCATGATCCACGACATGACTTGCGCGTCGGTTCCCACGTCGGGAGCCGGTACGTCTTTGTCCGGGCCAATGAGAGGAAAAATTTCAGCGGCATAGCGCCGAGTCAGTCGCTGTAATTCAGCGCGGGATAACCTCTTCGGAGAGACCTGGATACCGCCTTTGGCTCCGCCATAGGGCAAGCCTGCCAAGGCGCATTTCCATGTCATCCACATGGCGAGGGCCGAGACCTCTCCAAGGCTCACGTCCTGATGATACCGAATGCCTCCCTTGCAGGGGCCGCGCGAGGAGTCGTGTTGCACCCGATAGCCGGTAAAGACTTCCACCCGTCCATCATCCATACGTACCGGCAGGCTGACGATGAGCGAACGTTGGGGCAGCTTCAACCGTTCACGTAGGTCTGGGTCCAACTGCATCGCCTCAGCCGCTCGATCGAATTGTGCGACCGCCAAACGAAAGGTGTGGGTGTCAAGCTCTTGCATAAGCCCTCGATCCATTACAAGTTGAACCGGGTGATCGGCGCGAGTTCATCGGTTGCAACAAGGCGGTTGCCGGGACGCTCTGCCACGGTTGTCCATTCAATCGAAAACACCTCACCGAATATTCGGGCGAGATCAGATTTGACCTTGTTGAGCGAGACGGGCCTGCCGCGTAGCGCGCTCATGGAGCTGACCAGGCAATCGGTGAATCCGCACGGATGGATTCGTTGAAACGGCGCCAGGTCCATGTCGACGTTGAGCGCGAATCCATGCAATGTAATGCCTCGTTCGATGCGGATTCCGATAGACGCGATTTTTGCCGGTTGAGGCGTCAGCACCCAGATACCGGGTTTCTTCTCGATTCGATGGCCGTCGATGCCCCAGTGTGTGAGTAGGCGAAGGATCACGTCTTCAAACAGCCAGACGAGTCGTCTTGGGCCTGTTGCGTGCTGAGTCAGCCTGAGGATCGGGTACGCAATGATTTGTCCGGGGCCGTGGTAGATCGCTGATCCTCCACGGTTCACCCGATGCAGCGCCGTTCCATTGGCGCGTAAGAGAGCTTCATCGCCGCCCCAATCGGATATGTGTGTGCTGCGTCCCAGCGTATAGACAGGTTGATGTTCAAGGATGACGACCGTATCAGGTCTCATGCCCGAGAGACGCTCATGGTGGAGGCGGGACTGCAGCTCCCATGCAATGGAATAGGGGACAGGTGTGGGAAAGACAAGGAGCGATCCAGCGATGGCAGGTGGAAGCGCAGGATTTGTTGTGTCGGCCGGAGGCTCCAAAGCGCAGGATCCAGTCACTGACTCACCGTTCGGAGTTAAGGGCGGTCTGCATAGATTGCCAGGCATCGGAACAGCGCTGTGTCGGTAAGGAGGAGTCTCTTGCGACGGTGTCGCGCGCATCCATAGACGAGGCATTGTCGCATAACTGGTTATCGGGGGGAAGCGGGATCTCGCAGGCCGGGCTTTCGCCCGGCCTGCGGACTTGTGTGTCAACCAAGGTGCTTACTTGATGGCAGCGAAGAGTTCTCGAATCTCAGGCGTCTTGAGCTTTTTGAGCGCCTTCACCTCGATCTGGCGGATGCGTTCGCGCGTGACCGACAGGTTCTGGCCGATTTGCTCCAGGGTGCGGGCCTCCTCATAACCGATCCCGAAGCGGAGGCGGATTACTGTTTGTTCCCTCGGTGTGAGAACTTCGAGGATACGATCCAACTGCGTGGTCATCTCGGTTCGGTGTACGTGGGCATCGGGGGGAACTGCGAGTTGATTCGGAATCATGTCCCCGAACTGGGTTTCCCCATCTCCGATCGGCATTTCCAGCGCCACCGGCTCCTGGAATGCCTGCACGGTTTCATGGAGCCGATCGGGTCTCATGTGAAGCACATGGGCAATCTCTTCTACGCGAGCGGGACGTCCGAACTGCTGCCCAAGGCGGCGTGTCACCCGAAGAATGCGATGGGAGGCTTCGGTCTGGTGGACCGGAATGCGGATGGTCCGTGATTGATCCGCGATGGCCCGCGTAATGCCTTGTCTGATCCACCAGGTGGCATAGGTGCTGAATTTGAAGCCTTTTCGGTATTGATAGCGCTCGGCGGCTTTCATCAGGCCGATGTTGCCTTCTTGGACGAGGTCGAGCAAGGCGAGCCCTCGGCCGGTATAGTGTTTGGCGACATCAACCACCAATCGCAGATTTCGCCGCACGAGTTCGTCTTTGCCTTGTTCGAGGACGACTCGCCGGACCGAATCTCATCGAGTAGCTCCTGCAGTCGTTGTCCCGTCGTAAGGGCGGGTTTCATCGTGCGCATCGGTGGTTTCAGCAGGGCAAGGATCGTCTGCTCCGTATCATCCAGCGCCGTGGCTGAAAGTCCGCTGAGTCGCTTGACGAGTTGGAGTTTCTTGACGGACTCCGACAAGGCCGCTGTCCGCTTCGAACGGGCAAGTAGGTTCACAACGTGGCGCAAGGTAACTCGGATTCGCCTAGTGCCCTGATCAACCTGTTTCGCAACCGCCACTTCTTCTTCGCGCGTGAGTAACTCCCGCTCACCGAACGAACGGAAGTACAGGGATTCCAATAAGAACGGGCCTACACCATGACTTGTACGCATAGCCGGCGGAGGTTGTTCTTCTTGATCGGATTTCTGTGTGTTGCCACGGCCGATTACTCCCAGCAAACCGCTTGCCTGCTGGTTATCGGCGTCTACGTCGGTCTCGACAGTCTTCTTGCTTTCAGCGTCATCCGTCGCCCGAAGTTCTTCATCGTGCATGGCATCACCTTTCGTCTCGTGGTTGATCCCTCTACCTCTATTAGAGCGTGATGGAGACAAGAGGATTCATCCGGGTCATTACCGTTGTCTCTTGCTCTACCAAGCAAAAGGAATGCTGGATGAAAGATGAGAACAGGCTGGCGCGATCACCTGGAAATTACAAGACTATTAAAGGGACTTAATGAACAAGAGAGGGTCGTTCTGTCTCAGTTATGCGGCAACTATGTAGAATCGCCTACAGTCCGAAGGCCGAACTGCCACACTATTGGGGTGACGGTTCTTTAACCGGCATGATGTATCAGCGCATCGACGAACGGTCATGAAACATCGGGGCGAAGGACAGGCGCTCGGTTGCAAACCATAGAATAAACCCCCTAGAATGCCGCCATGTTGCAGCTTACCAGCGGTGAACGGATTCATCTCGTCGATCAGAAGGGGCGTCACTATGCGCTGACCCTGAAGGCCGGGGAAATATATCAATTCAGTGGGCAGACTATCGCGCATGATGCGCTTATCGGACGTCCTGATGCGACCATGGTGACGTTGTCCCGCGGGAAGAAGATGCTGGCGATCCGGCCGACGTTTGGGGACTATGTGCTCAAGATGCCACGTGGCGCGCAAGTACTGTACCCAAAGGATCTTGCGCTTATCCCCATGTGGGCGGATGTCTATCCGGGGGCTCGAGTATTCGAGGCCGGAACCGGTTCAGGGGCTCTGACCATGGCGCTGTTACGCGCGGTTGGGTCGAGTGGTTTGGTGGTGACGTATGACGTACGGGACGACTTTGCACGCACTGCGCTGCTCAACATCGAACGCTATATGGGGTCTGTCTCCAACCTGGTGTCATTGCGCAAGAATGCCTATGAGGGCATTGAGCTGCTTGATGATGGCATCCCGTTCGATCGCGTGGTCCTCGATCTTCCGGAGCCATGGCAGGTGATTCCTCATGCAGCCCATGCTCTTCGGTCCGGCGGGATCTACGCGAGTTTTGTTCCCACCGTTCCCCAAGTGATGCAAACGGTCGAGGCCCTTGAGCGGACGGCAGTCTTTGCCATGGTGGAAACATTTGAGACGCTGCTGCGGACCTGGTCGGTCCAAGGCCGAAGTGTGCGGCCTGATCACCGCATGGTCGCCCATTCCGGGTTCATTACGGTGGCCAGAAAAGTTGAGCCTGGGTTGCTGGATTTTGCAACCAGTCAGGAGGCCGAGAGCCAAGGAATATCTGAGGAGGCGTCCGGCAATCAGGGAGAGGAGCACAGTCGGTGAGTCGGCTGGCAGGGAAAGTCGCTGTAGTGACCGGAGGGAATGCGGGAATCGGCGAAGCAATTGCTCAGACGTTTGTGCGAGAAGGGGCGGCGGTGGTGATCACCGGACGTCGCCAAGATGAATTGGATCGTGTGGTCCATGAAATTACTCGGCGGAACGGCAAGGCGATCGCAGTGGCTGGCTCGGTCACGGACGACCGCCATGCACGGGCGGTTGTGAATGAGGCAATCCAGCGATTCGGCAGCCTGGATATCTTGATCAACAATGCCGGAGTCGGAGAGTTCGGCCGCCGGCTCCATGAGCTTGACGATGAGACCTGGACTCGTGTGCTGGATGTCAATCTGACCGGCGTATTTCGCATGACGCGCGCGGCGGTCCCCGAAATGTTGAAACGGGGGCGGGGATCGATCGTCAATATTTCATCGATTGCCAGTCTGGTCGGTATTCCCTATCTGCCCGCATATGCTGCTTCCAAAGGCGCGCTGGACGCGCTGACTCGCGCGATCGCCATCGATTACGCCAAAGACGGCGTCCGTTGCAATGTGGTCAACCCCGGGCTGATCGCAACCCCAATGGCAGCGCCGCTCATGGCCAATCCTGAGCAGCTCAATCCGATCCTTGACCGCTATCCGATTCGACGGACCGGGAAACCTGAAGAGGTTGCCGATATGGTGCTGTACCTTGCTTCCGATGAAGCGATGTGGGTGACGGGGGGAACCTTCACGATCGATGGCGGGATGACAGCGTGGTGAGGTTGTTGTCGTAATGGAAATCAGCGTTGAGACCGAATTTTGCGGCATTATCGGTAATCCTGTCGAACATTCCCTATCGCCGGCGATCCATAATGCGGCGTTTCGAAGACTCGCCCTCAACTATGTGTATCTTGCCTGGAGGGTCGAATCGATCGGTGATGCAATCAGAGGGCTTCGCGCGCTTGGGAATTTTCGCGGTGCCAGTGTCACGATCCCGCATAAGGTATCGGCCGTGCCGTTTCTTGACGACATAGAACCGACCGCGCGGCAGATCGGGGCGATCAATACCATCGTGGCCGAGAAGGGCCGGCTCATCGGGCATAACACGGATGCCACAGGCGCCTTGCGAGCGCTGCGGGAAGGTGGGGTTACCGTCACGGGGCGGCGTATCGTCATGCTGGGATCCGGCGGCGCCGCGCGGGCCATTGCCTTTGCGTTGGCAGCAGAGTCGAAGGCAGAGGCGCTGATGTTGCTCGGAGTCGATGATAAAGAACGGGTGGCGTTGGCACGCGACCTCCGGTCGAAAACCGATTTGGTGGTGGAAGACTATTTCCTCGATGACAGCATTCTCGGCAGGACGGTTCCTGACGCCCAGGTCCTGATTCACTGTACTCCTATCGGCATGTCTCCCAGGGGTGACGCGACCTGCGTGCCGGCCTCGCTGCTTCACCCCGGTCTTGCCGTGATGGACATCGTCTATAATCCGCGGGAGACTCGATTGCTCAGAGATGCCGCGCGCGCTGGGTGCCAGACGATTCCTGGCCTCGAAATGTTTCTCAATCAGGCGGTTGCTCAGTTCGAACTGTGGACCGCTCGGTCCGCGCCGGTTGACGTCATGCGTGCGGTGCTGGAGTCTCATTTCCAATGAATGTTGTGCTCATCGGGTATCGTGGAACCGGGAAGAGCACCGTCGGAAAAGTGGTGGCCACGCGTCTTGGCCGAATCATGGTATCGACTGATGTGGAGATTGTGAAACGAGCCGGGCAGAGCATTCCTGAGATCGTCGCGCAGTATGGGTGGGACTATTTTCGTGATCTTGAGTCTCAGGTCTGCAGGGATTTGGCGCATGGGGATGGACTGGTCATCGATACGGGCGGAGGCGCAATCCTTCGACCGGAAAATGTCGACAGACTGAAAACCGCCGGCACCATGTTCTGGCTGATGGCCTCGGTCGAAACCATCACGAAACGCATCGGGCGAGATACACAACGTCCTTCACTGACGGGAGCCCAATCGTTCGTCGACGAAGTCCGGGATGTCTTGCGTGAGCGAACGCCGAAGTATGAGGCTGCGGCTGATCATGTCATTGCAACCGATGGGCGACCGGTCGTGCAAATTGCAGACGAAATTCTTGCCCGGCTGTAGCCGGTGCGTGCCGCGTGTGGTCGTCGGATCGTATCCTTGACAAGCCTTCTCATGACATGGTTCATGTACCATACGTGCGCCTGTGGCTCAATGGATAGAGCAGCGGACTTCGGATCCGCGGGTTGGGGGTTCAAGTCCCTCCAGGCGCACCAGACTGGATCATGGGGTTCCGCCTTCAAAGTGGCATAGACCTTTTCTTCGGCACGAGACACATTCGTGCGGTACTGACCTTCCCCCAATTCTGTAGACGCCTCGCCGTCTTTCCTCTGAGTCACGGTTCTCGATGGTGATTCGTCCCGCTCCCATTTCCTCCTTCAGCCGCTTCCTATTCGTCATAGTTGACACAGCGGTTGCATCTGTCAGAAAGTACGGACCTCTATGCCAGAGCAGCTTGTGTGGGTGCCCTCTTTCACGATGAGGCTTTATAACAACGCTTGGAATATTCGCCTAAGCGGATTCCGGGGAGACAGGTAGAGAAAGGAGTCGGTGGTGGAACAACGGTATGCAATTACAGTGAAGTTCTTGGTCGATACAGATTCGGCAGAAGATGCCGAAGAAATGGTTGAAACAGCCTGTGAAAAGGCAGCGGCGGCATTTCCAGAGATGAGTTATGAGGGGATCGAGGATATCGAGGAAGAAGAGGACGAGTAACTCATTGCCTAGAGTGAAGACGTGACTTGTGCGAGGAGAACTGTGATGCCATCGGCTCAACTCGAACGGGAGGTCGGCACTGTCGCAGGCGGCTGCTTTTGGTGTCTTGAGGCAGTCTACGACCAGGTGCGGGGGGTTGAATCCGTCGAATCAGGCTATATGGGCGGCGCTGTCGACAATCCCTCGTATGAAGCGGTCTGTAGCGGCCGTACCGGCCATGCCGAAGCAGTTCGAGTTACCTTCGATCCACAGGTCATCTCGTACCGTGAGCTGCTTGAAATTTTCTTCCTGATCCACGATCCCACCACGCGTAATCGTCAAGGGAACGATATTGGGACGCAATACCGCTCGGCGATCTTTTATCACCAGCCTGTTCAGTGCCAAATAGCCGACACACTGATCAAAAGGTTGGAGCAGGAACAACTGTATCCTGCTCCCATCGTGACTGAGGTCATGCCAGCTTCGCAATGGTATGAGGCTGAAGCCTACCATCAAAAGTATTTTGTTCGAAATCCCCTCCAAGGCTACTGCCAGTTCGTCGTCGGCCCCAAGGTTGCAAAGTTCCGGCAGAAGTGTACCTCTCGGTTAAAAGCCTAGTCGCACCCTCTTATCGACCCCATACGACATTTAACATTCCTGTAACCAGCCGATAGTACCGCCTTAATTCTTGTTTGCTAATCTGGCCACAGTTGTAGATCAAGAACAGCGCAGATCTTTATTTAGGAGGTGGTTGAATGCAGCGATGGCGGTTAGCAATGACAGCTTGTGTGGTTGGTCTTGGGTTGCTGGTCCAGGCCAACGTGGCTCAAGCCAAGGTTGAGGATCTCCTGTATGAGAAGGGGCAGATCACGAAAGAGGAATGGCTTAAGTTGAAAGCCGAGCATGAAAGAGACGATGCGCTCATTGCAGAGAAGGCAGCGATCAAGAAATGGTTCGATAAGATCAGTATCCGGGGCTATGTCCAGGGCCGCTATAGCTACCTTCCTGGAGATAAAAGCATACGAAGCGAGTACGATAGCTTCATCAAGGATGATACGGGCTTTGCGCTCCGCCGAGCCCGCCTCGTCATTTCCGGCGATGTGACGGATTGGCTGTCGTTTTATATCCAGCCTGAATTTGCAGGGTCTGTTCCGGGCACGACCGGAGATCAGAGCAATCACTTTGTCCAACTTCGAGACGCCTACGCCGATGTCTTTATGCCCGTGCCCTTTCTATTCTTAGAGGAAAATGAGTTGCGGCTTCGCGTAGGGCAATCGAAGGTTCCGTTTGGATTCGAAAACCTTCAGTCCAGTCAAAATCGGCTGGCTTTTGACCGAAGCGACGGGATCAACAGTGCGGTGCAGGGCGAGCGAGACCTCGGACTGTTCATGTACTACACGCCCAAGGAGACCAGAAAATTATTCAAAAAGTTGGTCGATTCTGGTCTCAAGGGATCTGGAGACTATGGCGTCTTAGGTATCGGGGTCTACAACGGCCAGACTATCAATGTCTCTGAACGGAATGACAATAAACACGTCGTTCTGCATGCCACCTATCCCATGGAATTACCGTACGGACAGATCATCCAGTTTGGCGTGGATGCGTATCGTGGGGCGTTCAATGCTGTGAGTGGTACAGGTACTGGCATTTCAGGGACTCCCTTGCGCGAAAATAACGGGAATATTCTCGACGAGCGAGTCGGTGTCCATTTTGTGCTATTCCCTCAACCGATCGGTTTTCAAGCGGAGTGGAACTGGGGCAACGGTCCTCAGTTGAACTCTACCCGAACATGCGTGGAAGAGGGGAACGTCCAGGGCGGTTACGTCCAGGGGATGTACAAGTGGGACGTGAGTCGGCCGTGGTTGACCAGCGTGATCCCCTATGTCCGGTACCAAGAATACAGTGGCGGGAAGAAGCATCGGACTAATGCGCCCTTTAATGTAGTCCGGGAATGGGAAATCGGAGCTGAGTGGCAATTCACCAAATCTTTAGAGTTCACGATTGCCTATGCCAGGAGCAGACGTACAGATACACAAACCGCACCCTATGCAATCCGGGAGGGGGATATTGTCCGTACGCAATTGCAGTGGAATTTTTAACATTGATCGATTTAACGGAAGGGGTGAAACCTGTCTTCTTCACCAGAGGGCAGGGGAAAGTCCTGGAATTAGCCAGATGTAACACCGATGTAACGCTAGGGTAATGCGCTGGTAATAGAATGTAGTCATTCTTACGATGAGGGAATTGGGAAAGGAGTGCCAATGAACATATCAGCTGCCAGGTCTAGTCTAGGTTGCGTCGCCCTCCTCGGAGCTCTTGCTACGGGACTCCCGTCAGCCTATGCCGATGCTCCGATTACGCTCGATCCAGCTTTGAAGGGGTACATCAAGGTCAGCGGGGTATCCGGCAATCTCAATAGCATTGGCTCGGATACGCTCAATAATCTGATGACGCTTTGGGCCGAAGGGTTTCGCAAGCAGTACCCGAATGTCAAAATCCAGATCGAAGGAAAGGGGTCGAGCACCGCGCCTCCGGCTTTGATCGAAGGGACGGCGCAGATCGGACCGATGTCTCGCACGATGAAAAACACCGAGATCGATGCCTTCGAGCGAAAGTTCAGATATAAACCCACCGCAATCCCGGTCGCTATTGACGCGCTTGCCGTCTATGTCAATAAGGACAACCCCGTTCAGGGGCTTACGATGGGACAAATCGATGCGATTTTTTCGAAGAGCCGGCGCTGGGGCTACAAAGAGAATATTCAGCTGTGGAAGCAGGTTGGTGTGGAGGGTGAACTGGGCGGTAATCCCATCAGCAGTTATGGCCGGAATTCAGCCTCAGGCACGTATGGATTTTTTAAGGAGCATGCTCTCAAGAACGGCGATTTCAAGGATGAAGTCAAGGAACAGCCTGGGTCCGCCTCCGTGGTTCAAAGCGTGAGTGAAGATCAAGCCGGCATCGGCTACAGCGGCATTGGATATCTCACATCAAACGTGCGGGCGGTTCCTCTCGCCGAAAAAGACGGCATGCCATTTAAAGAGGCCACTCAACAGAACGCGGACAATGGGTCCTACCCGCTCTGGCGGCATCTCTATCTGTATGTGAACAAGGCGCCCAATAAGCCGCTTGATCCGATCGTCAAAGAATTCATCAAGTTCATCTACAGCAAAGAAGGACAGCAGGTGGTGGTCAAGGATGGATTTTCCCCATTGAACACCGGCACGATCGAAAAGGAACTGCCGAAGCTTGAATAGCGATTCCGATCACGTTCTGGGGCTCTCTCCTTCTGATGGGGCGTATGACGATACGCCCCATCAGTAGCCGTTGAAACACTCGACAAGCGCCCTGCGGCGTCGAGCCCTCGATAGACTCGCCCAAATCATCGTTACACTGGGTGGGACCGCAGTCATTCTGAGCATCATCGGCATGTTCGTGTTTTTGATTAAAGAAGTGGTTCCCCTGTTTCTTGCTCCTCACGGGACGCAGAGCGGGTATTTTGCCGGCGATCCTGTTCCAGGAGAGCCTTCGCAGTCCAGCCTTGTCGGGTTGGATGAATACCAGGAAATCATCTATCTGCTCAGTGGAGGGGCTCAGCGGCAAGTTCGTTTTTTTAATGCGCAATCCGGCGCGCCTATCGCCGTGGAACTTCCGGCAGGTCTTGCCGATGTGTACGTCGTGTCCATCGCTCGTGCAGCGGGGAGCGGCAATCGTTTTGCGTTTGCGACGAGCGATGGCCGTCTTATCCCGGTGACGATCGAATTTACGTCCGGTTTCGATCAAGGGGAGCGCCGGGTTACGCCGACGATCACGCTTGGATCTCCGATGCAGGTGTCCCCCGCTACTGAGCGCATTCTTCGCCTGGCCTACCAGCCGACGGATCAAGGGCCACTGACTGCAGCCCTTACGGATCAGGGGCATCTCTGGTACGCAACCGAGTCATCGGGACCGTCGCCCGTTGCGCTGACGAATCATGGGAATGAGTCCGTGACATCGTTCATTTTTGACAGCCGGGGCGAAACACTGTCGGTCGGCACGGTTGATGGGAAGCTGTACCGCTATGAGCTCCGAGAGGGCGCGCAGCCCAGCCTCTCCGAAACTATCTCGGTCGCTCCGGTCGGCACCGCAGTCACTGCTCTGTCTTATTTGATAGGAGATCGATCACTGGTGATCGGCAGCGGCGCAGGTGAGGTGTCGGTATGGATGCCGGTGCGTGAGGCTCAGGAAAGCCCGGTGACACGCTTTCGTCTGATTCATCGATTGGACATACATCCTGCCTCTGTGACGGGAATTTCCCCCTCGCTTCGCAACAAGGGATTCATTACCGGCGACGCGCAAGGCAATCTGTTTGTCCACTACGCGACTTCCTCGCAGACGGTGTTGAAATTGTCGGGCGACGGCCGGGCAATTAGGGCCCTCGCGTTTTCTCCCAAGGCCGATGGCGCGGTGATCCTTTCCGATCAGGGAGAACTGCGGACCTATGCAATTCGCAATCCCCATCCGGAGACGACGGTTGCGACAGTGCTCGCCCCTGTGTGGTACGAGGGCTACGATAGACCGGAACATGTCTGGCAATCCTCCAGCGGCGCCGACGATTTCGAAGCGAAGTTCGGTCTCATGCCGCTGATCTTCGGCACGCTCAAGGGAACCTTCTATGCCATGCTGGTTGCAGTGCCGCTGGCCCTCTTAGGCGCCATCTATACCGCGATGTTCATGGCCCCGCATCTTCGTGCCAAGATCAAGCCGACCATTGAGATTATGGCGGCGCTCCCCACAGTCATTCTTGGTTTTCTGGCCGGTTTGTGGATCGCTCCGATGCTCGAGCGGATCTTCCCCGCAATGGTGGCTATGATGGTAGCCGTACCGGCCGGCGTCATCCTCACATCGGTTCTTTGGCAGTATCTCCCGGCAACAGTCACGCGCCGGTTACGCCCCGGGATGGAGGCATTCATCCTGATTCCTGTCATCATCGGGGTCGTCTGGGCTTGCCTGGCCTTGAATCAGCCGATGGATTCGCTGCTGTTCGGCGGCAACTACAAGACCTGGTTTGTGACCCATTGGGGGCTCCGATACGATCAGCGCAATGCCCTCGTGGTCGGCTTTGCGATGGGCTTTGCGATCGTGCCGATTATTTACAGTATTTCCGAGGAGGCGTTGACGAATGTCCCGCGACATTTGATCGCCGGGTCGCTTGCCCTGGGCGCCACCCGTTGGCAGACCTTGGTCAAGCTGGTGCTCGTCTCGGCCAGCCCTGGGATCTTTTCCGCATTGATGATCGGATTTGGCCGGGCCATCGGTGAAACCATGATCGTGCTTATGGCGACAGGGAACACCCCGATCATGGAATGGAGCCTGTTCAACGGCTTTCGCACGCTCTCAGCCAATATCGCGGTAGAAATCCCAGAGGCGCCCCATGGCGGCACGCTGTACCGCACCCTGTTTTTGGCGGCCATCGTGTTATTCGCGTTTACCTTTCTGATCAATACCGTTGCGGAAATGATCCGGCAACGGTTGCGCACAAAATATAGCCAGTATTGATGCGTACGCAATTCAAACAGATGCTCGCGACCGGGAATGTCTTTATTTGGGGTTGTGCCGCCGGCGTGTCGCTGTCGCTGCTCATGGTGTCTGGGTTGTTGCTGCTGATCATGATCAACGGGTTGGGGTATTTTTGGATTTCGGACATCGTCGATCTCACCCTCAAAGACGGGCAGCATGTCATGGGGCAGTTGGCGGGGCGTGAAGTCATTCCCCGTTCGATCACGCCGGATCGGCCAGAAGGGAAAAGCCGTGTTCGAGTCAAGATCGGCAATCGCGATTTGTCCGGGCTTGATTTCAAATGGGTCAACGAGGATCAAATTGTGTCGCAGGTCTATCCCACCGATGTCGTCCTGCTGGAGCGCCGTGAATGGGGCAACATGTATGCCCGGATTCAAGCGATCTATAGCGGGGAGAAGCTTCTGGCGGAAGGGAATGAAGCAGGCTGGGGGGCGTTGGGTCCATTGATCAGCAGCGCTGAGGACCTCCATCGACAGATCCAGCAGATTGAGCAATCAGAGATCGGCGCTATCAATGCGGATATCGAGCGGTTGAGGCTGAAGATCCGCGCAATCGAACTAGACCGCCCTGCCTTGCCCGTTTCCGCTGACATGACGTCTCAGGTTGCCGACACCGAAACCAGGTATCGTGAAAAAACGGCAGAATTGGAAACCTTGCGTGCGCGGTTCGATGCATATTCCGTCGTCATGGTGGATGCGAATGGGCGGGAAAAGCAGATCGCGGTCGGGCAGATTGTGCGCGCCTTGCGCCCAAACGAAATGGGTCTGTGGCAGAAAAGCTGGATCTATCTTGTGAACGTATGGGCGGCCCTCAGTACTGAGCCGCGAGAAGCCAATACCGAGGGCGGCATTTTCCCGGCCATTTTCGGGACCGTGCTGATGGTTATCATCATGAGTCTCGCTGTGGTTCCGTTCGGGGTGCTTGCCGCGCTGTATCTTCGTGAATATGCCCGCCAAGGGGCGATGGTCCGCCTGGTGAGAATTGCCGTCAACAATCTCGCCGGTGTACCCTCCATCGTATTCGGGGTCTTCGGGTTGGGGTTTTTTATTTATGCGATCGGCGGAACCCTCGATACGGTGTTTTTCCCGGAGCGGCTTCCGACGCCGACCTTCGGGACCGGCGGAATTCTCTGGGCTTCGTTGACGCTGGCGCTGCTCACGGTTCCGGTCGTCATTGTCTCGACTGAAGAAGGACTGGCTGCCGTGCCGCGTGAGTTTCGGGAAGGATCGTTGGCGCTTGGCGCCACCAAGTTGGAAACGATGCTCAAAGTCGTGATACCCTCTGCGCTGCCCGGCATTCTGACCGGATTGATTTTGGCAATGGCCCGCGCTGCGGGCGAGGTGGCGCCGCTCATGCTTACGGGAGTCGTGAAGCTGGCGCCTGCGCTTCCCTTAGACGGGTCCTGGCCGTTTTTTCACTTCGATCGAAAGTTTATGCACCTGGGGTTCCATATTTACGATGTCGGCTTTCAGTCTCCCAATGTAGAAGCGGCCAAGCCGATGGTCTATATCACGACGTTGGTTCTTATTACGGTCGTGATTCTTTTGAATTTAACCGCGATTGTCCTACGCAATCATCTGCGTAAGAAGTACGCCGGTTCAGTGTTATAGGAGATCCCATGTATCCATCTCCTTTGTCGGCACAGGAGCCATCCTCAGCGTCGGCGCTCCATTCACAAGAGCCTGATGCGCCGAACCGGCAGGCGCAGACGCCCGACAAGCATGCCGGCGCTCAAGAGGCCAAGCTCAGTTTGAAACAGATCAATTTCTATTACGGCGCACATCAGTCGCTGTTCAATATCAATGCACAGATCATCAAAAATCAGGTCACGTCGTTCATCGGGCCGTCCGGTTGTGGGAAATCGACCTTGCTGCGCTGCCTCAATCGGCTGAACGATCTGATCGAAGGGGCTCGTTTGGAAGGAACCGTCCTGCTCGACGGGGGTAACATTCTAGGCCCTGATGTGGATGTGACCGATTTGAGAAAGCGCGTTGGGATGGTATTCCAAAAGTCAAACCCGTTTCCCAAATCGATCTATGAGAATGTGGCCTATGGGCCGCGCCTGCATGGTATGCGGCAGCGCCATCAGCTGGATCAGATTGTTGAGCAAGGGCTCAAAGGCGCGGGATTGTGGGATGAAGTGAAGGATCGTCTTCATGCCAGTGCCTTCGGCCTGTCAGGAGGCCAGCAACAGCGGCTGTGCATCGCTCGCGCGCTCGCCGTCAAGCCGGACGTCTTGCTGATGGACGAGCCCTGCTCGGCGTTGGATCCTGTGGCCACTGCGAAGATTGAAGAATTACTTTTTTCCTTGAAGCAAGACCTGACGGTCAGTATT
>SXGR01028528.1_pt1 | contig 16121 bp, 16 predicted proteins | sample 3174711 | NCBI WGS metagenome assembly SXGR01 (sample SAMN11356860, study PRJNA531348) | freshwater metagenome | isolation source: freshwater sample F1-60 | place: China: Fuxian Lake, Yuxi | collected 2017-12-25
CACACACACCCAGGCGCGCTACGCGCTGCCACCCGTCATCGCCGGATTTCGCGAGCGTCACCCGAAGGTCAGACTATCGCTGCAACAGGGCAACCCGTCTGCGGTGGCGCGGTGGGTTTTGAGCGGTGAGGCCGACATCGGCATCGCCACCGAGTCACTAGACCACTTCGACGAACTGGTGGCACTTCCCGCATACACCTGGACGCACTCGGTCGTGGTGCCGCCCGACCATCCCTTGGCGCGTGAAAAAGTGCTCACCCTGGAGGCGATCGCAACCTATCCGGTCGTCACCTACAGCAAGGAGTTCACCGGACGCAGCCATATAGATGGCGCGTTCGCCGACCGTGGTCTGTCGCCCGATATCGTGCTGACCGCCATTGATTCAGACGTGATCAAGACTTATGTGGAAGTGGGACTGGGCGTGGGGATCATCGCCTCGGTCGCTTTCGATCCTGAGCGGGACCGTCTGCTGAAATGCTTCGGGGCTGACGGGCTGTTCCCGGTCAATACCACCCGCGTTGCGGTTCGACGGGGCGCTTATCTGCGCGACTTCACGTTTGCGTTCATCGAGTCATTTGCTCCCGAGTTGACGCGCGAGCGGGTGATTGAGGCGATGGCTGATCGACAGGCGACCGACGCGCTATCCCAGCGCTGAACATGATCACTCTGGCGTTAAGATTTCATTATGAATGACGCTGCCTTCGATTCGCTGGTCAACCAGCGGCTGAACCTGGTGCTATCCAGCGACCGCCCGCTTGCGGTCCAGCATTCAGCGCTCCGGTTGCTGCGCCGCCTGCACGACACGCCAGCCGTCCGTGTCGCGGCCGACGCCCCGCTTGATCCGACCGAACTCATCGAGCTCGTGAACCGGATCGTCGCAGGGCTTTCAATTCGCGAGGCGACGGACACGGCCACCGGCGTACAGCGACTGGCTGTGCTTCCTGTGAGGGTGAACGCCGAGCGTACGCCCGACTCGATCCAGCTCCTGGTCCGATTGTGTCGAGCCCTGCCGGGCTCGGGGCTTCGGCTGATCCTGATCATCGAGCACCCACCGGCGCTGACTGCCAGTCTCGCCGCGCTTGGGACGACCGCTTTTCATTGGGATATTCGCCCCGCCGCAGCGGCTGAGGAGCTTTCTTCTACCCCACCTGGCGAAGCCGCCTCCCAGACGCAGCGTGACGCGCCGTTTGCAGGTGCCCCGGCAGCCCGCGAATCTGCGCCCCCTCGTCATGCCGAAGCCGCCGCCGCGTCCGATCCGGCCCCACCCGCTTCCATCCCGCTGGCGGCAGGCCCGGTGCCGACCCCGGGCATGTTGGCGAGAATCATCGATTCAGCTGCGAACCGTCCGCTTCACTTTGCCCTGTGGGTGGTAGGCGTTCCAGGCCTTTTGATCGCCGGCGTTCTCGCGATCGGCTCAGCCCTGCAGCCTGCACGTGCACCATCGTCGGGTGCCGGGGCACAGCCTGTTGCGTCGCCCCCTTCGGCGCAGCAGAGCACAGCTGCGAAATCACCCAGTGGAACGCCGAAATCCCTGGAGGCGACTGGGGGCCAAGCGTCGCCTGTCGCCACGCCTACCAATCCAGCTCAGACAAGCGTTCCGTCGGGAACGGCCAGCGCGCCAGCGCCTGCCAGGACGGCCGCAGCTCGACCTGGCACGGCGCTCGCCCCTCCGCCGGCTGCGGTCCTGGCTGCTCCATCGGTGACTGCGCCCGCCGCTCCATCGGTGACTACGCCCGCGGGTTCATCAGCGGCTGCGCCCCCAAGCGCCCCGGGCACCCCGCCCCCAAGCGCACAGGTCACCGCGCCGGGCGCCGCGACAACCGCTGTTCCCGCGCCGGGCACAGCAGCTGCCTCCGCTTTCGAGTGTACCCAGGCGACTGTTCCCGTTCCCCAGGCACAACCTCGAAACCCATCGAAGGACGGCGGCATGGTCTATCTCACATCAGGTAGGCCGGTGATGGTCTGCGTCATCGATGGTACCGGCGCACTCACCCAGGCTGAAATCACGCCCGACCAGAGCCGAAGCTTCTTTGGTAGAGCGCCATGGCAGGTACAAGCTTCGTCGCTTCGAGACCTGCAGATTTTTTTTCAGGGCGCGCGAATTACGCTGCCGCGCAATGCCACCGACCGTCTTGAGCTGATCGAGCAGCGGCTGAACTGACGCCCCGGCTCAGGGCGTAACCCGCTGGCACGCCAATTGAATCGTGTGCACCTGACGAAAGCCGTAATGAGGGCGCGTGCCTGAGCGCTGGATTGATGGACAGGCATAGCGCTTGGCGCCAACCCTGCAAGACCGACTGACTGGCCGGGGCGTTTGCCCCACATCAAAGGCGCTGCGAAAATGTCGCATTCCTTGGCCCATGGAGCCGCAATGAAGATCATCCCCGGCAATCATTCCCTTGGCGCGACCGTGCATGACCTTGACCTCTCGCAGCCGCTAACCGACAGCGGGCATCAAGCAGTGGTCATGGCGCTCGCCAGTCACGGCGTCCTCCGCTTCCCCGATCAGTCGCTCACCGCCAGACAGCAGTTTGACTTCAGCGGGCGCTTTGGCACGCTCGAGGAAAATGTCGCAGGTATGTTTCAGGAACCCGGGCTCCCCCAGGTGATGGTGTTGTCCAACATCATTCGCGACGGCAAGCCCGTCGGCATTGCTGATGCCGGGCAAGGCTGGCACACGGACATGTCCTACAGCGCCACGGTCGCCTATGCCAATGTGCTTTATGCCTTGGAAGTGCCGCAGCGCGACGGCCGCCCTCTGGGCAGCACCCAGTTCGCCGATATGGTGGCTGCGTATGAATCGCTCCCTGAGGCCATCAAGCGCCGCATCGCGGGCCGCACCGCCACACATGACTTCGCTAAATTCTGGGACATGATGCGCCGCGAACGAAACAGCGCGCGCCCTGCCCTGACCGATACGCAACGTCGCACAAAGCCCCCCGTTTCGCATCCGCTGGTGCTGATACACCCGGTCTCAGGCGCGCGGGCGTTGTATGCAAACCCTGGCTACGCCATGTGGATAGACGGCATGGACCGTGCAGAGTCAGACGACCTTCTGGACTTTCTGTTCCGTCACCAGACCGAGAGTCGCTTTATCTACACCTTCGAATGGGCGCGCGGCGATGTGCTGATGTGGGACAACCTGCGCACGATCCATCAGGCGCTCGCCGACTACCGCGCTGACGAGCCGCGTCTGATCAAGCGTTGTCAGGTCATGGCCGACCGTGTGCTTCACGAGGGACGCACCGACCGGCACGCGCTCGCTGCGCACTGACTCCGCGGGTGTTGTTACGAACCGGCTGCGTTCCGCGCTACAACCAAGGCGATTTCTCGGCCCGGGCCGACTCAAACTGCCTGACGCGTGCTTCCAGCGCAAGGGTGTAGCCAAGCTCATCCTGCCCCGTGTACAACAGATGCTTCTGAAAGGGACAGAGACCGAAGTGCTCAGACGCCCGACCGGCAATCGTGACGGTCTGCGCTTCAAGGTCCACCCGAACACGGGCTGCCGGCGTGGCCTGCACGGTACCCAATAGGTGCTCCACCTTCTCAGCAGGCAAGACCACGGGAAGCAATCCGTTCTTGAGCGAATTCGAATAAAATATATCGCCAAAGCTGGGGGCAATCACCACCCGGATCCCGCCGTCCCACAACGCATAGACTGCGGCCTCACGCGATGAACCTGATCCGAAATTTTCGCGCGCGACGAGAATTGACGCGTCCCGGCAAGCCGGATCGTTGAAGACGAATCCGGGCCTGGGTTGTCCGTCTGAATCGAGCCGCAGATCGTGAAACAGGTAGGTCCCCATGCCGGCCGCACGAGGCTTCCGAAGAAAGCGCGCCGGAATGATCTGATCGGTATCCACATTGCGACGATCGAGCGGAATCGCGACCGACTCAACGACGGTAAAGGCGGGCTTACTCATGAGCAACTCCGATTCAGGCGATCGTGCGGGGGTCAGTCAGGCGCCCGGTGAGTGCAGCGGCCGCAGCTGTAACCGGACTCACGAGGTGTGTCCTCGCGCCAACTCCCTGGCGACCCACAAAATTCCGGTTCGAGGTTGAGGCGCAGTGCTCGCCGGCCGGAACCAGATCACCGTTCATTCCCGCACACATCGAACAACCCGAGAAGCCCCACTGCATGCCCGCATCGATGAAAATGCGGTCGAGCCCGAGCGCCTGCGCCTGCCGGCGCACCGCGTCAGAACCGGGCGCCACCAGCGCGCGCACACCCTGGGCGATCCGCCGGCCCGTCACGACTGCAGCGGCAGCCTGAAGATCTCCCAGTCGGGCATTGGTACAGGAACCGATGAACACATGACGGATCGGCACGTCAGTCAAAGCCATACCGGGTTTCAGCCCCATGTAGTCGAGCGCCGCGCGCATGGACTGCGACGCTGCGGCACTGGCCACAGCAGACGGGTCAGGCACCCGCTGTGACACGCCAATCACATGCTCTGGACTGGTTCCCCAGGTCACCATAGGCTCAAGCGTGCCTGCATCAAGATTGACCACCCGATCGAAGGACGCTCCCGGATCGGTAACAAACCTTCGCCAGTCGGCCACCGCCCGATCGAACTGCTCACCTCGCGGCGCATGCTCCCGACCTGCGACCCACTCAAAGGTGGTGTCGTCGGGCGCAACCATTCCCGAGCGCGCGCCTGCTTCAATCGACATGTTGCAGACCGTCATCCGTCCTTCCATGGACAGTGACCGGATGGCGCTACCCGAGTATTCAATGGTGTGCCCCGTGGCTCCGGCCGCACCGATCTTGCCGATGAGGGCAAGGATGATGTCTTTGGCGGTGACGCCCCGCCCCAGCACGCCGTCGACCTGGATCAGCATTGAGCGGCTCTTCTGCTGCCAGAGCGTCTGCGTGGCAAGCACCTGGCTGACTTCGGAGGCGCCGATACCAAAGGCAAGCGCTCCCATCGCCCCATGAGTGGCTGTGTGGCTGTCGCCGCAGACAATGGTCATACCGGGAAGCGAAAGCCCCTGCTCGGGCCCGATCACATGCGCGATGCCCTGGCGGGGGTGCCCCATGCCGAACGCACGAATGCCGTGGAGCGCGGCGTTAGTCTCGAAACGACGGATCAGGGAGCGCGCCTCTGAATCCGGCTGATCGTCAATCGCAGGGCCGCGTGTCGGCACATAGTGGTCGGCCACGCCAAAGGTTCGCTCCGGGCTTCGAACCGGAAGACCGCGTTCGGCAAGGATCTCGAAGGCCCGGGCAGAGCCTTCGTGAAACAGATGCCGATCAATGAAAAGCAGCGTCTGGCCGTCATCGGCGCGCTCATGCACGGCATGCGCCGTCCAGAGCTTGTCGTAAAGCGTTGACGGGTGGGCGGAGGCGGTCATGGAACGCTACCCTCGGGAAACCTTGTAGCGACGGGACACTTCATCCCACTCGGTCGCACCCACGCGGTTGAAGCTTTGCTGCGGGGTGAGTTCCAGCCCGGGGGACGCATGCCGGCCCAGCCGTCGGGTTTCCTCCAGCATCCGGTCGCAGGTGGCCATCACCGCCTTGAACAACATGCCCGGAAGAATTGCAATTCGATAGCCCATTGCTTCGGCGTCGGCAAACGGCACATCAGGTGTCTTGCCCTTCCAAACCAGATTGAGCAGGCACGGCCCATGAACCCGGCGAGGAATGTCGGCAACCTCATCAAGGTTCTGCGCGGCTTCAACGAAGGCCATGTCTGCGCCCGCATCCAGCGCGTCGTTGACTCGAGCAATCGCCTCATCGAGCCCAAGGCTGGCGCGACTGTCGGTTCGGGCGATAATCAGAAAGTCAGCCGACTCCCGGGCGCCTGCCGCTGCGCGGATCTTGTTCACGAACGCTGCACGATCGATAACGGTCTTGTTTTCAAGGTGGCCGCACTTCTTGGGGAAAGTCTGGTCCTCGATGTGCATACCCGCTACGCCCCGACGCTCGTATTCCCGCACGGTGCGTGTCATGTTGAGTTCATTACCGAAGCCGGTATCGGCATCGGCAAACACCGGGACACCGACCGCATCAGCGATCCTGCCTGCGTTACCTGCCATCTCGGTCATGGTGGTGAGGCCATAGTCGGGATAGCCCAGCGTCGCGGCGGTGCCCGCGCCGGTCATATACACCGCGTCGAACCCCGCCTGCTCAATCATGCGGGCGGTAATGCAATCGTAGGCGCCAGGTGCAATCAGCATTTGCGGACGCGCGAGGAGTTCTCGCAAATGTCGGGCGGGATTTTTCAAGGCCATGTCGAGTTCCGCTTGATGGGTTGGAAAGAACGCCTCGGAGTATGCCATCAGCCACCCGCGCCCGCGCAGTGCGCCGGAACCGTCGCCAACCGGGACCGCAGCCTCTGCCCCCCATTCCGTCAAAGCCACCATCGACCTTGTGCGCGCCGGGTAACTCCTGTCAAATCGGGCGATCCTGACCTGGAGCGACGATGATGCCAACAACACAGTCCTTCGATCTGATCGTGGCCGGTTGCGGAATCGCGGGGCTGTCGGCGGCTGTGTCGGCTGCCGAGCGCGGCGCTCGGGTTGCTATGCTCGAGCGTGCGCCCAAGGAAGATCGCGGCGGGCAAAGCCGCTACACCGAAGCGTACCTCCGCATGAAGAGCCATCTCGAGGTGTCTGATGACTTCGAGACGCACTTCGCCGAGAACGGTTGCGGCAGCGTCGACCCAGACCTGATCGAGCAGAGCGCTGAACTTCAGCCGCGTGGCATGGTGCGCGCCCTGAGCCTCACCGACCCCTACTTCATTGCAGCGCTCGCTCGAAACGCCGGGCCCGCAGTGGCGTGGCTCACCGGCCTCGGTGCCCGCTTCGATTTTTTGCCCACCCAGTTTCTCACCAAATCGCAGCCGCGACTGCTACCGGTAGGCGGCGGGCAGGCGCTGGTCGATGTCCTGGCCGCCAGCGCTGAAAGACTGGGCGTAAGTTTTTTATACGAAATCACCGCCCAATCGCTTATTGAGTCCAGCGCCGGCGGGGTTGGGGGATTGAAGGCGCGCGATGCCCGTGGCGCAGCACTCGAGCTTTCAGGTCCTGTTGTTCTCGCCAGCGGCGGATTCCAGGGTAACGCGGAGATGATGACGCGGTATGTCGGACCTCGCTCTGTGCATCTGCGCCCGATCTGCAAGGGGGGCTACTACAACCGAGGAGAAGGCATCCGAATGGCACTGGAACTGGGGGCTGCCACATGCGGCGATTTCGGCAGCTACCATGCCGAACCGATCGATCCGCGATCGGGGCTGTCAGAGCCCTCGGTCTTCATTTTTCCTTATGGAATTCTGGTGAACCGTGAGGGCGCGCGGTTTACCGATGAGGCGCCGGGCACGGTCGATGCGCACTATGAATCCATTACCCGCCGAATCTACGAACAATCACAGGGCCTTAGCGTGCAAACCAGGCGCGGTGTGAAAGCGCCCAGCGGGCGTAGGCGCGGGAACAAGCCGCCGCATTGGGCGGCGCTCGGAACTCTTCGGCGATGCGATCGGCAAGGAGCGGAGAACGCTTTCGGGTGAGGTCATCGTTGAACTCGATCCGGCGACCGCCTTCCTCAATGCGCACTGGCACGCCTTCAGCTGCGAGCGCATCGAGCATGGCGCGCGCATGCCAGGTAAAGCCAGGGCTCAGCTGGTAGAGAAAGTGCTTCGGCGGTGGCGAGTCTGCGGTCATGAGCCAGGCCACCTGTTCGGCGACCTCGGGGGCGTAGGCATAGTCACGCGCCCCACCTTCGGGTAACGGCGCAATCGGTATACCTGCCAGCGCACTCTCCACGATCGCTCGTGGCGGCGACAGCGTGTCACGCACGCCGGTTGCGCGCTCCCAGGGCCCAATTGCTGCAGTAAGACGCCCAACAAATAGCCGCGGCGCGGCGCCGAAACTGTTCCAGCGAAGACCGACCGTCTCGAGGGCCGACTTGGTGGCGCCGTAAAAAGTAAGCGGCCGAGGAAGGTCAGCCTCGCGTATCGGCTGGCCAAGAAATGGCAACTCGCCCATTGAGGAGGTGGATGAGAAGCAGAGCATTCTTGGCACCTGATGACGGGCCGCGATCTCCAGCAAGCGGACAGGCGAAAGAAGATTGACATCGAAAATCGCTGAGGGCTGTTCGCGCTCGCGCGCCGCGCCCGAGGTGATGGCAGCGCCAGCAATCACAGCGTCGGGCGCGCCCTCTTCAAATAAGGCCTCCAGCGCCGCCAGGTCGCGTACATCGCCGCGGCGGTCATCGAGTTCGCCTGGAAGCGCGGCGAATTCCGCGGTAGCTGGTGCAGGAATGCCGTCGATGGAGAGCGCGCGCACCCGCCAGCCGCGCCGCAGGAAAACTTCTACGAGATTAAGGCCAATAAAGCCACTCGCGCCGGTGATGACCACTGTCTGTTTCATCATGCGTGCTTCCTAGTCGCGCGTCAGATTGCGCGACCGCTGCGATGTCCTTCAAAAACGGCCTCGAGCGCGTTTCTGGGTGCCACGCAGTCGCCTGCCATGCTGAATGCGATACCCGCCTCGGCCAGCCCCGCTTCGAGCCGTGCATCGGACCGGGGCGGCACCACTGCAATCAGTCGATCGATCCCTTCAATTACTTCCCGCTCACCGCACGAGGTGTCCTCGAGGCGGAGATGACCTGCTGACAGTCCCAGCGGTCGACGAAGCGTCCTGATTCGGATTCCTCGCTCTCGCCAGCGGGCAAAGGTGGTGGTGGTGCTGTAGACCGTCGTACGCCAGAGCGCACCTGCAGCCGGTGAAATCAGCGTGACGCGCGCGCCGCACTCCGCAAGATGCTCAACCAGCCCAAGCGTACCCCAGTCGCCGGTTTCATCGTATACCGCCACGCTCGCGCCCGCGGCCGCGAGGCACGCGCCTTCATCGAGCGTCAGTGCCTCATACCCGTCTGGCAGCCGGTGCGAAACCGGTTGAGCACCCGTGGCAAGCACCACATGGTCGGGACGCTCTGCAATCATGGAACTGATCGTGGATTCGCTTCCCAGTTCAACCGCCACGCCCAGCCGTTCAAGCCGCCTGGTCGCAAAGGCGAGCCACAGTCCGAAATCTTCACGCAAGCGAAGCCCCGCCGCCAGAGCAAGCCGCCCGCCCAGTGCGCCCGATCGTTCGCGAAGCGTCACCCGGTGACCGCGCTCGGCCGCCGTGGCGGCGGCCTCCAGACCGGCCGGCCCACCGCCCACCACCAGCACCGATTTAGGATCGCCTGCCCGACTGGGCATCAAACGAGGCCAGAGCGCCTCACGCCCCGCACGCGGATTGACCAGACAGGTCAGCGCGATATTGCGCTCCAGGTTCTGCGCACAGCCCTGATTGCAACCGATGCAGGGCTGCACCTCATCGCTGCGACCGCTTTGCCACTTCGCAACCAGCTCGGGCTCCGCCACCTGCGCACGCGCCAGACCAATCATGTCGGCACCGCCAGACTCGAGCATCGCCTCGGCATGCTCCAGTACGCGATACTTGCAGACCGTCAGGATTGCCACTGGCCTGGCTGAACTCGCCGCCGCCTGCCGGATCCGTCCGGGAAGCAAGCGAAACGGTGCAGGATCGATCGCCATGTCGGCCATTTGCGTGCCGAGCGATCGGCTCATATGGTAGGCAGAGTGACTCACATGAATAAAATCAAGTTGCACCTGAGGGGCTGCGAGCCCGATGATTCGGCTTGACTCCTCCAGCGTGAGTCCGTCCTCGTGATATTCCTCGGCACTGATTCGAACGCCCAGGCAGACGCTTGGACCCAGCGCCTCTCGGAGACGGGTCGCAACCTCAAGCGGGAATCGCAGTCGGTTCTCGGTCGTTCCCCCATAATCGTCATCGCGCTTATTGGACAAGGGCGAGAGGAACTGCTGGAGCAAATGGCCGTGCCCCCAATGGAGTTCAATGCCGTCGGCGCCCGCTCTCAGCATGTTCTCGGCGGTTCTGAGGTGCCCGTCGATCACCTGCTGCATGTCGCGACGGTTCATCTGCCTGGGCGGATACGACGCAAGTGACCAGCGAATCGGAGAAGCGCCCCAGGACACGGTGCGCTCATACTCGCCCTCGATCTGCCGTCCCATGTGGCAGATCTGTGCAATGAACGCAGCACCGCCCTCGTGCACGGCATCGACGACCGGGCGAAACGCGTTGACCGATTCGTCAAGATAGCCGCACACGCCTTGCGGGCGTCCTAGCGTGTTCTCCATCACCCGGATCGCCTCGAAAATAATGAGCGCCACGCCGCCTGCTGCGCGCTCACGGTGATACGCGACATGACGCGCACTAGGCAGATGATCTGCGCCAAAGTTGGTAGTGTGCGCTGGCATGAAGATGCGGTTACGCAGACTGACACCATTGATTCGGAATGGCTCAAACGCTGGCGACGCGACCGCGGATGACGGGCGTAGGCTCATGGGGGATTCCTCGAGAGGGCCAGCCGAGGGTAGGCGGGCCCGCATCGATTTGTCAATTTCAGACGAAGCCATTACGGTATCGATCGTTCCCACCTGATGAGCGATCTGTCATGACCGATGCTGAAGCCGCTGTCGTTGCCTGCGATCCATCCCGCCGCGCTGAAGGTCTCGAGGCGGCTGCCCGGGCCATTGGCTTTCTCCGCACGACCGAGGCTCGCAATGAAGCCGATGCAAGGTGCCGCATCGGCCCTGGCTTTGCACCGAGGTTTCCGCGCGGCCGTAACTACGATAGCCTCGACACATGGCTCGCCGCTTCGCGCCAGGCCTATAAATTCATGGGTAAGCAATTTGTACGGATTGATGTCGCCTTCACCGGACCCGCCACCGCGGTGGTGTACTGCTATGGCACGTTGCACGGCGAGTATCTGGATGGCAGGGTGGTCGACGGCACCCGCTTTATCGACCGGTTCGAGATTCGGAACGGGCTGATCTGCGAGCAGGATGTCTGGAACGATCTGGTCTGACGATCCCATGCCTAGAATGCTTGAGCCCATCTCGCCATCGGAACTCGCGAGCCTCACGGCCTGGACTGTGGCCACGGACGGTCGGTCGCTGTCGCGCCGGCTGGAATTCGCCGATTTCCAGGAAGCTTTTGCCTTTATGACAAGGGTGGCGTTACGTGCCGAGCAAATGGACCATCACCCCGATTGGCGTAACGTCTGGCGCCGCGTCGACATCACGCTCAGCACGCACGACACAGGCGGGCTCACCCGCCTCGATCTCGACCTTGCCCGGTTCATTGACCGGATCGCTCCCCAGTCCCACACTTGAAAATCGACACCGATATGACTGCCACCACCGACACCTTTTTGCCTGCCGGCCTCAACATCGACCGCTACGCCGCCAGGCACTTCGGCTGGGAGGTTGACGGCAAGGTGGCCACCATCACGCTCAATCGTCCCGAGCGCAAGAACCCCCTCACTTTTGATTCCTACGCCGAGTTGCGCGATCTGTTCCGTGCGCTCGCGTATTCGAAGACCATCAAGTCGGTCGTGATCACTGGCGCTGGCAGTAACTTTTGCTCCGGTGGCGATGTGCACGACATCATCGGCCCGCTGGTCGAACTGCAGCGCGCCGACGACATGGGCGGGTTGATCGCATTTACCCGCATGACGGTCGACGTGGTGAAAGCGATGCGCGCAGCGCCGCAAACCATTGTTGCAGCGGTCGACGGTATCTGTGCGGGTGCGGGTGCCATTCTCGCGATGGCATCAGATCTTCGCCTGGGCACGGCCGCAAGCAAAGTTGCGTTTCTGTTCGTGCGGGTCGGGTTGGCCGGCGCCGACATGGGCGCCTGCAATATCCTGCCGCGCATCGTTGGCTCAGGGCGCGCGGCCGAGTTGCTCTTCACCGGTCGTTCGATGGATGGCGCCGAGGCTGAGCGCTGGGGTTTCTACAACCGGCTGTGCGAGCCGGCCACGCTACTCACCGATGCGCAGGCTCTCGCCGCCGCGCTTGCCGCGGGTCCGACCTTTGCCCACGCCATGACCAAGCGCTGTATCCACCAGGAGTGGCACATGGGCATCGACGAAGCCATTGAAGCCGAAGCACAGGCCCAGGCCCTCTGCATGCAGACCCGCGATTTTGAACGCGCTTACACCGCGTTCGTGAACCGTACCAAGCCGGTATTCGAGGGCGACTGAGTCAGGCAGACAGCCCCGCCATGGCCTGGCGCGAGATGATCACGCGTTGCACCTCGCTCGCCCCCTCGTAGATGCGAAGCGCGCGAATGTCGCGGTAAAGCTCCTCGGCCTTGTTGCCTCGCGTCACACCCAGCCCGCCGAAAATCTGCACCGCCTCATCGATCACGCGCTGCGCTGCCTCGGTGGCGTGGAGCTTGGCCATTGATGACTCGCGCGTGACGCGACGCTTCTGCACATCACGGGTCCAGGCGGAGCGATAGACCAGCAGCGCACTGGCATCGACATCGAGCGCCATGTCGGCGATCTTGCCCTGAATCAGCTGCTGCTCGATCAGCGCGCGGCCCATGACCATACGGGTCGCTGCACGCTGCATCGCGTCGTCGAGCGCCCGCCTGGCAAAGCCGAGCGCAGCCGCGCCGACGGTGGTTCGAAAGACATCGAGCGTGGCCATGGCAATCTTGAAGCCCTCGCCGGGCTGGCCCAGCAGGCGATCAGAGGGAACGAAGCAACCGTCGAAGCGAATGGTCGCGACCGGGTGTGGCGAGATCATCTCAAGGCGCTCCTCGATGATGAATCCCGGCGTCTCGGCATCGACCACGAATGCAGAGAGCCCCTTCGCACCCGGCGCCTCGCCAGTGCGCGCAAACACCACGTAATGATCCGCAATACCACCGTTGGAAATCCAGGTCTTGACCCCATCGAGCCGCCATCCGCCCGGTACCGCTGTGGCAAGCGTGCTCATGGCGGCCACGTCTGATCCCGCATCGGGCTCTGAAAGCGCGAAGGCAGAAATACGCTCACCCGACCGTACCCCCGGGAGCACCTTGTCGCGCAGCGCCTGGTGGGCAAACAGGGTGATGGGGCCCGTACCCAACCCCTGCATGGCGAACATCACCTCGATCAGGCCAGAGCGCCGCGCAAGAATTTCCCGGGCCAGACAGATCGTGCGCACATCGAGGCCGCCTCCGCCCGCCTCAGGCACTACTGGCTCAAGCAGACCGCTCGCCCCCAGGTCACGAGCAATACTGCGGCACATCGCATCGAGCGCTTCCCCCTCGCAGTGGGCAGGCTCGGGCCGGTCCGCCACCCATGCCTCTAGGTGCGCAGCAAAGGCCCGGTGACGGGGCTCAAAGAACGGCCATTCCAGAAATGTGGTGTCCGACATTGGCAGGGTTCCAGTGGTGGCGCGCGGGCACAGGCCCGCAATGAAAGCGTGACTTTCAGGTGACCGCGAGCGCCTTTTCGATTGCGGCGACGAGCTCGCGTGATTCGGGCGCGACCCGACTTGGATAATGTGTCATTGGCTGCCCTGCGCGACTGACCAGGTATTTGTGGAAATTCCAGCGGGGCGCCTGGCCTGTGACCCGCGCGAGCTCAGCGTGAAGCGGATTGGCTGATACGCCCGTCACTGAAGTTTTCGCGAACATGGGGAAGCGCACACCGTAGGTATTGAAACACACCTCGCCGATCTGCTGGCTGGTACCAGGCTCCTGCTGGCCAAAGTCGTTGGATGGAAAACCGAGAATCACCAGACCGCGCGGCGCATAGCGACCGTGCAGTCTCTCCAGGCCCTCATACTGCGGCGTGAAGCCGCACTGACTGGCGGTATAGACCACCAGCAACACCTTGCCCGCGAACCCGCAAAGCGACACCAGCGCATCGTCCTGGAGCCGGGGAAACACATGGTTCAGAAGTGACGGGCAGGCTCCCGGCGTGCCTGCGCCACCGGCTGCTGGCGTCCCAGCCGCTGACACCACCCGGGATACGCCCCCCCCAACGCCCAAGGCTGCGACACGCAACAACGCCGGTGCGACCAGCGCGACGCCTGAGCGCAGCGCGCGACGCCGATTGCAATCGGACGACCCTTGTGCTGAAGGAAAAAATAATTTGGGGCAGACTTGCATGACTTTCGAACGCTAAAATTGACAGAATGAAACTCTACATCACCGCCGGTTCCCCTTATGCCCGGATGACTCGCATGCTGGTCATCGAAAAGGGACTTCAGTCCCGCGTGAGCGAACATATTGCCCAGACCCGGGTGGCCGACAGCCCTTATTACCCGCTCAGCGTGTCGGGGCGAGTCCCCTACCTCGTTTGCGAAGACGGTGAGGGTCTTGAGGGGTCGGTCGCCATCTGCGACCACCTTGACAGCCTGGTAGGCGCGCCCCTGCTCACGCGTCCCGTACCGCTGCAAGCCCGTGTGGTCGCACAACTTGATGGGCGCGCCACCTCCCTGCTGGACGGTCTGGCAGTCTGGTTCCGAGAGCTGGTGCGCCCTGCCGATGAACGCTCGCCGACCGTCATCGAGCATGAGCATCGACGCGCTGAGCGCCTGCTGTCCTGGTGGGAGACTCAGATCGCGCATCCCTGGATGAACGGTCCCTTTAATCACGCGCAGCTCACGCTGGGATGCGCGCTCGCGTTCGCCCTCAAGATTCGCGGCTTTGAATGGCGTCCCGATCGGCCTGCGCTCGCCGCGTGGTTCGAGACGTTCAGCCGTCGGCCCTCGTTCGCGGCCACCGAGCCGCTGGCACTCAAGAAGTGAGCCCAGGAGGCATCGAGATGAGCATGGTTTCACGGCGACACCTGATGATCGCGGCCGCCGCCACCGCTGTATCCCCCTCCACGGCGCAGACCTTCCCCACACGTCCCATTCGCCTGGTGGTTCCCTATCCGCCCGGTGGCCCGCTGGATCTGGCTGCGCGCGCGCTTGCCGAGGGCATGCGCGAGCCGCTGGGCACGACTGTTGTCGAGAATCGCAGCGGAGCAGGCGGTAACGTCGGGGCCGACCATGTTGCGAAATCACCGGCCGATGGCCACACGCTCCTGATCGGCGCGGTTGCCACGCATGCAATCAACCCCTCGCTTTACCCCCGAATGCCCTTCGACGCGGAGCGCGACTTCGCGCCTATTTCGCTGATCGCGGTCGTCCCCAATGTACTCGTGCTGAACGAAGCCTTCGCCCAGCGTGAATCGATTCGAAGTGTCGATGATTTCGTCACCGTTCTCAGGCGCCGTCCCGGGGTGTTTCAATTCGCATCGGGCGGCAATGGCAGCGCAGGACACCTCGCGGGCGAACTCTTCAAACAGCAGACGCAGACCTTTGCGGTACACATTCCGTATCGGGGCGCAGGGCCTGCGCAGCTCGCACTGATGTCGGGCGAGGTGCAGTTCATGTTCGACAACCTGGCCTCGGCAGCGCCCCGCATCCGCGAGGGTCGAATTCTGCCGCTGGGGCTCACCACGCTCTCCCGTACCCCCGCGATGCCCGAACTGGCGCCACTATCCGAGTTGTCACCGCGCGAACTCAAAGGATTCGATATCAGCACCTGGTATGGTCTGTTCGCACCCGCCGGCACGCCGCGGTCCCTTATCGACCGCCTTCGCGGGGCACTGCTCGAAGCCATGAAGAGCGAGCGCTTCGTGCAGACCCTGCGCACGCAGGCAGCCGTCGCCTCCCCGACCACGCCTGAAGCCTTCGCCGAGCTGATTCGAACCGAGGCGGCCAAATACAAAGAACTGGTGGCGCGATCGGGCGCCACCGTCGACTGAACCGGCAGCGTCCGGGTGCGTTTTGAGGAGATCTTCGTGATTCACGTCATCGCTGTCATCACCGCCAAACCGGGCCTGCGCGATACCATGCTGCAAGCATTTCGCGCCAATGTTCCCGCCGTCCTCGCCGAAGATGGCTGCATCGAATACGGCGCGGTCATCGATCCTCCTGAGGCGCCCGCGTTTCACACGCCGATCGGCTCCGACACCTTTATGGTGATTGAGAAGTGGGCCTCCCGCGAGGCGCTGGAAGCCCATGCCCGAAGCGCCCATATGGCCGCGTACGCAGGCCGCACCCGCGAGCACATCGCCCAACGCCTGGTCCACGTGCTGAGCGGAATCTGATCGTCGCGCTCCGCGCTAAAAAATCGCGAGGGAGCTGTTCTTCAGGTCAGTCACGAGCATGTAGCCAGGCGCGTGGGTGATGCAGTACTCAGGCCGGGCAGCGGCAATGACAGCCTGGGGCGTCACGCCGCACGCCCAGAAC
>SXGR01243327.1_pt1 | contig 16112 bp, 13 predicted proteins | sample 3174711 | NCBI WGS metagenome assembly SXGR01 (sample SAMN11356860, study PRJNA531348) | freshwater metagenome | isolation source: freshwater sample F1-60 | place: China: Fuxian Lake, Yuxi | collected 2017-12-25
CGAGGCCAGCGAGAGCCAGTACAATCAGTAATGCGGTTTGCGGCCCTGCATGTGAATTACCCGGAGAAAACCATTCTTCCGGGGAGTGTGAGCCACCGCCGTTACCCCCTCCAGCAATGGTGATGGCAGGTATACCAAGCGCCATGGGGACATTGGCATCGGTGCTGGAAATACTGAGTTCTTCCAGAGTCAGGTTTATCGCGTCAAAGGCGAGGGCTGCGACCTGCACGATGGGGCTTGATGTTGGCGTGGATCCGGCCGGCCGATCCCCGACCAACACAAAATCCACACTGATATCGTCGCTCTTCCAGCGTGCATTCTCTTCAGCCACAGCTTCGAGCGCCGCAGTCTTTGTCTGCATCTCGAGTAAGGCTAGTTGCTCAACATCATTTGAACGCATATCCAGTTCGAGCACTGCGTCTGCGGCGATGGAATTTACCGATGTGCCTCCCGCCACACTACCTACGGTGAATGTGGTCTTTGGAAATTCCGGTGTTTCCAGATCTGCTATTTTGCTGATCGCCCGCCCCATGGCATGAATGGCGCTGGGGAGTCCGAATGCACCAAAGGAATGACCTCCCGGTCCCTTGAATTGAAATTCGAAGCGGCGACTGCCGGTACCGCCAGTGGTAATCCGTGCCAGGCGGACGCCATCGATGGATATAAACCCATCTATTTCAGGCTGATCACGGAATATGGCTTTGACACCGCGCAAGTCTCCGCGTCCTTCTTCGCCAACATTGCCTGCAAAAATGATATCGCCCTGTGTTTGCAGATCATGCTCATTAATCGCATCGATAACTGACAGCAAGGCGGTAAGGCCGCGTGTGTCATCACCTATGCCAGGTGCATAGTAGCGACCGCCGCGCAGTTCAACGGTGGTATCCACACCTTCCGGGAATACTGTGTCCAGATGTGCTGCGATCAGCAGGCTGGGACCGTTGCCGCTACCTTTGCGTATTCCAATCGCGTTGCCCTCACTATCGATATAGGAATCTGTGAGCCCGCGCTGTCGCATCTGTTCCAAGAAATAGGCGGCTCGACGCTCTTCCTTAAAGGGTGGTGCAGGAATCTCAGTAAGCCGGATTTGTTCCCGAATCGCTTCTGGTTCCAACTTCAGAATAGTTTGCAGGGCAGCTTGCACTTCTGGGGCTGCTTGCAGCTTCGCAAACGAATCGGCTATCTCGGAATCAATTGGCACCAGTGTCTGGCGGGTTTGGGGAAGTACATAACCGGACAAGGAAATGGCCAGTGCGAGCAGGATATATTTCATTTGCGTGCTTCCTTGGGCATACAGCTTAGCCCTGCACCAGAGGTGTCTTTGTCAACCAGACGCGTTTAACGAATTCGTAGCAGCATAGTTTGCACGGCAGAATAGGAGACTTCAACCACTCAATAGGCAGGTAGCAAGCCTTATCGTTAAAGACCGGAAGGGTGCGCCTGGACAGACAACAGGCTATTGAACAGCTGGCGTTCGTCAGTGGAATCCAGATATTCATCTTCAATGATTTGGGCGAACAAGGCCCAGTCACTTTCATTGATGCTCCCGGTTTCCTGCAAGCGACGCGCGAGAAGTTGGTTGATCTGTGAGCCCAGAGCATCCAGTGCAGGTCTCACCACATTTTCGAGATCCGGAGTGGTCAAGACCGTAACCCCGCTCAGCAAGTCTGCTCTGCGTCTGTATTGAATGATCTTGCCCATTGTTACTTGAGTTGCAAAAAAAATAACGACGGATTCTGCCTGTAAACCTGCTGCCGACGCAGCGAATCTCGCTTCTTCCAGCACGATAGCTTCACGCGCAAGATCTTCAACCGGGAGATGGAAAGTCTCTTTGTAATCGGCCACCGACTGCATGTGAGAGAGCCGTGAATTTATTGCTGAGAACAACCCCATTGTCGTATCAGCATGAGCGGGTATAACAATGCTGATCAGCCAGAGCAGAACAGTTAATTTCGCGGAGGTGTTTTTGTGTTTAGGCGATAGCATTCTCATGGTTGAAACCAATAAGCTGACTCAGGAACTTCCCTTAAGGCGCAGTGGCGCAATACTGCGGTCGACAATGGATGCGACGGTGGAGACTTGCAGTAAATACGCGAACCATCTGGTGAATTCTGTAAGGTAGTTGTGCAAACCGCTCTCTGCATCGAGCGCGGCGACCACTGCCAGCATCAGCGGCACGAAATAGAGCACACCATTCCAGCGCCCAAGAAAACTCATCCGTAACCGTTTCTGGCGGAACAGAAAATAGGAGTCGAGTACATACTGGGTAAAGGCAATGACGATAAGCAGAGGCAGCAGCGGCGGCACCAAACCTTGATAGGCCAGCGCGAACAGACCGCAAGTCACGAAGAAAAAATCGGTCGCGTGGTCAAACAGCATGCCCCGGGCACTCGCCGTGCCCTGCGCACGTGCAATTTTGCCGTCGAGAATATCGCTCATGATGGCAGTCAGGACCATGCCCAGCAGCAGCCACGGGTCTATCGCGCCCGGCAGCGCCAGACCCCAACTAACCGGGAGAATGAGTAATAGTCGCAGCCCGGTGAGCAAGTTCGCCATCAGGGGCCAAACATTTCCCGCTGCGCCCGGCGCAGGAATATCAGTCCGATAGCGGCATTGAACAAGATGAAGAAATTGTGCTGCACGAAACCGAATGCGGCCATTTGCCCTTCATTCTCAGGGAATAACAAAACCCAGAATGTAATCGCCGCAGCACGCATCGGAGTGGGCACAGTTGCCGCAAAAAAAATCACGGGCAGGAAAGGCAGGAGGGTCAGGAAAGAGGCGTCCACCCCAAACAGGTTAAGCGCTGTAGCATACACCACAATTGCCGCCAGCAAAGCTGGTGAACGCAGCAGAAAGAAGGCGCCGTAATGCCACGGTCGTGCCAGCTTGAATGCATGTAGGATACGTTTGTCGCGTAACGTGTTGCCAGGCAGCAGAGTGCCCTGGAAATAGAGAATCCAGACAATGAAAAACGTAGCTGCTCCAAGGGCAATATACGGTATCAGTCCGAACACTTCGGGTAATGCATGACCACCGACCATGTAGCCGACTGTTGCCCATATCAACAGATAGAACATCTCGCAAAACATGATGAAAAGCATCACAGAACCGACTTCCCAGCCGGGAATCTGGTCGCGTTTGTTCAGATAGTAGGCCATTGCGCCTTTACCAATCTGCTCGTTGAAAATAGAAATGATGTAGGCGCTGGCGCGAATCGGCAGGATGTCGCGATAGCGGACTTCTTGAATAAACCAGCCTAAGGCCTTGCTGATAACCAGAGTGTCAATGGCAAAATAGAACAGCGAATAGGTCACCATGAGGAAGATCCAGGGAATCCAGTTCACTGACGCGAACACTTCTGTCATGTACTGCACCAGGGTTAAACCTTCGCGTGCAGCAGCACCATTCAATCGATAGTACAGGTACGCGAAGCAAACCAGGGCGAGTAGCAGAAATGCAATACGGGCTATCGCATTTTTTTTCTTCGGGACGGGGGCGGCTTCCTGAGTGACATCTTCATTATTCATATCAATTGCTCTTCCTTATTTGCGGTTCCCGATTATTTTAGCCAGGGTGGCTGCAAGAGGTGTCAGTGAAATATTCAAAGCAGTATCAGCATTTACGCTAACAACTTCGTCAGCAGTAATCACATCAATAACTCCAGGCGTGATCCCTCCGCCCTTGATGCGACTGGACACAGCTGCGCCCAATTTGGCAACCCATATTGGAATCGAGGCGATTTCGACGCGCTTACCCATCAATTCCGCTGTTTTGCTGATCAGGTTGCGGTAGCTTATTGCCTCCGGGCCGACGAGTTCGTAGGTTGTGGAAGTGCCTGAGCCTGACTCGCAGCAGCGAATGATCGCCTGATTCAAGTCATCGATATCCAGAGGGCGCATATCGTAATTGCCGCCACCTAACACTTTTGATTTGGGTCTGGATGCTGCACCAATCAGGGAGTTGGCACCGGCAGTGCCTGGTCCGAGCAGAATTGGGGTACGCAATACCGAGTTGCCGCAAGTGGCGGCGGTAACCAGTTTTTCTGCTTCGCCTTTGGAGCGAAAGTAGGCATTGCTGCTAGCGGGGTTGGCGCCGACCACGCTGATAAATACCAAGTGTCGAACACCCAATTTCCGGGCTGCATCAACTACTGTGCGAGTGGCTTCGACATTGGCTTCAGCATAGGAAGTGTGCTTGCTCTCAATGAGGATGCCTGCAAGATGCACGATGCATTCAGCACCCTGCAGAGCATTGGCAAGATCATCTGCAGAATCGTAGGAAATTACTTGTGGTGTGATCTTGCTGGAAGCTGCCAGACTCGCAAAGGCAGACCTGGAGCGGACACCAGCGATTACTGTATGTTGGGTATTTCCGGCGATATGCGCCAGCATGTTTTGGCCGACGCTGCTATTGGCGCCGGTAACTGCGATCTTCATGTTGATTTTGCTTCCTGATGGGTGAGCGTAAATACACGACGGTATTGTGTTCTTGTCTATCCTGCGTACGCCAAATTATCGAGGCGTTTGCTGCGCTGGGTTTTGCTGGCGCGCAAGTTTTCCACGGGTGTCAACGGCGCTGCTGCCAGTGCCGCAGTGCGCCGCTCCGAGCCGGCGTCAGCATACAGGGTTGTGCGCATTCTGGGTATCCGCTGCAGGTGACGAAGCGTGTCTTCAAGTTGGAGCGGGTGCCACTCCTGTCCATGCTCGGCACCAGCAGCGCGGGTAATACTTTCGTTCATCAAACTGCCACCCACATCGTTGGCGCCTGCTTGCAGGCAGAGTTGTACGCCGTCGTGTCCCATCTTTACCCAGCTCGCCTGAATATTGTCGATAAGGCCGTGAAATACCAGACGTGCTACAGCGTGCATCAGTATAGCTTCGCGGAAACTCGGACCCATGCGCGAGCGCCCCTTCAGGTACATAGGGGCTTCCATAGCCACATAGGGCAACGGCACAAATTCAGTAAATCCACCTGTGCGCTGTTGCAGTTGTCGAATTGCCAACAAATGCGCCGCCCAATGCTCCGGCCGATCAACATGACCATACATGATGGTTGCGGTGGTGCGGAAGCCAACACTATGAGCAGTTTCCATGACGTGCAGCCATTGTTCAGTGTTCAGTTTGTCCGGGCAAATCTGCTGGCGCACATCGTCGTGCAGAATTTCGGCGGCTGTGCCGGGCAGGGTGTTGAGCCCTGCAAGCTGCAACTTTTGCAGGAATTCCTTGAGACTGATGCCAAGCGTTTCTGCACCCTGCCATACCTCTAGTGGTGAAAAGGCATGAATATGCATCTCGGGAACTGCAGCGCGTACTGTGGCAACGATATCCAGATAAGTCTGGCCGGTATAATCAGGGTGGATGCCACCTTGCATGCACACTTCAGTAGCTCCGCGATCCCACGCTTCCTGGCAGCGTCTCGCGATTTCTTGCGCACTGATGTCATACGGATCGCCGCGCAGGTTTTCACTGTGCTTGCCTTTGGAGAAAGCGCAACATTGGCACTTGAAGTAGCAGACATTGGTGTAGTTGATGTTGCGATTCACAACGTAGCTGACAATATCACCATTGGTCGCCGCGCGCAGATTGTCCGCAGTATGCGTGATCAGGCTAAAATCCGGCCCGCGTGCGCTAAACAGCTGCGTTATTTCTGCTAGACTCAACTCGGCCCGGTCGATGCATTTCTTGACTATAGCCGCGATTGCGGACGATGCAGAGGCATTGCTCTGGGCAGTTCGCTCCAGCACCAAACTTCGCTCGAGGGCTGGAATTGGGAGCAGTCCACCCGGAGTCCATTGATCGCGCTTGGCAAAGCCGTCCGCCTCGGACAATTTCAGAACGGGTGTAATCAATTCAGGTGCGAGCCACTGTTGTGGTTGGCGTACGTATTCGGGATAAATCGTCAGGCGCTGATCCAGAAATTTGCCAGCTGCTGCAGTTTCTCTGGCCAGATGATTCAGATGCGGCCAGGGCGCTTCCGGATTGACGTGATCCGGAGTCAATGGCGAAACGCCACCCCAGTCATTAATACCGGCATCCACGATTTGTGGCAGCACCCCCGGACTCAGGTTTGGCGGTGCCTGAATATTCATGGCGCCGCCAAATATCAGTCTGGCTACCGCAATCGTCCATAGCAGCTCGTTCAGGTCAGGTTCTGGTGACTGCGCCATTTTAGTATTGGGCTTCGCGCGAAAGTTTTGCACGATGACTTCCTGGAGATGTCCATACTCCAGATCCAACTGACGCAACGCGAGCAGGGACTCAATACGTTCCAGTCGCGTTTCACCAATACCGATCAGAATGCCTGATGTGAAGGGGACTCGGGCCTGGCCGGCTCGGGCGATGGTTGCGAGTCGTGTTGCCGGATCCTTGTCCGGCGATCCGTAATGCGGCAGGCCTTTCTCGCAGAGTCGGGAAGCGGCAGATTCCAGCATGATGCCCATGGACGCGCTGACTTGGCGCAACTGCGCCACTTCCGCTGCTGTCATGTTGCCGGCGTTAATATGGGGAAGCAGACCGGTTTCACGAAGCACGCGCCGAGCCACTTCTGTCACATAGTCCAGGGTGGATTCGAAGCCAAGTTGAGTCAGGGCTTCCCGAGCGGCTTTGTAACGCAATTCCGGTTTTTCACCGAGGGTGAACAGGGCCTCCTGGCAACCGGCTTTTGCTCCCGAGTGGCACAACTCAAGCACCTGATCGACCGACATATAAGCTTGATCGATGCGGTTGGGTGTGCGCGCAAAAGTGCAATAGTGACAAACGTCGCGGCACAGGTGCGTTAGCGGGATAAATACCTTGCGAGAATAGGTGATGACCTGACCGTGGTATTGGTCACGCAGTTCGCGAGCCTGCGCTGCGAGGGCCGCCGTATCATTGCAAGCAGCCAGCTCTAGAGCTTCTGCATCCGCAAGCACGCCTGTGCCATTCACCTGTATAACCACTGTGGATTCTCCAGCCTTACTTTTTTTCGAGCATGAGCTGCTATTACGACCCTGCAAACAGGGTATTGGTACTGCCTCTCTAAGGCAGCCCTTGCAGAGCTCTTCCCGAAAATTGGGATCTATAGATTACCAGTGTCAGGGTCAAAAGCAGAGCAAAACTGTGCGACAGAGCACTCAATGCGTTGCGGCTGCAGGGGTTCAAAAGCGGGAGTAAACAAGCGATACCGGAGGCTTGCAAATCTCCGGTATCGCTTTGGCAAAAGTTATCTGCAAGTCAGGTGCGAGCTACTTCATTCCAGTAACCGGAAACAGCAGGTTGGAAACTCCTGCACGGTAATCTTGATGGACCTGGATGTCGGTGGTAACGACCCCCAGCATCACTTCGGTACCGAAGACGTAACCTGCGGCGCTACAGACCACACTGCCTACAAAACCTTGCGCTTCCACGATATCGGATGACAGGATGAAGCGTATACCCTTGGCAGGGATTCGCACTCGTACCCGTCCAATAGTGACACCGTTTTTATCATTGGCATGGCAATACGCCGTAGTTTCGCTGCCATGGACGCTCGTGAATACCAATGCGGTATCCAGAATAGACGGAACGTGAGGCTTTGGCAGAGCGGCACCGCTGAGCAGATCACTCAGTTCGTTTGCATCACGATTGACCTCAATTTCCATCACTGCCGCATTTTGTGCAGCGCTGATGCCTGACAATTGCAACATGACAGTAGATGAGAGAATCGCCGCGTAAACCCTGAACGAGTTTTTCCGATAAAGATTACTAGCCATAACAATCTCCTTTTCCGTTTCGGAAATGACTGGAGCGCTTATCGCTCAAGTCATTTACTTCTAACGAGTCAATTCTGAACTGGTTTACCATGATCCATTCCAGGATTGTGGCGTTCATCACGCTTTCGCGCTCATGTCGACTCGCAGTTGATTCACACAATCGCGCTATTTTTTTCAGGGGGAAATTTATGCTGACAGTATTTTTTGGAACGATTCGGATAAGGTTTGCGCCACTCACACAAATTGTATTTTGCGGAATTTTTATGGTCGGGATAAATTGCAAAGCAATGGCCCAGGAAGCTGTCGCCAGTGAAGTGTTGTTGGAGAACGTGCGCGTTATCGTCGGTGATGGCAGTGTGCTGGAAAACACCGCCGTACTACTGCGAGGCGATTCCATCCAGGCAGTCGGCACTATAAATGAATCAAACCTGGCGCCTGATTTGCTGAGAATTGACTTGAGCGGCAAAACACTAATGCCAACCCTGATCGATGCGCATGCGCATGTAGGATACGAAGGATACGGCAGCTGGGGAGCAGAAAATTATTCCGTTGGGAATCTCCTGGATCATCTCGAGCGCTATGCCTTCTATGGATTTGGCGCAGTATTTTCTGCTGGAAGTGATTCGATACTGTTGGTCAGACAAGTGCAGCAATTGCTGGAGCAGGGAGAGGCTACAGGGGCTCGCCTGTTGATCGCCGCTGGCATGGCACCGCCAGGTCAGGGGCCGAACAATCAGTTTTTGGCAGAAGCGCTGGCGGTGGCAGAGCGAACAGGAGACACCATTCTGTATGGGTTGGCCACACCGGAGCAGGCGCAGGCAGCGGTGAGTGAGGTTGCAACATTGCAATATCCGTTCATCAAACTCTGGGTTGATGATCGAGGCGGCACGCAGACGAAGCTGCAGCCACCACTGTATCGTGCAGTCATCGACGAGGCGGAGCAACAGGGTATGGCGGTCTTTGTGCATCAACAATTAGCAGACGACATGCCCGATCTTATTGCTGCTGGCACGCGGGGATTTCTGCACGGCCGCCTCGAATCCGGTTTCACTCCTGCCATTGCGGCGGCTGCAGCAGCTAATGATGTTTTCATCGTACCCAACCTTGGTCTTGCGGAACTGCGCCGTGAAGCAATCGGCGAGGATGCGTTTCTTGCGCAGACCTTGCCAGCTGCAACAGTGCAGCGCCTGGCGGTATCAACTCAAAGGCAGCTGGCACCAGATCGTGATGCGCAGTTGGAACAGACCTTGCGTGATAGTTTCGCTCTGCTTTTGGCAGAAGATGTGGATGTGGTGCTCGGCACCGATGCCGGTGCGGTCCCGGATCATCCATTTGGTTATGCCGGACACAAGGAGCTGGAAATTTTTGTCCGTCATGGCATGAGTCCAATGCAAGCTATTGGCGCAGGGACAGCGGTTGCGGCGCGGGTGCTCGGGTTGGAAGACTCAGGCATGGTGAAACCGGGCTATCGGGCAGACTTGCTGGTATTGGATGCCAACCCATTGGTAGACATTCGCAACACCCGGGCAATCTCCCGTATCTATCTGGGGGGCAAACTGGTTGATCGTGCTGCACTGGTGCAGCAATTTACTCTCCGTGCACAAGGCCGCTCCCCGGGAAACTAGGGCAGGCGGGTAATTGCTATAGGAGCTGAAAGATGAAGCCATCATCCATCGCTTCATCTGGATCCTTTCCTGCTGCCTGCAGGCGCTCTTCTTCTGCGCTGCGAAAATCGCAGAATTCGTTGTACGCGGTAATTTCGGCTTTCAATTCCATGAACACTATTTCCGCAAATATTGCATCATCCAGAAAACCGATTCCTGGAATATGATCAGGAATGAGGTCTATTGGGTCTGCAAAATAGGACATCGCGCTCCTGATTCTGTCGCGGTCTTGCGTGCCAAGCTTCCAGTCTGCGTCATTCAGCATTTCCAGCAAAATCTTAAGTTGTAACAAGCGTTCGGCGACGAAGTCAGGCAATTCCGAATTCATGGCAAGATCGACTATTTTGTACGCTGCTTTTTCGATCTCCGCCCGCCCCTGTTTATTGGTCGTGGCAGCGCGAGCCTTGCTCACGATTGTCTTGAACCTGTCCAGGTCGCGGTCACTCAGGGTAAATGTAATATCAAGTGGCATGAATTAATCCTGTTTTGTAAAGGTGGTGCCAAGTAAGAGCATAGAAAAGAAGTTTAAGGCAGATTGCAGTGAGTTCACTAGTTGCAAATGTCGACTTTGCCCAGAGCCCACTAAACCTGACCCTGGTTTTCCTTCAAGCGCAACTTTCGGAGGTAATAGTTTAGCTGTGGTGTGTTCAGGAGCAAGCGTTGCAAGCGGCGAGCGTCGAACAGCAGTAACGTACAGCCTTCCGTGCTCAAGATCGGGCCTGTAGTGGTTTCGGTAAATGGCCTGGCACCGTAGTCGTTGTCACAATACATCGACTCGCCATTCAGTCTGGCGTCGCCAGCAACCAGCAAACACCATACATACTCTGTGAGATCATAAGTGTCGCCAGGGCGCATGACCAGAGACTCAGCTATGTGGCTGATTTTCTCCAGCACGGTTGAAGTCATGCAGGCAAATTGCGGTTGATGGGAAATCGCCGGGCGCAATGACCATTGCTGTAGCAGCTTGTCCTGAAAGCCTTCTGCAACAATGAAGGATCTGAAGGTCTCTTCGGAGAAAACACAAAGCGTCACTGGAGTGCGGGCTATTACGCTCGCGTTGCGGGTGCCGCTGCCAGTGATAACAGCCATTTCACCCAGAATGTCTCCTGCCTGGAGTTTCGCTTCGATGTGCAGTTGCTTGCAACAGTGACGCACCACATCACAGTAACCGGTCAACACGAGGTAAACAAATCCCCGAGTGCTTGTATCCTGCACCAGGATTACATCATCTGTGTTGTATCGGCGAATTTCTTCCTCTGAAAGCAGGTTGCGCATCCACCTGTTGGGAAAGGGGCGGCCAAGCCATTCGGTTATGCGAATTCGCTGGTCGCACTCGAGGCGGACACAGGGCGCGTTAGCTGGCATCAGCAGTTGGTGCATCATGATATATGGGACTACGACATACCGTCACAGCCCACGCTCACCAGTATTCAAACTGCCACCAGCGTGCGAGAGGCGGTTATCGTCGTCACCAAAACCGGCATGCTCTATGCGTTTGATCGTCGCAGCGGTGAGCCAGTCTACGCGATCACAGAGCAACCGGTGCTGGCGAGAACGGTGCCGGCTGAGAGTGCTGCACCTACGCAGCCGTTTTCCAGTGTGCCAGCACTTTCCAGTCAACGCGCGATTACCGAAAAAGATGCCTTTGGCATCCTCTGGTTTGACAAGCTTGGGTGCAGGAAAATAATTCGTAACATGCATTTTGAGGGAATATTCACACCGCCAAGTCTGCAAGGCACCATCATGAACCCAGGCTATGCAGGTGGCTCGAACTGGGGTGGAGTAGCGGTCGACCCGACAAGGCAGATAGCCATCGCCAATGTCAACCAGATACCGGCTTTGGTGCGCCTGATCCCGAGAGATGATCTCGAGGCATTGCGCAGCAGTGGTGAACTGGACGGCTGGGATATCTCCATGCAACGTGGCACGCCGTGTGTTTCTTTACGCACTGGGTCTACCGTGCGTCAAACCACCTTGGGGCGAACTGGTCGCATTAGATTTGAAGACCGCAACGATTCTCTGGAATGTGCCACTTGGCACTATTCGGGATGTGGCTACCGCCATCGTTCCCAATTTCAAATGGGGCGTGCCTGGTATGGGTGGCGCGATGGTTACTGCGTCTGGTCTGGTGGTGATCGGGGCGGCGGCAGAAGAAGTTTTGCGCATCTTCGATATTGAGACGGGCGAAGAGCTGTGGAAGCACGATATGCCGGCATCACCACTTGCCACACCAATGAGTTACACAATGGAGGGTGAGCAATATATCGCCATCGTCGCTGGCGGTCATGACGGGCTTGATCTGCCGCGAGGAGATTATCTGGTGAGCTTTAAATTGAGGGCCACTGAGGACAAAGAGGTTAATTGAGAGAGAGCGATAAACGCACTGAATAAATCGCGGGCCGGGTGGCAATTAATTGATCGCCCGGTCCGCATTCTGCCAGAAAGGTGCGCGCAGTTCCCGTTTCAGTATCTTGCCAGGTCCGGATTTGGGGAGTGGCTGGAGTTGCACGTCGATACCCTTGGGGACTTTGTAATTGGCAATATTCTTGCGACAAAATTCCAGTAGAGCTGCAACATCGATCTCCTGTCCTGACCTTGGCACCACTACTGCCCACACGGCTTCTCCCCATTTGGTGTCAGGTACACCAAACACAGCCGCTTCCAGAATCGCTGGAAATTTGAAGAGCACTTCTTCCACCTCGGTGCAGTATACGTTTTCGCCACCGGTGACGATCATGTCCTTGCTGCGGTCAACCAGAAACAGATAGCCATCCGCATTCATGTAACCAAGATCACCGGTCCAGTAAGCACTCTGTTTCAATACAGCCGCTGTCTGCTCCAGTTTGTTCCAGTAGCCCTGCATCACATTGGGACCACGCACGACCACTTCACCGATCTCGCCGCGTTTAACTTCGCGGCCATCCACATTGAGAATATTGATCGTGCATCCAACAATCGGCCTGCCGCAAGAGCGTGCGAGTGGAGAATCAATCAGGTTCTGCTCGTTGGTGAGAACTGTGCAGAGTGGAGACAACTCGGTTGCGCCATAGACTTCCACCAGTTCTGCGCTCGGGAATGCAGCATGCGTGCGACGCAGGATCTCGGTAGCAATCGGTGAGCCGCCATGAGCGAGCATGCGCAGTGATTCTGTGCGCCTCGGTGTCGTCAGCTGCAATTCGGCAAGTGCCGACAGCATGGTTGGCACACCAAGGGACTCTGTCACCGCATGTTGTTCAATCAAATCCAGGGCAACCGCAGGATCGAATGCGGCAAGCGTAACCTGGGTACCGAGTGTCCAGACATTTGCCAGAACACCATTTGAGCCTGCAGCATGGAACAGGGGTGCCATCACGAGCATCACATCCGATTCTTGCTGTGGTACTACTGTCATGTAATGAAATGTATTTGCTATCAGGTTGCGATGACTCAGCATCACACCTTTCGATTTGCCGGTGGTACCGCCTGTATAGAAAAGTCCGGCAAGGTCATTGTCCGAAACATCTTTGCCGAGCTCGATTGCATTGGCATTTGCAAGCAACTTGTCCAATTGTGTATCGATGCGAATCACGTGCTCAACACACCCGGCCAATGCCGGTGCATCACGATCTGTCAGTAATACTCTGGTGCCAGAGTCTTGCAGTGCATATAACAGTTCTGCTTCAGCATGCCGCATGTTCAAAGGGACTACGACGAAGCCTCCGGCAGGTACACCCAAATAAGTTGTTATATAGTGATGAGAATTCGCGGCGAGTATTGCTACCCGGTCGCCTTTGCTCAGCCCGAGGCTGGTGAGAATTCCAGCGAGAGCCTGGCAGCGTTGATGGAGTGTGGCGTAAGTGAGGCTGGTGTTGCCATCAATGACCGCAATCTTGCATGCCGCAACTTGTGCGGCATACAGGACTGGATCTGCGATCGTATGCATGGTGGGTCTGCTGTGTATTCGAATTAAGCTTGACTGAACTACCTATTCACGCAATCCAAACGTAAAGACTACGTTACCGGCAGCAATAGTGACATATTGCTCGCCATCTACCGCGTAAGTCATCGGTGCAGCGTGTACGCGCGCCCCGAGGGACATATGCCAAAGCTCTTCGCCAGAACTCGCATCCAGAGCGAAGAAGAAGCCATCAGCGCTACCAGTAAAGACCAGCCCGCCCGCAGTAGTTGTTATGCCTGCAGAGGAACGCGGCTGTATCGGAAATTCCCATTCGATTTCAGCTGTCTCCGGATTGATGGCGCGTATCGAGCTGTGGTAGGCATCCATAGGTTGAGTGTAACGACCCCCGCCACCAGTGTAGCGTTGGCCGATTTCGTATTCTTCATCGCGCTTGAAGAATTCCTGCTCGCCGTCAAATGAAGTGACGTAGAACAAGCCGGTATCCTGGCTATAACCAGGCGAGTACCAGTTGGTGCCGCCAACGATCGGCGGGGACACCATGACGCCTTCATAGGTGGGTGTCATGCCGGGTACTGTAATCGGCCTGCCATTCACATCAAGACCTTCAGCCCAGGTTACTGTGACATAGTTTTTGCCAACCAAAAACTCGCCGGTCTCCCGATCCAGGGTGTAATAAAAGCCGTTGCGATTAGCCCACATCATGACCTTGCGCGGGCTGCCCTGGAAATTGATGTCAGCCAGGATTGGAATCTGGATGGAATCGTAGTCGTGTACGTCGTGCGGTGTGAATTGGAAGTGCCAGATGAGTTCGCCAGTGTCGCCATTCAATGCCATGACGGAATCTGAATACAAGTTGTCACCGAGGCGGACATCCCCATTCCAGTCTGGTCCGGGATTGCCAGTGCCCCAATACACCTGATTGAGTTCGGGATCATAGGAGCCGGTAATCCACGTGGCTGCGCCACCCGTTTTCCAGGAGTCGCCAGACCAGGTTTCATTGCCCGGTTCACCGGAGCCGGGAACGGTATAGGTGCGCCACACAAGATCGCCGGTCTCAGGATCGTAGGCGTCGATGAAACCGCGTATGCCAAATTCGCCGCCAGCGATGCCGGTCACGACGAGATCCTTCACAATCAGTGGCGCTTCAGTCTTGCTGTAGCCTTCCTGGTATTTAGCCACTTCCTTGTTCCACAGCACGTTACCGGTGCGGGCATCCAGCGCTACCAGACGGGCATCGAGCGTGCTGAAGAACAGGGTTTCGCCAAGAATGGCCACACCACGATTGTTACGTCCGCAGCAGATGCGCAAATCCTCTGGTAATGGGTGATCATAGCGCCAATAAACACCACCGGTGCGTGCGTCAACTGCAACGACATTGCTGGGTGCTTCGGTGATGAACATGATGCCGTCAACAACCACAGGTACGGTCTCGGCACGATCAATCACCGGTATCTGATAGGACCATTTCAATTCCAGTTGGGCAACATTCTCAGTGTTGACCTGATCCAGTTTGCTGAAACGCTGGCTGTCCAGCGTGCCAGAGTACATAAGCCAGTTTTGCGGTTCGTCGGCAGCGTTCATCAGGCGCTCCCAGGTGACGGGAGAGAACGCTGGTGTGATAACGGTCTGAAACGGTTCTTCCTGGGCGGTCAGGCTGTTAGAGGCAAGCAGGGCAACGACATTGGTCAGCAAAAGCTTCGATATAACTCGCATTATAGGATCTCCTCGCGCAGTGAGAACAGGTAAGCGACCAAATCGTCAACTTCGCTGTCTGTCAGTGTCTGGGCATAATTTGGCATAGTGGATTCGGTAATCCGTTCATAATTCTTGATCTGGCTGGTGCGGTAAGACCACAGGTTTTCATCGTTGTCCATGATGCGCACCGAGAAGCTGCTTTCGTTCATGCGAAAACCCTCGCGCACGGTGTCATCGACACCGGTTATGCGCAGTCGCCACCAGCGTGGTTCTACATCCTGGCTGGGGTTGATCATGTCGCTCACGAGTTCTTCAGGATCGCGGCGATCGCCAACAAAGGTCAGGTCTGAGCCAAGACGACCACCCTTGCCGCTGATCATGTGGCACGTGTCGCAATCGCCCTTGCCAGCGAATAACTGGCGGCCTGACTCGGCGTTGCCGGGAAGCTGGAAATTGGCAGGATCCTCGCTGAGGGAGTGGATATAGGCTACCAATTGCCACACCTGCATGTCGGGCAGGGTCGCCGCCACCGGCAGCATCGCGGTGCCGGGAATGCCATTGCGCAGGATATTGAATATTGCCACATCGGTACTGGCGCGATTCAAGCGGCCCGTAAGATCCGGCGCCCCGGTTTCATCATTGCCCTTGGCATCGAATCCATGACAGCGCGAACATTGGCGCTCGAAGTATCCACGCCCTTGGGTAACGTCATAATCGGTGTCGTAAAGATTGCCGCCATCCTCGGCGCTGGAGGGAATACTGGACAGGGTGATAGTGAGCAGGGGGCCGAATATTGCAGAGGCTAACAGCCCCTTCCACCTGCTAGACGAGTTCAAAATCATACACACTCCTTATTCTTGTTCTGATTGCAATGGTGGGGTGTAGTCTAACACCGCGAAGCCCATGGACAAGCCCGTAATTGCGGCTAGCTGGTGCCAGACTGCATCAGCACATCGAAGGATTGGGATGATTCCAGCTGGCTGCAATCAATAGTCGCAATACAGCAAGGTCCACATCGGCCAACTTGTTAATGTACAGGCAGGCAACACTGGTTTTGTGTTTGCCGAGTTTGGCCAGCAAGGCTTTGTCGTGATGCAGGTAAAGCGCCAGATTGGCCTTGCGC
>SXGR01291147.1_pt1 | contig 16106 bp, 14 predicted proteins | sample 3174711 | NCBI WGS metagenome assembly SXGR01 (sample SAMN11356860, study PRJNA531348) | freshwater metagenome | isolation source: freshwater sample F1-60 | place: China: Fuxian Lake, Yuxi | collected 2017-12-25
CGCCTATGGCTTCGGCTCGGACTGGGTCTCACCCATTGCCGCGCAGGAAGGCATGGACGGTTTTGCCTGCTGCGACGCTTTGGACGCCGCCCGGGTGCGTGCATCCAGTGTCGATTTGCCGATTCTGTTGTACCCGGGAAAGATTGGAGCATCGCTGCTTGAATTGGCTCAGCCCGGCATGATTCTCACAGCCCATGACGCCTCGAGCCTGGATCAGTGCGTTCAAAGGCAGCTTCAGTTTTACCTCAAGATCGACAGTGGATTTGGGCGCCTCGGTTTTGCTGCAGAACGTCCGCAAGATATTCTGGAACGCATCACCGACCCTGGGCGTTGCCGCTTGATCGGCGCCTATGCGCACTTCTCAGACCAACTGAACCCCGCCGCAGTGGCGCGCCAGGGGCAAGCGTTCCAGCGCTGTGTCGACGCGCTTGAGGTGGGGATGGGTCGCACACTGGAGCGCAATGTAGGCGCATCCCGTGTGTTAATCACGGATCCGGCCTGGGCACTGAATGCGGTGAACCCCGGTGGCCTGGTATATGGCCTGTACGATGCGCTGGGCGTTCACCGCCTACGACCCGTGCTGACCGCCGTGAAAGCCAGGGTGATTGCTCTGCGCCATATGGCTGCTGGTACACCATCGGGCTACGCAGGCAAGATTTACGAACGGGATTCAGTGATCGCGATCGTGCCTATCGGTTACTCGGACGGTCTGCCGCGGGTTCAGGAACGTGGGCAGGCGCTGTTGCGTGGGCACCGCTTACCGATTGTCGGGCCACGACATGCCGAATACACCATGATGGATGCGACTGACATTGCTGATGTTCAAATCGGTGACGAAGTGGTCTTTGTGGGCCGTCAAGGGGGCGACGAAATCACCTTGAACGAGTTAACCACTGGCACTGACTTGACGGAGACCGATCTGCTCCAACGTTTGGCCCGACACCCGCACAGGCACCTGATCTGATCAGTTTTTGAAAAGGACCTGCGTGAAACTTTTGACCTCTGCACAGCGCGAACATTACCGGGAGCAGGGCTACGTCTCACCCGTGCGTGTCCTGTCTGTCGCAAAGGCTGAATCGATTCGGGCGCAGATGGAGGCCTTCGAAAAAAGCCAGGGTGGTCCCTTAAAGGGGTCGATGCGCCACAAGTCACATTTGCTGTTCAGTTGGCTCGCTGACCTGGTCCGTGAAGAGAGAATTCTGGACGCGGTGGAAGACCTCTACGGCGGTGATCTGCTGTGTTGGACCACCAACTTCTTCATCAAAGAGGCACACGACCCTGGGTTCGTGTCTTGGCACCAGGACTCCACCTACTGGGGCCTGTCGCGGCCTGACGTGGTCACGGCCTGGGTTGCACTGTCGGCCTCGAACGCCTCCAATGGTGCCATGCAGGTCATCCCTGGCACGCATTCGTCTAAGCAGATACCGCACCGGGACACCTACTCGCCCCACAATTTGCTGACGCGTGGGCAGGAGGTTGCGGTTGAGGTTGATCCAGGTCAAGCTCGGACCATCACCTTGGAGCCCGGTGAAATGTCTTTGCACCACGTCCGGATCATTCACGGCTCGCCACCGAACGAGTCGGCGAGCCGTCGCATCGGCTTTGCAATCCGTTATATCCCCACCAGCGTTCGCCAGGAGCAGGGCGACGACAGTGCGACGCTGGTTCGCGGTGTGGATGACTACCGCACCTTTGAGCATGAGCCTAGGCCGTCCAAGGACATGGATCCTGCCTTTGTGTCCTTGCATGCCGAAATTGCCCAGCGCAATGCTCAAATCTTGTACAAGGGTGCGCCGATCAGTAGCCATGAGCAGCGTTTGCGGCCTCAACCCTGAGGTGGGCAGGTAGATGCGCTTTACCAAATTCCACCCATCACGGATGCCATAAGCCATGCGCCCCAATGTTGTCGAGACCGTTCCCAAAGTGTTGATCTGTAAAGTGGGTCCGCGCGATGGTTTGCAGTCGGTGACGGCCACCATGCCAACTCGTATGGTCAAAAATCTGAAACGCCTGCTGGCACAGACTCTGCTCCACCGGAGCTGAGGGCAGGGCGCTGATCGTGCTCACCGGGGGCTGTGGCTGCCCACGCTGGGTTGGCGGCGGTGGCAGTCAAATCGGTGGCGTTGATCTGGAAATTGGTTTGGATGGATTTTTTGACCATACGGGGTTGTGGTGGCCACCCTGCCCGTCGAACTGACCTGTGCTGGCAAGTTCATGCCAAGTCTCGAAATGGTAGGCAATGGTTTGGTAGGGCAGAGTGCGCTTAGTAAGTCCCTGGTTGTAGAGTTTGGGTTTTACATTGGCTTGCCCGGGCCGTCCGGAAAACGCTGCCTATGTTTCGTACAGAGAAACGTCATCGTTGTGCGCGAGCACGCTCGGTAGTGCAAGTCGGCGTTAATATCAAATCCAGTGGAGTATTCGCGAAGCCCAGTGCCAGCAATAGGGTGTCGGGAATTGTCTAGCTCGCTCGTCCGTCTTGAGGGCTGTGTGGGTTGGCCCCAGTTTATTCGCTCAAATTAGGAGGACATGGTGTACGTTCAAATCTTACGTAAATTCGTCGCGCTGGCCTGTATAGCCTGCATGACGGGCAGCATCAGCGCCCAAGACCTGCCGCAGACGACCATCCGTTTCATCGGCAACACCAGCAGCACTTATATCTGGAGCGAGGCCGAGCGTAATTTCATCGAGAAGACCGTGCCTGAGGCCTCGAAGGGCCGCGTGAAGATCGAAGGCGTGCCGCATGACCAAGCGGGTTTGCGCGGGCCCGAGATCCTCGGCCTCCTGCAAAACGGCACGCTGCAATTTGCGAGCTACAACGTCAGCTATATGGCCGGTGACGATCCGCGCTTCGAGGGTATTGATCTCGCCGGGCTGACGTTGACCGGCGCCGATGCGCGCAAGGTCGTCGATGCCTATCGCCCCGTCATCGCGCGGCTGATGGCAGAGAAATTCGGTGTGCGTCTGTTGGCAATGGCGCAGAGCCCGGCGCAAGTCTTCTGGTGCCGGACCCCGATCACGGGGATTCAGGATCTCAAGGGCAAGAAGATCCGTGTGTTCAATCCCTCACTGGCTGATTTTGTCGGCGGCCTCGGCGCTACATCGGTGACGATTCCGTTCGTGGAGATGATCCCGGCGATGCAGCGCGGTGTCGCCGATTGCGCGATCACCGGCACACTCAACGGCAATACGGCGCGGCTGCCGGAGGTCACCACGCATCTCTACCCGATGCAGGCCGGCTGGTCGGTGCTGTTCTGGGCGGTCAATGCGCAAGCCTGGCAGGCGCTCAATCCTGCCGTGCGCAGCTTCCTCGATGGTCAGTTCAAGGATCTGGAATCGACGATCTGGGGCCTCGGCGCCGAAGTCGATCAGGACGGTATCTCCTGCAGCACGGGCGGCGCGTGCAAGCGCGGCCGGCCCTACAAGATGACGCTGGTGCCGGTAACCGCCGAAGCGATGACCGAGCATGGGCGCATCCTTCGGAATTCCGTCGTCGCGAACTGGGCTAAGCGCTGCGGGCGGGCTTGCGCGGAGGAATGGAACCAGACAGTAGGTAAGGTGGTCGGGATCGTTGCTCCGACCAATTTTTGACCGCCCGAGCGCGCGACATGGAGCGTTTGGTCAGCGGCGCTGCCCGGGTCGCACAATTCGGTGCGTGGTTCGGCGGCGCCCTGCTGGTCCTCGCAGTCCTGGCGATCGCCGCCGAAGTGATCTTCCGCAATGTCGCGGGATATTCCTTCGGCGCGGTCGACGAGCTCTGCGGCTATGCGCTGGCGATCGCCAGCACCTGGGCCTTCGCCTTCGCGCTGGTCCACCGCACGCATATCCGCATCGACACCTTGTATGTCTTACTGCCGCGGCGGTTGCAGGCTGGACTCGATCTGGTGGCGCTGCTCGGGATGATCGTGTTCTTCACGACCGTCACGCGCTTCGGCTGGGATCTGGTGGCTCGCTCGTTCTCGATCGGCCAGCGCGCCATGACTCCGCTGCGGACGCCTCTAATCTTCCCCCAGCTGCTGTGGTTCGCGGGACTCGTCGTATTGATCGTCATTGCGCTAATCCTTCTGGCGAGTGCGGTGCAGTCGCTGTGGCGCGGCGATCTCGTCGGAGTTAGCCGCGTTGCCGGCTCGCTCTCGGCCCAGGATGAACTCCAGGAAGAGCTCGCCGAGGCCGAGCGGCTCCGTGGAGCGATACCACAGAAATGATCGCCGTTGCCCTCTTGTTGCTTCTCGGGCTGATGCTGGTGAGCATCCCCGTTGCCGCCTCTCTCGGTCTGCTTGGGCTGTCGCTGTCGGAGTTCTATGCTTTCTTGCCGTTGCATCGTGCGACGGCGCAGATGGCGTGGAATGCCGGCAATGATTCCGTGCTGCTTGCCGTTCCGCTCTTCATCCTGCTTGGTGAGATCCTACTGCGCTCTGGCATGGCGGAGCGCATGTATGGTGCGATGGTGCCGTGGCTCTCTTGGTTACCGGGCGGGTTGATGCATTCCAATATCGGCGCCTGCACGATGTTTGCCGCGACCTGCGGCTCCTCCGTCGCCACGGCGGCGACGATCGGCACGGTCGCCATCGAACAGATCGAGCGCTACGGCTATAACGAGCGGCTATTCCTCGGGACGCTCGCCGCTGGCGGGACCTTGGGCATCCTCATCCCGCCTTCGATCAACATGATCGTCTACGGCGCGCTGACCAATACCTCCATCCCCAAACTCTACCTCGCGGGCTTCATTCCCGGCTTCTTGCTGGCCGGGCTGTCCATGCTCACGACCTATATCGCCTGCCGGCTACGACCCGCATGGGGAGGCCGCAAGATTGTGACGTCCTGGGCCGATCGCGTGCGCGTGCTGCCAGACCTTGTGCCGCCGCTGCTGATCTTCGTGCTGGTGGTCGGCGTGATCTACGCCGGCTGGGCGACGCCGAGCGAATCCGCAGCGCTCGGCGTCCTCGCCGCAGCGGCGCTCGCGGCCTGGAATCGCCGCCTAAACGCAGAAACGATCCGCGCCGCGATCGAAGGCACGATGAAGACGACGGGCATGGCGATGGCCATCCTGACTGCTTCCTATTTCCTGAATTTCGTCATCACCTCGATCGGCTTGACGCAGCAGATCAGCGACGCCGTGCTCGGCCTGCAGATGTCGCCGCTGGTGACCCTCCTCTGGGTCATAGTCTTTTATCTGATTCTCGGCTGCGTCATGGAGACGCTGTCGTTGATGATCGCGACCGTCCCGATCATCGCTCCTGTCGTGTTCGCCCTCGGCTATGACCCGGTCTGGTTCGGGATCCTCGTGATCTTGCTGATCGAGACGGCGATGATCACGCCACCCGTCGGGATCAATCTCTTCGTCGTTCAGGGCCTGCGAAAACGTGGTGGACTCAACGACGTGATCATCGGTGCAGCGCCATTCGTCGGCACGCTGCTCGTCATGATCGCCTTGCTTGTCGCCTTTCCGAACATCGCGATGTTCCTGCCCAATGCGTTCAGCGAGTGAATCGACCGACATGACCGAGTCCTCGCTTCGTGTCGCCGCCGATATCGGTGGCACGTTCACCGACATCGCCTTCATCGACAGGGATGGCGCGATCAGGACGCGCAAGGTGCCCTCGACGCCCGACGACTATGCCGAGGGCGTGCTCCGCGGCGTCCACGAGCTTGGCGCCGAGACCGGCCATGGTATCGCGGCCTACAGCGATCTGCTGCACGCCTGCACTGTGGCGACGAATGCGATCCTCGAGCTGCGCGGCGCAACCACTGCGTTGGTGACGACGCGCGGCTTTCGCGACGTGCTGGAGATGCGCCGCGTGCGCGTGCCGCGTCTATATGAGCCCCTCTACGAAAAGCCCAAACCGCTGGTGCCGCGCCATCTCCGCCTCGAGATCAATGAGCGGATGGGGCCGCGCGGCGAGATCATCACATCGCTGGATCCCGACGATGTCAAACGCGTCGCCGAACTGCTCCGCGCCCAGCAGGTCGAGGCCATAGCCGTCTGCTTCCTTCATTCCTATGCGAACCCGATCCACGAGCGCCTTGCCGGCGAGATACTGCGCGCTGCCCTGCCCGGCATTTTCATTACGCTGTCCTGCGATGTCCTGCCGCAGCTGCGCGAGTACGAGCGAACCAGTACTACGGTGATAAATGCCTATGTCGGGCCGCCAGTTTTTCACTATCTCACGTCGCTGCAACACAAGCTGCGCGATGCCGGCGCGACGGCGCGGCTGCTCGTCATGCAATCCAGCGGCGGCGTGGCCAGCGCAGATGTCGCGATCGCCAAGCCTGCTCAGATCGTCGAGTGCGGACCCGCCGCCGGCGTCATTGGCGCGGCGAAGCTTGGCGAGCTTGCGGGTTACCGCCAATTGCTCACCCTCGACATGGGTGGCACGACGGCCAAGGCGTCGTTGGTCGATGGCGGGCGCTTGCCGCTCGCCGAGGATTATGAAGTTGGCGGCGGCATCTCGCTCAGCGGTCCGCTGGTGATGGGCGGCGGCTATGCGCTCAAGCTGCCGGCGATCGACATCGCGGAGGTCGGCGCCGGTGGCGGCAGCCTGGTGTGGATCGACGCCGGCGGCGCCATGAAGGTCGGACCTAAGAGTGCTGGCGCTGTGCCTGGACCCGTTTGCTATGGCCGTGGCGGCGCGCAGCCGACGGTGACGGACGCCAATGTCGCCTTGGGCTATCTCAATCCGATTGCGCTCGCTGGCGGCAGCGTACCGGTCGATGCTGAGGCGGCGCGGCGCGCGATTCAGGATCAGATTGCCGTGCGCCTGGGCATAGATCTCGTTACCGCGTCATTCGGCATCCATCGCCTGGCCAATGTCGCGATGGTCCGCGCCGTGAAGACCGTATCGACCTATCGCGGCCGCGATCCGCGCGACTTCACCCTGTTCGCCTTCGGTGGATCGGGCGGCGTGCATGCCGTCAACCTTGCACGCGAGCTCGGCATGACGCGCGTGCTATTCCCGCCGGCGGCCGGCGTTTTCAGCGCCGTGGGTTTGCTGCTCGCAGAGATTGAGCTGTCGGAGTCCCAGGCCTTCCTCGTCGGCACCGATACGCTCGACGCGGGAGCGGCGCAGGCGGTCCTGGAGCGGCTGGAGATCCAGCTGCTGACTCTCCTCGCGTATCGTCGCGACGCCGTACGATTCCGCTATGTCGCCGATATGCGCTTCCGCGGCCAGGCCTACGAATTGCCGATCGCCTTCACGACCGTTGAACTCGATCGCAAACTCGGCGCCACCCTGTATGATCGTTTTGTTATAGAGCACGAGCGCACCTATGGATTCGCCGCCACAGGCGAGCTCGGTGTTCAGCTTGTCAGCCTGCGTGTGGTCGGAACGGTACAGCGCGATACCGCCAGCCCATTGAGGCCGATCACGCGAACGCATGCCACGACGTCGCCCCACGACCGCGCGGTGCATTTCAGCGCTGAAGGCGCGGCGGTCGCCACACCGGTGATCGATCGCGGCGATCTCGATGCGCGCTGGCGCGCCGGTCCTTTCGTGGTCGAGGAATACGAAGGCACGCTGGTTATACCGCCGGGGTCACGCGCCCGCCTCGACGAATTCGGAACCATCGTGATCGAGGTGTCGCCGTCATGACGCAAAGTGCGCCGATCGATCTCATCCTGCTCGAGGTGCTGAAGAACGCCTTCGAAACCATCGCCGACGAGATGGCGCTGATCGTCCTACGCACGTCGCATTCCTCGATCGTGCGCGACTCTATGGATTTTTCGACGGCGATCTGCGACGCCGAAGGGCGCACCCTTGCGCAGGGCCTCACCAATCCCGGGCATCTCGGCAGCTTCTTCGACGCGATGCGCCATCTGCTGCGCCAGCATCACGGCGAGATCTATCCCGGCGACATCTTCATCGGAAACGATCCCTACGCCGCCTCGGGCATGCACCTGCCTGACGTCTTCATCATCCACCCGATCTTCCGCGAGAACGAGCTCGCGGCGTGGGGTATGACGCTCGCGCATCAGATCGATGTCGGCGGCATCGTGCCAGGTAGCAACTCGCTGGGTTCGACCGAGATCTTCCAAGAGGGCTTACGTCTGCCTTTCGTAAAGCTGATCGAACGCGGTCAGCGCAACCAGGCCGTCTGGGACATCATCGGCCTTAACGTACGCCTGCCGGAGACTCTGTTCGGCGATCTAGGCGCGCAGATCTCCGCCTGTATGGCCGGCGAGCGCGCGATGCTGGAGCTGATCGAACGCTACGGCCTGGCGACGATCCGGCGCTATGCGGACGAGCTGAACGACTATGCCGAGCGCCTGACTCGCGCCGAATTTAGACGCATACCCGCCGGCACCTACTGCTTCGTCGACCATCTCGACGGGCTGAGCGAGAATCCGACGCCGATCGAAATCCATGTCGCCGTCACGTTCAAGGACGGCGAGGCGATCGTCGACTGGACTGGCACGGCGGCGGAAGTGAAAGGCGGCATCAACGCGACGCTGCCCTTTACCAAAGCGGCGACCTATGCCGCGCTGCGTGCGATCATGAGCGTCGAGATTCCGACCTGCCAGGGCTTCGAGCGCGCAGTGCGCGTGATCGCGCCCGAGGGCACGCTTGTGAATCCGCGGCCACCGGCCGCATGCGGCTCGCGCGCCATCACCGGCTATCGCTGCATCGACTGCCTGTTCGGTGCCCTGGCGCAGATCGTGCCTGACCGCGTGACGGCGGACACCACCGGCGGCTCGACGCTGATCACCTTCGCCGGCAAACATGAAGGCAAGCAATTCATCTACGCGGAAACGCTGATGGGCGTGTGGGGCGGCACGTCCCAGCACGACGGGCAGGACGGCGTGCCGCATATGGGCGCCAACCAATCCAACACGCCGGTAGAGCTGATCGAGTCTGAGTATCCGCTGCGCGTCGAGCATTACGGCCTGGTAACCGACACCGCGGGACCGGGCAGGTTCCGCGGGGGCAATTCCCTCATCCGCGAGTTCCGCGTGCTGTCGGACGATGTGATGCTCATCGTGCGCTCCGACAAGCGCGACTTCCCGCCGCATGGTCTTTTTGGTGGCGGCACCGGGGCGCCGTCATGGAACATCATCAATCCCGGCCCCGCGCAGAAGATCATGCCGGTGACTACCACGCGCCCCGTCGCACTTCAGAAGGGCGATGTATTTCGCCATCTCATGGCCGGCGGCGGCGGGTTTGGAGATCCCCTGATGCGCGAACCGCAGCACGTGGTCGATGATGTCCGCGCCGGCCGCGTGTCAATCGTCGAGGCGCGTACGGCCTATGGCGTCGTCATCGACGACCACGGCGCGCTCACCTTTGATGCCGAAGCGACAAAGACCGCGCGCGAATCAGCCCGTATGGTTACAAAATCCCAAACACCTGCCGGCACAGTGTCCGCTCCACCGGGCTGAGGGTCGGGCGTCTGGGTCGTGTTCACCGGACGCTGCAGCTGCCTGCGCTGGGTTGAGCTGCTTGAAGCTGGGTTGGCTGCGATGCTCAACCGGATGTTTTGGTAGGCATAGGCGACAGAAAGCACTGCAGCGGAAACGGGCAGAAGCCTGAGAAACGGCATGGCGGGTTTCGACCAGGAGCAGTCAGTGGCGAATGGCCGAGCTGGGGCTGCCGGTGATTGGCAGGGGCCGTCGGAACGAAGGCGAACTTCGTCTGATCGGCGAAATTGCCGCCACGGGGTGCCTACTTCGGGTTCTGGCCAGTCCAAGGCGCAACGTGCCCGACTCGCGCCGGATCGTCGAAGCATGCATGGTCAAGGGATCTGGACGATCGGACTACTTCGTGTTCGCGATGGCGGCTCGCACCTTGTCATACAGTCCCGGTGACCAGTTGGGGAACTTGGTATACACGACCTTTGTCGCATCGATAAATGATTTGCGATCGATGTCGCGGACGATAGTCACCCCCCTCGACTCAATGTCCTTGATTCCTGCCTCATAGCTCTTGGCCGTTTGTTCAGATAACCAGGAACACGCGCTACGTGCCTCTTCCTCGAAGATCTTCTGATGTTCCGGTTTCATCTTGTTAAAGGTGCGTTTGCCGATCACGAAGGGAAGGGGTTCAAGCACGTGGTTAGTCAAAATGTAGTACTTTGCGTTTTCATAATGTTTCTGATCGAGCATGGCCCCCGGCGGCGCTTCGGCGGCATCTATAACGCCTTGCGCAAGCGCCGAGTAGACCTCCGGCCAAGGCATGGGTGTAGGGGCCGCCCCCATCGCCTTCACCATCTCAGTGAATATCGGAAGTGGCTGGACGCGCAGTTTCATTCCCGTGAGATCAGCTACTGACTTCACGCTCTTCTTTGCGGTGTACAGGTTGCGAACGCCAAAGTCCGCAAAGCAAAGCAGCTTGATGTTGCTCTTGTCTACGCGTTCTTCCCACGAACGCGCGAGGTCCGACCGAAATAGTCGCTCAGCTTCGCTCCAGTTCGCGAACAGGAACGGACCACTAAGGATCTGAAAATCAGGATTATAGCTCACCAGGTGCCCGGGTCCGACTTGCGCCATTATGTCGGCCCCTAGCGAGATTTGTTCCGTGACTTGAGCGTTTTCGCCCAGTTGCGCGCTTGGAAACAGCGAGACCTTCACTGCGTTGTTGGTACGCCTTTCGACGCCAGCTTTCAGCCGTTCCCCCCATTTCTGGATGTCATGCTGAGGTGTGTTCATGTGCGCGAAACGAATATCTTGCGCGAATACCTCGTCGCCCAAGACGGACGTTCCACCCAACACGATGCCCAACAAACAAGTCTGAAACTTCGCAAACCGTGAGTTCATATGGTCTCCAATCGTTAATTTCATACGCAAAAAGTACTTTTTCAATTTAGTATATCAATGTTCCCAGGGAAAGCAAACTCCTTTTGGCGGCCGCCCCCTAATGGCCATTGGGGCGGTAGCCGAGGTTGGCGGATATCTCATGGGCAGTGGCAAGCAGGCTTTGTTGAACCGCGGAGATACCAATCGCCACCTGGCGATCTTCCTGACAAATTGCCGTGAGGGCGGCCAGGCACTGGCCAGCATGGTTGAATATTGGCGCGCTAATGTTCATTACGCCGGAGATGTGAGGACTCGGTTCTCGCAGATAGCCGCGCTTGGCGATGGCGCTCAGGATGTGAGGAACGCCACGCCGATGCGCTAACTTGCGTTGGGCTTCGTCAAGCTCAGCCAGCCATTTCATCAGCGCTTCCGCTGGCTCGTGTGCCAAGAGGACGAGACCAGAGGTCGTCGAAGCCAGAGGAAATTGTGCCCCGAGGCGAACCGTGAGTCGAATTGGCTTGGGCGCCGGATATTCGGCCACGATCAAGAGGTCGTCTTCGCTCCTAATGCCTAGGTGGCAGGATTGCAGGACCTTTGCCGCAAGCGCGCGCATCAGCGGCAAAGCCGCCTCCAGCATCTGCTCGGATGGCGGAGTTTCGAGGGCTAATTGCAGCAGTCGCGTGGTTACCCGATAGCGGCCGTCGCCGCCAAAGCGCAGCACCAATCTGCGACGTTCAAGCGTTACCATCATTCGGAATAGATGATTGACGGAGAGCCCAGTCTCCCGTGCGAGTTCACTCTGCGTAAGTCCTTCAGGAAACTTGACCAAGGTTTCCAGTATGTCGAATGCGCGTTCGACCGCCGGTACGACATATCGACCTTCGTCTGTCAGAGGTGCGGATTTTGTGGGTATTTCGGATTTTTTCATAAGAAATCACATTTTGTCAGAGAAAAGAAGTGCAGAATTGATGACTTGGGCTGTACACTAGATTTTTCAAAAAATCCAATTGAATGCGCCCTGTCAGCGAGCGAACAGACTGAGACCGATTGCAACACGTCAAGAACTATCCACAAATCATGACAAGCCAAAAGACAAACGCGGACCCGACCGAACTACTGCGTCTGATCGCGCGACGCACGGCGCCGTACGACATGTCGGTTTGGTTCTGGGGCGACGCAATCGCATGCGACGGCCTGATGGAAGCGGCGGAGTTGGGGGGATCGCGCCCCGCGCGGCTTCAAGTGGAGAAAATGCTCTCGCATTTGTTGGTCAAGCCGCTGGATTGGGTCGACTATTTGGCGCCGGGCGGCGCTCTAATGTCTTTGTACCGAATGACTGGTAACGAGCGCTGGCTTGTCGCCGCGCGCGGCCTCGCCAAACACTTGCGAGACTATTTCCCAAGAGCCCGCGGTGGGGTGCATCTTTATCGGCCCGATCTGCCCGCGCACCGGCATTCAGTTTTCATCGATACGCTGTATCACGTGCCTTCCTTCTTCGCGTCACTTGGAAACGTGACTGGAGAGTCGGCGCATTCAGCAATGGCGATCCGCAGTTTTCGCTCGCATCTCAATGTGTTGCGCAGCCGCAAGGGCCCGCTCCTGGAGCACTCCTTTGACGTTGCCGCGATTCGCCCGAAAGGCTATGGCTGGGGTCGTGGCCAAGGATGGGCTGTTCTGGGCATGGCCGATACGCTAGGCCATCTTGACAAGAAAGTTCCTGGATATTCTGATCTGACCGATCGCTTTCGTTCCCTTTGCGAGACCACGCTTGGCATGCAGGACGCCACCGGCTTCTGGCGGACCCTGATGCATGACCCGGAAGCCTATCTTGAGTCCTCAACAGCCGCATTCATGGGCGCCGCATACACCAAGGGTGTCAGGTTGGGTCTGCTGCCGGCGAAATTCGTGGCGCCGGCGGAACTCGCCTGGCGCGCCATGCTAAGTCGTATCGATCCTCGCGGCGGGTTGTTCGGTGTGTCAGCAGTCACTTGGGCGTGGGTCACCAATCTCGAAGAAACCACCATGTACAAATCGCTACCGACCGAGGTCAATCTTTGGGGCCAAGGGGCGGCGCTGCGTTTCTGCGCGGAACGAATCCGTGCCAGTTTGGCTTAGCTTGCCTGCAAACCAAATGCGATATGTCATTGCGTTGTATGTTGGGGTGTTATGCCTGTTGTTGACAGGCATAGCCGGCGTGGTTGGAGTGGCAGTGTTCTATCGCTACGCGTTAGGGCAACCACTTGCTTTTTCGTTTGATCTTGCCGGTCTTCTATTTGCTTGGCTCATTTTCCTCGGTCTCCCCCTGGCATCGGCCGAAAAGGCAAATCTTAAGCTCGACTTCACGCTGGATCAACTTCCATCCTGGTTGGGACGGTGGATTGAGGCCACAGCGCGTGTGGCAACCATTTCGACGCTGGCCTACTTCGCTTGGTTTGGCGCTGAACTCGCCATGCTCACCACCCAAGAGCTACCTGCGATGAGGATTTCCATGACATGGCTGTATGCGTCGCTGCCAGCTGGTGCTTTTTTGGTGATCCTGTACGAGATCCATGATCTGGTGGGCTTCTTGCGGCGTCAGCGCGATCGCGTGACAGCAGGTATTTGAATGGGAGGCGGATCAGTTACGGCAGTCCTGATAGCCTTGATGGCTACTGGCATGCCAATAGCGGTGGTAATTCTTGCGACTGCTATCGTTTTCGTACAGTTCCATCCAGACATTCTCAATCTCGGACTGGTCCAGTCTCTAATCGTTTCCACTCAGCCTTTCCCGCTGATTAGCGTTCCGCTGTTCATTCTTGCAGGTGAACTCATGAACGCGTCCGGGATCACGCGGCGTTTGATGGACTTCGCGGCCGCACTCACCGGGCACATGGTTGGCGGACTAGCACAGGTAAATGTGCTGCTCAGCGCATTGAAGGGGGGCATGAGCGGTTCGGCCAATGCCGACGCCGCAATGGACGCCAAGACCATCGTTCCAGAGATGGTCAAACGAGGATATTCACCGGCATTTTCGTCGGTAGTTACCGCCTTTTCCGGATTGCTTTCGGGGCTCCTGCCACCGTCGATCACACTCCTGTTGTTTGGGTTCGTGACCAACACCTCAGTCGGCGCCCTGTTCATGGGCAGCATAGTACCAAGCATCATCATGACGGCGGGACAGATGTGGGTGACCCACATGATCTGCAAAAAGCGCGGTTATGGTCGTGACCTACCGCGCGCCGCTCTCGGGTCGATCGGCAGGGCTTGCATCAAGGCGTTGCCGGCACTTGCGATGCCCGCGATCGTGGTCTTCGGCATTCGGTTCGGCGTCTTCACCCCTTCTGAAGCAGGAGCAGTCGCAGTACTTTACGCCTTGATTTTCTGTGCTGTCTATAGGGAGACCAGACTGCGCGAACTGGCGATGGCCCTGCGGGGCACGGTCCTCACGACGGCTGCGATCATGTTCATACTGGCGGCATCGTCGGCACTGAGTTGGGTCTTGACCTATGAGCGAATTCCCCAGGCCGTGGCAGAAACACTTATCGGAATCACCCGCAACCCGCAGGCGCTGCTCCTGATCATCGTCGCGTTTCTCTTTCTAGCCGGCATCTTTCTTGAGGGGCCGGCTCTGATCCTGATCCTTGCACCGATGCTCATGCCAGCTGTAACGGCGGTGGGCATCGATCCCGTACATTTCGGCATCCTATTCTCAGTCATGGCGCTGCTCGCTGGCGTGTCGCCACCCGTGGGAACAATCATGTTCACGACGTGCGCGATTACCAAAGTGTCGATCGCCGATTTCAGCCGCGAATGTGGCTGGTACATGGCGTTGATGATCGGCGTGACATTGCTGATCGTGTTTGTGCCCCAGACAGTCACGATTCTCGCAAGACTGTAGAGCGCCATTGATGGTCAAGATGGAATCAGTTCACAACCAACCGTTGCAAAGGAATTCCCAATGGGCGTGATATCGCTACGCGGCATGACTTGGGATCATCCGCGCGGATTCGATCCGTTGGCGGGGGGCGTCAATATCTACCGACGCGATCATCCAGATGTCGACATTGTCTGGGAAAAGCGAAGCCTGCGTGAGTTTGGCGAAGCGCCCATCGAGTCGTATGCTTCCCGTTATGACTTGCTGATCATCGATCATCCCTTTGTCGGTTATGCCGCTCAAAACCCGTGCCTGATTGACTGGTCGGCACACTTGAGCGCTGACGATAGACGTGCGTTCTCGGTGGACAGTGTCGGCAACTCTTGGTCCTCATACCATTACCATGACCGGATCTGGGCTTTGCCGATTGATGCGGCGACACAGGTTGCTTCATATCGTCCCGACCTTCTCGCGAAGCTCGGATCAGGGCCCCCAATCACCTTCGAGGACTTGCTGGATCTGGCGACGCGTGCACGCAAGCGAGGCATGTTTGTGTGTACGACGGCCTTTCCAACTGACGCCATCTGCACTGTGATCTCAATTGCCGGCAATCTTGGCCACTTGATTGTCGACCAGACCCCCATATTCCTACCGGAGACCATTGGCCGCGAAGTAATGTCCCGCTTTCGAGCCATCGTTGACGTTGGACATCCGAACTCAATACGATGGAACCCGATTAGTGCCTACGACTACATGTCCGCCCATGACGACGTGGTGTATTGCGCCTATGGATACGGATATACCAACTACTCTCGACGGGAAAATCGAAATAAGCTTCGTTTTGGCGATGTCGTTGCCCATAATACCAATGGCCCTGCGGGAACTCAGCTTGGCGGAACTGGGATTGCAGTGTCCTCCCAATGTGCCCATCCTGACGCCGCTCTCGAATACGCGCGCTGGCTTTGCACGGTCGCCCACCAAACTGGTGACTACTATCGTCTGGGCGGGCAGCCGGCAAGCTTGGCGGCATGGTCATCTCCGGATCTGAATGCCGATTGCGACAGCTTCTTTTTCAATACTTTGGCGACGCTCCAGGGCGCCCATGTTCGTCCGCGTTTCAACGGCTGGATTCCATTCTGTGAAGCCGCCGGCGAGCGCGTCGCCGCTTGCTTGCGCCGCGAACTCAGCGAAGCGGCACTCCTGTCATGGCTCAATCAAGGGTTTGCGCGCGCTCAGGATGCTGCGAAAATCGCGCGAGCGTAGGTTCCTAAGAATGCAATGGCTCGGACACCCTTCGCCAGGGGCACCGCAATCGTCTTGTCCACGCCATTTGTCGACCGTCGATTTGATAAGGCAAACATATGGTTGAATCGACGCATTTTCGCAAATGGTTCTGTCGCAGTAGTGGAGCCTGGCCGAAAAGAGTGGCGTTGCTGACCTGGTGATCAAGCGGCAAGGCTGTAGAACTGGTTGGCTGCCGACATGGTTTGGCCGCCGGGACAGTGCATCTGCCCCTTCTTGATCATGTGC
>SXGR01637687.1_pt1 | contig 16103 bp, 10 predicted proteins | sample 3174711 | NCBI WGS metagenome assembly SXGR01 (sample SAMN11356860, study PRJNA531348) | freshwater metagenome | isolation source: freshwater sample F1-60 | place: China: Fuxian Lake, Yuxi | collected 2017-12-25
CCAGCAAGTGCGGGCGCGCTGAGCACAATCGCCACTACACTACTGATAAGAATCACGCTAAAACCTGCAAACACGCTCATGGTGCCCATGACCGCAACCACTAGCCATCCTGCAATTTCAATCCATAAAGGATATTTGAATTGTTTGAGTATCGGTAATTTTCTTCCAGCGATTAACATGATGGATAATGCAAATGGTAAAATGAATCCGTTCACTAATCCTGCTAATAATAATAACTCTTTGGGTTTGCCCGTGATCACAAAAATGGATGTTGAGATAATGATAAAACAACTAATGATTAATCTTTCATTTTGTAAATAACGTGCTTTTAAGTTTTTAATAAACGAATAGGAAGTGTAGGAAGCGCCAATCACGGAGGATATGGCAGCGCTCCATAAAACAATACCAAAAATAAATAAGCCCCATCTGCCGCCGGCAGTTTCAAAAATGGTCGCTGCAGGATTATTTTTATCTAAATGTATTCCTTGTGAAACAACACCCACTGCAGCTAAAAATAAAATGTAGCGCATGAAGGATGAAATGATAATTCCAGTGGTTGCACTCTTGGTTACAAATTTTATATGTTCACTTCCAGAAATGCCTGCATCTATTAAACGGTGTGCACCTGAAAAAGTAATGTATCCGCCAACCGTTCCACCCACAATAGTGACGATGGCGATGAGTGATATTTTTTCAGGAATAAAAGTGTGATGGACTGCTTCTAAAATTGGCGGGTGTGCAGCGTAAACAATAAATAAAGTAAGTCCAATTTTTAGGATGCCTAAAAATTTGGTTAATTGGTCTAAGGTTTTTCCAATTTCATTGATCCAGAAAATGAGGATAGCAACTATGCCACTAATTATTGCACCATTTGCAAATGAAATGCCACTTAATATATTTAATGCTAAGCCACATCCGGCTATATTGCCAATATTAAATGCAAATCCACCTAGTACCACAAGTAGTGAAAGGATATGTCCTAAGCCAGGTACTAATTCATTGGCAATTTCCTGCGCGCGCATGCCACTTAAAGTAATGGCACGCCAAATATTTATTTGCGCACCAAAATCTAAAATAATTGAAATGATAATTACAAATCCAAAACTGGTAATTAATTGTTCTGTATAAAAGGAAGTTTGTGTTAAAAATCCTGGACCAATAGATGAATTGGCCATCAAAAATGCAGCGCCCAAACTCAAGCCTGTCATTGATTTTAAAACAGGATTGGAATTAGGTGTATTTGATTTCAATATTATTTTGTTTTAATATTTCATGCAGTTTTGTGGCAATAGGAATAGCATTTAATCCATCCCCATGTATACAAATGGTGTCTGCTATTATTGAAATATCCTCCTCGTGAATCGTGGACACCTTTTTTTCAAAAATTATTTTTAATGCTTGTGCACTTGCAATTTCTGGATCGTATATGAGTGCATTGTCCAAGTATCTTGGGGTGAGTTGCCCATTATTTTGATAAGTGCGATCTGCAAATACTTCGTTGGCAAAAGGCTGTCCAAAGTTTTTTGCTTGTTGTATGGTATGGCTGCCACTTAATCCATAAACGATTAAATCTGGGTTGATGGCTTGAATGGTTTGTATAAAAATTTTACTTAATCCTGCATCCTTTGCACAATCATTATATAAAGCGCCATGTAATTTAATATGGTGTAAAGAAAGTCCCATGGGGATGGAAACTTTTTCAAATAAGTATAATTGATCGGAAATCAATTCTGCTAATTCAAGTAAGGAAACGAAATGTGATTGTCTGCCAAAATTTATTCTATCATCATAACTCGGGTGCACGCCAATAGCAACATGGTGTTCCAATGCCAAATCGATGGTACGCTTAATGCTATCTTCATCACCTGCGTGAAAACCACATGCAATATTTGCGCTACTAATAAATGGCATGAGCTCAGCTTCATTGTGAAACCCTTCGCCCATATCGCAGTTAATATCAATATGCTTTTTTATATCGTGCAAGGAATTAGGCATTGTTATATTTAATATTAGCTAAAGCATTTTTGCATTTGTTTGTATTCCGAATGTGCTGTTTCAACATTAGTGATGCTAAAACGGAATGGGGTATCGCTTTTGTGCTGTACTAATTTAGGTAAATCTACCAAAATTATTTGACCAATATTTGCATAGCCTCCAATGGTCTGGTGATTTGCCATTAATACAATCACTTCCCCATTGGGTAGTAACTGCATCGTGCCCCTGGTTACCGTGCTTGATAAATAGCTTTTTTGTTCAATTAATTGCAGGGAAGGTCCTTTTAAGGTATAACCCATGCGATTGGAATTCAAACTTGTATTAAAGGGTTGCTTTAAAATAGTTGAAATAGATTCATTGGTTAAATCATTCCACTGTGGCCCTGGAATAAATCTTATTTCATTTGAATTAAAAATATGTTTTTGAATTTCATTTATATTGCATTGTTGACTTTCTTGTTCCTCGGTTTTGTCACTATTTATTTTATTGTCTCCATCCCATGCGATTATATTAAATTGGTCATTGGTTTTTAATTGGGAAGAAAAATCACTTTTACTATTTAACCATGAACTGCTATCTATATTTCCTTTGATGGATAAGTAACTTGTTTTACCCAGCAAGGGTTGCATAAAATGTAATGTATCATTTTTGCAAACTTGAATTGGGGTATTCAACGCAATGCTTTTGTCATTTAATACTGGAACAAAGTTTGCACCTGAAATACAAATGGTATGTGCCTCGTTAAAAATAAAACTGCTTGCAGGAAAATGTAATTCAAAAATGGGTGCCTCTATTCGATTGCCAACAATTACATTTGCAAGCTGTGCTGATAAGTAATCCAAATAGCCACAAGGCGGGATGCCGATATGCTGAAAGCCATATCTGCCCTTATCTTGAAGGGTATCCATGATACCTTGTTTTATAATTTGGATGGACATTTGTGAATAATTATTAAAGTTCGTTTTGATTTAATGATTCAAATTCAGCTCGCGTGATGGGATAAAATTTTATAGCATCTCCCATCTTGAATTTGGATAAAATAGCAGGATTCTTGTCAAAAATTTTCAAGGGTGTTCGTCCAATAATTTGCCAGCCCCCTGGCGAATGTATCGGATAAATTCCTGTTTGTGCACCTGCGATACCTACACTGCCGGCGGATACATTTTTTCTTGGTTGCGGATGTCTTGCTATTTGTATTTTCGAATTCACATCACCCATATAAGCAAAGCCTGGCATAAAACCCAAGCAATACACTTGATAAATATTTTCAGTGTGAATTTTTATTATTTCGTTAATGGATAAATTTAATTTTGTTGACATACTTATTAAGTCAATACCAAAATTTTCATCATAACAAACAGGGACTTCAATAATTTTATTTACCTCCTTATTAGGTAAGTCGATTTCACGCTGACTTTTATATCTTTCAAATAAATCATTTGCAAATTCTATTGGTTCATGCATTAGTTCAATATCATAAATCAAAGTAAGGGTATGGTAGGAGGGAATGATGTCTTTTATTTCCTTAAGCTTTAGTGAAAAAATAAAATCATGAAAATATTTTATTTCACCAATCATGGCTGGATCCATTTTTTCTGGTAGGTAAAACTGAATGGCATGATCACCTAAGGCCTGTACTTTCCAGTTAAAATTTGAAATTTTCTTAGTCATAGTTTTGATATGCTGAAACATTAAAAGTAGCTTTTTTAGCGGGTGCTCGAGATGATCATAAGTGATTTTCACTTTCGGGCTTAAAAATTTACTTATTTAGCCTAGAATTATTTCGAATTCTAGTATTCAAATTATATTATATATAATTGTAAATCAAGTATTTACGTATTTTTTCCACAAATATTCATGACAAATATTGGTAAAAAAGGGCCTATTTTTTTGTTAACGTAGTCATAAAGCCGTAATATTATAATACGATTGAGACATTTTTAAACAAAATTTTTTAACCTTAATGAGGCGGTTCAATTGATTTTTGAGATTACCATTATTTCAATATCACTTTAACTTCTTTCTTAAACAGACCAAACATCATTCTTATGAAAAGTATGCTTTTAGTTTTTTGTAGTGTTCTGTGCATGTTCTCCGCAACATTCGCACAAACAAGACAAGTTACCGGTAAGGTAACAGGCTCTGACAATCAGGCCGTAGCATCTGCTACAATCAAGGTCAAGGGTAGCAACGCTGCTACTACAACCAATGCTGATGGAACATTTAGTTTGAAAGCACCAGCGGGTAGCTTTGTATTACAAGTCTCTTCATTGGGATTTGAAGCCAAAGAAGTTACTGTAGGCGCTTCTCAATCAACAGCTAATGTTTCTTTAACAAGTGCATCAAGTGACTTATCTGAAGTCGTTGTAACTGCATTAGGTATTAAGCGTGAAAAGAAATCTTTAACTTATGCATCACAACAAGTGGGTGGTGATGAGCTTAGAAGAGCTGCTGGTCCAAACTTTATGGAAGGACTAAGTGGTAAAGCTGCTGGTATCGATATTAAAATCAGTGGATCAGGTGCTGGTGGATCTACTAAAGCAGTCTTAAGAGGTGCAAGATCACTTATTGGAACAAGTGAAGCTCTTTTTGTTATTGACGGGGTTCCAATGGTGAATAACAAAGGTGCTCAACCAGGTTCATATGGTGGAAACGACCGTGGTGATGGATTATCTGCTATCAACCCTGCTGATATCGAAAATATCAGTGTATTAAGAGGCGCAAACGCATCTATCCTTTATGGTAGCCAAGGTGCGAATGGTGTTATCTTAATTACAACTAAAAAAGGTAAAGCAGGTAAAACTGTCGTTGATTTCAATTCAAGTACTGTATTTGAGCAAGTAACAGGAATTCCTGAAATGCAATTTATGTATGGTACTGCAGGTGGTGATCTTAACTGGTCTAAAGTGAAAGGAAATTATCAAAAAGATTATGTTAAAGATTTCTTCCAAACTGGTATCACTGCAACAAACTCTTTGAATGTGAGTGGTGGAAATAATCAAACAACTGCTTATTTCTCTTTCTCAAATATTACAGCGAAAGGAGCAATGCCTACGAATACTTATGATAAGAATACAATTACATTAAACCAATCAACTAAATTGTTTAATGATAAAATTACTTTAAGTTCAAATGTAATTTTTTCTAAAGAAAAATCATACAATCGTCCAGGTGCAGGTTATTACAATAACCCATTGACTGGTTTGTACACTTTTGCGCGTGAAAAAGATTTTGCTGCTTACAAAAAAGATTACCAAATTTTTGATCCAGCTAGAAACCTTTACAAACAAAGCTGGTATTCAACTTATGAGTTTCAAAACAACCCTTATTTTGAACTTAACAATAACTCAAAGTTGGCTACAAACAATCGTGTAATTGCCAATGTGAAATTATCATATGATATCGCTAAACACCTTAAGTTTGAAACAAGAGGTAACATCGATTACAATGATGTTTTATATGATAACAGATATGTTGCTGGTGGAAACTCGGTGAGCGTAAGTCCTAATGGAACTTGGAACTACACTAAATATAAAGATCAGTCTATGTATGCGGACGGAATCTTAAGTTACAATAATAATTTTGGTGATTTTAGTGTTACAGGATTATTGGGAGCTAGTTATCAAAAAAACACCTACAACGATGGTATGAGTGTGAATAATGGAACTATTCCTTTACAATATCCTAACTTCTTCTCTTTCTCTAATATACCTTACAATGTCATCTTTAATTCAACTTTGGAAAGAACAATTAAGCAAGGTGCATTTGCAAGTGCAAATATTGGTTACAAGGATATGATATATTTAGACGTTTCAGCGCGTAATGACTGGGCATCTACTTTAGCATTAACTGGAAACCAATCTTATTTATATCCTGCATTTGGTATATCTGCAATTATAAGTCAAATGGTTGAATTACCTGAAGTAATTTCTTACTTAAAACTAAGAGCTTCTCGTTCTGAAACTGGTAATGAGGTTCCTTTCAACGTGGTTAATCCATATAATTCAATTGGTGGTGCAGGTGGTCCTGCTGGTATCGGTGGAATTAATCGTAACTCACAGGTTCCTTTCACTAATTTAAATGCTGAGATTATTAAAAGTGATGAAGTAGGTGCTGAAATTAGATTCTTGAAAGGCAGATTAGGACTTGATCTAACTTATTACAATTCAGTAAGTACAAATCAATTCCTTAGATTACCTGCACCTTCTGGATCAGGTTTTTCTACCTATTATGTAAACGCAGGTAAAATTGTTAACAAAGGTTTTGAGATGACCATCGATGCTGAACCTATTAGAACTAACAATTTTAATTGGAAAACAAATATTAACTTGTCTACAAATCAAAATGAAATAGTGGAGTTAATTGCTTCCAATCCAAATTACCAAATCGGAGGTCAAGATGAAGGTTTTGAATCAATTATCAAAGCAGGTGGTTCATTTCTTGATTTATATATTTTTAAATTTGCGAGAAATGCGGGTGGTCAAATTATCTTAAGTGCTGCAGGTGTTCCAACAAAAGCCGCACAAAGTGAAAAAGTGGGTAACGTTAATCCTGATTTAATTGCAGGTTGGAATAACAACTTTACTTACAAAGATTTCTTCGCTAGTATACTTATCAATGGTAAGTTTGGTGGTGTAGCTTTCTCTAAAACTGAAGCATTCTTAGATTCTTATGGTGTAAGTCAAAGAACAGCTGATGCAAGAGCAGGTGAAACTATTCCAATTAATGCAGTGTCAAGCACAGGTGCTGCTGTTACTTCTATTGATCCTGCAAAATATTATTCAGCAATTGGAGATAGAAATGGAATTATGGAACCGTATGTATTTTCTAGAACAAACATTAGATTAGGTCAATTAGCTTTAGGTTATACTTTAAAAGTAAAAAATGCTAACTTACCATTCAAAGATGCTTCATTCTCTTTAGTAGGAAGAAACTTATTCTTCTTCTTTAAGGAAGCGCCATTTGATCCTGAACAATCTATGAGTACTGGAAATGGAATGCAATCAAATGATGTATTTAGCATGCCTTCTACAAGATCAGTTGGATTTAACATCAAGTTAACTTTCTAAAAAAACAAAATTAATTTATATGAAAAAAATACTAATTGCGTCATTAATGTTGATTGCTATGGTGTCTTGTACTAAAGATTTCGAAAGTACAAACCAAAATCCCAATCAAATTTCTGATCAGCTACTTAAGCAAGACTTTAACCTGGTAGGTTCGCCTTTCTCAGGTATGTTGTTAAACCTTTTCGGAGGTCAAATTGAAGAGGATCTTTTACATGATTCTTGGATGGGGTATATGAATACGCCTACGCCATTTGTTGGTAATGTAAACAATACTACCTATTACATTCGATGGAACTCCTATTGGGGTCGCTCTTATAATAATGTAATGTCACCTTCCAGACAGGTAATAAGATTAGCTGGAGAAAACAAATTGCCATTATTTGCAACATGGGCAAAATTAATACGCGTAATGTCAATGTCTAAAACATCGGCTTATCATGGACCAGTAATCTATTCAAACTATGGTGCAACTACTCCAGTTATCAATTATGATAAAGAGTCTGATTTGTACAATACTTTCTTCTTACAATTAGATTCAATCCAAGCTGATTTTGCTGCTAATAAAACTTATGCAGGTTTCGCTAAGTTTGACCCTAGCTACAAAGGAAGTATTCCTGCTTGGCAAAAATTGGTGAATTCTATGAGATTAAGATTAGCGATGCGTTTGTCTAAAGTTGCTCCAAGTGTTGCTAAAACACAAGGTGAAAAAGCAATGGCTGATCCAGCAGGCTTAATAAACACAAATGCTGAAAACTTCTTAGTTTCATTGATGGGTAATATTATGCCAGTAGCACAAATTTGTTTCCAATGGGATGATACTCGTATGGGTAGCGTTATGGAATCATTTTTAGTTGGATTGAAAGATAATCGTATATCAAAATTCTATTCACCAGTAACAGATCCTGCATTATATGCTGATCATCCTACCGTTCCTTACAAAGGAATCCGTAATGGTGCATATTGTGAAGCAAAAGCAGATAAAGTTCCTTACTCTAAGGTTTCTAACGACTTTAACAATGCACAAACAAGACGGGCATTTACTGCATCTGAAGTTGCATTCTTAAAAGCAGAAGCTGCTTTAAGAGGTTGGGCTGGTGCTGGTAGTGCAAAAACAAACTACGAGAATGGTGTTAAATTATCATTCGAAGATTGGGGAGCAGGTGGCGTTGACGCGTATTTAGCAGATGCTACTAGTAAGCCAATTGATTATGTAGATCCTAAGGATGCACGTAATAGCAATAAAGCTGCTTCAACAATTACTATAGCTTGGAAAGATGCTGACAATAATGAGTTGAAATTAGAAAAAATACTTACACAAAAGTATCTCAACACATTTACTAATACTATGGAAGCATGGGTTGATTTCAGAAGAACTGGCTACCCTAAGATTCCTAACGTAGCTAAGAATGATTCTAGCCCTGATTGGGGAGTTATTCCAGCAAAAGAGTGGATTAAGAGAATGCCTTTCATCAATGGTGAAAGAACTGGTAACACTGCAGGTGTTGCTGCTGCTGTTGCAACAATGGGTGCAGGTGGAAAAGATGATATCGCAACTCGTTTGTGGTGGGATACTGGTGTTGCTACAAACTTCTAACCAAGTTTAAAGTAATATATTAAAAGCCTCCTTTCGAGAAATCGGAAGGAGGCTTTTTCGTGTAGGGGGGTGTGTAATAATTGGATAATTTATATCGTTTCCATTTGCGAACAATGAATAAGTGTATTAACTTTAAGTATAATCATTATATATTTTAACATAGATACATATGTCGAAAATTTATTAAAATAACAGAAAAAAATATCCTATGTCAACAAATGCAAATACCTATGATGCCATTGTTATTGGATCTGGAATAAGTGGTGGCTGGGCTGCAAAAGAATTATGTGAGAAAGGATTAAAAACATTGGTGCTGGAGCGAGGTCGAGATGTAGTCCATTTAAAAGATTATCCAACAGCTACAAAAAATCCTTGGGATTTTTCCCATCGAGGTAAAAAAACAAATGCATTAACCAAGGACAATCCAGTGGTTAGTAAGTGTTATGCGTATAATGAAACTTCAGAACACTTTTTTGTTAAGGATGCGGAGCATCCTTATATACAAGAGAAGCCCTATGATTGGATCAGAGGTTATCAAGTAGGCGGTAAGTCCTTATTATGGGCAAGGCAAACACAACGCTGGAGTAAATTTGATTTTGAAGGACCAGCGCGTGATGGTTTTGGAAATTGGCCCATCAGTTATAATGAATTAGCACCTTGGTATACGCATGTGGAAATATTTGCAGGCATTAGTGGTAATTATGATAAGCTAGAAACTTTACCAGATGGGTCTTTTTTGCCCGCATGGGAAATGAACTGTGTTGAAAAAGATATGCAGGCCAGTATTCATAAAAAATTTACGAATCGTCATGTCATACAAGGGCGTTGTGCGCATTTAACCGTGCCGCAACCTATACATATTGAACAGGGTAGGCAACAATGTCAAGCAAGGTCCTTATGTGAAAGAGGCTGTCCCTTTGGTGGTTATTTTAGTTCAAACGCATCCACCATTCCTTGGGCACAAAAAACGGGGAATTTAACATTGCAAGTAAATTCAGTGGTGCATTCTATTATTTATGATGAAGCAAGTCAAAAAGCATCAGGCGTAAGATTGATTGATAGTGAGACAAAAAAAGTAACAGAGTATTATGCTAAAATTATTTTTTTAAATGCTGCCACTCTCAATACCAATTTAATTTTATTGAACTCTACCTCAAAGCGATTCCCGAATGGTTTAGGAAATGACAACGGCTTGTTAGGAAAGTATGTGGCCTTTCATAATTATCGTGGTGGCTTAGCTGCAAATATTGATGGGCCATTAGATCAATATTATTATGGTTGTCGTCCCACACAACCCATGATGCCTAATTTTAGAAATGTCCATAAACAAGAAACTGATTTTCAAAGAGGCTATATGGTATTTTTTGGTGCAGCTCGTGGCCTTGCATCTGCACAAGGCGTTGGTGCTGAATTTAAGGAACAAGCAACTGAATTAGGCGGATGGCATGTATCTATGATGATGCAAGGGGAAACTGTCCCTAAAAAAACCAATCATGTTCGATTAAGCGCGGATAAAAAAGATGCATGGGGCATCCCGCAATTAATTACAAGTATCGACTATGATGCCAATGATGAACTATTATTAAAAGATTTTTTACAAACAGGTAGTGAGTTACTAGATGCTGCAGGTTGCAAGGATATACATTCCTGGGACACCAAACAAAATCCGGGCTTAGATATTCATGAAATGGGGGGTGTACGTATGGGCAAGGATCCTGAAACCTCCTTATTGAATGAATGGAATCAAATGCACCATTGTAAAAATGTTTTTGTGACCGATGGCGCTTGTATGGTTAGTACGGGTACCCAAAATCCATCACTTACTTTTATGGCTTTAACTGCACGTGCTGCTAATTATGCAGTGGAGCAAATGAAGAAAAATAATTTATAATAGTATACTTGAATTTATTTTAATCATGGATGAAATTTAAATAACCATACTTTGAAAAAACATTTTTTACAAATAGTCGTTACTTCGTTTTGTTTATTTATATTTTCCTTCACACAAGGACAGCAAAAAATAGGCAAGCCTAATATCATTTATATTTATGCAGATGATTTGGGGTATGGAGAATTAGGCTCCTACGGACAAAAGAAAATTAAAACGCCTAACTTGGATCAAATGGCCAGGGAGGGAATGCGCTTTACCCAACATTATAGTAGTGCGCCAGTATGTGCACCATCCCGTTGTATGTTGATGACAGGTAAAAATCCCGGACATACTTATATTAGAGGTAATTATGAATTAGGTGGTTTTGCAGATAATGAAGAAGGGGGACAAATGCCTTTGCATAAAGGTGCATATACCATGGCAAAAATGTTGAAAGAAAGAGGGTATGCAACTGCGCTCGTTGGAAAGTGGGGTTTAGGTGTAACTGGAACTACCGGCACGCCATTAAAGCAAGGCTTTGATTATTATTATGGCTATTTGGATCAAAAGCAAGCGCATAATTATTACCCTACTCATTTATGGGAGAATGATCATTGGGATACTTTAAATAATCCTTTTATCAATGTGCATTCGGCCATCAATCCTGCCACTGCGACCGATGCTGATTTTGAAAAATACCGTGGCAAGGATTATGCACCAGCAAAAATGACGCAAAAGGCTTTAGGTTTTATTGAAAAAAATAAAAGCAATGCATTTTTTCTTTACCTGCCTTATACCATTCCGCATTTATCATTACAAGCACCTGCTGAATATGTACAAAAGTATATTGGACAATTTGATGAGCAGCCTTATTATGGCGATAAAGGGTATGCGCCTAATAAATATCCATTAAGTACTTATGCCGCAATGATTAGTTTTTTGGATGCGCAAGTGGGTATCATCATGAAAAAGATAAAGTCCTTGGGTTTAGATGAGAATACCATTATTATGTTTTCAAGCGATAATGGCGCTACTTTTTCAGCTGGAGTAGATGCAAAGTTCTTTAATAGTGTCAGTGGCTTTAGGGGCCTTAAAATGGAACTTTATGAGGGAGGCATTCGTGTTCCCTTCATTGCAAGATGGCCAGGTAAAATAAAGGGAAATACAACATCTGATTTGTTGTCAGTGCAATATGATATTATGCCCACATTGGCTGAGTTAACGGGTAAGCTATTGAAGGATATGGATGGTGTATCCATATTGCCTACCTTATTAAGTAAGCAAGTGTCACAAACAAAACATGCATTCATGTATTTTGAATACCCTGAAAATGGGGGACAAATTGCAGTGCGCATTGGCAACTGGAAAGGCGTTCAAATGAATGTGCGAAAAAATCCAACCGGAAATTGGGAACTGTATGATATAGCGAATGACCCGTTTGAAAAAAATAATATTGCACTGGCTAATCCAATAATTATTGATCAAATGAAATTAATTGCCAAGCAACAGCATATGCATCCGCAGATATTAGAATGGGAATTTATAGATCCTAAAATTAAAAAGGCGAATTCGAAATAAAAAAAACACCCTATACTTGCGCAAAGGGTGTTTGAAATATATGTTGTCAACAGAAATTTAATAGGCTTAATGTAAAGCTTATTATGACACTTAATTTATCGTTTGCTCCGTAATTTTTCCGGTAGCTTTATTTTTTAATATTAATTTTTTTGCACCATAGTGGGTCATTTCTTCTTTCACTAAATAATGCTCAGCATCATATTCCACCAAATGACTTTCCTTAGTTAATCCAGTTTTGCCTCTCCAAATATCTAATTGAACAGGTTCCCATAATTTTGTTTTCGCTGATTTGTAAGCGGCATCCAAAATTGCATTCACCACATACCCATCATAAAAAGTTTCCTTAGGTGCAACCCCTTTTTCCATGGAGTTAAACATATCCATAAACATATGGTTGTAACCTAATTCATTTAATTCATCACCCACAGGGAATAACCAGCCACTATTGCTTTCAGACTTTTCTGAAATATAATCACCGCCTTTACCTGTCGTGAACATTTCAAAACCTGTTCTTAAAAAACTATTGATCCAAATAGTACCTTCTGTACCCATTACTTCATCTCTTAAGTCCAAGCCACCCCTAAAGGTCCAGCTTACTTCAAATTGACCAATGGCACCATTTTCATATTTTACTAAGCCAATCGCATGATCCTCGGCGTCAATAGGTTTTACTTGCGTATCTGCCCAGCACATTACTTCAATAGGTTTGATATCCTTACCAATATAACTACGTGAAATTTCCACGCAATGGCATCCTAAATCTAAAATACAACCACCACCTGCTTGCTCAATATCCCAAAACCAATCACTGTGGGGGCCAGGGTGGGTTTCGCGGGACTTCGCCCATAAAATACGTCCTACTGAGCCTTCCTTTACACTTTGTTGCGCTTTAATAAATTTAGGGGTATACACTAAGTCCTCTAAGTAGCCGTTAAAAATACCTGCTTCTTCCACTGCAATCAACATTCTTTTAGCTTCCTCACTATTGCGACCTAATGGCTTTGTGGTCATCACTGCTTTTTTATGTTTGCAACAAAGCATCACCGCAATTTCATGTATATTATTTGGTAGTGCAATACATACCACATCCACATCCGGATGGCTGATCGCGGCTTCCATATCGGTGGTCCAATGAGCACAATTGTAATCGGCAGCAAATTTAGTAGCCGACTCCTCGCGTCGTGCATAAATACTTACTACCTTGTCCTTACTACGGTATCCTTGTAAAGCATCAGCATAAAATCTGCCAATAAATCCTGCACCTAACATTGCAATTCTCATCTTAAATCTGTTTTTATATGATTAATTTATTTTTCTTTCTTTTTCTTTAATTCTTTATTTGTGACTTTAAAAAATCACTATTTATTTATTACCATAATTTAGTTGGTGACGCTTGCTTCCTTTTTCTCATTAAAAAATAAAATAAAAGCAATTAATACTGCACCAGCGATAGCTGCAGGGATGAGCCAAATGGTTGTCCAATTATGTTGAGCCGCACCTGTAACCGCATCCGTTATTTTATTTTGATCCACTACAAAACCACTGTATTTAGTTCCTATAAACATACCAACGCCATAGGTAGCAAAGGTAAATAATCCTTGTGCAGCATTTTTAATTTTTTCTCCTGCTTTTTTCTCGGTATACATATAACCGGTTACAAAAAAGAAATCATAACATATGCCGTGTAAAATAATTCCAGCATACAACATCCAAGTGGTATTCATATTCCCATAAGCAAAAAATACATAACGCAATAACCAAGCCGTGACTCCTAATATCAACATATTTTTTACCCCAATACGATTAAACATAAATGGTATCGCTAAAATGAATATGGCTTCGGATACCTGACCTAAAGTCATTTTTCCTGCAGCGTTTTCTAATCCAATTTCATTTAAAAATGGATTAGCAAATCCATAATAAAAAGATAAGGGAATACATATTAAAATAGCTGAAATGAAAAAGATTGAAAAGGACCATGTTTTAAATAATACAAAAGCATCGGTGCCTAGTATAGCCAAGGCATTTACTTTTTCACCTTTCCCTTTGGGTGGGGTGTTAGTTAATGCAAAACTTAATAAACCTAGCACAATAGATACGCCAGCAGCCACTTGAAAAGTACCTGCTGTTTTTTCAATACCTAATTGACTAATGATTAATCCTGCGGCAATCCAACCCAATGTTCCAAATACACGAATCCAAGGGAATTGTTTTCCTGCGTCTGTCATTTGAGCAAATGCCACGCTATTACTTAAAGCAATGGTAGGCATATACAATAAGGAGTAAACTAAAATAACCCAATAAAAACTATCGTTGTTTACTTGTGTTGCATAGTAGAGTAGAGCAGCACCTAGTAAATGCAATACACCCATAATCTTTTGTGCTGCAAAAAAACGATCTGCAATCATGCCAACAAAAAAGGGACTGATGATGGTTGCAATGGCACCTGCACTATAGGCGGCGCCAATATTCATTCCTGATGACTTTAATACCTCCCCCATATAAGTTCCCATGGTTACATACCATGCACCCCAGATATAATATTGTAAAAACATCATGGAAGATAATAAGAAACTAATTTTTGTTTTCATAGGTTGGTTTTAAGCGAATTCAATATACAAAAAATTAGCAATTTAAAGGAGGGAAATGACTAAAAATAAGTAACAAATAAGCCTACTCATGTGAATAGAGTAGGCTTATCGAATTAATTGGATAAATAATAAGTTTGCGTTCCTATTTATAGGAAAATTTATTTAACATGCAGCAAGTGCTTGTAAAATATCCGCTAAAATATCTTCTCTATGTTCTAGACCCGCAGATATACGAATTAAGCCTGGTGTAATACTCACTGCTTGGCGTTCTGCTTCTGATAATTTGGCGTGTGTGGTACTTGCAGGGTGAGATGCAATACTACGTGTATCACCAAGGTTGGCCGTTAGTGATAACATTTTTAATGTATTAAGAAATGTTCTGCCAGCTTCAATGCCTCCTTTTAATTCAAAGCATACAATACCGCCACCACTTTTCATTTGCTTTTTTGCAATAGCAACATGTGGATGGGAATTTAAGAAAGGATATTTTACAAAATTGATTTTACTATTTCCTTCTAACTCTTCTGCAATAAATAAAGCGTTGCTTGCGTGTCTTTCCATTCTCACTTCCAAAGTTTCTAAACTCTTACTTAATACCCATGCATTAAATGGAGATAGGGAAGGTCCTGTGGAACGACAAAATAAATAAATGTCATGAATCAAATCTTTTCGACCAACAACAGCACCGCCTAATACGCGTCCCTGTCCATCAATCCATTTGGTTGCAGAGTGTACCACTAGGTCCGCACCTAAATCAATGGGTGTTTGCCCGATGGGTGTTGCAAAACAATTATCTACATTTAAAATTATATTGTGTTTTTTAGCAATCGCACTGATCATACTAATATCCACCACATCCAATCCGGGATTGGTAGGTGTTTCTAAATAAATCATTTTAGTTTGCGGAGTTATCGCAGCTTCCCACTCGGCTGCTGAAGCATTAGCGCCTACATAACTATAATCAATGCCATATTTGGGTAAATATTTTGAAATCACTGTATGCGTACTTCCGAAAATTGAATTGCAGGATAATAAATGATCTTCTTTTTTTAATAAGGCCATAAAAGAACCAAAAACCGCACTCATGCCACTCGCTGTTGCAAAACCATCCTCCGCATTTTCTAAAACACATAAACGATCTACAAATTCTTGAACGCTTGGATTAGAAAAACGACTATAAATATTTGCATCTGTTTCATCTGCAAACGCAGCACGCATATCTTCCGCATTATCAAAAGTAAAACTACTAGTTAAAAACAAGGGGGAGGAATGTTCATGTTCATTAGTTTGAGGAACCCTGGTTCTGATTAATTTTGATTGATTATGTTTCATGCTACTTATATTAAATGTGATCTTACTTTATTTGATTTTTGCTTGTTGAAAAATAGTGTTACAACATTTCAACG
>SXGR01080935.1_pt1 | contig 16101 bp, 14 predicted proteins | sample 3174711 | NCBI WGS metagenome assembly SXGR01 (sample SAMN11356860, study PRJNA531348) | freshwater metagenome | isolation source: freshwater sample F1-60 | place: China: Fuxian Lake, Yuxi | collected 2017-12-25
GCTTCTGGCGATACCAGTGATGGGCGTGGGTGTGTGGCTCGGCATTCGATTGCGAAAACAGATCGAGCCGGAACAATTTCGACATCTAGTGCTCGCACTTCTCATACTCACTGGATTCAGCGCTATTGGAAACGCACTTCTCGGCTAGTGACCGAACCATTCGAGCCACTGTTGCTGTGAGTCGGGACGAAAGACATGGTTGGTGGCGACTACGTCGCCCATGTTGGCACTCGATAACACAGAATATTGATGACCAGGACAGACGATTGTCTGTGCGGGCATTGCCGCGAGCGTCTGCAGACTCTGATAAAGATCGCTCGGGTTCCCACCGGGAAGATCGGTTCGACCACAACCGTCGAGAAACAATGTGTCGCCAGCGACTAGGCGCTGTTCCACCAGAAAACACTGGCTACCTGGTGTGTGCCCTGGTGTGTGCACGAAAGTAATCGACACATCTCCGACCACAATTTCGTCGCCACCATCGTGTTCCACGAGTTCATTCTCGGCAAGACCCGTCGTTCGCGTCACCCATTTTGTTTCTTGTCGATTGACATGGATCGGCACTTGGATTTGTTCGAGAAGATCGGCGACACCCTGAATTTTCATCCCCATCATCGAACCACCGACGTGGTCGGGGTGGTAATGAGTCGCAAGTACACCTGTAAGTTTCATCTCGTCAGCGGCAATGATTTGCAACAGGTCCGTCACCGCGTAGGCCGGGTCGACCACGACGCATTCTCGTGTCTCATGATCACCAATCAGGTAGACAAAGTTCACCATTTGAGCGGCGACTTGATCAGATTGTGCAAAGTCTCTGCCCGACAACAACTGTCGAAAATATAATCGATCATTCGTGATGTTGCCTACCATCTGCATTAAACCAAAGAGAATTCTGCCGTTGATTTTGATTCTCTGTCGCGCCTTAATATGCGCCATTGAATTATCTGTTGAGCGAGAGTGGCAATCAACACGATTGTCCACATGGTGCTGAAATTTTCAAGCGAGATGCTATTTCTTCCAACTTCGTGAACAAAAGGCAACGGAGCGAGCGAGATAGCAACAACGATTATCACTAGATAGTTGTAAATCTCGCTAGGTTCAAATGAGTTAGGGTCAGATGTCTCAGTTAAATTCTCTGATCGACTTGAGAGAAAATTTGCATCTCTAATAATTAGTGAAGCTATGACCAGAACAAAAACTCCATAATAGCTATAGCTCAGTTGCGGGATGAGACACGGTAAACTGAGCGTCGTTATCAAGAGCCTTCCCCTTCCGTCGGGTGTTCGAAAAACCCAAAACACGAAAATTATCAATGCTAAAACGACTACCGAAGTTATGACATAGAAATACTGAGAGTTTGACATTTGAAACGAAGAACTCATCGATAAATTCGTCGGAAAAGCATCGCTTGGTCGTGAACTTGAGTGCCAACCATATCCTTGAAGGTTTTTTAGCCAAGAGCGAATATTTGCAAAAGTGTCACCAGGCCAAAACAGAAACGGAACAAGGGTCGCAGATAAGAATCCAATAACCGAATAAAACAGACTTTTAAATTGTCGCGACACAAGAAAAGCAATGCCAAGCAAAGCGTATTGAGGTCTGATTGCCGCTGCAATGATCAACGAAATAGTGGCGACCCAGTCGGGGTTTTTCTGAAATTTGGCTGCGAAAACCATCAAAAAGGGAACGGCAAGCACAGAACTATTGCCCCTGTCAAAACTTGTAATCACAGGCTGGGCGAATATAAAGAGCAACAAAAAAAGCAGGATCTTCTCTTGAAGTTTTGTGCTGGATCTCGTGGCATAGAGACCAGGCGCGACCAGACCTAGAGTAATTATAAAAAGATAAAACAAAAGTGAATTTTGTACTCCGAATTCAAGTTCGACAATCTTTGCTGCAACGTGTGGAAGTAACGCCAGTGGTGTGTACGCATTTGAACCGTTCTGCCAATTGTTCGGATATTTTTCGGTTGGAAGTGCGTATCTGAGTTCTTGGAAATCGCCGAAACTGTGCGTACCAAATCCCGAGTCATACTGCACATTGTCCTGAATCTGAAAACTAAGCGCTTGGGTGATTGATTGACCGTAATAATTGCCAAGGATCAACATCCCAGCGAATGAGATTCCCAGAAAAACCAGCATCAAAGAAATTAATTTTTGACCCCAAATATTGATGTTTGAATCTTGTCTACTCATTGCCTGACAACATATCCTAGGTCTGATGTTGAACTCACTGAGATATGGGGTTATAGGCGTGGGGATGATGGGTTGCGAGCACATCCGCAATTTGCTAGCGATCGAAAATTGCGAAGTTGTGGCATACGCCGACTTGCACGAACCAAGCCGACAAAGTGCCAGCAGTTTGGTCAAGGCTGCGACGGGCTATCTCGATTATCGAGAGATGCTCCTATCCGAGAAACTAGATGTCGTTGTGATCGCCACGCCGAATCACACACATCGCCGTATTCTCGAGGATGTCCTTGAATCTGGTGTCGATGTTCTAGTCGAAAAGCCTCTTTGCATCACGACTAATGAATGTCTAGAGGTCATCGCGATCGAAGCGCGAACCCATAGATCTGGCAGGGTCGTCTGGGTGGGTCTTGAATATCGCTTCATGGCACCGACCGCACGATTGATCAGCGAAGTCAAGTCTGGAACTTGTGGCGATCTGAAAATGATCTCGATTCGCGAGCATCGATTTCCATTTCTGACAAAAGTCGGCGATTGGAATAGGTTTTCTCGTAACACGGGTGGCACCTTGGTTGAAAAATGCTGTCATTTTTTTGACGTGATGAACCTTCTCGCTGATTCAAAACCGGTCACCGTCTATGCATCTGGGGCACAAGATGTGAACCATCTCGACGAAATATATGAGGGTGAACGACCCGATATTTTGGACAACGCATTCGTAATCGTGGACTATGAAAATGGCGTTCGGGGGATGTTGGATCTATCGATGTTTGCCGAGGGATCAAAAAACGAACAAGAAATATGCGTGGTTGGAAGTGACGCGAAAATCGAGGCAATGATCTCTGATTCGATCATCCGTATCGGCAGAAGAGACGGTGGCAGACCAGGCGTTACCGAGACTGTTTTTCAGCAACCACAAGGCGTCGTGCCCGGGTTTCATGGCGGAGCGTCCTTTGTCGAACACCTCGCGATGCAACGCGCGATTCGCGATCGACGACCCAGCGAAATTACGCTGCAAGACGGCTTGGTCAGCGTTGCGATCGGACAAGCAGCCCACATCAGCATCACCCAGCATCGGTCGGTGAAGATCGTCGAATTGATTAAATGACCAGGGACAAGCCACCGTCAACGACCAATATCTGACCTGTCGCGTATTTATTGCGGATGAAGCCAATGGTTGCCTCGGCACAGTCTTCGGGCGTGGCAGATCGTTGCAACGGTGCAACACGAGCGACATTGTCATGTTGATTTTGCCAATCTTTGGTCCATGGAGTTTTAACTAGTCCAGGTGCCACAGCATTGACCCGCACGGGTGGGCAAGATTTAGCGAGAAGCAACGTCATGTGGTTCAGAGCCGCTTTGCTCATCGCGTATGCGATTGAGCTTCCGACGGGCCGTACCCCGGCGATTGAAGTGATATTCACAATGTTGCCGTCAGAGCTCAATTTCAAGTGCGGCATCGCTGCTTTGGTGAGCCACCAGGTTCCAAACACGTTGACATCAAAAGTCTTTTCAAAAATTTCATCGGTGAGCGCATCCAGATCATGATGGGCAATCAAACTTGTCCAGCCAGCGTTGTTTATTAGGATGTCCAACTTTCCAAAGTGATTGATGGTGGTGTCCACGAGTCTCGTCGCAGACTCCTTGTCACTAATATCGGCCCGCACATAGATCGATTTTGGGCCAAGGGATTCGGCAACTTGTTTTCCGTCCTTGACCGATGACGCTGAGTTGACGACGACGAATGCGCCGAGCTCGCTAAGTCTTTTGGCGATTTGTTGACCAATGCCCGAAGACGAACCAGTGACGATTGCGACCCTGCCATTCAATTCTTTTGCAATTTCGTCAGTCACGAGGCCCAACTAATTGTGTCATAAAAAGAAGTCTAAAAGTTTCGAGCGGATTTTGTCGGGCCGGTTTGTTCGGGCCTCGTGGCGGTCCATTGATTCAAAAATTTTTAGCAGCCCGTTGATACCTATAAATCTCAATGGCTCGACTTCCCACTTTTTCGACTCTTGGTTAACCCAGGCCAATTCGGTGAGCGGATGATTGTCGCCGACAATCAAGTGGGCGAGTGTTCGCGACGCCAAATTCGTTGCGGCGACACCGTCGCCGACATATCCGCCGAGAGACGCGAGACCAGTTGTTCGCTCGAAATTGACCGAAGGCTGCCAGTTCCTGGGCACACCCAATGGCCCGCCCCAGCGGTGCGTTATTTCAAGTTCTTTGGAGACTTTAAAAATTTCGTGCATCGAGTGAATGATCTTGTCGTGAATAACTGAATGCATGTCATATTGCGGCTTCACGCGCGAAGCAAAATGATAGGGGGCACCTCTGCCCCCGAAAGCGATGCATTTATCCTGGGTTAATTGGGCATAGATGAGCATGTTTCTTGCATCGTGGTAGGTTTCGCGATTCGCCCAACCAAGACTTGCCAACTGACTCGCACTTAATGGAGTGGTCGCGACCATATATGAGTAAAGAGGGGCCAAAGTACGGCGATGTTTTTTGATTTGAGCCGTAAAGCCTTCAGTGGCCCGGATAACTATGTCGGCTCGACAGGTATGACTATTGGTTTTAACTTGGCCAGGTGAATACCCGAGCACCGTCGTGTCCTCAAAGATCTGCACACCAAGACGCTCGACCGATCGGCCAAGACCCTGAACAAGTTTTGCAGGATGAATCACGGCGCAGTGTGGGGTGTAAGAAGCGGTCAATAAACCATTGATATTTAGTCGTGACGAGATTTCGTCAGCAGCAAGTAGGCGGATGTGCTCTTCACCGAAACCGAAATCATGCAATTGCTCAACATCGTGTCGCACACGAGTTTGCTGTACTGCGTTGGTTGCGCCATGAATCGTGCCGCCACGGTGGTAGTCACAGTCAATTCGCTCATCTTTGATAACACGCTCAATTTCGTCGAGCGTTTGGAAGCTTTCGTTGTACATTTTAATCGCTTCACTTCGACCATATTTTTGTTCAATCTCGCTGAGCGAGATTGGTAAGAATCCACTGCACCACCCGCCGTTGCGGCCACTTGCACCGAAGCCAACTTGTTTCGCCTCGATAATCACAATCCGTGAATCTGGCAGCAATTTCTTGAGGTAATACGCCGACCAAAGACCGCTGTAGCCACCCCCAATGATTGCGATATCGCATGACAGATCTTGTAAAAGCGGTTGGCGATGAATCGCCATGTCTTTCGTTGACTCACGCCATAATGAATTTACCGTTGGTGTGACCACAGTTTGCGAACTTCCGATTCGGGATCGTACAACACTTCGACTTCTTGATCAATACGTAGGGTCGCTCGATCTGATATCGCGTATTTCGGCCAGGAAACTAAACCATTTTTAGCAAATTGAAGTAGCTCGGATGTAAAATTGTCCGAAATACTTTGAAGTGCTGGTGTTGTGCCAGCGAAGAGTTCGACATTTGGTTTGTCCAAGTTATTGAACATGAATGGCAAATCCATCCCGTGGCAACAGCCCAGTGCGCCATCGAAAACTGGGCTGGGCCATGTGAACCAGTAACTCCACGTTGCAGCGGTGCGTTCGGAGCGCGTTTCGCATAGCTGCCAAGCCGGCGCACGAAAATCTCGATCCGTCTGCATTGCCGTAATTAGATCAATCGGGGAGCGTTGCTCACGAAACTTGGCATAGGTGTGCAAGGCCTGTGTTGCCCGATCACCAAGTGCATTGTCAAAATATTCTTGTGCAATCTGTTCATCCACCACATTTTTTGGTGGATTTAGTACAGCCCATAATCGGTTTTCGTCGCGATTTGTCCCGACGATGAGGGGTATTTGAGAATCAGCGGAGGCGCTGTTGATATCTTCAGGCAATGCCGAGCCGCCACAAGTCGGAGAGAATGTAGATATGTAGGTTTCAACTTCTACGAACATCTGTGCCGTGGCGTCAATAATTTGTTGGGTTGACAATGATCTAAGTTCGTCAATCGATGCGCACTTTGCGGCACTCAGAAACTTCTGCTTCGCATCCTCGGCTTCCGCTCGAGTGCGCAATTGCCTGAGCGATGGGCTCATGGCCCACGCCTTATTTATCAATCCTCTAGTAAGTGGAGAGGCGGTTAATGCGACGACACTGCTGCCACCCGCAGACTCGCCAAAGATCGTGACGTTGTTCGGATCGCCACCAAAGCTTTCAATGTTGCGGTTCACCCAGCGCAGCGCACTTATCTGATCCAAAGTCCCTAAATTATTCTCCCCGATGAAGCCAAAAGGTCCGAGACGATAGTTGATTGAAACTAGAACCACGTCACCGAGTTGCACGAGGTTGGTGCCGTCATACCAACTTGTGGCGGCCGTGCCGTTTGTGTACGCACCGCCGTGAATCCAAAACAAAACCGGCAATGGTTCGGAACGACCAGTTGGTGTCCAGATGTTCAAATAAAGACAGTCTTCGGATGTCGAGAGGTCTTTTGTGTTCAAGAGCTGTTCCATCATGCCTGGCACCTGCGGAGACTGCGGACCGAAGTTTGCGGCGTTAATCACTGAGTCGTATTTTTTGATGTCGACCGGTTCGCAAAATCTATTCGCCGTTGCGTATTGAATGCCGAGAAATGCGGACACTTTTTCGTTGGCCTTGAAACCTTGAAAAGTTCCCGAAGAGTTCGTTATTTTCATCAGACTTTCAATCTAATCCGTCATGATTACGATGATTGTGTGGCGCGAAACATGCTGGGCGGGCTTGTCGCCGATTTCTGGCAGATTTTCAGGATCAAGGCATCGATAAGTCCTGATTCAAAACGGGCCAGAAAATTTGGCAAATTTGGTACAGGCTCAATAATTTTGTTTCCGTTCACCACGATATTCAACGAGGAATATATCCAGATCGGCGAAGGAACAATGATCGGTGAGCATGTTGCCCTCTCTGCAGGCATGATGCCAGGTCAGAAGTGTCTTACGAACCCGGTCGTACGAATTGGTGATCGATGTCTGATCGGTCGTGGATCTGGAATAGTTGGGCATCTCTCAATCGACATTGGCAACGATGTCTGGACTGGACATCACGTATACATAACTGACCAAAGTCATGGATACGAAGATGTGACGACTCCCATATCCCTTCAGACGCAGCCGGAAAAACCCGTTTCAATCGGGGACGGGTCGTGGCTTGGACACGGAGTGGTTGTTTTGCCAGGTTCGAAAATTGGCAGAAACGTGGCAGTGGGTGCAAATTCGGTGGTGACGGGCGAGTTGCCCGATTTTTGTGTTGCGGTCGGCTCACCAGCGAAAGTCATTCGGCAATACCTGCCGGACTCGGGATGGTCAGCAAAAAAACATTTTTAGATCGATAAGTCGATCGGTGGTTTGCAATAGGACATTTCATTGTCGGCGGCGAATGTTGCAATCTTTTCGCTGATGGGCAGTCCATCTAATGGTGTTTCCGCAAACTGTTTATTGACGCCAATCCGCAAGTCATTGGCGAAATCTCGTCTATCAGCAATGTAAATTTCATAGTCGTCGAGCCAAAGACCAACTATTTCGGTGCCCTTTGGATCTTTTGGCAATGAAGCGCGAAACTCGACGACAAAACGCTCGATCGTGTCTGTCGCGATGTCGATCAAATCTGCTCGCTCTTTAAGTATGTCAATTCCAAGTTCGTCGACGATTCGATAATCAGAGAGTTGTTTGCGTTCTGCCCTGGCAATTAAACAACGAGCTTGCGCGGCAGTTGCCCAATCTCGGTCACCGAACTTGTTGATTGAATCTTTTGAAGCAAAAAAAAGTGCATAAACCCACATCACGACAATTAGTGCGACGGTTGTTGCAAGAACGGTTCGCAAAATAAATTTCACCGACTCAACGATAGGTGATGCAAACGAATGGTAGAACTAGATGGTGAAATTAGTTGATGAAAATACTGTGACGACAGACTCATCAAGACTCGACGCACAAGGACGGCTCAGAGAAGCCATGCACCTCGTCAGTGAAATAGTTAGATATCACCCTCGGCTGTTCGTCACCGCCGTGTCTGGGGCGGCACTCTTCGCCGTTTGTACGGTTGGATCGTCTATCGGGTTGCGCTGGATGATTGACCGTGTAATTTTGGTGCGTTTTGAGCGTGGTGAACTGGATACAACTGCGCTGATTGCTGGTTCGGTGATCGTGATTGGAATCGGGTTGCTTCGTGCCTTCGGGGTTGTGATTCGACGCAGCTTTGCGGGAAAAACCGAGTGGCGAACGGCAGAAACCCTGACTGACAAGGTTGTGGACCATGTTGTGGCTCAACCAGTCAAATGGCACCGGGCAAGAATGACAGGTGACCTTGTTGCACGTTGTGGCGTTGACGCTGACGCAACTGTTACAGTTCTCGCACCCTTGCCGTATTCATCATCGGTGCTGGTGATGATGTTTGTCGCGGCCGGCTGGATGCTTTACGTGGACGTGCCACTGGGGATAATCGCAGTATTTATTTTTCCGATTTTGCTCGCCCTCAATATCGGTTATCAGCGGCGGATCGATCGTTTTTACAACCGGGCACAGCAGGAACTTGGTGCGCTATCAGAAGCGGTTCACGAAAGCTTTGACGGCGTCATGGTTGTCAAATCTTTTGGTGCCGAAGTACGTGAATCAGCGCGACTAGCGCGCATCACTGCACGATTGCGTGACGCGCGAATAGATGCTGTCGGAGTTCGCTCTGCGTTCGAGGCAATGCTTGATGCGATCCCGACCCTGATCAATATCGTGATCATTGTTCTCGGTGCCTATCGGGTGCGGTCTGGAGAAATGAGCGTCGGTGAGTTGTCAAGTTTCATCTATTTGTTCACGTTGTTGATGTTTCCTTTGAGGATTATTGGCTATTTGTTTTCTGAAATACCACATTCAGTGGCGGGCTGGCGTCGTATAGGTGAAATATTAAACGAGCCGATCATGGCGGATCCCGCCAAAAAATTGCAACTGGCAAGTCACGGAGTGGGAGTTGAAATTTCAAAGTTGACCTATGGGCACACTCAGGGTGCTGTGCTACTGCGGGATCTTTCGATGAAAATTGATGCCGGTCGAACGGTCGCGCTGGTTGGTGCAACTGGTTGCGGCAAAACGACCCTGTTGCATCTCATCGCCGGACTTATTGAACCTGACTCTGGAACGATTGCTGTTCAAGAAGGTGGTGCTGCTTTAGTTTTTCAAGAGGCTTTTCTGTTCGCCGACACTCTGCGTTATAACATCGATCTCGGCACCGATATTTCGACAGCGAAGATTGACGTGGCTATTGATGTCGCACAATGTCGAGAGTTCATCGAAGATCTTGAACTTGGACTCGAAACTTCGATGGGAGAGCGTGGCACAAATTTGAGCGGTGGTCAACGACAGCGAATTGCTTTGGCACGGGCGATTGCCCATGCAAAACCCGTGTTGTTGCTAGACGACACCACGTCTGCACTTGACCCGACCACTGAGGCCCAAGTTGTAGATAATTTGCGTAAGTTCGCAGTCGAGCAGACAGTTTTGATTGTCGCATCGCGACCGTCGACCATCGCCCTAGCCGACGAGGTCTTATTCATCGCCGACGGGCAAGTGTCTGATCGTGGCACGCACGAAGATTTGTTGGTAAAGAGCGCCAAGTATCGCGAGTTGATTCAGGCATTCGAGCATGACCGCGAGGTCGAATGATGGAAACACCTTCATGAACGAACCAATCGGACGATTCACCACAGCTAAGACGCTCAACCGCGGATTTAGTGTCGCGCCTGCACTGTCCAAGGGCATCGGCCTGACTTTTATTCTGGCGGTAGTTGGTTCATTGGCTCGCGTAGTCGTACCGATCTTGATTCAACAGACCATTGATAAAGGTCTTAAGCCTGGTGATATACAAATCGGGTTCATAATTCAGATGGCGTGCATTGCGGCGGTTTCGGTAATCGTTGCTTCCATGGCACTTCGCCAGGCTGTTTATCGCTTGGGTATCGGAGCAGAAAACGGTCTATACACAATGCGAGTTAAGTTGTTTGAGCACATTCATCGACTCAGTATCGCCGACCATAACGGTGAACGTCGCGGTGCGCTTGTCTCGCGAGTAACAAGCGACATTGAAACTTTGACGATGTTTTTTTCATGGGGAGCCCTTGTTTGGCTTTTAGATGGTTCGTTGATGTTTGTCGTGGCTTGCGTGATGTTGTCCTACAATTGGATATTGGCGCTCGTAGCATTCGCCGTTTCTGCGCCGTTGTTTATTGTCTTGCAAAACTTACAGCGTCGTCTCGTCCTTGCCTACAAAGTCGCCCGAGAAAACAACGCCGAACTTTTGGGCACTGTCAGCGAATTGATCTCGGGCACTGAGACTCTGCACGCCTATCAGGCTCATCGACCCATTGTTTTGAAAAGCAAGAAGGCGGTGCGCAAGAGGGCCGACGCCCAAATTCGTGCAGGTGTTATTGGCGCATTTTTATTTCCGTCAGGTGAAGTTTTCGCCGTATTTACAATTGTGGCGATCGTCTGCGTAGGTGTTTTGCGCGGGGTAGATAGTGGACTTACAGCCGGTTCTATGGTCGGCTTTTTGTTTTTGACGTATCGGTTTCTGGAACCAATCGCGGAATTTACCGAAGTTGTTGATCAAACCCAAACCGCGGTAGCCGGTCTTCGTAGAGTGTTGGGAATTTTGGATATGCCGATCGGTCCGCCGCCAACGAATAGTCCGATTGCCTTGCCGCAAGAACCATTGGGCATCGAACTTCATCAGGTAAGTTTTTCCTATAGTTCGCGCTTAGACGTGCAAGATGACGACCTGCCCGTGTTGCGAAACATAAGTTTGTCGATTCCGCCCCGACAGCACGTCGCACTTGTAGGCGCATCGGGTTCGGGTAAAACCACCCTGGCAAGACTGATCGCCAGATTGGCGGACCCAACTTTGGGGTCGATATCGCTCGGCGGCGTAAATCTCAAGCGAGTTGCCAACGACGAATTGCGTCGACGACTCGTCGTCGTGCCTCAGGAACCTTTTCTATTCGCCGACACGATCGCTCAAAATTTGCTTTTCGCTAAGCCTGATGCGACAGATCAAGAACTAAATGTGGTGATCTCTCAATTAGAACTCGAGGATTGGGTCAGTTCGTTGAAGATGGGTTTGCAAACAATGGTCGGACAACGTGGTGCTTTTCTTTCTGCGGGCGAGAGACAATTGGTGGCTTTGGCTCGCGCCGCCCTGTCGAATCCTGATGTCCTTATTTTGGACGAGGCCACTTCGGCTGTCGACGCGATTGCCGAGGTGAGATTGGCAAAGGCACTGCGAGCGCTATCAGAGGGTCGCACCACAATCTCGATTGCCCACCGACTGTCTACGGCGGCACGCGCAGATCGAGTGATCGTGCTTGAGCATGGAGTAATTAGTGAAGACGGCAGTCACTTTGACTTGCTCGCAAATGATCGCGAATATGCGAGGATTTATACTCAGTGGTTAACGGCAACTTCGGCGAACTAGTAGTCAGTCTGCAATGAAAGCACAAGGACTGCTTCGAAACAAATTGATTCTTGTGATGGGAATTACGTCCATCACTTTGGCTGGTTGCACGATGAATGCCGAGCGAGACGCCCTGTGTGCTCAGTCTGATCGCTGGAATAGTGCGAGCACGCAGGTTTCCCTTGCATTGGACGCAATTAGCAAATTTCAACCCGAGCAGTTACGCGAAGTCTTTGAGGAGGTCGTTCGAAGTTTGATTTTAATCAACGAGTCTGCCCCTCGAGATTTGCGCGCAGATACCGAAGTGTTGCTGAACACATTTGGGGCCCTCTCTGATGCGCTTGCCGAGATCGACTGGGAAGGGGATCTTGCTCAAAAGGACTCCGCAGTGACTAGTGCTGGCGTGAGGCTTGCAAGTTCAGAGGTCGGACAAGCACAGGCGAATCTCGCGTCATACATCGCCGAAAACTGCAAACTTGAACTAGGTAGTCCGGTCAATAAGTTTCCCAATGTGGGTTCAACACTTCCCGATCCGATAATCCAAGATGATACGACCGAATTGCCTCCAGTTGGGTATGACAACGATGAGAGCGTCGCAAGGGCATTTGGCTTCGTGGTTGTGGAGAGGTTCGGCGTAGCGATTACGAACGAACAAGCCGATTGTGTCGGTGTTGCTTTGATTGCGGCGAACTCAGGTGATTCCAAAATTGTCGACGAAACATATTGGCAGATGCTTCAACTCATATTCAATTCGTGTGATGTAAAAATAGATGTGGCTAAGGCGCTCGAAGACGAATAACTATCTGTTGTTGCTAGAGTATTGCGCAGTGGAACTTTTTTTATGTCGTCATGCACAGCCACAGTGGGTCAAAGACGATCTGTGCGTCGACAATCCACCACTCACTGAACTGGGTCGACGTCAGGCGAGTCTGCTCGGTCGACGATTATCACGAGAGCGGTTTGACCATATCTACGTCTCGCCGTTACTCAGAACCAGACAAACTGCCGAGCCGATACTTTCGGCGCTCAACCGAGATGAGGTTATTGCACCGTGGCTTGAAGAAATTCGCAGCCCGGTTTGGCAAGGTTCACCAGCCGAACGGGCAAGCAAGGCTTACCGAGAAGAGCGTTCAAGATCGGCGCGTGAGCAATGGAACGGACTTGAAGGTGGTGAGTCGATGAAAGATTTCGTGGCACGAATTCACAGCGGTGCCGAGAAATTTCTCGGTGAGCATGGTGTCCATCGCATCGAACACGAGCTACCGATTTGGCACGTCAAAAATGCGGGAGAGCGAGTCGCCTGCATCGCCCACGCAGGGACCAATAGCACCGTAATTTGTCATTTGCTCGGTTTGACACCAACCCCATGGGAGTGGGAAAGATTCGTCCTGGGTCATGCGTCGATCACCAGGCTTGAGGCCTTCAAAATCGGCGATGGTTACACATTCGCTCTTTCACCATTGTCTGATCTCGAGCACATTCCGAAAGAAGATAGAACTTTCTGAATTGCAATGAGTGTTAAATAGTGGTGGAGGATCTCACCTCTCCACCACTATTAATCGCGCAGGTGTTTACGGTTGTGGGAGCACTTCCGTTACATGACATGCATCGACAGCTTTGATTATTGGGTAGGGGTTGACTGCTTCACCACCGGCAGGATGAACCTCGAAGTGAAGGTGTGAATTTCCGGCGTTGCCAGTTGAACCCATGTATCCGATTATTTGACCTGCACGCACCGGCGTACCGACTGCGATGCCAGATGCAAAGGAGTCAAGGTGCGCGTAAAAAAAGTATGTACCATCGGCGGCAGTCAAGCGAAGTGCATTGCCGCTCATCTTTGAATCCGCGCCATACATTTTTGTGATCGTGCCGTCAGTGACTGCGTAGAGGGCGAGACCCTTTGGTCCGATGATGTCTACTCCGATGTGCAGACGGCCACCCGAACGAGGCTCATGCCAACTGTCCACGAACGAGCAACGACCTTGCGACGGAAACGCACTGATTTGTGGAATACCCAGCGTTGCCAAGTCGGGTAGAACACCAAGCGCGATCGCTGTCGGCAAGTCGACCGTACCAGTCGTGTTCAGACCACGTGAGGTTTGAAAGTTTGTCAATGAGATAGTCGTAGCCACACCGAAAATACCGTCGGCACCACCTTTTACTTCAACCGAGTTGGCGATCAGTTTTTGTTGCACGAGACGCACGGCGTCGCTGCGTTGACCACGCAATGGCAATGTATCCAAGGTCAGCATTCCCTCGATCGGTGTAGTGATCACCACAACCGCGTTCACACTTGGCTTTGGTGCTTCAACAACCGCGACCTGAGCAACCTCTGAGGCTTTTTGCGGTGCAACTGCAACGGCTGGCGCTGTCGTCGATTTTGCTTTTTTGGCCACTGGTTGATCCGCGGCGATTAGGCCGAGAAATTTCGCAGTGCGCTCGTCCAACCGGCCAGTCGCTTTGAAACCAACGACTCTTTGAAAGTTCTTCAAAGTTGCCTGTGTAGTTGCTGAGAACACACCGTTGGCACCGCCCTTAAGGGTAAAACCGCGGGCGATGAGCGCTTCCTGCATTCGAACGACCGTTGCGCCCGAGTCACCAAGTACTGGCAAGACGGTGGATGTTGCACCAGCCGATGGAACGACTAAACCCAGACTGAGAATCGTGCCGGCGACCATAGAAATTATGTATTTTGCTGCTGTAGACATTTCTGCTCCCTTGTGAGATCCGCCTAAGGGATCGGCACCTGGAGTCAGAACTTGAGTAATTTCTCACTTAAAATATTCATCTGACCACTATGAGTGGTCAATAAAGCCCAATAACTATCAATTCGCTATTTAGCTTGAAAGATCACTACTGAAAGTGGGATTTTTAGGAAAATTCGAGGATTTCCGCCAATTTGGGGCGGATGGACCATGAGTTCACTATTTCCCGATAGCGGGCTAGGTCGAGTGGGTCTGGGGTTGCCTGGGTAAATATCGCACGGATCAGCAGGTTCCGCGGGGTGTGTTCATCGCCGATGAACTCGATGATCTCGCACTTGTATCCATGCAGCCGCATGATTTGAGCCCTCAAGGCATCGGTCAGAATGTCACCAAGTCGTTGTTTAAGGATTCCATGTTTGCTCACGAGTGTCCACGGTGCGGGGACATCCACGAGTTGAACCTGCAAATCGTGGTGGCAGCAAGGGGAAACGAGCAATATTTTGGCGTGATTTCGAATCGACCAGGCCAAAGCGTCATCTGTGGCCGTGTCGCAGGCGTGCAGCGCAAGCGCTATGTCGGCGTTGTTGAGCTCTGAGTCGGCAATTTTCTCGGCACGAAAATCGATGTATTGGGCATTGTCCAGATCAATGGCTATAGCAGCATTGCGGCGGCGACTTTCTTCGCGTTGATCAATGCCGACGACTTGGTTGGGGATATTTTGTTGCATCAAATAGTTGTGCACCGCAAATGTCAGGTATGCGTTGCCGCATCCGTGATCAACAATTTGCAGCGGGGCCTCAAGCGATGGTTGGTGTATTCGTCCAGCCGAAATTTCGCTCCTTAGCGTCGGCATGAGAATTCTGAGGAACTCTTCAATTTGCAGATACTTGTCGTTCATCGAGGGCTTGATTCGACCCGCGTTGTCGGAAATACCGACCCGTTTAAGGAATTCGCTATCGGGATTAAGGAGCCGAGTTTTTTGTCGATCATTGGCCGTAGTTTGAACCAACTCGCGCAATGAAGTGTGGATCAATGGCTCGCCTTTTTTTGTAAATCTGATCGTCATGGTTCGGTCTGTTGACTCAATCAAGCAGTTGGCAAAACCCGAAAACAACGTTTCACGAGCTTCAAAACTTCCAAACTCCGTATTAGTTGTCTTGGATTTGGTACCGGCGATGGTCGTGGCTTGAAGAAGAATTTGATCCCGCAGTTTTATCGGTCGTATTTCGACTTTTTCAAATTCAGGTTGCATGTTTCGTCTACGGCCTGAAAAAATCGCCCGAACTAAACGGCTTGGGTCACCAATGATCTCAACCGCGATATTCAGTTGTGTTTCTGAATCTTCTTTTGCAGTCATAAAATCATGCTTTGTTTCGTTGGCGGTCTGTACAACGCCAGCCAGTCGAGGTACGACGATAAGTGTCGGTACCGCGGTAGATCTCGGTGGATTGTTTTCCCGTTGTTGTAGTTACCCGTCGCTCGATCGTGAAATTTCCATGAGCGGTACCGTTTCCCTCGTCAGCATAGAACGCCATCACCAGGGGAATCTCGATAGTCATTGCGGTCGTCTCAAAATGTTTGGAGAATAGTTCGGTGATTTGCAGAACGTTGTTGGCAACAATCTGTCCATTCAAACTGACGACTGCATCGTCACTGAAGTACTGAATCGTGTTTGCTGAATCATTTCGACTAAGCGAGTCGGCATATTTGTTGAACAATTGGCGTAAATCAAACTCGGTCGCGAGTGACGCCGGTGAGGGTCCCTCATCCTCAAGTTTTCGGCCATTA
>SXGR01615492.1_pt1 | contig 16098 bp, 16 predicted proteins | sample 3174711 | NCBI WGS metagenome assembly SXGR01 (sample SAMN11356860, study PRJNA531348) | freshwater metagenome | isolation source: freshwater sample F1-60 | place: China: Fuxian Lake, Yuxi | collected 2017-12-25
GCCGCGTCGCCGCGGGCCGGCCCGCGCAGCCGGTGATTGAGCAGCGTCGTCTGGCCGCTGCCGAGGAAACCGGTCAGCACCAGGACGGGCAGGCGGGTCGGGTTGCGCATGTGCGGATGCTTCAGTACACTGATTAATTGATAGATCGATAAGTTGATGCCGTAAAGGCACGCACCAAGGGAGGACGACAATGAGCAAGATTGCCGCATTGTTGCTTGGTTTGACAGTTGCGCTGGGCGCCGGAACGGCGCAAGCGCAGCAGCCGGTCAAGCTGCGTATCGGCTGGGCGCAGGCCCCCGGCCACATGGCGCCGCTGCTCTACCAGAACAAGGACATCCTGAAGCATTTCGGCAAGACCTACGTCGCCGACCCGATCCGCTTCCAGGGCTCGACGCCGCAGATCCAGGCGGTGGCCGCCGGCGAGCTCGACATCGCCGCCTTCGGCGCCACGGCCATGGTCGCCGCGGTCAACAACGCCAAGCTCGACATGCGGGTGGTCGCCGATGTCATCCAGGACGGCACGCCCGGCTACTACACGGCACCCTTCGTCATCCGCAAGGACGGGCCGGTCAAGAATGTGGCCGACCTCAAGGGCAAGCGCCTGGCCAGCAACGCCATCGGCTCGGCCAGCGACGCGGCGATGCGCGTCTTCCTGCGCAGGCACGGGCTGCAGGACCGCGACTTCACCACGGTCGAAGCCAACTTCGCCAACATGCCGGCCATGCTGGCCGACAACAAGGTCGACATGATCAACCTGCAGCCGCAATTCGCCCGCGGCTTCATCGAGAGCGGCAACTACGTGCCGCTGTTCACCACCGCCGACGCGGTGGGTCCGTCGCAGACCGTGTTCTGGGCGATGCGCGCCGACTTCATCGCCAGGAACCGGGCGGCCCTGGTCGACTATTTCGAGGATCACATGCGTGCCATGCGCTGGTTCCTCGACCCGAAGAACCACAAGCAGGCGGTCGATATCGCGGCCAACGCGCTCAAGGCGCCGCGCGAGACGCTGGAATACGCCTTCACCAAGCAGGATTACTACCGCTCGCCCGACGCGCGGCCGCTGCTCGACGCGATCCAGGTCGACATCGACAACGCGGTGCAGCTCGGCATCCTCAAGGAAGGTCTCAAGATTGGGCCGCGCTACATCGACATGTCGCTGATCGAAGAGGCGAAGAAGCGGATCGACGGTTGAGTATGGGGCCGCGGTGACGGCAGGGGAGAGCAGCGCCGCCGCGGCTATTCGCGTCGAGGGGGTCAGCCACGAATACCGGCCGCCGCGCGGCAAGCCGGTGCTGGCCCTCGACCGCGTCTCTCTCGAGGTCCGCGAGCGCGAGTTCCTCGCCCTTCTCGGGCCCTCGGGCTGCGGCAAGAGAACGCTGCTCTACCTCATCGGCGGCTTCCTGCCGATCGGCGAAGGGCTGATCGAGGTCGGCGGCCGCCGTGTCAGCGAGCCGGGGCCGGACCGCGGCATCGTCTTCCAGCATTTCGCGCTCTTTCCCTGGAAGTCGGTGCGCGAGAACGTCAACTACGGCCTCGCCAAGCAGGGATTGCCGCGCGACGAGCAGCTGCGCCGGGCGCAAGAATTCATCGACCTGGTCAAGCTCACTGGCTTCGAGGACAGCTACCCGGCGCAGCTCTCCGGCGGCAGGAAGCAGCGGGCGGCGCTGGCCCGCACGCTCGCCATCGATCCGCAGATCCTGCTGAGGGACGAGCCCGTCGGCGCGCTCGACGCCCAGACGCGCATCCTCATGCAGGAGGAGCTGCTGTCGATCTGGCAGCGACGACGCAAGACCGTGGTCTTCGTCACCCACGACGTGCAGGAGGCGGTCTACCTTGCCGAGCGCGTCGCCGTGATGTCGGCCCGTCCCGGCCGGATCAAGGAGATCGTCGACACCCGTTTTTCCCAGAGCGGCCCGGCGCTGTTCAAGTCGCCCGAGTTCGTCGAGCGCGTCGACCATGTCTGGAACCTGGTGCGTGGCGAGGCCATCGCGGCGCAGGGCGGGGCGGCATGAAGTCTTCGACCCTGACCGGGGTTCTCTGGCGCTACACGCCGCTCTTCCTGATCTTCGTCATCTGGGAGGCGGGGACGCAGACCGGCCTCATCTCCAAATGGGCGCTGCCGACCTTCAGCGCCGTGGTGGCGGCCTGGCTGTCGCTGATGCAGGGCGGCGAGCTGCTTTACCACGCCGCGGCCTCGCTGATGCGCGGCTTCGCCGGGCTGGGCCTGGCCATCGTCGTCGGCACGGTGCTGGGCGTGCTGATGGCCTGGGTGAAGCCGATCCGGGTGATCTTCAACCCAATCGTCCAGCTCTTCTACCCGATGCCCAAATCGGCGCTGATCCCGATCATGATCCTCTGGCTCGGCCTCGGTCACGCCTCGAAGGTCGTGCTCATCTTCCTCGGCTGCATGCTGCCGGTGACCATCAGCGCCTTCAACGGGGCGCGCGGCGTCGAACCGGTGCTGGTCTGGTCGGCGCGCAGCCTCGGCGCCACGCGCACCCAGGTGCTGCGCGAGATCATCCTGCCGGCCGCCATGCCCGACATCCTGGCCGGCATCCGCACGGCGCTGGCGCTGTCCTTCGTGCTGCTGGTGAGCTCCGAGCTGGTCATCGCCCGCGAGGGGCTGGGCTATCTCATCGGCTGGCTGGGCGATGGCGGCGTCTACGCCAGCATGTTCGCGGTGGTGCTGACCGTGGCCGGGCTCGGCTTCGTCGCCGACCGGCTCTACCTCCTGTTCATGAAACGGCTTCTGGCATGGCGCGACTAGCGATGCGGGCCAGCGACTATGTCGGCGCGACGCTCTGGGGCATCGTCCAGGGCGGCTCGATCATCGTCGTGCTCATCGGCTGGGAGCTGCTGGCGCGCAGCGGCCTGTTCACCGCCTTCCTGCTGCCCGCACTCTCCTCGGTGCTGGCGCGCGTGGTTGAGGATGCCGTCTCCGGCCTGCTGTTCTTCGACCTCGCCGTGACGCTCTATCGCGCCGTCACCGGCTTCGGCATCGCCGCGGTCGCCGGGGTGGTCCTCGGCATCCTGATCGCCCGCATCCCGGCCATCCACTGGCTGTTCGATCCCATCGTCTCCATCGGCTTTCCCATGCCCAAGGTGGCGTTCCTGCCGGTGTTCATGCTGTGGTTCGGCGTCTATGATTTCTCCAAGATCTCGATGATCGTGTTCAACGCCATCTTCCCGGTGATCGCCGCCACCGTCGCCGGCACGCAAGGTGTCGACAAGCATGTCGTCTGGTCGGCGCGCAGCCTCGGGGCGAAGGAACGGGATATCCTGCGCGAGATCATCCTGCCGGCGGCACTGCCGCAGATCCTCACCGGGCTGCAGGTGGCCTTGCCCACGGCGCTGATCGTGGCCATCGTCACCGAGATCATCATGGGCGGCGACGGGCTGGGCGCCTCGATGATCCGCGCCTCGCGTTATGCCGATTCACCCGGCGTCTTCGCCGGGATCGTGGAGATCGCCGCTGCCGGCTGGCTGGTGATCAAGAGCGTGGAAACCCTTCGCCGGCGTCTCCTGGTCTGGCACCAGGAGGCGCAGGCCGTATCGACGATGTAACCGACTACAACAGGGGACGACTATGGCGGACGAAGCACTGAACATGAAGCTGCTGGCCCACGAGCCGTGCGGTGATGCCGGCAACATGGGCGAGGGTATGTCCCTCCAGGTGGCCAAGGACGGGCGGCGCATCCTGTGGATGGCGCATGAATCGGCGCCCAAGAACTTCACCGCCGTCGATGTCAGCGACCCGCGCAAGCCGAAGATGATCCTGCAGACCGAGCTGCCGCATCGCCAGGTACGCTCCAACTCGCTGGAGATCTGCGGCGACATCATGGCCGTGGCCTACCAGACCTCGCAGGTCGGGCTGAAGCCGGCCGGCTTCGAGCTCTTCGACATCTCGACGCCCGAGAAGCCCAAATCGATCTCGCTGTTCGACTGCTCGGGCCCGCATTCGCGCGGCGCGCACCAGGTCTGGTTCGTCGATGGCGAATACGTGCATTTCGCCGCCGGTGCGCCGGATTTCGAGCCGACCAATCCCAAGGACGACCAGATCTACCGCATCGTCGACGTGCGCAACCCGAGCAAACCGACCGAGGTCGGGCGCTGGTGGCTGCCGGGCACGCGCAAGGGCGACAACGTGGCACCGCCCAAGCGCCATCCCAAGTTCGACTCCGGTGTGCGCGTGCACAACACCAACGTCTATCCGGAGCGGCCGGACCGGGCTTATCTCGGTTACATCGACGGCGGTGTGTTCATCCTCGACATCTCCGACAAGGGGCATCCGAAGGTGGTCAGTGCCTGGAATCCGCATCCGCCGCATAACGGCTTCAGCCACACGGCCATGCCGCTCTTCGAGCGCGACCTGCTGATCGTCAGCGACGAGTGCGTCAACGACAACGGCAAGGACTGGCCGAAGCTCACCTGGGTGGTGGACATGCGCAAGGAGGACAACCTCGTGCCCATCGCCACCCTGCCGCTGCCGCCGGTCGAGAAATTCGCGCCCAAGGGCGGGCGCTACGGCTCGCATAACCTGCACGAGAACCGGCCGGGGCCGTCCTACCGCTCGAGCACCCGCGTCTACGGCACCTATTTCAGCGGCGGCGTGCGCGTGCACGACATCAGCAACCCGTTCGAGCCCAAGGAGATCGCCTACTACGTCTCCGACGCGCCTGCGGGCTCCAAGGGCAAGCCGATCCAGATCAACGACGTCTATGTGGATGAGAAGGGCATCGTCTACTGCCAGGACCGCTTCAGCGGCGGACTCTATATACTGGAGACGACGATCTAGCTCTCCACAGGTGCTTGCATGGCCGGCCTTTCGATCGGACTGGTTCTCTTTCCGAAGCTGACGCAGCTCGACCTCACCGGACCGCTGGAGGTGTTCGGCCGCGTGCCGGGCGCCACGGTGCATCTGTTGTGGAAGGACAGGAACCCCGTCGCCTCCGACAAGGGTTTCGCCATCCTGCCGACCACGAGCTTCGCCGAGTGCCCTAGGCTGGATGTGATCTGTGTGCCCGGCGGGCCGGGGCAGGTCGACCTGATGGATGACCGGGAGACGCTGGATTTCCTGCGCCGCGTGGCGCCGGGCTGCCAGTGGGTGACCTCCGTGTGCACCGGATCGCTGGTCCTCGGGGCCGCCGGCCTGCTCAAGGGCTACAAGGCCACCTGCCACTGGGGCTCGATCGACCAGCTCTCGCTGCTCGGCGTCGAACCGGTTTCAGCGCGCATCGTACGCGACCGCAACCGCATGACCGGCGGCGGCGTCACGTCCGGCATCGACTTTGCGCTGGCGCTGGTCGCGGAGATGGTCGGGCAGGAAACGGCCGAGGCGATTCAGCTGCAGCTCGAATACGACCCGAAGCCGCCGTTCAATGCCGGCACGCCGAGCACGGCACCGGCCGGGGTGCTGGCCGAGGTCAGAAGGAAGATGGCCGATTTCATCGGCAAGCGGCGCACGGCGACGGAAAAGGCGGCAAAGACGCTGGCCGCCGGCTAGGCTCCGCCGATGTTCCTTCCCGACGACCTGCCGGGTTTCGTACTGGCCGCCTTCGCGCTGGCCGGCAGCCCCGGCCCGGCGAACACGGCGCTGGCCGCCGCCGGTGCTGCGTTCGGCCTGCGCCGCAATCTTCCGCTGGCGGCCGGCATCATCAGCGGCGTGCTCGCCGTCATGCTGGCGACGGCGACGGGCCTGGCGGGGCTGGTGCTGGCACTGCCCGGGGTGGCGCCGGTCGCCTACGTGGCGGCCGTTCTCTACATGCTGTATCTGGCCTGGAAGATCGCCACGGCGCCGCCGCTGCAGGACAACGCCCCGACGGCTCGCGCCCCATCGCTCGGGGCGGGCCTGTTCATCGGCGCCGGCAACCCCAAGACTTTTGCCGCGGTGGCGGCGCTGCATTCGGGTTTCCTGCTCAGCCCCGGCAATGCGCCGCTGGATGTCGCGCTCAAGCTCGCGACGCTGCTGCCCATCCTGGTGATCGTCAATATCGTCTGGCTGCTGCTGGGAGCGGCCCTGACAAGCTGCTTCCGCGATCCGCGGATGAACCGCATGGTCAATATCGGCTTCGCGGTGGCGCTGATCCTGTCGCTCGCCGTCGCTTTCGCGCTGTGAGCGGATCATATCCGCTCCAACTAGAAATCCGGTGTGCCGGCGAGGGTGTCGCTGAGGCCCGTGGCCTTGAACGGGCTCGAGGGCAGGCTTTCATCCTGCCAGAACTCGCTGAATTCGCGGGGCAGCAGCCCCGCGAGGGAAGCCGGATCCTCGCTGGCAACGACAGGCGCTGGGATCTCGATCACCCGTACCGCGGCCTGGGTCAGCCTGGCGCGACGCGCTTCCCAGGCGGGCCCGCGTGAATCGTCGCTGGTGATGTCGACCGCGACCAGGGCCCTGCCGGTCCAGAAGGCGAAGTCGACCCGGATATCGTGGAGATGGGCGCGCGGCATCGGCCGCAGGGCGCTGAAGGCGAAATCCGCGGCAGTAAACAGGCCGCCGAGACGCCTTGCCTTGTCTTCGATCGCGCGACGGTCGCGCTCCATGACCTCTCCGATGAAGCGGAAATAGAGGGCGACGAACTGGCGCGGGCGCTTGGCCCACATGTCGCAGAGCTCGGTCAGGTGATCGCGCAGGAAATCCAGGCGCTCGGCGGCGCTCGCTCCCGGGCCTTGCGTGCCATCCTCGTAGCTGTAGGGGCCGTCGTTGAGGCGCAGCGGATCGTGACTGTCGGTATCGATCGTCACCGACGGGCCGCGCGGCTGACGCTCCGCCGTTCCGTAGGGAATCGTCAGTCGGGACACTAGATCAGCGGGTTGTCGCAGGGCAGGCCGAGCATCACCTTGCCATAGGTCGTGCCGGCGACGTCGAAGTTCAGCGCGATATGCGACGTGCAGGCGTGGACGTCGCGGAACGAACGCTGGATCGGATGCGAGTCAAACAGACCGGCGCCGCCCGAGCATTCGAAGATCAGGTCGACGGCCTTGGCCGCCAGCCTTCCGGCGAAGGCGCCATCGCGCCGGTAGCGGGTCCGCTGCTCGATGGTCGGCGCCTCCCCCGCTGCGGCGGTGCGCAGCGCCTCGCTGCAATTGCGCAGCATCAGCAGCATGCCGGCATCGACCGACGCCGCTGCCTCGGCGACGCGCAGCTGCACGGTGGTCAGTTCGGCGACACGCAGATTGTTGTACTTGGCCACCTTCTGCCGCGTGCCTTCACAGAAGGTGTTGATGGCGCCCTGAGCGATGCCCAGCGCCACGCCGGTCAGCGTGTAGGCAAAGGTGGCGACCAGCGGCAGCTGGAAGTTGGGATTCGGATTGAGGACGGTGCCAGGATTGGGACCGCCCTTGGCCTCGTGCACCCCCAGCGTGCGATGGGCGGGCACGAAGACGTCGTCGATCTGCACGTCCTTGCTGCCCGTGCCGCGCAGGCCGGCAACGAACCAGTTGTCGATGACCTTGTAGTCCTTCATCGGCACCAGGAACATGCGCGCCTCGGGTGCCGTCTGGCCTTCCGGCGGATCGACCATGGCGCCGACCATCACCCAGGTCGACGGATCGATGCCGCTGGAGAACGGCCAGCGGCCGCGCACGCGATAGCCGCCATCGACCTTGGTGGCCCGGCCGCAGGGGAAGGCAAAGGCCGAGCCGATCAGCGCGTCGGGATCTTCGTCCCAGATCTCGTGCTGGGCCTCGGCCGGCCATATGCCGAGCATCCAGTGATGCACTGCGAGATTGCCGAATACCCAGCCCGACGAGCCGCAACCGCGCGCCGTGACGGCGCCCAGCTCGACGATGTCGCCGTAATCCAGCTCGCTGCCGCCGAAACGCCTGGGCTGCAGCATGCGGAACAAGCCGGTCGAATGGAAATCGGCGAGCGTCTCGTCGGGGACGCGGCGCAGCTCCTCACATTTCGCGGCGCGCTCAGCCAGCACCGGCACCAAGGCCTCGGCGCGGGCGAAAAGCTCGGCGCGTGTCGGGATCGCGCTCCCTGTACGGGCGGTGATGGTCGCCATCGCGTCTCCCCTGTGTCGCCCCTTGGGGCCTACCTCTTATGGGTGCCGGGGGAGGATGGTGCTTTGGTGCGGGCCGACGATCAAGGGGCTTTCGACCCACGGTCCGGCGGTTCCATGGGACGTGGGAACGGTCATGGGGCTGGCGTCGAGAAGCACGTCGGCCACGATCGGCAGATGGTCCGATGCCGAGCGCGACCGAGGTGTGCGGTGGACATGGATACGCTGCAGCCGCGGATGGGGAATGGTCCAGATCCGGTCAAGCGACATCAGCGGTCGCCGGGATGGGTAGGTGCGCAGCCGCGGCAGCTGTTCCGGCGCGCCGATGCGGCGCAGCAGCCGGCGCTCGAGACCGAAGACATTGAAATCACCCAGCATCACCGTCGGCCCGGCCGGATCTTCCGCCAGGAGCTCCCGCAGCCACGCAACCTGCCGCCGGCGCTCATGGGGAAACAGGCCGAGGTGCGTGGCGATGACGCGGACGTCCATGCCGCGCAACCGAATCCGGCAATCGATGGCTCCGCGTGCCTCGAACGGACGGACCGTAAGATCGACCACACGCGAGCTCAGGACCTCGCCGCGGGTGAACAGGGCATTGCCGAACTCGAAGCGGCCCCAGCGCAGGTTGCTGGCCGAGACCGCGCTCATGCCGAGATGCTTCTCGAAGAAGGCGAACTGCTCCATCTCCTCGATCAGCGAGCTGCCGCCGACCTCCTGCAGGCCGATGATGTCGGCGTGCATCTCGCGCAGGACGCGCAGGATGCGCTCCTCGCTGCATTGCCGGTCGTTGCCGATGCAGGAATGGATGTTGTAGCTGGCGACGCGGAAGGTGGGCGGCGTCATGGCTGGAGGATAGGCAGGAATCCGGCGGCGCGGAAGGCACCCGGGCGGTCCCGTCGAGCCCTTTTTTCATGGTAAACTTCAGCGCCGCGATTGACAGCGGCAGCCCAGGCGAGCGAAGAATTACCGGGCGCCGCGCCGCGCCCGAATCGGGGGTTATCAACCATAAGAGGGAACCTATGCCCGTCGTTACGCTGAAACACATTTCCGCCGGCATCGCCGAAAAGCAGGAACTGCCAAAGAAGCAGGTCCTTGAGCTCCTGGAGGGGTTCGTCGATGCGCTGACGAAGAATCTGAAGAAGGGGGAGAAGATCCGCATCCCGGGTCTCGGTATCTTTGTCGTCGCCAAGCGCGCCGCCCGCATGGGCCGGACCCCGGCAACCGGCGAACCGATCAAGATCAAGGCGAGCAAGAAGGTTCGCTTCCGCCCGTCGAAGGAGCTCAAAGAGTCGGTGATGTGATCGTCCCCGTATAAGGGACAGATCAAGACAGCAGCATGCGCACCGGCCTGTGGCCGGTGCGCGTGTCTGTTTATGGGGATGGATCGGGCCGGCCGGTTTGCCGGCGATAGCGCGGCCGATCTACGATAGGTGTCCGCCGGACCTACCGGAGTGCTGCGATGCGGCTTAACCGTCGACAGTTCCTGGCTTCTGCCGCGGCGACGGCGCTGCTGTCGCGGGCTGGACCGGCTGCGGCGGCTCTTGGGACGCCGCTCCGCATTGAGTACCGGGATATCCAGGTCAGAGGCCGGACGAAGCGGGTCTTCGGGCTGCGCCAGGCCAACGGTCAGTCGGGGCTGATCCTCGGGTCCCGCGATCGCTTCCGCGTGACGCTCAACAGCCTGATACGCGACCCGGTTGTCGTCCACTGGCACGGCCAGGAGCCGCCCTCGTCGCAGGACGGCGTGCCGGAGCTCTCGCAGCACCCCATCCCGCCGAACACGGCGCAGTACTACGATTTCGCGCCTCGGCCCGGGACGCACTGGATGCATTCCCATCTGGGCTTCCAGGAGCAGGATCTGCTGGCGGCGCCTCTCATCGTCCGCACGGCCGAGGACGAGCGCGCCGACATGCAGGAAGTCGTGATCATGCTGCACGATTTCACCTTCAAGCTGCCCGAGGCCATCCTGGCGGCGCTGGGCGGCCTGCCCGATGTCGATCCGCATGCCGGCCACGCCGGGCACATGGGACACAGCATGCCGGGTATGGCGACACCGTCACCCGGACCGGCGCCGGCAATGGATCACAGCCAGCACATGGCCATGGGAGCCGGCGGTGCGGCGATGGATCTCAACGACATCGGCTTCGACGCCTACCTCGCCAACGATCGAACGCTCGACGATCCGGAGATCGTGCGCGTCGAGAGCGGCGGGCGGGTCCGCCTGCGCCTGATCAACGCCGCGGCGGGAACCAACTTCTTCATCGATCTCGGCGCGCTGAGCGGAAGGGCGGTGGCCGTCGACGGCAACCCGATCGAGCCCGTGTCAGAAAGCCGCTTTCCGCTGGCTATCGCCCAGCGCCTCGACATCATCGTCGATCTGCCATCGGGGCAAAGCGCCTGGCCGATCCTGGCCCAGCGCGAGGGCGAGAAGGAGCTGACCGGCATCGTGCTGGCGACGGCCCGCGGTGCTGTGACCAAGCACGCGGACATGGCAAGCGACGCGGCGGGCGCGCTCGGCGACGATCATTTCGAGTGGCACCTCACGCCCGGGAGCCCGCTTGCATCCCGCCCACCGGATCGCAAGCTGACTGTGGCGCTGAGCGGCAGCATGAGCCCCTACGCCTGGAGCCTGAGCGGACATGAATCCGGCGAGAACCTCCCGATCGAGGTGCGCTACGGCGAACGGGTCGCGATGAGGCTGCGCAATGATTCGATGATGGCGCATCCCATTCACCTGCACGGCCACCATTTTCAGGTGACGGGCATTGAGAAGACGGATGGCATGATGGTGCCGTCGTTCCGCGGCGCCGTCCGTGACACGGTACTGGTGCCGACGAATTCGACAGTGACCATCGAGTTCGATGCGCTGAACCCCGGCCGCTGGGCCTTCCACTGCCACATGCTCTATCACCAGGCGACCGGGATGATGGGGGAGGTGCGCTACGTCGCCTGAGAGCCCGGGTTGTCAGGCCTTGGCGCGTCGTATGGCGGCAATCGTCTTTGCCCGTTCGGTAAGGCCCCGGCGGTCGACCTTGTTGGTGGCTGCCAGCGTCAGCTCGGGCACGAATTCCACGAAGCGCGGGTGGGCGTAAGCCGGGCCGTTCTTGAGGGCGAACTCCTTGACGGCCTTCTCGTCGAGCGTGGCGCCCGGCCGCTTCACGATGAAGGCAAAAGGCAGCTGATGCTTGATCTCATCGGGCACCGGCACGACGAAAGCCTGGTGCACGCCCTCCAGGCGTTCGAGCATCTTCTCGACCTCGCCAGGCCAGATATTCTCGCCGCCACAGACGAACATGTCGTCGGCCCGACCCAGGAAGTAGAAGAAGCCGTCCTTGTCGCGGCGAAAATTGTCGCCGGAGCGATACCAGCCGTCCTTGAGCACCTTGGCCGTCTGGTCCGGAAGGTTGTGATAGCCCTTCATCACCGACGGGTTGCGCATGTAGAGCACGCCCTCGTCGGCTGACGGTCCCTCGCGCAGGTCGGTCTCGCCGCCGGGAGCGGGATAGCCGGCGGCCAGGGGCGGGCGTGGCCGCCCGTCGGGATGCGGTCCGAAGACCACGGGACCGGCTTCGGTCGTGCCGTAGCTGTTGTTGATCGGCACGCCGGGGAACTGCGCCTGGACTTTTTCGATCAGGGCCTGGGTCAGGGGGGCCGAGCCCATGGTGACGCGCTTGACCGACGAGAAGTCGAGACTGCGCATCAGATCGGTCTCGCGCAGCATCAGCGCGATCATGGTGGGTACCGAGGTCAGCCAGGTCACTTTCCAGCGGGCGATCGCCTCGGCATAGGTGCGGGCGCTGAACTGCGGCAGCAGCACCACGCTGGCGTGGGTCGTCAGCGCCATCTTCAGGCTGACCGTCGCGTTCATGTGGAACATCGGGGCTGCGATGATGTAGCGATGCTCGGGCGCCTCGCCGTACATCTTCTTGAAGATGTCGAGCGCCCACCATTGGGTCTCGTGCGACAGGGGCACGCCTTTCGGCCGGCCGGTCGAGCCCGAGGTGTAGAGCTGCATGCCGGTCTCGTCGTAGACCACCGGCACGGGCTCGAACGGGCCGGGATCACGCAGGGCGGCATAGCCGTCCAGCCCGTCGAAATCGACGACCGGCACGTCGGGCGGACAGAGCGCACGCCGATCACGGTCGTAGAACAGCAGCTTGGCGCCGCAATCCCGGACGATGTACTGCACCGTGTCGGGCGGCAGCTTGATGCTGATGGGCACCGTGACCAGCCCCGCCTGCATCGTCCCGAAGAAGGCGGCGAGGTACTCGAGGCGGTTGAGCGCCAGGATGCCGACCCGGTCGCCGCGCTTCAGGCCGCGTCGCAGCAGGCCGCGCGCTACGGCGGCGCATTCGGCATCGAACCGGGCATAAGTGACCTCGCGCGGGCGGTCGGGAAAGGCCAGATCGACGAGTGCAACCTTGTCGGGATCGCGCGCGGCGTCCCACACGCGTCCGAGATTCCGGCCTTCCTTCATGCCCCCTGCCTCACGCCTTTTTGTGCGCCGCAACCTTGCCCGCTCACTATCGTAGGCATAATAATGGCTGACGGTCTAAACAGAAAACCCCGGGGTAGCTCATGCGTCTGCGAAGCCTTGGAATCACGGCCGGTGTGGCGTTCCTGCTGGCTGCCGGTGTGGCGGACGCCAAGACCCTGCGCCTCAATATCGAGGCCGATCCGGCGATGATCGACCCGATCACCTATTCGGAGCTGGTCTCCGGCAACATCCTGCGTAACGTCTACGAGGGCTTCACCAGGCTCGACAAGGACGGCAATGTCACTCCGGGCCTCGCCGTGCGCTGGGAGGCCGATCCCGATAACATGGGCTGGCGTTTCCACCTGCGTCCGAACGTCAAGTTCCACTCGGGCAAGACTTTCGGCGCCAAGGACGTGAAATACAATTTCGAACAGCTCCTCGTGCCGGCCAACAAGGGCGGCATCGCCCTCGAGTATGTCTCGAAGATCGTCGGCGCCAAGGATATCCGTGACGGCAAGACCACCGAGCTCGCCGGGGTGAAGATCGTCAATGACCTGACCGTCGAGGTGCGCTTCACCGAGCCCGACGTGCTCTTTCCGATCTACCAGTTCTTCCTCTTCGACTCCGAGACGATAAGAGAGAAGGGGATGGCGGCGATGCAGACCAGCTCGGCCGGCACGGGTCCCTACAGCATCGTGCACTGGCGACGCGGCCAGGAAGTCCTGACGCGGGCGCACAAGGATTACTGGGGCGGCGCACCCAAGATTGACGGCGTGCAGTTCCTCATCGTGCCGAGCGAGGAGACGGCAATCAACCAGTACCAGGCGGGCGACCTCGACGTCGTCTGGATGCAGCAGCCGGAGGTGTCGCGTCGGGCGCTGCGTGACGCGAAGCTCAAGGCCGAATCCGCCTCGGCGGCGGCAGCCCAGATCAACTTCATGGGCATGAACCAGAACCTCTACGCGCCGTTCAAGGACAAGCGGGTACGCGAGGCCTTCTGCATCGCCATCGACCGCGCCGGCATGAGCACCGGCCTGTTCGGTGGCCTGGCCGAGCCGCTCTACGGCCAGATCACGCCCGGTGTCGCCGGCTACAACAAGGACGTGAAGAAGATCGCCTTCGATGCGGCGCGCGCCAAGCGTCTGCTGGCCGAGGCGGGATTCCCCGATGCCAAGGGCATGCCGCCGCTGACCATCACGGCGATCCCCACGAACCGTACCGAGTCCACTTACCTCGCCGACCAGTACCGGCAGGTGCTGGGCCTCAATGTCGAGGTCAACGTCATCGAGCGCGGCACCTTCATCCGCGCCATGAACGCCGGCGAGGTGGCGTTCTTCCACTGGGGCTGGACCGCCGGTTGGCCGGACGCGATGTATTACCTGCAGCAGGTCTGGTACAGCACCAGCCCGTACAATCGCGCCCGCTACAAGAATCCCGAGTTCGACAAGGTCATCGACGAGGCGGCCAAGACACCCGACAACCAGGCGCGTTACAAACTCTACCACAAGGCCGAGCAGGTGCTGATGGACGACTGGGGGACCTGCGGCACCTACATGCGCACCCAGGTCGCGTTGATCAAGCCGAACGTCAAGGGCGTGGTGGTCTATCCCTACCGCCTGTGGCCGTTCTACGAGGTGACGATCAACTGAGAAGGCCGCGCCCGCCAGCGGGATGTTCTCGTACACGGTTCGGCGGCTGCTGGGGCTGATTCCCGTCCTGGCAGCCGCCCTGGTCCTGACCTTCGTCGCCACACGGTTCGTTCCCGGCGATCCCGTCATGGTGATGCTGGGCGACCAGTCATCGAACCTCGAACTCGCCAACTCGCTGCGCAAGCAGTACGGCCTCGACCGGCCGCTCTGGGAGCAGTTCGTCTCCTATATCTCCGGCCTGCCATCAGGTGATCTCGGTCTGTCCTTCCGCCATCCCGGCGTGCCGGTGACCGAGGTGATCCGCGACGCGCTGTGGATCAGCCCCGTGCTGGCGCTGGCGGCGCTGGCGCTGGCCGTGCCTATTGGCCTGGCTCTGGGCATCTTCGCCGCCCTGCGCCGCAACACCGCCGCCGATACCGGCGTCATGCTGGTTCTGGTCACCGGCCTGTCGGTGCCGAATTTCGCCCTGGCGGCGTTCTTCGTCTGGCTCTTCAGCCTGCAGTTCGGCTGGCTGCCGGTCGCCGGCTGGACGCGGGTCTCGCACGCCGTGCTGCCGGTGGTCCTGCTGACCATCCCGCCCGCCGCCTATATCGCGCGTCTCGCCCGGACCTTCATGCTGGAGGTGATGCAGCAGGATTATATCCGCACGGCGCGCGCCAAGGGCCTGCGCGAGAGGCTGGTGATCTGGCGCCACGGCCTGCGCAATGTGCTCGTGCCGATCCTCACCGTGATCGGCGTCATCTTCGGCGGCCTGATCACCGGCACCTTCGTCATCGAAACCCTGTTCAACATCCCGGGCCTCGGCCGCATCGCCATCCAGTCGATCTTCGCCCGCGACTACCCCGTGGCCATGGGCATCGTGCTGCTTTTCACGCTGTTCTATGCCCTGATCAACTGCCTCGTCGACGTGCTCTACAGCGTCGTCGATCCGCGTATCCGCATCGAAGGGCGCGCATGACCACCGTTGCCGCCGAAGCCATCAGCGAGGCGACCGGCCTGCGCGACTTCGCCGCACGCTTCGTGCGTCACCCCAGTGCCGTGATCGGTGCGGTCATCGTCCTGTTCATCGTGATCGTGGCCGTGCTCTCGCCCTGGCTGGCGCCGATGGACTACCGCAAGACCAATATGGCCTTCGTCTGGGAGCCGCCCGGCGCGCAGTTCCTGCTCGGCACCGATCAGCTCGGCCGCGACATCCTGTCGCGCCTGATCATCGGCACGCGTGTGTCGCTGACCGTAGCCGTCTCCGTGCTGGCCATCTCGATCGTCGTCGGCACCGCTGCCGGTATGACGGCAGCCTGGCGCGGCGGCTGGGTCGAATCCGTCGTCATGCGGGCGGCCGATATCACCTTCGCCTTTCCGGAGCTGATCATTGCCATCCTGGTGGCGGCGATGCTGGGGCCGGGCATCTTCACCACGGTGGTGGCGCTATCACTGGTCAGCTGGCCGGGCATTGCCCGTATCACGCGATCCCTGGTGCTCTCGCTCCGCCAGGAGCTGTTCGTCGATGCCGCCATCGCCTGCGGCACGCGGCCGGTGACCATCCTGCTGCGCCACTGCCTGCCCAACATCGTGCCGGCACTGATCGTGCGGGCCTCGGTCGGTGTCGGCTTCATCATCATGGCGGAAGCCACTCTCAGCTTCCTGGGCATCGGCGTGCAGGAGCCACTGCCCAGCTGGGGCGGCATGATCCGCGACGGACTGGTGGCGCTGCGTACCGATCCGCACATGGCCTTCGTCTCCAGCCTGGCGCTGGGCATCACCATCGTCGGCTTCAACCTGCTGGGCGACGGGCTGCGAGACCTCCTTGATCCGCGGATCCGCGACCGATGACCCTGCTCGCCATCCGGGACCTATCGGTCAGCTTCCCCACCGCGCGCGGCCGGATGAGGGTGGTCGACGGCGTTTCGTACGACATCGCGCAGGGCGAGATCCTCGGCCTCGTCGGGGCTGCTGCCGGGCACACCGCAGA
>SXGR01034385.1_pt1 | contig 16095 bp, 9 predicted proteins | sample 3174711 | NCBI WGS metagenome assembly SXGR01 (sample SAMN11356860, study PRJNA531348) | freshwater metagenome | isolation source: freshwater sample F1-60 | place: China: Fuxian Lake, Yuxi | collected 2017-12-25
GCGCGGTGGCGATGATGGTGAGCGACCCGCCACCTTCGATGTTGCGCGCGCTCCCGAAGAACTTCTTCGGCTTGATCAGCGCGGAGTTGTCCACGCCTCCCGAACCGATCTTGCCCGAGTTGGGCATGGCGTTGTTGTAGCCGCGTGCGAGACGCGTGATCGAATCCAAGAGAATCACCACATGCTCGCCGCACTCGACGAGCCGCCGTGACTTCTCCATGACCATCTCCGCCACTTGAATGTGACGCGATGCCTCTTCGTCGAAGGTGCTCGCCACGACTTCCACGCGCGCAGGTGTATTGCGCTTGAAGTCGGTGACTTCCTCGGGGCGTTCGTCGATCAACAGGACGATGGTGTGCACATCGGGGTGGTTGATCGCGACGGCGTTCGCGATCTGCTGCAGGATCACGGTCTTGCCCGAGCGCGGCGGCGCCACGATGAGTGCGCGCTGACCGAATCCCAGCGGCGTCACCATATCGATCACTCGCGGCTCAATGCGCGTGGGTTGGTCGAGCATTTCGAGATGAATGCGGTGATTCGGGTGCAGCGGCGTGAGGCTCTCGAACACCGGCAGCGAATGTGCATTCTCGGCCGCAACGCCGTTGACGGATTCGACCTTCAGCATCGCGAAGAAGAGTTCGCCTTCCTTCGGGGCGCGGATGTAACCGCGGACGGTTTGTCCGCGGCGCAGCCCGAGCGAGCGGATCGTCTGCGCGCTCACGAACACATCATCTTCACACGCGAGATAGGAGTATTCGGCGCTGCGCAGGAACCCATGTCCATCGGGAGTGATGTCGAGCGACCCCTCGGCCATCATCAATCCATCCTTCAGTGCGCGGGCACGCAGGATCTCGAAGACCAGCTTGTGGTTGGGCAGTCCGCCCATGTCCTCAAGACCCTCCTTCTTCGCTTCCTGCAGCAGATCGTCGGCATCCATGCGGTGCAGCGCCACGAAGTCCAGCTCCACTGCGCCCTTCTTCGCCGGCTTCTTCCGATCAGCGAGTTGCGCATCGAGCGCCTCTCGGTCCGCAGCCAGCACCTCGTCGCTTGGCAGCGTGCCGGGCGCGAAGACGACCTGCGGCTGATGATGATGACCGCCGCCGCCACCACCGCCACCGCCGCCACCACCACCACGACGGCGGCGACGACGACCTTTCTGGTGGAACTCCTTCCCGTGTTGATGGTGCGACTGAGGCTGCGCTTGTGTTTGACTTTCACTCATGATGTGTACCGGGTAGGTCTCTGACGAGGGTGCGCTGGGCGCTTGCGGGGAGACCGAGACGACAACGAATCGTTCTGGACTTCCCCTTGATGCATCTGCCGCATGCTGGACGAACACCGCGAGTGCGAGTTGTCCAAACAGCCGAGCGGCGCGAACGCCGCATCACTTCTTCCTGAAAAGCTCTTCGAGAATCAGGTCGAGGGTCCGGGCCACACAAGCCCGCAACGAGCCCAGCGGGCCATCGTTGACCAGAACATGATCGGACAAAGACCGCTTCTGGTCAAGTGGCATCTGCGATTTTTCTCGGCGATCCAGTTCCTCGGCAGTCCAACCGCGAGAGCGCTCGAGACGCTCCAAACGCATGGGACGCGGCGCGTCGATGAAGAGAACGCTGTCGCACTCGGACGCAAGCCCTGCTTCGATCAGGAGCGGCGCATCGATGATGAGCGCGCGGGTCCCTTGCGGAGCACTCGCAAACACCGCGCGGCGGCGTTCATGGATGAATGGGTGCACCACCGATTCAAGCCACGCGCGCTCTCGGTGCGCCTCTGCGCCCGTGAAGATCCGAGCCGCGACCTTCGCCCGGTCCACCGTTCCATCGCCGTGCAGAACGCCGCTGCCCCATCGCTGAGTGATCGCGCGATGAATCGGAGGATCCGCGAGCGCCAGCCGCGCATGCTCGTCGGAATCGGAGACCACGCAGCCAAGCGCCTCGAGTTCCTTCGCAACGGTGGACTTGCCGCCACCGATGGCACCCACGAGCCCGATGACGGGAAGCTTGGCAGAAGGATGCGCGCTCATGCGCGGGACCAGGTCGCGCCTTGTGGACCGTCCTTGATCTGCACGCCCATCGCCGCGAGTTCATCGCGCACGCGGTCGCTCTCCTTCCAGTCCTTGCGCGCTCGCGCTGCCGCGCGTGCAGCCATCAGCGAATCGACCTTCTCGATGAACGCCGGATCCTCCGACGCAGCAGGGCCTGCCACGATGGTGTTTCGACCGAACACGCCGAGCACCGAGTCCACCGAGAGCAGGCTCGCGAGTTCGCGCTGCGGACAACTGGTCGCGTGCCTGTCCGATGGCGCGGCGCCTGCTTCATTGAGGGCCGCGATCGCCCGAGCCACATTGAGGTCGTCGCACAGCGCCGCAGTGCATGCAGCGAGGGCGCGTTCAAAGGGCCCTTCCGCGCGCGATTCGTCGGGCGCCGTGGATCCTCCGCGCGCGCGGGAATCCGCTTCGGCAGCGGCGACCAGTGCGCTGCGGGCTCGACACCAGCGGTCGATCATGCGCTGACAATCCTGCAGTCCCTGCAGGGTGAAGTTGGCGTTGCTCCTGTAGTGCGTGCGAACGAGTTCAAGCCGCAGTGCCGCGGGGGTCACGCCCTTGGCGAAGAGGTCGCGCGCGGTGAAGAAGTTGCCCTTCGACTTCGACATATTCTCGCCCTCGACCTGCAGGTGACGCGTGTGGAACCAGTGGCGAGCAAAGGAAGGGCGGCCCGTCGCGCAGCAACTCTGCGCGATCTCGCATTCGTGATGCGGGAAGATGTTGTCTTCGCCGCCCGAGTGCAAGTCGATCTCATCACCGAGCAACATGCGGGCCATGACGCTGCACTCGATGTGCCAACCTGGGTAGCCCTCGCCCCAAGGCGATGGCCAACGCATCAGATGACGCGGGTCTGGTTTCCACAGCAGGAAGTCGGCGGGGTGACGCTTGGCAACCTGGTTCGCTGCATCGATCCGCTCTCCTGCGCCTTCGCGAAGTGCATCGAGCGTGTTGCCCGAGAGGCGCCCGTACTGCGGGAACGACCGCACATCGAAATACACGGCACCATCACGGCCGACATACGCGTGTTGACGCGCGATGAGTTCGGAGATCATGGCGACCATCTGCGGAATGCAGCGCGTTGGTCGCGGCATCCGTTCATCCTCGCTGCCGCCCGAGGCGACGATCGCCTGCGTTTCGAGGGCGACCTTCAATCCGAGCAGACATGCGTCCTCCATGAAGCGTGCCGCGTAGAAGTCGGCAATGGCTCGCGGGTCGGTGGGATCGATGTCCGCACCTGCGGGAAGTTTGCCGGACTTCTTCGCTTCCGCGATTCGCCGTCCAGCGACGGCCATCTTGTCCTCGCCGCCACCATCGGCAACGCCGTCATCGGTCATGTGACCGACATCGGTGATGTTCATGATGTGGCGAACTCGGTGACCGAGCAGTTCGAGCGTTCGCCGAAGAATGTCCGCGTTCAGGAAGGATCGGAAGTTGCCGATATGCGCGTCGTCATAGACGGTCGGACCACAGGAATAGAAGGTGATGCCGCGCTGTGCATCCACCGGCACCATCGGCTCACTGCGGTGCGTGAGCGTGTTGTGAAGGACGAGCGGCATCGACGGACAAGAATAGGGACACCACGAATGGGTCGGCAGACGCAACCGATGCGGGATACCTTTTCGCGGAACCCTCATGAGCCAACCATCGCCGCTCCACAACCGCCGCATCGTTGTCACGGGCGGCGCCGGATTCCTCGGCCGCGTGGTGGTGGAACGCCTGCGCGCAATCGGCGCAGCGGATGTGCTCGTACCGCGCCGCGCATCGTTCGATCTGACGCGCGAGGCGGATGTGCAGCGCATGTTCGATGACATGCGCCCCGAGATCATCTTTCACCTCGCGGCCGAGGTCGGCGGCATCGGCGCCAATCAGGCGAACCCTGGTCGCTTCTTCTTCGCGAACATGGCGATGGCGCTTCACTTGATCGAGCACGCCCGTCAGCGCGGACTGCAGAAGTTCGTGCAGGTCGGCACGATCTGCGCGTATCCGAAGTTCGCACCGGTGCCGTTCCGTGAGAGTGATCTTTGGAACGGCTACCCAGAGGAGACGAATGCCCCCTACGGCGTCGCCAAGAAGGCTGCGCTGGTGATGCTCGATGCGTATCGACAGCAGTACGGGATGAAGTCAACCTATGTGCTGCCGGTCAATCTGTATGGACCGCATGACAACTTCGACCTCGGCACATCGCATGTGATCCCAGCTCTGATCCGAAAGTGCATCGAAGCGGTGGACGCGGGCGCATCCCACATCGACTGCTGGGGCACGGGCGAAGTGAGCCGCGAGTTCCTGTATGTGAGTGATGCCGCCGATGGCATCATCCGAGCAGCCGAAGTCATGGACACACCGGAGCCGTTGAACCTCGGCACTGGGCGCGAAATCACCATTCGCGATCTTGTGGGACTGATCGCTCGGCTATGCGGATTCCACGGCGAAATCCGCTGGGATGCAACGAAGCCGAATGGTCAGCCGCGGCGCTGTCTCGAGACCGAGCACACGGCGAAGACGATCGGGTGGCGCGCGAAGGTTGGATTTGAAGAGGGACTTCGGCAGACCATCGACTGGTACCGCACGAACCGCTCAGCTCCAGTTCGCCAGCAGTATTGAAAGATCCGTTCCACCGACGATGCCATCGGCATCGAAGTCGGTGGCGGCATCGGCAGTCGCCCATGCAGCAAGCAGCGCTGCAAGGTCGGTGCCGTCCACCGTTCCATTGCCATCGACATCTCCAGGTTGCACTGGATTGCCGCCCACACTGCCATCGTTCGAAACGCGCTGCCCACGGAGATCCGTTGAGCCGCTTGCGCCGTCCTGCCACACGATCACGCTGGCGCCCGCCTGCATGATCGCAGCCATCCGCCCCTTGTCGGACGACGGCGCCACCTGCACGGTGCCCGCACTGAAGAGGTCCGTGCCTGTCGGCGAGAGCCGCCGCGCGCGCAGCACATCGGCACCGAACGCCGTCGACGACTGCCAACTGAATGTCACGCCCGATTCATCCGCCGCAGCGGCGCAGAAATCGGTCGAGTACAGCGTTCCCTGCGGTTGCAGTGCGACGCCGCTTTCGCCCCACAGGCGTGCGCCGCTGCCGCTGAGTGCAAAGGCCTGAGCGCCCATGCCATAGATGGAACTGTTGGGCACATGATCGGGCCACACCAGATAGATGCGGTCCGCGGCGGCGTTGACCGCACATGCGGGACTCACACGCTCGACATTCGCCGTCGCCGTCACGGTCACGCCGCCAGCGGGAAACCGCGGCGCGCCATCCAGCCCCAGCACCTGCACGACGCACTGCAACGGTGATGTCGTGTACCAAGAGAACACATAGCCCACACTCGGCACCGCAATGCACGACGGATAGTTGCCAAACTGCAGTGAACCGCTCGTCATCACATTGATCGGCGCGGTGCTGCCCGCACTCCAACCCACCACTCCACTCGGCGAGACGCGAAACGCACGCAGCAGCTTTGCGCTCGTGAATCCCGTCTGCCGAACACACGACATCATCACACCGCCGCTTGCGTCGGCTGCCGGCCACAGATCGGCGGGTGGTGTTTGCGCGGTCCCGTCGGTGAGATTCACTGCCGTCGACCACACCGCTGCACCCGTGGCCATGTCGAGCCGCTGCACGCGTGTCGTCGTGCCCTGCAGCCACGCCGCGTAGATCGCCCCGCTCGTTGGGTCTTCGCACACCTTCGGATTGGCCACATAGTCACTGCCGGTCGACATTGTGCTCGTCCAGACGGCAGTGCCGTCGGATGCGAGCAGCGTGATGCTGATGCGATCGCTTCCAGATCGGTCATCGTTGTAGGCGACTGCGAATCGATCGCCGCTGACAACCGCTGCGCCGTAGTCGACCGTGGAACTGAAACTGCGATCCGCCACAAGCACACCATTGGCTCCCCACATCGGCACGCCCGATGCGTTGAACCGATTCGCACGCACGTCGTAGCCGCCCGTTGAGTTGTCGAACCAGGCGAGGCAGAATCCACCATCGGACATGCGGCCGATCTTCGGCTGCACCTGATCATTTGCTCCGCCCGCGAGCTGCGTCGGTCCAGAGGATGTCCACGCAAGGGAAACGATGAGCGCACTGCACACAGCCACGCGAGCAAGATGGATCTTCATCCCCCGAGTATGCACCAAATCATGCGACTCTCCAAGGATGCCGCGGACAATCGCGGCAAGAATCAGACCGAATCCGCGCCGCCGTTGGATTCCGTGCAAAAATCCGTGGTGGGCCCATCCACTCGACGAGGGGAATGCAGCCCCTCCGACAGGTCGGCTGCATCAAAGAGGCTTGGCTCTGCCGAATTCTTGCGCTCCACCGACCGCTGCGCCGTTGTTTTCTCGGACGCGCGCGGCATCGGTGTTTGGTCGGACTCTGGCAAGCGCGTGGTTGGTCCGGTGAACGCGCCGTAGTCCTCATTCGGATTCGCGCCGATCCACTGCACGAAGTCGATCACCTCGCCGGCGATCGCGGTCGTGCGCCACTGATCACCGAAGGTGGAACTGATTCCAAGCCAGATGTGCGCGTAGGCATTGCGCCGAGCAAGTCCCGCGTGCGGCAACAGCAGTGACTGGATCGCATCGCCCGTCGCCGCGACCTGGTCACGGATGTTCGTCAGATCCGCCGCATTCACGCGAGCGAGACTACTCCCGGGGAGTTTCAAGGCGCCGCGGCACATGTACCGATTTCCGCTCCGCTGCTGCGTAGACTTGCGTTCATGTGGAAGCACGTGATCAGTGCTCTGTTCGCCTGCTCCTGTGCCGTACCTGCCGCACCCACCGATCCCGAACCGCCTGCCGTCGTCACGCTGCCGCCCGGATTCCAGTTGCAGGAGTTCGCTCGCGAGCCGCTCGTGTCGGACCCGGTGGCATTCGACATCGACACGAAGGGTCGTATCTATGTGGCGGAGTCGGAGCGTCAAGAGCGGGGCATCGAAGACAACCGGAGCAGTTCCTGGTGGTTGCTCGACGACCTGACCGCCAAGACCGTCGCGGATCGCCTCGCGTATTACGAGAAGTGGAAGGACAAGCGCGACGGCGGCATGGACTATTACCGCAAGTACGCGGACCGCATCCGCCGCATCGAAGATGCGGATGGCAACGGCAAGGCGGACCGCGTCACGGCCTTCTCGCGTGACTTCCGCGATCCGCTCGACGGCACGGGCGCGGGCGTCCTCGTGGATGGTGATCGCGTTCTCTACACCTGCATCCCCAATCTCTGGCAACTTCGCGATGAGAACGACGACGGCGTTGCCGACAGCACCGAAGCGCTCTCGACGGGTTACGGCGTTCGCACCGCACTGCGCGGCCATGACATGCACGGACTGGCGATCGGCCCCGACGGGCGTCTCTACTGGTCGATCGGCGACCGCGGCTACTGCGTCACGACGCGCGAAGGCAAGACGCTCGCCGATGCGAAGTCGGGCGCGGTCTTCCGATGCAACCCCGATGGCAGCGAGCTTGAGGTCTACGCCTTTGGCTTGCGCAATCCGCAGGAGTTGGCCTTCAACGAGTTCGGCGATCTCTTCACAGGCGACAACAACTCCGATGGCGGCGATCGCGCGCGCTTCGTGTTCGTGATGCCGTTGGGACAGACTGGCTGGGACATGAACTACCAGACGCTCGAAGGTGCGAATCAGCGCGGACCGTGGAGCCAAGAGCGCATCTGGCATGTGCGCGATCAGCCCGACCGCGACTATCCAGCATGGACGCTGCCGCCGCTCGCGTTTGTCGGCAACGGTCCAAGCGGACTTGCCTATGCGCCAGGCACGGGCTTGCCCGCCGCATGGGATCACCGATTCTTCCTGTGCGATTTCCTCGGCAGCGAATCACACAGCGGCATCCAGGCCGTGAAGGTGCAATGGAAGGGCGCGGGCTACGAAGTGTCCGAAACCAAGGAGTTCGCGCTCGGGCTCCTCGTGACCGATGTCGGCTTCGGCTTCGATGGCCGCATGTACGCGAGCGTGTGGGGCGGCGGCTGGCTCTCGACGGGCAAGGGGCGCATCGTTTCCATCTTCGACCCGGCCGCAGCGAGCGCACCGATCGTCGCGCAGACGCGTGCGCTCCTGACGCAGGACATCAAGTCCACATCGACGGATCAGTTGATCGCACTGCTGCAGCACCGTGACCAGCGGGTGCGCCAGCGCGCGCAGTTCGAACTTGCCGCGCGCGGCACATCGACCACGCTGCAGCTGCTCGCCCTCGCGCAAGCGGGTCCGCCGGACGCCGCGAACGACCGCCTCGCACAACTCGCGCAGATCCACGCCATCTGGGCGCTCGGCATGCAGTCGCAGGGCATTCGCTGTGAACGCGTTCAGAAGCCTGATCCGCTGCTGCCGGTGATCTCGCTGCTCGAGAGCGAGAACCCCGAGATCCGCGTGCAGGCCGCGCGAACGCTGGGCGAGAGCGGCCGCGTCGATGCAGCGAAGAAGTTGGTCGAACATTTGGTCGACGAGAACACGCGCGTTCGCGCAGCGTGCGCGCTGGCGTGCGCACGCTTGGCACCGAAGGCTCCCGCACTCTTCGCCGAAGCGGTTCCACTGCTTTCGGCGGCTCTCTTCGAGAACGACAACGCCGATCCTTTCCTGCGCCATGCGCTCGCGACGGCGCTCGCAGCATGTGCCGACACGAAGGCGCTCCAGTCCCTGTCGGTCGATCAGTTCGAGAGCGTGCGGCTTGGCGCGCTTCTTGCGATGCGCAAGAACGCAGATCCGATGATTGCGAACTTTCTCTTCGACCCAGACATGCGGATCGCCGCGGAAGCTGCGCGCGCGATCTGGGATGTGCCGATCGAACGCGCAGCGGATTCGCTCGCGACGGCTGCGGGTCGGCTTGCGGAATGGCGTCCAGCTGCCGGTTCCACGCCCGTCGCCGCTGCGACTTTCCAGCGCAGCCTGTGGCGCGATGTTCGGATGGCGTCCTCCGCAGAGCTGGAGTCGTGCGCAGCATGGACACGCCAGCCGGACAAGACGGAAGCAACGAATGAAGCGGTGGGCTTTTCAGATCGGACGCCTCACTCGGTTCAGCGCGTGCAGGGCACACTCACGGTGCCCGCCACCGGCGCGTACCGATTCTTCATCACGAGCGATGACCACTCCGTCCTGACGATCGAACACACTGGCGATGCGAAGCCGCGCGTCATTGCGCGATTGGATGGCTACGCCAACGAGGGTGACTGGGATGGCACTCCATCGCAGGTCTCCGCGCCGATCGAACTCAAGGCGGGCGAGTCGGTGACGCTCACGGCGCTGCAGGCGCAAGGTGGCGGCGCGAGCCATGTCGCCATCGGATGGCAACGGCCAGATGGAACGATGGAACGACCGATCGGCCGAGTGCCCGTCGATCCAAGTCTCTTCGCGTTCGCACGCCGCGCCATCGCGGCGAATGTCGTGCTCGGCGGCGACCGCACCCCCGCCATCGCATCGATCGCGCTCAACCAGGAACTGCCGCCCGTCATCCGTCTCGAAGCGCTCGGGGCGCTCGCCGAGTTTGCAGCGCCAGGTCGCCGCGACCGCGTTCACGGACGCGTGGAGATGCTGCCCCTTGGCAATCGCACGACCGAGTCGCTGCAGCGCGCACTCACGCTTGCGCTTCCGACGCTGGCAACCGATCAGCACACGGCGGTGCGAACGCGCGCGGTGCAACTCGCCAGCGAGGCGGGCATCGCGCTCGATCAGAAGGCGAACCTTGCGGCGGTGAAGGATCGAACGCGTTCCGTTCGCGAGCGCATCGCGTGCCTTGCGCAGCTCGGGCGCGCGCAGGACGCCGCGCTCGGCGAGGCGATCGACGCGGCACTCGCTGCCGACGAACCCAAGCTGCGCAGCGAGGCTCGCGCCTGGCTTGCGCGCACGGATCCGCAGCGTGCGCTCGACGAGTCCGCCCGTGCACTCACGAATGGCAGCGAGGCGGAGCAGCAGTCGGCGATTCTCGCGCTTGGCCAGTTGACATCGTGCGCGAACGGATCCGTCGCGGCGTCTGCTCGGACGCAGCTCGATCAGCTGCTGATGCGCGAGGCGAAGACCGATCTCCCCTCGGCACTGCGGCTCGAGTTGTCTGAGGCGGCGTCGGCGCTCTCGGAGGGGCATGAAGGCAAGCGCTGGCCGATCGGATCGACGGACCCCGGCGTTACGGATGCACTGCTGCCGCTCATCGCTGAGGGCGGTGATCCAGAGATCGGGCGCGAAGTGATGATGTACCACTCCGCCGCCGCGTGCCTTCGCTGTCATGCCGTTGCTGGCGTGGGTGGTCATGCGGGCCCCGCGCTCGACGGTGTCGCGACGAGGCTCGACCGCCGCGCGATCGTGCAGGCGATGCTCGAGCCAAACGCCCTCATCGCGCCAGGCTTCAGCCATCCGTCGGCCATGCCCGCCATGGGTCCGCTGCTGAAACCGCGCGAACTGCGCGACCTCACTGCATATCTCTCGACGCTGCGCTGATCGGTCTGGTGGTCGGTCAGTCGCGACCGATCGTCAGCGTCAGTGCGGGCCCGTCCTTCGCCACACTCTCCCGCGTCGAACCAAGCTGGAACACCGCCGACTCGGGCTCCTGGAAGTAGCCGACGCCCGTGAACACCTGCGGCGCACCATCGGACCACTGCACGCTCAGCGCGAGCACGCCGCCTGCGTCCACGGATCCCGCAAGCGTCGCCTGCCGAACCGGCTTCCCCTTTTCTCCATCGCTCCACGCGTCATCGATCAGCACGCCGCGAACGCTTCCATCGGCAGCGATCGTGATGCTGCCCGTCCCCGCATTCCCGCTTCGATCGTAGAAGTTCGCGGTCCACTTGCCGACCCACCGCGCCATCGCATCAAGCGGCGTGGTCGTCGGCTCACCGAACGGAGGCTGCGCAGCGACGCCCGCTTCATGCAGCGCGAAGGCAACGCCGCCATCCTTCGCGAAGTTGCCGCTCGAGTCGTACCGGGAAAGGTTGATCCCCAGCGATCCCATCGACGGCGCGAACGCCGTTCCATCAAAACGATCGCGCTGACCCGTACTCCAGGCGACGGTCACTTGCGCGCTGCCGCCCGCAATCGAGCCAGTCAACGAACCCGTGCGCGCCGTTCCATGCAGTCGCTGCCATACCGAATCGACCAGCGACCCATCGACGCCGCCATTCGCGGCGACCGTCAAGCGGACCTGACCTCCCGACGCTTGATCCTGTGCGGTGAAGGTGCCCGACCAGCGTCCGATCGTCGACAGCGGCTTCGACTGCGGGGTTGGCCCAGGCTGCTGCGGCGCAGCACATCCAGCAAGGATGAAGGCAACACAGAGAATGCTCGCGCACGCCCGCATGGTGGTTGCAAGGCTAACGCACCGCTGCGCGCAGCGCTGCGATCAGGCGGTGAAACCTGCGAGCACGATCGTGAGGTCCTCCCCGTCGACGAATCCGTCGCCCGATGCATCGCCATCCGGCGAACTCGTGCCGAACGCAGCAAGGACCATCGCGAGATCCAGCCCGTCGACCGATCCGTCGTTGTTGCGATCGCCCGGCTGCGGCGGCGTGCCCGGTTCGGTGAATGTGAGCACTGGCCCGTTGCCCACATTCCCGACCGCGTCCGTTGCCTGCACCGAGTAACTCACGACAGACCCCGCCACCTGCGCAGGGATGACCCCGCGCCAGAGGCAGTTGCCGGTCAGCCGCATCGCCACCGACTGCGTCAGTTGCCCTTGCAGCCCATATTGCAGCAGCACGCTGCGCGCGTGAAACCCCATGTGGCTCGTGTAGCCGTCACGGAGCGTCACGCGCACAGGACGCGGATCGCCCGCCACGGAGCCGGGCACCACCTGCTCCGTGCGAATGATGGTCGGCGCGATGGTGTCCGCAGGACCGCTGTTGATGTAGATGCGGTTCTGGAACGCACCGCTCTCGCCCTGTCCTGTCACGATGTCGTAGTCGCCGTCACCGTCGAAATCCGCGACCTTGACATCGAGCGATGAGTCGGACGATGTCGTGATCGCATTCGTCACTTGCGTGAAGGCGCCCAGTCCGTTGGTGTTCCGATAGATGCGCTTCGTGCTGCCGAGCGTCGCGATCACCAAATCGAAGTCGCCATCATTGTCCATGTCGAAGAACTTGCTGTCGTTGTCGTCGCTCGACGGATTCGGGCTGATGCTCGTGGAAATGTTCGTCCAGGAAGTGCCCGCGCTGTTTGCGTTGCGCGCAAGCAACTCCTGATTGCTCGAACCGGCATTGGTACCGAGCAAATCGAGATCGCCGTCACCGTCGATGTCGCCCGCGTCGTATGCGTATGCCGTCGAGTCGTTCGGGAAGTTGCCGAGGCTTGCGAATGTGCCCGTGCCGTTGTTGATCCAAAGCCTGCTCTGATTGGGAGTGGTTGCGCGCGTCGCCAAGAACAGGTCGAGGTCGAAGTCCCCATCGGCGTCGAGGAACAGCACATCCATCTGCTGCGACACATTGCCCTGCGGCAGGCGCGTCGTGGTCACATCGGTGAAGCGTCCCGTGCCGTCATTGAGATAGAGGCGTGGCTGCCCCGTCCCGAACCGACCAGAAGCGCCAGAGTTGCACAGCGCAATGTCGAGATCGCCATCCCCGTCCACATCGCCGAAAGTCGCGCGCGCGGTCGAAGTATTCAGCGTCGGAATCCGACCGGAGGTCTCGTTCGCGAACACGCCCGAGCCATTGTTGACGAGCAGCAGCATCTGCCGGTTGTAGTCCTGCCCAAGCAGCAGATCGAGATCGCCGTCGAGGTCGACATCGCCGAACTCCGCACTGCGGAAGCAGCCGGTGATGCCGCCCACGCGCGTATCCGTTTGATCCGTGAAGATGCCCGTGCCACCGTTGATGTAGATGCGCGGCTTCAGAAGCGTGCCGAGCGAGCTGTAGCCCTGGCCGTTGGCGAAGCAGATGTCGAGATCGCCATCCGAATCGATGTCACCGACGGCGATGTAGTTCGTGTACTCCGTCTGCACGGGAAAACGCGTGGATGTCTGATCGGCGAACTGCTGCGCAAAGACCGTTGGTGTGTTGGCAAAGAGCACGATCAGGGCTCCACCAACGGAACAGCGACAGGTCAAAGGGCGGATCATTTCCCCAAGGTACGGCGTTCGGCACACCTGTCGAATGAAAACAGGACAATTCTGCACCTTTTTCGGCTGCGTCAACGCAGAGGCGGAATCAGCGGCGACGGCGCGCTTGAACGAAGCCCTTCGGGGTCGGCTTGGCGCCCGCGTTGCCACTGGGTGACCGCGCAGCGCCACTCGGCACTGCCCCGCCATCTGCCCCACGCATCTGCTGATTCAAGTACCGAACGCGTTGCCGCGCACCCTGCACCCCCTGCACTCCGCCCCCCTGCAGGTATGCGGCAGCGACCGCATTCGCTTCGGAAAACTCCGCTTCGAAGGTGATGGTGTTGGTCGCGCGGTCCACGCTCAGCGCCACGATGCCAAGATCCGACGCCAGTTCGACGAGCGCGTCGATCCGCTCGTCCTGCATCGAAGCACCCGAGGCGACGATGCCGGCCAGCGCGCGCGTCGTGGTCAAGTGCACGGGCTCGTTCAAGCGCCGCATGTCCACCACGGCCTGGATCGCGGGCACGATCTTCTCGCGCGGGAGCAGCCGCACGGCACGAGGCTCGCCATTGAGGATGAATGTGCGGGCCGACACATTGCGCAGTGCCGTCGCCAACGCGCGTCCAGTCGCCATGTTCCCCGGTGAGTACGGATCGGATGCGTCGCGGGCAAGTTCCGCGGCATCCATGATGCGATCGATCGATCCGCCACTTGCTCCATCGGTCGGCACCGTCATCGCCCGCACGCCAAGCTCATGCAGCAGCCAAAGACACGCCTGCACCTTCGCGTCCGTCGGAAGCATCCCCTGCTTCAGCGCCTCACCGACGATGCCGCCGAGCGACGCGATGAGTTCGTGCCCAGCAGCGATGAGCGGCACGAGAGACTGCCCCAACAGCCCGAGCGTTTCCTGCGACTGCACGGTGAGCGGAATGTCCTGCCCATTGAGTGTGACCTGCGCCATCGCCAAAGCCTAGCGCGGGTTTCGCCGACGCAACTTCGACCACTTCTATACTTCGCGCATGGCAGTGGACGGGCGCACGCAGCGACGCTGGCCCGTGATCCTCGCGATGACGGGGTCCCTGTCCATGATCATGCTCGACTCGACGGTCCTCGGCGTTGCGCTGCCGACGGTCAGCCGCGATCTCTCGATGAACGCCGAGATGCAGGCATGGGCAGTGAACGGCTTCCTGCTCGCGATGGCATCGTGCGTTGCGATCGGCGGCAGGATCGGCGACATGATCGGGCGGGTGCGCGCGTTCCAGATCGGGATGACCGGCTTCATGCTCGCGTCGATCGGCTGCGCCGCGGCCACGACCGCCGACGCCTTCGTTGCCGCACGCGTGTTGCAGGGGCTCTCGGCGGCGCTCATGCAACCAGCCAGCGCGGCCATCGTGATCGACATCGCCGCACCCGAACGCCGCGGCGTCGCGATGGCAACCTATGCGGGCATCTCGCTGCTGTTCCTTGCTGCGGGACCCGTGATCGGCGGCGTCTTGGTCGAGCAAACATCCTGGCCTTGGTGCTTCCTGATCAATGTGCCCATCGTCATCGCCTCGCTCGCAACGACGATCGGGCTTCGACTGACTTCCACCGTTCGATCGCGCAGGCCGCTCGACGGCCCATCCGCGCTGCTGCTGCCGACCAGCATGCTGCTCCTGACCTGGGCTCTCCAACAAGGCACGAGCGACGCGGCGGATGCGCCGCTGCGGTGGGGCACAGCCGCGATGGGACTCGTGCTCACGCTGCTGTTCATCCGTCGGCAACTGCGCATCGCAACGCCGCTGATCGATCTTCGGCTCTTCCGCGACCGAGCGCTGCGGGCCAATGCACTCCTGCTCATGGGGCTGCAGGTGGTGACGGTCGGTCAAGGCATCTACGGGTCGATCTACATGCAGCAGTTCCTCGGCTTCACGCCTGTCGAGGCTGGACTCGGATCGCTGCCGCTGCTGGTCCCGGTGATCCTCCTGGTGCATGTCGCAGGACGGATGTACGACAGGCGTGGACCGCGCATTCCGATTGTCGGTGGACTCTTGCTCGTACTGATCGGCGCCTCCGTCGAAACCGCGGGAATCGCCGCTGCGAACTACCCGCTCCTCGGCACCGGCATGGCGCTGCTGGGTGCTGGCTGCGGACTCGCCATGAGCCCGACGAATGTCGACGCGCTCTCACGCGCACCCACCGAACGCCGCGGCGAAGTCGCCGGCCTCGTGCAGCAGATGCGCCAACTCGGCAGCACCTTCGGCATCACCGGCATGCTGCTCGTCATGCATCTCCTTGCAGCCGGCGACCCGATCGGCACGACGGGGCTCACCACGCGGGGGATCGCATGCGGCTTTGGGCTTCACATCGCCGTCGCTGCAGCATGCCTGTTCTTGGCACTCCGCTGCGTGCGCGAAAAGGCGTCGATCCACGCACCCGCGGCTCAGCCTTCGACACCAACGACCTGATCCGCATCGATCTGCACGGCCACTTCGCGCCCTTGCAGCGATGGACCGTGCGGATTGGTTTCGAGCACCTTCAGTCGGGCACCCGCCACTTCAACGACATGCTGCGCATGCGATCCGAGGTAGGTCGACTCCGTGCATCGACCGCGAACGCCCGCGCCACCCTGCGCTGCATCGCTGACGCGAATCGACTCGGGGCGCACCGACAGCAGCAGATCGGACCCGCTTCGCGCCGATGCAGGCACACGCGCACGCCACGCCCCGAGCGCCGACTCGACATCGCCGCACCCGCCCGCATCGACCGCACTGCGCAGCCGCGCCGTGATGAAGTTCGTTTCGCCGATGAACTCCGCAACGAATCGCGTGCGGGGACTCTGATAGATCTCGCGCGGCGCACCGAGCTGCTCAATCCGCCCGCGGAACATGACCGCCACTTGGTCCGCAAGCGACAGCGCCTCATGCTGGTCATGCGTCACATAGATCATCGTGATGCGCAGCTCCGACGAAATCCGCCGAATCTCCGCCCGCATTTCCAACCGCAACTTTGCGTCAAGGTTCGACAACGGTTCATCGAGC
>SXGR01512543.1_pt1 | contig 16095 bp, 13 predicted proteins | sample 3174711 | NCBI WGS metagenome assembly SXGR01 (sample SAMN11356860, study PRJNA531348) | freshwater metagenome | isolation source: freshwater sample F1-60 | place: China: Fuxian Lake, Yuxi | collected 2017-12-25
ACGCGCGCCGCCTCGGCGATGGCCTGGGCCGGTTCGTCGGCGAAGTGCAGCACCTGGTGGATGGTCACGGCATCGAAGCTCGGCCCGTTCCACGGCAGGCGGTACATGTCGCCTTGGCGGACGTAGCAATTGGCGATGCCGGCCCTGGCCAGGTTGGCGCGGGCGACACTCAGCATCTCGCGGCTCATGTCGAGACCGACCCCGTTGACGCCGTGCTTGCCGAAGAGCTCCAGCAGGCGGCCGGTGCCGGTGCCGATATCGAGGAGTTCGCGCACCCGCGTGGGCGGCAGCCTCTCCAGCAGGGCGCGCTCGACCTCGCCCTCGTCGATATGCAGCGAGCGGATGGCGTCCCAGCGTTCGGCGTTGTCGCGGAAATAGGCGGCGGCCTCGGCGGCGCGCTGCTCGCGCACGGCGGACAGCCCGGCCCGGTCGCGGGCGACCGTCGGATCGTCGGCGGGAAGCATGTCCACCAGACGCTCGGCCAACGCACCGCCCTCCCCCGAGCGCGCCAGGCGGTAGAAGACCCAGCTGCCTTCCGGCAGGCGTTCGAGCAGGCCGGCTTCGCAGAGGAGTTTGAGGTGGCGGGAGACGCGCGGCTGGCTCTGGCCGAGGATCTGGGTGAGCTCGCTGACCGTGACCTCGCCCTGGGCGCAGAGGCCCAGCAGCCGCAGCCGGGTCGGCTCCGCTCCTGCCCGCAATCCGTTGAGTAAGGCCTGCATGCGCTATCCCGCTTGTCGTCTGGGGGATCAACGTTCGACCAGAACGTATAATCCCATCTTTATATCTTTCAACGATTATTATTTTACGGCCCCGGTTGCCAAATCCTTAAAATGCGCCCTTTTTGCAACATTGCGCCGGCAAAGACACGGGGCACCGGGAGTCCGCTGGTCGAGCGCTTTGGCCCTATGCTACCTAAGGCGCCGTTGTCGGGAATCGGGGGCGCCGGCAAGCTTTTGGTAGCGAATCCCCGGTTAGCTTGGCGGTACCGGACGCCACCAGAAAAGGTGTCACCGGGCGATAGTGGAGGCCCAGTGCGGGGGGTGCTGACAGCGCCGTTTCGTGCCGGGAAACCAAGAAACACGGGCGGAACAACACGGCGATGGCGAATCTGGTAAGGCGCGGCGGACTCCTGGCGGTCCTGTTCTCGGCCCTGATTCTGGTATCCGGCTGCGTCGTCCTCGACTCTCCGGAGAAGATCGCCCAGGTCGAAGAAACCAACGATCCCTTCGAGCCGACCAACCGCTACATCTTCGAGGTCAACCGCTTCCTCGACGAGTTCATGCTCAAGCCGGCGGCCGCCTGGTACAACGCGGCCCTGCCGCAGCCGGCGCAGGACGGCGTGCAGCGTTTCTTCGCCAATCTCCGCCTGCCGTGGACGGCGGTGAACGATTTCTTCCAAGGCCGCCCGGACCGCGTCTACATGGCGGCGATGCGCTTCGTCATCAATTCGACGGTCGGCGTCCTCGGTCTCTTCGACGTCGCCACCGGCTGGGGCTTCCCGCATCACGACGAGGATTCCGGCCAGACCTTCTCCGTGATGGGCGCGCCCGAAGGCCCGTACCTCATGCTGCCGATCTTCGGCCCGTCGAACCCGCGTGACGCCTTCGGCCTGGTCGTCGACTACCTGGTCGATCCGGTCAACATCGTCGCCCGCAACAATGGCATCGAGCACGTCTCGACGATCCGCGGCGGCGCCACCGCCGTCGACAACCGCAACCGCAACGGCCAGGTGATCGAGGATCTCGAGAAGCGCTCGACCGATTTCTACGCCACGGTGCGCAGCGTCTATCGCCAGCGGCGCGATGCCCAGATCAAGAACCGGGGTGAGGATTCCAACTATCCCGGCCCACGCCTGTCGTACGAGCCCGCCGGTGCCTGGACCAAGAACCCACCCGTGACGGCGCGGCCCGACATCAACACCGGTCGCGTCCCGGGGCAGTGAGATGGCACCGCGGGGGATCGTCACCGCACTGACGGTGGCTTTCGGTCTTTTGGCCAGCGGCCTCGCCCTGCCGGCGGCCGAGGCCAGCGAGACTCAACTCGTGCAGGTGCGCCCCGCTGTCAGCGCGCAGATGCCCGAAGCCGGCGAGTTCATCATGGCCCTGGCCGACAAGGCGATTGCCGGTCTTACCGATTTCAACGTGCCGCTGCCCGAGCGCACCACCCGTTTCCGCGTGCTGCTCAACGAAGGCTTCGACGTCCAGCACATCGGCCGCTTCGTGCTGGGGCGCTTCTGGCGCACGGCCAGCGAAGAGGAGCGCGCCGAATACCTCAGGCTCTTCGAGGATTTCATCGTTCACAGCTACGCCACGCGCTTCCGTGAATACGCCGGCGAGAATCTCAAGGTCGTCGGCACCCGCGCGGCCTCCGACGGCGAGGCCTACGTGCTCTCCGACCTGATCCGGCCGAGCGGCCCGCCGGTGCGCGTCGAATGGCGGCTGCGGCGCGACGGCGCCGGCTTCAAGATCGTCGACGTGCTGGTCGAGAGCGTCAGCATGAGCATCACCCAGCGCGACGATTTCTCGGCCACCATCCAGCGCGCCGGCGGGCGCGTCGAGGGCCTCCTTGCCGTGCTGCGCGACAAGGTCCGCACCGCCTCGAACTGACCGCCGGCGGGCGGTGCTCCCTCCTTCCGTCGGTAGCGCGTCACGGGTCTTGCCTTGGCGCCAGCGCAACTGCAAGCTGTGCAGGTAGCTAGGCAATATGGGGGCTACCCATGTATCGTCCCGCCGCGGCGCTCCTCGCGCTGTCGCTGCTTGCCGCAGGTCTCGCTCCCGTCGCGCCCGCCCGGGCGCAGCCCTACGATCCACCCGCGTCCAATTTCACCGCCTACTGGGAAGTCCCCGGCTTCAGGGACCATCCCTACCTTGGACCGGAGAAGGCCAGGGGCGCCGTGCTGTGGAGCCACGGCGTCGCCGGGCAGCAGATCCAGTACACCGCCCCGCCGCCCGACGTGATGCGCGACTTTGCCCGGGCCGGCTGGGACATCATCAAGATTCAGCGCAACAATACCCACGAGCACGGCTGGAGCACGAGCGGCACCAAGCACGTCACCTATGTCGTCGAGCGCGCCCGCAAGGCGCGCGCCGACGGCTACAAGCGGGTCATCGCCGCCGGCCAGTCATACGGCGGGGCCATCTCGCTCGAGGCATCGGCGCGCAGCGAGGATTTTTTCGGCATCATTGCCTTCGCACCGGGCCATGGCTCGGATGCCTGCGGCGCCAATGCCGGACTCAGCTACCGGCGCATCGCCGACAACCTGCAGCGCCAGCTCAGCGATTCCATCCTCGCCGCCAGGGCGCCGCGAATCGTTGTCCTGATGGCCGATGGCGATGAGTGCCAGGGCTACAACGAGCCGTCACGGATCATCCTGGAGGCGCTGCAGCGCATTCCCGGCAAGTTCCTGCAATTCGACGCCTCCATGCCGGTGCGCGGCCACGGCGCCGCCGCGACCGGCCAGTTCCGCGCCTGGTATGGCAAATGCCTGCTCGAGTTCCTCGACCCGGGCAAGGAGCCCGCCGCAAAGCAGACCACCTGCCCACACCCCGCCGCATCGCGCTTCCTCTTTGACGCCAGCTACCAGTTCGTGGTGCCGACGGCAGCTCACGACCACGTCAGGCTGTTCGGCGGGTGGGGCGGACGACTGATCAACGATGCCGTGCCCGCCGATCCCGGCCAGGAATTCTGCCTCGCCGTGGAAGCCTCCACCCGGCAGGAGGTCACCGCCCTTGCCGCATTCGGCACAGACACCCAGCGCAAATTGTCGATGTTCACCACAAGGTACCGGTTCGCCAACGAAGGCGGTGGTTTCGTTTACAAGGGCAGAGACGCCTACCGCATGGCTCTCACGCCCAACGGCGAGGAGAACTTGCGGGTGGCCATCACCTCGGCCGACGGCAAGCGGACCTGGAGCGGCACGCTCAAGCGGGGTTGCTGAGATGCGTGCCTTCGCCTGGCCGGTCGTTGCGGCGCTCCTCGCGGCGGCATCACTGCCCGCGAGCGCCAGCGAGAAGAAGGTCGAGGAATACCTGCAGGCCTTCTGGACATCGGCCTTGTGGCAGGATCCCGGCAAGACCGGCGCCAACACCTCGCCGGTCGGGCTGTCGAAATTCCCGGAGGGCACCAAGCTGCGCATCGCGGTCGGTGGCAGCATGGGCAACGCCTATCGTGGTCAGGTGGCCTCGCAGATCGGCCCGTTCCTCGCCTCGGTCAGGATCGACTACGAGATCCTCGCCGCGGGCGACGAGAGGGGCGCCAATGTCGAGCTCAAGTTCATCAGCTTTATGCCCAACGTGACCTTCGATGCCGCGTGCGTTACGCGGCGTACGCCACGCCTCGGTGCGACGCAGAGCGCCACGCTGGAGGTGCACGACCGCGTGGTCACTCGCTGCCTGGCACACGAGATGATGCACGTCATCGGTTTCATCGGCCATCCGCACGACAGCAACTCGGTCCTGAGCTACGTCTACAACAACACGGACTTCACCGAGATCGACCGCATGTCGGTTCGCATCCTCTATGATCCCCGTCTCAAGCCTACAATGCGCCACATCGAAGCCATTGCCGCCGCCCGCGACGTTCTGGTCGACATCATGGTCGCCGACGGCGCGCCACCCGAGACACGCGAATACGGCCGTCGTTTCGTCAGTAACGTGCCGGGCGTGCTGGAGAAGCTGATCGCCGAGAATCGGGCAAACAAGGTTGCACAAGGCGAAGCGCGTTATCAGCTTGGATTGGCCTACACCTTCGGCCACGTCGTGACCAAGGATGAGGCCGCGGGTTATCGCCACTTCCGCAGCGCGCTCGAGCTCTTCCCGACCTGGTCAGAAGGCCAGTTCCTGGTTGGTTATGCATTGCACGCGGGCCGCGGGACCGCGGTGAACCTCGATGAAGGTGTCGCCTGGTACAAGAAGGCCGCTGCCGCCGGGCATACGACAGCGCAGAACAATCTGGGCTATGCCTACTGGAACGGGCATGGGGTCGAGAGGGACCTAGCCGAAGCCTACAAGTGGTTCGAACTGGCAGCCGACCGCGGCCAAGACAACGCCATCCGCAACCGGACCAACCTGCGGAAGCAGATCAGCGAGGCCGACCTTCAGGAAGCGATCCGCCGCGCCAAGGCGTGGAAACCCGCGCTCGGCGCCAACTGATCGGCGTCAGTTGCGGCCGGCCGGCTTCGCCTGGCGTTCCGACAGCAGCGCTCGGCGACCACCAGCTGCTCGAACCGGCGCGGTGCATCAGCCTCCAGATCCTTGCTCCCGGCCCATCGACGGGTCCAGCTCGACGCGCGATCACCGCTCAGGCGTCCAGGGTCACCTTACCCTTCGGCACTGCGACGCAGGCGAGACACGATCCCGCCTCGACTGTCATCCCAGGCGGGCTTGGGTAGTCGATCTCGCCGGCCTTAAGAGCCGTGAGGCAGGTGCCGCAGTTGCCTGCGCGACAGCCAAAGTCCAGCCGCACGCCGTTGGCTTCGGCCATTTCCAGCAGTGTCGAGCGGCCATCCCACAGGCATTGCCGTCCCGACCGGGAGAATACGATCTCGGCCGATGCCTCCGCTGAGGCCGGTGCGTGGCTTGTCGCGGCGCTCTTCACCGATGCCGGGCCGAATGCCTCGTGGTGAATGCGCTCGGGTGGAACGCCCCAAGCCGTCAAGCCCTCGACCATCGCCTGCATCATCGGGGGCGGACCGCAGATATAGAAATGCGGCGCGTTCGACGGCAAAACGCGTCGCAACAGATCGACGCTGACGCGCTCGGCGTGCTGATAGTCGGCATCCGGCCGGCACTCGGCCGTCGGGTCGCTGTAGCACACGTGCAGGCTGATGTTGGGATTCTGCGCCGCGATGCCGTGCAGGTGACGCGCCATCACGTGCTCCGTCCGGTTGCGCAGGCCGTAGAAGAACCAGACCTCGCGGCGTGCGTTCGCGTCGACGATCCCCTGCAGCATAGAGAGGACGGGCGTGACGCCGATGCCGCCGCCTATCAGCACGACCGGCGTCGTGTCGGACGGCTCCAGCCAGAACTGTCCGGCCGGAGCCTTGACGTCGAGGATATTGCCGACCTCGATCTCCTCGTGGAAATTGGACGAAGCGAGGCCAGGCAGGCCGTCCGGCTTCCCCGGCGGCGGGCCTATGCGCTTGATGGTGACGCGAAAATACTCCGCCTTCGGTGCGTCTGACAGCGAGTAACAGCGGATCACGGGCTTGCTCTGCCCGGGAATCGTCAAACGGAAGGTCAGGTACTGGCCGGGCATGAATACCGGCAGCAGACGCCTGTCGTGCGGCTCCAGATAGAACGAGCAGATATCGGTCGCTTCCATCTCCTTCCGGGCGACCACGAACTTGCGGAAACCGTCCCAGGTCCGTTCCGCCTTCTCCGTGTCGCGCCGGCGGCGCTCGGCCAGCTCGGCGATGCGCTCCCCCAACACGACCCGCTCGGCGTCGGCCGTCGCTCGGACGGCGCGCGTCGTAACGATCTCCCGGAGCGCGAGGGTGACGAGATAGGTGGCCAATGCAGCCAGAAACAACCCTGCGGTGGCCGGCACGAAGATTTCCACGACTTCCCCCGTTTCCTAGAACTTGAAGCGGATTTCGGAGCGCACGCCCGCCAGATTCGTGTCCTTGTCGCGGTGGGCATAGATCGTGTCGGCGCGGAAGATGACGGATTTTGTCAACGGGACCTGGTATCGCACGCCGAATCCGTGTTGCGGGGCGCGCGCCGGGCGCCCCGGCTCGAGATCGCCCTCGAAGGTTCGAAGCGACGCCACCTCAAAGACCAGTTGCTGATCCAGGTTGAACAGGTACTGCAGCCCCAGCGCCCCGCCGAAAGTGTTCTGGCCCGAATCGTCGAGCTTCGGAAAGTTGGTCAGCCCATCGGTCTCGAAGAGGATGCCGGTGTTTTTCAGAATGCCCCCGGCGCCGGCGTCGCGAATCAGCGACTGCGGGCGGTCGAACCCGGCAAACAGGTTGAGGTAGGGAACCAGGGTCAACGGCCGCGACGTGATCAGCGAATTCTCCATCAGCGCGATGAAGCCGTCGGCGTTCTGCTGCTGGTTGCGCTGCCGGTCCTGGCCGAAGGTCCAGACGCCGCGCAGACTGTTCGACAGCCAGCCGCCGTATCGGCGCGTGAACGCGACCGTCGCGCTGTTGTAGCTGAATTCATCGAATCCCCGCTCGCCGTCGACGCGGCCGAGTCCGGCCTCCCAGTAACCTTCAGTGGCGTCGACGAAGAGCGCAGCGCCGTATACCCGCACGTTGTGGTCGGCAAACTTGTTCTTGTCGTCCCTGATCGCCGGCGTCGACACCTTGTCGAACCCGGCAAAAAACGAGATATCCATGTTGGATATCCCCAGCCCCCGACTGTGGCGGCCGGGTATGGCGAAGGCAAAGCCGGTAATCGCATCGTCGACCCAGACACCGTTCTGGAAGATGAGCGGCATCAAGCCTGCCGACACAGGAAGGTCGAAATCCTGATAGCGGTCGCTCAAGCCGGCGAGCATGTTTCCCACGTCGCCCTCGAAGAACAGCGTGTCGACATTGCCGTCGAGAATGCCCTTGCCGCGCGCGCGATCGTCGCCGAAGAACTCGTAGCGCGTGAATTCGCCGTTCTGGTCGAGCGGCCGGAACAGCGCATGTAATCGCTCAGTCGACGTCAGGGCAAGATCGACGTCAAGATTGAGCCGCGTCGCGATCTGGCCGGTTTCCGTGTTGCCGTTGTCGTTGTAGGCCAGAGCCGTCCGCCAGTCGCCGTAGACCTGCAGGCTGGGATTCACCAGATTCTTGCGCCCGACGGCGTTGTAGCCGCCGGGGAGAGGCCCTTCGCGGTACAGCGGCCGGCCGAGTTCGATGATAGGGCGCGGCTCCTCGATATTCCGCTTGCCGCCGTAGATATCGATCTGCCGAGCCGGATCGTACGGTTTGTCGGTATAGGTGGGATCCGGCCGGAACGCCTTGGGATCGAACGGCGCGCGCTCGGTCCCAGGTGACATCTCCGGCTCCTTTTCTGCGCCGGCTGCCGGCAAGGCGACGGCCAGAACCGCGGCTAGCGCCGAGAGCGATCGCAAAAATTTTCGGGGCGCGTTCATTGGCCGGACCTAGCGGACATCGAAGGAGACCGCGTACGGATGGACGTCGATCATCCATTCGTTCATGGACTGCTCCATTTCGATGGTCGCATTGACGAATTTCATGAAATAGATCGGCTCGGCACGGCTGCGCATTCGCACCGCCATCCGGTACTTGCCCGGCTCCGTGATGAGCCGCGCCGGCACGGTGTAGCGCGCTATACGCTCGCCCAGCGGCGGTATGCTCCGCGCTTCCATGCGGATGAAGGGCGGATGGTTCAGCACCGTCGTCGGAACCGCCGCCGGGCGGATAAAGGGCAGCTGATCGATATCGAAGTTGATCGGCAGATACATTTCCCGATCGGTGCCCTTGACGTTGGTCGTAAGGAACTTCGTCTGCAGGTTCACCAACTGGCCATCATGCGCGATCTTGCCGGCCCGCACATCCAGCGAGTGAAGATCGGCCATGTCGCCATGAGAATCGACGTAGCCCGATTCCCACACTGTCCGTCCGTCGGGCGCCACCAGCGCGACGTTGAGCCAGATCTCAGGCTGGGCGCCGAGCGACCCCGAGGGGAGGTTATGCCCGGGATTCGTATTGGTGATGCGGTAGCTGAAGGATAGGTCTTCGCCAAGCCGCGGCGTCGAACGGAAAAACGGGCCGTCAAGCCGCGAGCCGTTCTCCATCACCTGCTGCCGCAGTTTCCGCTTCTCTTCGAGATTCTCGAGATTCTCGACGACGATCTCACGCGCTTCCTCCCGGTCGATACGGTCGGCCCAAGGCTCGGGAAAGTCCGCTTTCAACGTCCCCTTCTCGATCTTGTCCTCGAATTCCGCATCGCCCCAGCCGGCGCGCCAATCGAACTTCAGCCAGTCCTCGATCTTGATTTTTCCAGCCTTCGGATTGTGCGGGAAGATTCCCGGGTGAGCGATCGGATATCCCGGCCCGTAGAACGCGTGATTGCTGTGCTTGCGGCCGGGATTCACTGGCCGCCCGTTGACTACCGCGGCCGGCGCTGTCTCGTAACCGGACGCGACACCTGGAACCTTGCCCATATGACAGTCCTGGCAGGTAACGCCCTGCGCTGCCGCCGGCGAGGCGCGATATTGGTCCCACACGACTTCAAGCTTGATGCCGGGATGGACGGCCACCTGGTGGCAGGAGACGCAGAATTCCGACTTCGACAGCTGGTCAAAGGGCAGCACGCCGAGATGAATGCGGCTGCCGCGCTCCTGCGCCGTGGTTGCCACGCGGAAGAAATCCTTCTGTGCGATGACCTCGCCGAGTTTCGATGCCTCGCCCGTCCCCGAGACCGGATGCCCGATATCGCCGGGCACGATCGTCCGTTCGCCGTTGGTCTTCGCATACTCCTCCGATACGCGGTGGCAGGTGATGCAGGTAACGCCTTCGCGCGCCACAGCGCTGCGCTCCCACAGCGGCTGCCAGCGTTCTTCCCCTCGCTGCGTTCCCACCTGCTGATGACAGCGAACGCAAAAGCCCCGGATCGTGCCCGAAGACAGGTCGTTGATCGCCTGCTCGAACTTGTGAAACATCGGAGAGATTGAGGCGTAGGCGTGATTCGAGGATGCCCATTCGCGGTAGATCTGCGTATGGCAGGCGCCGCATTGTGCCGCCGTGGGGTAGGACGATTCGGCAAAAACGGCCGCGTGCGGATCCTGCTCCGATGCTATCGCCCGTTCTGTCGGCGACACGAACGCGGCAATCACCATCACGCCAAGCGCCAGTCCAGCCAGGGCCCCGGCCGCGCGCGCCCGATCCATCGCCATCATCGATGTATCACTTGGCATCGGACATCATCCTTTTGATCAGGGCGTGATCCTGATGATAGACATGACAAAGCTGGCAATCGTCGCGCACCCGGCCCGACGCATGGCAGGTCGTGCACGAGCCAAGCGTCAGCGGCTGAAATGGGGCCCCTGTCGAAGACGCCGAAGTAGCCAGCCGGTGGCAGCTCGTGCAGGTTTTTTCGGGTCCGAGAAGATCGATATGCGGCCGATGGTCGAAGCGCGTCAGCGGCCGGGCATCGCTCAGGGTGTGGCGCCAGCGCAGCGTGAGGGGCTCGCCCACCGACGTGCCGCCGGCTGTATGGCATTTGAGACAAGCCCCCGGACCTTCGCCCGGTGACATCAGCTCCTTGCGGGCCGTTGCAAGACGCTCTCGATCCCCGCTGTCTGCGGGCGCCGCCGCCGCCAAGGTCTCCATCCACGCCCGCAGCACCGCATCGGCGTGTGCCGGCCTGGCGTAACGCAGCTCCAGCATATCGGCCCGCCACCCGGGCAAGACTGCCTGCCCCGGTGGCTCGTACTCGCGATTGGCGGCCCAGGCGCAGGCAGCCCGGCGAAGCTGCTCGGTGTTCAGGCCGGCCAGCAGATCCTGCGGTTTGGCAGTTGCGCCCAGCCGGGATAGGAGGCGCATGAGAGGATCGATGCCATCGCGCATCGTGGCGCGAGCCAACTCCTGAATCGGCGCGCTGTATTCAGCGGTGTCGTCGGCGGGCACCCCGAGAAGGAAGGCGGTAACGGAAGTCGGTGGATCGGCGGACACGGCCGAAAAGACCGGCGGCGGCTTGGTTGCCGGGGGCGCCTCGCCGCGACGCGCCGAGTCGAGCGCCGCTCGCAGCTCGGCAAGCGCTTCGCCATCGGCGCCGCACGTTTCGGCGACCTCGTCTGCTGAAATCTCGCTCTTCTCGATTTCAGGCCAGCGAAAAAGCACGAACTCGCGCCGGCCGATCGTGTCGGCATGGCAGCCCGCACAGGCGGTGTCGAACCCGGCAGGCCTGATCGTTCGGCCGGCGTTCTCGACCTGATGGCAGCCTACACAGCCGCCGGCCGGAACATGCGCGGCCAGGCGCGGATCGGTAAAATGCCTGCCGAAGTGGCTGGCATGGTCGAAGCGGATGGTGCGTGCGTGGTCGTGCGGAAAGCCAGCCGGGAATGGCGGATGATCCGCGGCAAAGCTGTCGATCTTGCGAGCATGGCAGCTTTGGCACTGCTCCTGCGTCATTGTGCTCGCCGCTGCGGTCTGGCCCTTGTGCTCGGTGTGACACATCAGGCAGTCGGTCTGTCGGAGTTCGCCGCGCTTCTCAAGCACTTGGTTGTGCGCCAGGTTCTCGCGGCCGCCGAAGCCATGGCAGTCGAGGCACATCGCCGCCAGCGGCCGATGCGGTGAGTCAGCCGTTCCGACGCCGCGAAACGCACGCCACCACCCTGCCGCTCCCCGGTCGTGGGCGCCGTGGCAGGCGGCGCAACCGGCTTCACCGGCAAAGTGCGCATGTGCCGCCGACAGGCGGCCGGGATCGAGGGAGCTGAAACGTACGGGCTCCATGCCAGCACTGCCGGCGAACAGCGCGATCAACGCCAACGTCAAACCGGCCGCGAGCAGGGTCACGCGGCTACGCCACACCCGCAGCGTCCGCCGCGGAGCGCAGGCGGCGCGGCGCACCGCGCCGGTTCCGTCCGAACCGGGTCCGGCCGCGCACGGCCCGCCGTCCGCAGGGCGGCGCCGGCACTGCCATGAATCTCCCAGCCGGCCTGGTGTGCAGTCGCTAACCCCGCCGCAGGCGCCGACAGCGCTGGGACCGCGCGGGCACGGGCGCCGCCAGAAGACGGTGCGACCGCAGCGCCAGCCAAGCGTCGGGCGTTCGTACGGGCTTCGGTCGTGGCGGAATTTTTCGCGCTCGCCGGTCATCGGGCATACACATGCACGAGTATGAGATGCCAGACCGCGAGCGTCAGCAGCGCAGCCGCCAGCGGCACATGGATCAGGGTCCAGCCCTTCAGCAATGACTGCATCGCGTACTGGGTATCGAGGGAGGTCTTGGCCGCTCCCAGCTCGGCAAGGCGATCGAGCGCGGGACGTTCCGCGTCGGACAGATGATGCCGGATAGTAGCGAGCCTCCTCCGCAGCCAGAACTCGGCGCGGCGACCGCCGAAGATATGGCTCAGCCAGTATCGCGGCCGAGCGAAATACCAGGACAGGGTCTGAACGTAGTAACGCCCGAGGGTATCGAAACCGGACTGCGCCGCGGCGTCGACGACCGCCTGCTCGGCCGCCGCACGCAGTCCCGCGATCTCCGCCGGGATGCGCTCGTAGATCGTCTCTGGCCCGCTGCGTGTCAGGCGGCCCGGAAGCCAGAGCTGCAAGACATATCCGCCTATTCCCGACAGCATCGTCAGGCAGAACAGAAGAGCGAGAGCCCGGTTGGCCAACCCCAGAGGCCAGAGCGTGCCGGTGTGCAGGAGGAAGAGCACGCTTGACGCGAACCCAACTACGACATGAAGCGTCAGCCACGTCGAAACCCGGCCCAAGGGGATCATCGACAGCTTCTTGCGGCTGTTATAGAGCGCGAGGAAGACCATCGAGGCGAAGAGCATGTAGCCTGTGACGAACGTGGGATCGCCCAGCCCCCGACGCGCGGCCTCGTACCAGTAGCCCAGGGCCGCCAGCGCCGCGGCCCCAACCCAGACGATCAGCGTGTTGATGCCTGTGGCGCGCATGGGGTGGGCTCAGCCGGCGGCCAGCGCGTTGGCGCCGATGCGCCGCAACGCGTCGTGGGGGCAGGCGCGGGCGCAGGCCGGGCCGCCGGGCTGATCAGCGCAGAGATCGCATTTTGTCGCCTTGACGATCGCCTGGCCGCCCTCGTCGGACAAAGGCCTGCCGTCGCGGTCGGCTACCTCGACCAGGCGGATGTTGTCGTAGGGGCAGGAACCGGCACAGGTGCCGCAGCCGATGCAGGTATCGTCGTTGATGACCACGACACCAGCAGCCTGGTGCCGGTGGATAGCGCCGGTCGGACATCCGATCATGCACACCGGATCGCGGCAATGCATGCAGGCGTTGGCCACCATCCAATGATCGAAAACGGGACCGTGGCGCACGAAACGTGGATTGCCGCCATGCGTCGAGGCGCACGCACGAACGCAGTCGTCGCACCGGACACAGCGATCGAGATCGATCAGCATCGCCTGCGTGCCGTTGATGAACCGCTCGTCGACCAGCCACTCGACAAACGCGTCGTCGCCGATGGGCCGCTCGACCGAGGTGAGCGGCGCCGGCGGGGCAAGTGCCGGGAAGACGTGCTTTTCCAGGACGTGGGCCGGCACGCGAAGAACGTCCACGTAACCCAGGGCGGTCAGTGAACGCTGCAGATAGACCGGCTCGCCGGTCTTCCACGCCTGATAGGTTTCCTCGAGGCCGAAATGGTCGCCGGCACCGAGATAGCTCAAGGTGCGCTGGCCGCTGCCAAGCGCCACGGAAACCCGCGCAAACCCGGCGCGCACCAGATAGATACCGTCAGGCCGGGTACCCTCCGCGGCGATCACTGGCTCGTCGGCTGCCGCCGCTTCTGCCGCGCCACGCATCTTCTTGTATGAGACGTGCCAATCGAAGCTGCCGTAGGTCTTGAACTTGACCCGCATGCCGACCGCCTCGCGTGCCCCCGGCGACAAGCCGGCAAATAGCGGGTCGGCCTCGAGATGCGTCAGGAGCGCGTTGCGCCGGTAGGTAGCGTCGATCTGCCGCTTCCAACCCGGGTCGTAGCGCCGCAGCTCGCGCAACCCCTGCCAGCGGATCTCCAGGAGCTGCGCCGGATTCTCCGCCAAGATAGTCGCGGTTCGCGGCACGCGGCCGAGCGCGGCCAGCTCGCCAAAAATCGCGCCGGCCTCGAGTACGGCCGTGCGATGCTTGTCGAGGACGGCCGGAACGTCCTGGATAAAGACTCGGGCGGCGCCGTCCTTGGCATGACGGCTGGCCAGATGGCGGTCCCGATAGCGCTGCGGATCCCGCACCTCCGGAACGCGGCGGTTGGTCCACAGCTGGCTTAGCGCTTCGAAGAGGGTCCTCTTGTGCGCGGGCTGCCGGCCGAGCGCATCCCCCGGCAGGCCCGGCGCCAGAACGACCCGCAACTGACCCGACAGGACCAGGAAGGCCGAGCTGCCGTAGTCGCCTTCACGCACGATGATATCGCCCGGCTCAAAGGCGACGATCCGGGCATCGTTGAGGAGAATCCCGCGGAGCGAGATGTGTTGCGGAAAATTGTCGGCCTGGATGGCCGCAATCTCGGAACGCGCCAGCAGCCCGTCGACGGCGGCGTCCGTCATGTCGGCACCGAACGGCACGTCCCACCGCTGGGGCCTGCTTACGGTCGTTGGCCGGGTGCTCATCGGGGTACCGACGCGCCGGGTTCCGGTCGATGCACCAGCCTACTTGTACGATGCCTTGGCCGGAAGCCGCGAGCCCAGGGCCCCCGTGAGATCCTTGTCCGCCAAGGCATCGACGAATCTGCGAGCGTTGGCCTCGCTCGGCTGCGCGAGAAGCGCCGCGGCTTCGGACACCTGGCCCTTGACGGCATCCAGTGCCGCCCGGGCATCGGTGTCTATTTTCTTCAGAGTCTCCGCGTATTTCGGGTTCGCGCTCGCCCCGGCAGATGCGGCGGCCTGAACCAGCGCTGCAGCGTGGCCCGTCACGAACAGGCGTGCCGATGCGGCGGGCGTCATCTCCGCGTTGTCGTTGACGTTCGGCGGGTAGAAGCGGTGGCGGATCGACCCTTGCGAGTAGCGCACCAGCTCGAACGCGCTGCCGGGAGGGTGGCCGGCGTCGATCATCTTGGCCATCGTCTCGGGTGCAACCCCCGGCCGGCTCAAACCGTGGCAGGACAGGCAGTTGCGCGCGACATCGAAATGCTGCGACGGCCAGATCATGCCGGCAGCCGACGCCTTGCGCAGACGTTCGGCCTTGTGCGCCGGCGTCTCCGTCTCGCGCTTCGCCGCCGGGCCGCCGTAGTCGTTGTGCAGCGCGATCCAGTCCGAGGCGGCGCCGTGGCAGCTTTCGCAGGACGGGCCGGCCGAGGCGTTGGGCCGGGCCGCAGCGTCCGCCTTGGTCATGGTGAAGTGGCAGGCTGTGCACACCTCGTTGCGGCGCATGTTGGCGTCGCCGCCTGCCGCAGCGATGATGTCCTTAACCTCCGCTTTGCGATGAACGTCGCGGAACGACGTCGCGTGCTTGGTCTTCTCCCAGACGACCTGCTCTGGACGGTGGCACTCCGTGCACTTCTGAGAGCCGACGTAGAAAGGCTCGGCTATCGAGACCATAGGCCAAGCCAGCAGCACCGCCCCGATCCCGGCGGCCACCAGCCGCGCAACACCCTGTTGTGAGCCCATGCATCCCCCCAATAGACACTCACTCAGCACGCGATCACGCCGCGCCTGCCTTCACGCACCGCCAGAAGTTCCCTGCCAACCGCCCGTAATGGTTAACATTCTTTGAAAACTACCAGCGAGGCTACACTGCCGGTCTCACCAACGTCCATACCGAGTCGTAATCGAGTCGCGACTGCCCTCGGCGCGGCTTGGCTGCTCGCCGTGCTGCACAACAAAGTCCGCACCGCCGCCGACTGAACGGCGGGCGCCGGCACGAAGGCGCGCCCACGGTCAACAAACTCCAGCGAAGACGAATTCAACTCCGGGCGGCGGGCTTGGCCTGGCGCTCAGACAGCATGCGCTCGGCGACCAGCGCCACCTGCTCGAAGAGACGCGGCGCGTCCGCCTCCAGATCCTGGTCCTTGGCCCATTGACGGATCTGGCTCGGCGCGCGGTCGCCGTACTCGTCGATCCACTTCACCGCGACGTATTTGAGTTCCTGCTCGTTCATCGTCATGCCGGACGCGCCGCGCGCCCGCGCCCACGGCGGCGGATCACGGGCTTGCGAACGACGTCCGTTTCCCGGCGCTGGATGATTTCGTCGCTGAGATCGTCACAGAGCGGCACGCGCTCGCGGATCTCGCGCAGCAGGATCGCCGCCGCGTCATCGCGCTCGCTCCTACGTCCGTATCGCTGCTCGGTCTGTCGCACCACGGTGCCGAATCCCTCGTCGAGAGTCGTCACTGAAATTGACGCGTCGGCGAATCGCCGACAAGACGGTGACGCCGGAATCGTAGAGCGGAAAGTATGTAGAAATGGTTTTGTTGCAGATGGCGCGGGCTTGCCTCGAAACCGCGCGGCTTTTTAGGCGAT
>SXGR01291202.1_pt1 | contig 16094 bp, 15 predicted proteins | sample 3174711 | NCBI WGS metagenome assembly SXGR01 (sample SAMN11356860, study PRJNA531348) | freshwater metagenome | isolation source: freshwater sample F1-60 | place: China: Fuxian Lake, Yuxi | collected 2017-12-25
GCAGATGGGCGACGTGGGCCCGTGCGGCCCGTGCTCTGAAATTCATATCGACCGTGGAAGCGCCTTTGGCCCCGATGGTGGGCCGCTGCACGACCCAGCGGGTGATCGTTTCCTTGAATTTTGGAATCTGGTGTTCATGCAATACAACCAATCCAAAGACGGCACACGCACTCGCTTGCCACGACCATCGATCGACACGGGCGCTGGTTTTGAGCGCATCCTGACTTTGGTGCAAGGTGTCGACTCGGTGTGGGAGACCGACCTGATGGCACCGCTCGTTGACACGGGTCGGCGCCTCACGGGTGCCGAGTATCGCGTCGGTGACTACGACCACCGACCGAGTTTCAGTTTGCGGGTGCTGGCTGAACACGCACGTTCGTCGATGATGATGATTAACGATGGGGTATTTCCGTCGAATGAAGGCCGCGGCTACGTTCTGCGACGCATCATTCGGCGCGCGGTGCGGCATGCGTATTTGTTGGGATGCGAAAAGCTGGTGATGCCTTCGCTGGTCGAGACCTCACTCGGCATCATGAAAGGCGCGTATCCCGAGTTGGCGACCAACAGCGATTTCATCCTTGGGGTCATCACCCGCGAAGAAGAGAAGTTTCGCTCGACACTACGCAATGGGCTCACCATCCTTGAGGACGAAATTGGCGCCAAGAAAAAATCCATCTCGGGTTCGGCCGCGTTCCAACTGCACGACACCTACGGGTTTCCCCTGGAACTGACCCAAGAAATAGCGGCGGAGCGCGGCGTTGACGTCGATACGGCAGGCTTCGAGCAAGAGATGGGGGAGCAGCGGGAACGCGCCAAGAGCGCTCGCAAGAGCGACACCGCCAACCCACAACGGGTTGCCACCTACAAGGCCTTGGTGGATAACCATGGCGCCACCAAATTCGTTGGCTACGACCACGACACTGCCGACACGAAGGTCATTGAGGTGCTTGGGCCGTTTGATCACGATGACGGCTCGGCGGTGTTCGAGATGTTCCTTGAAGCGTCGCCGTTTTATGCCGAGAGCGGTGGCCAAGTTGGGGACACCGGCACGATTACAGCCGACTCAGCCAGTGCCCAAGTAATCGACACCACGTTCGCTGCCCCCGGGTTGCGACGCCATCTGGTGCGCATCACTCGTGGCCAGTTCGCAGCCGGCACCATCGTGCACGCTGCGATCGATGGTGTTGCCCGAGCGGCGACCCGGCGCAATCACACCGCAACCCATGTGTTGCACTGGGCGTTGCGCAAGGTGCTGGGAGAACACGTGAAGCAAGCCGGCTCGCTCGTGGCGCCTGATCGACTGCGGTTCGACTTCAGCCACTATGAAGCCGTCACGCCTGCCGAGATTCGTCGCATCGAGCAGATGGCAAACTCCGAAGTGATCGCCAATAGCAAGGTCAGTGCCAACGAAATGTCGAAACAGGCGGCAACCGACAAAGGTGCCATCGCATTTTTCGGCGACAAGTACGGCGATGTTGTTCGAGTGCTCGAGGCTGGCAGTTCGCTCGAGTTGTGCGGTGGTACCCATGTTTCGGCAACCGGGGATATTGGGCCGATCAAAATCGTGAGTGAAGGCTCGATTGGTAGCAACCTGCGTCGTGTCGAAGCAGTCACGGGCGAGAACGCCATTCGCTATCTGCTGGATCTCACCGACACGCTGGCCAACGCGGCCGATGTGTTGGGAACCAAACCAGACGATGTGGTGGCCGCGGCACAACGCGCCATCGACAACGCCAAGGCACTCGGCGACGAAATCAAAAAGCTGCGAGCAGCACAAACATTGTCGCGAGCCGGTGACTGTGCTGCGAAAGCGGTGGACGGCGTAGTGGTGGCGCGCGTCGACGGGTTGGCCCCAGCGGATCTGCGCGATTTGGCAATTGCCATTCGGTCGACGCCCAATGTGGTGGCCGTGGTGCTGGGTGGTGTCTCTGACACTGGTGGTGTGGCACTCGTGGCCGCTGTGGCGCCAACGAGCGGGCTGAAGGCTGGCGAACTCATCAAAGATGCAGCCAAGCAAGTTGGCGGGGGTGGCGGCGGCAAGGGCGACATCGCCACTGCTGGTGGCAAGAATGTTGCAGCCATCGACGATGCTCTGGCAACAGCAACGCAGGCCGTTGAAGCGGCCCGGCGCGCGTAGTAATGCGCTGTCTCGGCCTAGACCTTGGCGCAAAGCGAATTGGCGTGGCCTTGTGCGACCCAGATGAACGAGTTGCCACACCGCTGCAGGTGGTGAATCGGGGCAAGACCAAACACGACGATTACGTAGCGATTCGACGTGTGGTGGAAGAGTACGAAGCACAGGCCGTGGTGGTGGGGCTGCCACTCAATATGAGTGGCAAGGCCACAGCTGCTGCACAAAGTGCCATGGCTGAAGCCGAGCAACTTCGTAGTGTGCTCAGTGTGATCAGCGTGCCCGTATATGTACATGATGAGCGCTTGACCACGGTCAGTGCCGATCGGTCATTGATGGAGATGCAAATGAAGGCTGATGCGCGTCGTCGCGTGGTGGACAAAGTGGCTGCAGCGGTGATGCTCCAGGGTTTTATCGACCATCGTCGCAACACATCAGATCGCGCGCAATGAGCGGCACCGACAAACACGTTTCTGAAGAACGTGTTTCTGAGAAGCCCTGGCGCGAAGACCCGTGGGACACCGTGTTGCCGGGTGATCCGGCGGACACTGATGGCATGCTGCCCGATTTGCGCGCGTACTCGCGCCAGATTTTGCTAGGTCTGGCCACGGTGGCGGTGGTGTTCATCGCCTGGGCGGGTTGGCAGGTGCGCGATTTGGCTAGCCAAGTGGAAAGCAACGAACAACAGAGTGCACCAGCTCAAGCCGCATTGGTTGAAGTCTCCGTGGTGTTTCCAGAAGGTTTTACGGTTGCCCAGATTGCCGCCCGGCTCGAGCGTGACGGCCCAGGTTTGAGCGCTGCCGAAGTCGATGCAGCACTGGCAACAAACACACTGGCAGCACCATTTCGCCCTGCCGGCGAGACGTCGTACGAGGGGTTGTTGTTTCCTGCCTTGTATCGCATTGCGGCCTACGAGACCGAGCAAGACGTCATCGAGCGGATGATCGAAGAGATGCGCACACGGGCGATCTCCAACGACATCGAAGCGGGTGCCGAGCGTCTTGGTCGTACTCCGTACGAGATCATCACGATCGCCTCGCTCATTGAAAAAGAGGTCAAGGTGCCCGAAGAGCGGGCCCTGGTGTCACGCGTGATTCACAATCGTCTTGCCAAAGAAATGGAATTGCAGATCGACGCGGCGCTCTACTACGGCGCGGCACCCGATGCAAAGTTTGCCGATCTGAAGGCAGCCGATAGCCCGTTCAACGTGTACTTGCGCAAGGGACTGCCACCAACTCCTATTGCTAGCCCCGGTGAAGCGGCGTTGATTGCTGCTCTCAACCCCGCCGATAATCCTGCTGCTGACGACCCGCTGTGCACGGTGCGTAACCGCCGCGAGAAAACCGAACCGTGTCAACTGCTGTTTTATGTGTTGGCCGATGCGCAGGGCGCTCATGCATTTTCGACTTCGTATCGTCTGCACGAAATCAATGTTGCTGCGGCCAAACAAGCAGGCATCTTGCCATGAGCACCCAGATTGCAGCGGTGATTGGCAGCCCGGTGCGCCACAGCCTGTCGCCCGCAATTCACAACGCGGTGTTTGCCGCCCACGGCGACGACTGGATGTACGCAGCGTTCGAGGTGCAACCCGAACAAGCGACTGCAGCAATCGATGCCATGCGCATCTTGGGGATTGCTGGCTTGTCCATCACGATGCCGCACAAAGAAATGGTGATGGCTGCACTCGATGAAGTGCACCCGGCGGCCAAGTTGGTGGGTGCGGTCAACACGGTGGTGCGCAATGGCAACCTGCTGGTGGGGCACAACACCGATGGCGTCGGTTGTGTTGATGCGCTCAGTGCTGCTGGCGCTGACTTGTCGTCGGTCGCAGTCGTTGGTGCCGGTGCTACGGCGCGGGCAGTCGTCGCAGCTTTGGCAGCGCACGGTGCACGTGTCACGGTCGTAAATCGCTCGCCGGCACGACTGGCAACCGCCGTGGCAGTCGGCAACTCGGCACGCGCTGAATCCACCTTTGCTGGTGTCTTGCTCGACGTTGGCGCTTGTGCCACCATCGTGAACACCACACCCGTTGGCATGGCCGACGTTTCTGGCACCGCACCCGACGCGTTGCCGTTTGACGCGCAGGTTTTGACAAATCGTCACACGGTGCTAGACGCCGTGTATCACCCGCTCAACACGCCACTCGTGCAGGCCGCCCGTGCCCGTGGTGCAAACGTGGTTGACGGGCTCGACATGCTGTGTGCTCAAGCGCGCCGCCAACAGCAACTGTGGTTGGGTCGCTTGCCAGATGTTGCGCTCATGCGTGATGCTGCTCTGGCTGAGCTAGCCAAACGACACAGGTAGAATTTAAAGCGCATGTTGCGCTACTTGACCGCCGGAGAGAGTCACGGTCAAGCGCTCGTAGTAATCGTCGAAGGTTTGCCTTCTAATCTGCCGGTTGTCGTTGCCGATATTGCCGACGAGCTGGCTCGTCGCCGACTCGGCTTCGGCCGCGGGCCACGCCAAAAGTTTGAACAAGACGAAATCGAACTCATCGGCGGAATTCGCCATGGACGCACCCTCGGCTCACCCGTGGCGGTGCTCATCAAAAACACCGAATGGTTTCGCAGTGATGTTTGGCACGAAGAGATGTCGCCACATCCGGGTGCAACCAAAAAGCCGCTGACACAACCGCGCCCTGGGCACGCCGATCTGGTCGGGATGCAGAAGTACGACTTTGTCGACGCTCGCGACGTGTTGGAGCGTGCCAGTGCGCGCGAAACCAGTGCGCGTGTGGTGGCCGGTGCGCTCGCCAAACTGCTGCTCAAACAGATTGGTGTCGACATCGTGTCGCACGTGGTTGGCCTCGGCGCTGCGACGAATAGTTCACCCGATCGACCGGGCCCCAATGACACGCCGCGTATTGACGAGTCGCCCGTGCGATGCTTCAACAAAGCGGCTGAGCAAGACATGATCGCCGAAATCGAAGCAGCAGCCAAAGACGGGGACAGCCTCGGTGGGATTGTTGAAGTGCTCACGTACGGCCTGCCTGTCGGCTTGGGCAGCCATGTGCACTGGGATCGCAAAATTGACGGCATGCTCGCAGCATCGATCATGAGTATTCAGGCGGTCAAGGGCGTAGAAATTGGTGATGGCTTCACGGGTGCAGCCCGCCGCGGTAGCGAGGCCCACGACGCCATTTCCTGGGACGAAGCGAGCGGTACTTATCGCCGCGAAACCTCCAAGGCCGGCGGCACCGAAGGTGGAATGACCACTGGCGAAGTGCTGGTCGTGCGCGCAGCCATGAAGCCGCTCTCAACCCTGAACCGTCCGACACTCAAAACCGTCGACGTGATGTCAAAGCAAGAAACGGTGAGTTTCAAGGAGCGCACCGATGTGACCGCAGTGCCCGCGATGGGAGTCGTTGCCGAGACCATGGTGGCGCTCGTGTTGGCAGCCGAAGCCCAACGCAAGTTTGGCGGCGACTCGGTCGCCGAGTTTGTTCGCAATTCCCGCGCCTTTGCCGAGTCGCTGCGCTAAGCGTCATGTCGCGCACAGTTTCGTCGCGCACAGTTGTGCTGGTCGGAATGATGGGGTCGGGCAAAACCACGGTGGGTCGGCAAGTTGCATCGGCTTTGGCCATGCGTTTTATCGACACGGATGACGCCGTGGTGGCAGTGGCAGGCAAGGCCGTACGCGATATTTTTGCCGAAGATGGCGAAGCAGCATTTCGCGCAGCGGAGTCGCAGGCGCTGGCCACCGCTTTGGCGTCAACCGACGATGTGTTGGTGGCAGCAGCAGGCGGCACGGTGCTGAGCGAGGTCAACAGGCAAGTGATGCAAGACGCAGCCGACATGGTGGTGTGGCTTGACGCCGACCCCACGACGCTGAGCGAGCGCACCAGCCGCGGTGCTCATCGTCCATTGTTGGACGGCGATCCGGCCAGTCGGTTGGCTGTGCTTGATACCGAGCGGCGCGTGTTGTATGCAAGCGTGGCAGATGTGTGCATCAATACCGCGGGCAAGTCGATTCAGGAAGTCGTGCAGCTCGTGATGAATGCGGTGACTGCGGAGCACGCATCATGACCCGAAAAGTGCGTGTGGCCCTTGGCGAGCGGTCGTATGACGTAATCGTCGGGCGAGGAGCCGTGTCTGAATTGGCCACGCTGATTCCGACCGACGTTCGCCGGGTGGCAATCGTGACGCAGGCCCATCTGCCGTTTGATGTGGCACCGCATCTTCCTGCTGCGGTGGCCGTATCACGGCACGTGGTGGGTGACGGTGAGGCGCACAAAACTTTGGCCACCATCGAACGGTTGACCGAAGAGTTTGCCGCCGCTGGGCTCACCCGCAACGACTTGGTCGTCGGTGTGGGCGGGGGAATGGTCACCGACATCGCTGGCTTCGCCGCCGCATCGTGGCACCGTGGCATTCGGGTGGTGCACGTATCCACCACATTGGTGGGCATGATCGACGCTGCCATCGGTGGCAAGACCGGGGTCAATCTTGCTGCCGGTAAAAACTTGGTCGGCGCTTTCTGGCAACCAACCGGCGTGGTGTGCGACACCGCCATGCTCGACACACTGCCCGCACGCGAGCAGCGTTGTGGCAGCGGAGAGATGGCGAAGTACCACTTCTTGACTGGTGACGATTTGTTGTCACTCGACTTGGATGCGCGAATCGCACGTTGTGTGCAGATTAAGGCCGACATCGTCGGGCAAGACGAGCGCGAATCGGGTCGTCGAGCGGTACTCAACTACGGCCACACTTTCGGACACGCCCTCGAAGTGGAAAGCAATTTTGCCCTGGCCCACGGCGAGTCGGTGGCCATCGGCATGATGTTTGCCGCCCATGTTGCTCATGCCCTGGGTCGAATCGATGCTGGTCGTGTGGACGAGCATCGACAGGTGATTGTTGAGCACTACGGGTTGTCGGTGGCGGTGCCACCAGGTGTGCAACGCACTCGGTTGGTGGCGCTAATGAAGCACGATAAAAAAGCCGTGGCGGGGCTGACATTCGTGTTGGATGGCCCCAACGGCATCGAGACGGTAAGCGGTGTTGACGAAGCAGTGCTGCATACGGCATTCGACGCGCTTTCTGTACCCTAAATTGCATGCCCACGAGCAAAGGTCGCCTGCTGTTGTTGCATGGGCCGAATCTCCAGCTGCTGGGAAGCCGCGAGCCGAGCATCTATGGCACTGCAACCTTGGCCGATCATGTGCAGCGCGCAACGGCGACTGCCCAGCGACTCGGGTACGAAGTCGACAGCGAACAAAGCGATGATTTGGCCACCCTGATTGGCATCGTGCAGACCGCGGGCACCAAGTACGCGGGCATCGTGCTCAACGCTGCTGCTTTCACCCATTTTGCGTGGAGCCTGCACGACGCACTGAAAAGCGTCGGCTTGCCCGTCGTTGAGGTGCACCTGTCCAACCCTGCAGCGCGCGAGCCGTGGCGTCACGAAAGTGTGATTGCACCGGTGGCCATCGGAACCGTCGCCGGCTTCGGCGGCGAATCGTACGTACTCGGAATCGAAGCCCTCACTCGACACCTGGAGAAACAATGACCGCCATATCAACCGAGGTTCAATCGTCTGCACTGCCACCTTTGACGGTCGCGGGCCGCGATCGCTTGGTGCGCGAAGAGTTGGCCAAGCGCGGTGAGGCCGAAGCACTGATGGTGTTCGACTTGAACAACATTCGCTGGCTTACCGGGTTTACCGGCTCGGCCGGCACGCTCATCATTCGCCACGACGAAATGGTGTTCGTCACCGACGGCCGATACGGCGAACAGGCACGTCATCAAATTGAGACTTCTGGTGCTGCTGCGCGAGTAGTGGTGGGCACCAGTGCTGTTGCACTGCGCGAAGGGCTCGAGCAGTCGCTGCATGCGGCTCGTGGCGTGGCCATTGACCCGACCGAGATAACCCACGCTCAGTTCGAAAACGTGCGCACGCAAACCACGGCACCGTTGGTTTCAGTCACGGGCGTGGTGCAACATCTGCGGCGTCGCAAATCGCCAGCCGAAATTGCGCGCATGAAGCGTGCATCAGAATGCACTGACGCCGCACTCGCTGAGTGTCTGCCGATGATGTCGACTCGGGTCACCGAGCGTGATGTGCGTGATGAACTTGAATACCGCATGCGCCGCCATGGTGCTGATGGCCCGAGTTACGACACCATCGTGGCCACGGGGCCCAACGGCGCGCGGCCGCATCATCGTCCGACCTCGACCATGATCGAAGATGGCCATCTCGTGGTCATCGACGTGGGGGCACTCGTCGACGGCTACCACTCCGACATGACCCGTACTTATCTGATCGGCGAGGTGAGCCCGCTCTTGCGCACGATGCACGATGTGGTGCGCGAGTCGCAACTGGCCGGTTTGGCCGCCGTTCGCGCCGGGGTGAGCGCTGGTGACGTCGACAAGGTGTGTCGCGACATCATCGCGGCAGCAGGTTTCGGCAGCGAATTCATCCACTCCACCGGCCACGGCGTTGGTTTACAGATTCACGAACAACCATGGGTGCGCACGGCGATGCCCGAGCCGCTGCAGGCAGGTGAAGTAGTCACCGTTGAACCTGGGGTCTATCGTGAAGGGCTCGGCGGTGTACGGATTGAAGACCTCGTGGTCGTCACGGATACAGGCTGCGACATACTCACCGAATCACCAAAGGACATCTCGTGCCTGCAATTAGCACCAACGAACTAAAAAACGGCCTCACGCTCGAACTCGACAAGGGTTTGTTCAGTGTGGTGGATTTTCAACACGTGAAACCCGGCAAGGGTGGCGCATTCGTGCGCACCAAGTTGCGCAACGTGCGCACTGGGGCCGTGATCGAGCGCACCTTCAACGCCGGAGTGCGAGTCGAGCAAGCGATCATTGACCGTCGTGACATGCAGTTTTTGTACAAAGAGGGCGATGCGTTCGTGTTCATGGACACCGACACCTATGAACAAATCACGGTCCAACCCGTCACGCTTGGTGACGCCGCCGACTATTTGGTCGAGTCGGCCACCGCGCAGATTGCTTTGTTCGGCACCGAAATCGTGCAAGTAGAAATCCCTGCTTCGGTGGAGCTGACCATTGCTCAGACCGAACCCGGCATTCAAGGCGATCGCGTGTCGGGCGCGCGTAAGCCGGCCACGCTCGAGACCGGCAAGGTCATCCAGGTGCCGTTGTTCATCAACATTGGTGATCGTGTAAAGGTAGACACCCGTTCGGGCGACTACGTCACCCGAGTCTGAACGTAGTCGTCTCCCACATGTCCGAAGTTTCGCTGCCGCCATCCGATGACTCGGATTGGAACCGCGAGTTCGATCCACGCTCAGACGCTCGCGAGCGAGCACTCAACATTTTGTTTGAAGCCGACTTGCGGGCGGTTGCCCCGAGCGAAGTGGTCGAGCGCATGCAGGTAGCCATCGACGACTTGACGAGCATCTTGGTGGTCGGGGTGGCCGAGCACCGCACGCGGATTGACGAGTTGATTGTCGCCCACAGTCACGCCTGGTCGATTGATCGCATGGCTACAACCGACCGCAATGTTTTGCGGATGTCGACGTTTGAATTGCTCGGCCGCAGCGAAGTACCCACTGCGGTCGTTATCAACGAAGCAGTGGAGCTTGCCAAGCGTTATGGCACCGACGACTCGGGCCGCTTCGTCAACGGCATGCTGTCGGCCATTGCCCGCACCACCCGCGAAGGTGGCGCGCCAACACCACCGCCCGCCGCCGACTAGAACAACTGCATGGCCGGCGACCTACGCACGGCATTCGACCAGGTGCGTCGCAGGCTGCAGTCATTGACTGTGTCATTGACCGTATGGCACGCCATTGCAGTGTGCAGCACGGTGCTCTACACGCTGTGGTTGGCGGTGCGCACCACGCGCAACCATTTTGGGCTGGGCACATCGGCCTACGACTTCGGGTTGTTCGACCAGGGTGTCTGGTTGGTTGCACAGGGCAAAGCCCCATTCGTCACATTGATGGGGCGCAACTTGTTTGGCGACCATACGTCATTTATTTTGTTGCCGCTGGTACCGCTGTTTTGGGTCATTGGCTCCACCGGTTTGTTGTTCGTCGTGCAGGCGGTGGTACTCGGTATCGGTGCACTGCCCATCTGGAAGGTCACGCGTGCGCTGCTTGATTCGTTGCCGATGGCGTGTGCGGCGGTGGTGGTGTATCTGGCCCACCCGGCCCTCACCTATACGGGGCTAGAGAATTTTCATCCCGATGCTGCACTGGCGCCGTTGATTGCCTGGGCGCTGTATGCAGCGGTGTGTTATCGCTGGGGGCAATACGTCGCTGCGGTGGTGCTCATCTTGCTCGTCAAAGAAGACACGGCGTTGTTTGTGGTGGCGCTCGGGGCGTGGGTGGCATTGCGACGTGATCGGCGCATCGGTCTGCTCACCGTGTTCGGGGCAATGTGGATTGCTTTCATCATGTTGTTCGTCGTGTCACGCGGCATTGTCGGGGTGCCATTTCGCAACGCCTGGCGGCTGCCGTTCGGGGGTTTTGGTGGTGTGCTACGTACGGCACTGTTGCGGCCCGACAAATTGGTCGCGCATCTGGTGTCGGGCGAGCGACCGCTGTATCTCCTGCACTTGTTGGCTCCCGTCGGGTTCATTGCTCTGTTGCGCCCCGAGATTGCGCTGCTCGGAACGCTGCCGTTGCTGGCCAACTTGGTCAGCACGTTTTGGTATCAAAGCCAGATCGAGTATCACTACGCGGTGCAGTTCGTGCCGATTCTTGTCGTCGGGTCGATGTATGCCATTTCGCGAATGGCCGAACATTGGCGCACGTGGCTGATGTCGGCGATGGTGGTGGCGAGTCTCTCGTGCGCCTACCTATGGTCGCCGCTGCCACTCATGCGCACCGAAGTGGCCACTTGGTCACCAGCGCACCCCTCGGTTGCAGCCGCCCACGCGGCAATCAACCAAGTGCCCGACGATGCAGTGGTGGCGGCGTTTCATACCTTGACTGCCCATATGGCGCGGCGCGAGCGCATCTATGTGTTTCCGACCCCGTTTCGTCGGGTGTTGTACGGCCCAGATGTGTTTGCCAAGGGTGATCGACTGCCATTTGCCGATGAGGTGTCGCACGTGGTGCTGCCCCGGGTGTTGGCTGGTGAGGTCGAGGTGGATTGGGAGCGCGAACGACAATTCTTCGTCGTGGTCTACGGCAATGACTGGTGGACGGTGTACGAGCGGATACGATGAGGCGACCGTCAAACGAGTCCCGAGAGGCTCGAACGGCTAGGAGACCAACGTGAGCAACATGGTGATGTCGGTTGACGACGTCAGACGCGCAGTTACCCGCATCGCTCACGAAATTCTGGAACGCCAGCAAGGTTCGGCGTCATTGGCACTCGTTGGCCTGCAGCGCGGTGGCGCATGGTTGGCCGATGCGATTGCTGCTGCGGTGCATGCGATCGAGCCCCATGCAACCGTGCCCGTGGGATACATCGACGTGAGCATGCACCGCGACGACATTGGGTTGCGGCCAGTGGTGCCCGGTGCGATTAGTCGCATCGACTTCGCAGTCGATGGCACCACGGTGGTGCTCGTCGACGATGTGCTGTTCACCGGTCGCACCGTTCGCGCAGCGATGGAAGGCATCAATACCTACGGCCGCCCGCGCGCCGTGCAACTGGCGGTGCTAGTCGACCGTGGCCACCGCGAGCTGCCGATTCGCCCCGACTATGTGGGCAAGAATCTGCCCACGCATGTTGACGACGATGTGCGCGCCACGCAAGACGGTGTCATCATCACCAGTCGAGTCTCGTCATGAAGCATCTGCGCAGCATCGATGAACTCGGCCATGATGGCGTGGTGCGGTTGCTCGAACTCACTCGCCACATGGTGGAAATCAACGCCAGACCGGTGCCCAAGGTGCCGGCCTTGCGCGGCAAGACCGTGGTGAGTTTGTTCTTCGAAGACTCCACCCGCACACGACTGTCGTTCGAAACTGCCGCCAAGCGGTTGTCCGCTGACACGATGACGTTCAGTGTGTCGACGTCGAGCGTGAACAAAGGTGAAAGTTTGCGCGACACCATCGAGACCATTTCTGACATGGGGGTCGATGCGTTTGTCGTGCGCCATAAATCCACCGGCACGCCATGGCAGATCAGCGATTGGACCAACGCTTCGGTGGTCAATGCCGGCGATGGTTGGCATCAGCATCCCACGCAGGCGTTGGTCGACTGTTTCACGGTGCGACAAGCACTAGGGGTCGAGCGTTTTGACGGTCTCACACTCACGATTGTGGGGGACATCAAACACAGCCGCGTGGCACGCAGCAACATCAGTGCGTTCAGCATGCTCGGGGCCAACGTGGTGTTGGTGGCGCCACCCACCTTGCTGCCCCCCGATGTGGCCCACTGGCCGGTGACCGTGTCGCATCGGCTTGACGATGTGCTGGCGCGCACCGACATCTTGTACATGTTGCGTCTACAAAGCGAGCGGATGTCGCAGGGCCATGTGCCCAACCTGCGTGAGTATGGCGAAACTTTCGGGCTCGATGCTGCGCGGGCCGCCAAGTTGCCCAGCACGGCCGTGATCATGCACCCTGGCCCCATGAACAGGGGTGTCGAGATGCTCGTTGACCCATCGGCGTTGCCCAATTCGCTGATTCATCAACAAGTGGCCAACGGTGTGGCCGTGCGTATGGCGGTGTTGTTTGATCTGCTGGCTGGCGAATCGTCAACTGCACATCTGGCGACGGTGGCATCATGACCGGCGCCGAGCGAATCGTGTTGAAGGGTGGGCGAGTGGTGGATTCACGCGGCGAGCGTGTCGTTGACGTCGCTGTGCAGCGCGGTGTGGTGGTCGAAGTGGGCGAGCAGTTGAGCGGTGGCCGCACGATTGACGCGTCGGGGTGTGTGGTGGCCCCAGGGTTTGTTGACCTGCATGCCCACTTGCGCGAGCCTGGCAAAGAAGAAGCCGAGACGATCGAAACCGGCAGCCGAGCGGGTGCCAAGGGTGGTTACACAGCCCTCGTGGCGATGCCCAACACGGACCCGCCGCAAGACAGCGTGGCCGTCATCGACTTCGTGCGTGAACAAGGCAAGCGGGCGGGGTTGGTCGAGGTGGTGCCGAGCGGATGCATCACCTTGGGCCGCCAGGGCGAGGCGCTGGCCCCGATGGCCGAGCTGGCTGCGGCCGGCGTGCGCATCTTCACTGACGACGGCAACGGTGTACAAGACGAACTGCTCATGCGCCGAGCCATGGAATACGCCAAAGGTCTCGGCGTCACGCTGGCCCAGCATTGTGAGGTTGCCACGCTCACCAAAGGTGCGGTGATGAACGAGTGTCAGTGTTGCACGTCGCTGGGTCTGCCAGGTTGGCCGTCGATCGCCGAAGAGCTCATGGTGTTTCGCGACATCGAACTGGCTCGTTTGACCGGGGCACGCGTGCACTTTCTACATCTGTCAACTGCCCGCAGTGTGGAGTTGGTGCGAGCCGCCAAGCGTGACGGCTTGCCGATAACTGCCGAGGTAACGCCACACCACTTGTCGTTAGATGAAACCCGACTCACCACTTTCGACACAGTGTTCAAAGTGAACCCACCGCTGCGTTCACTGGCCGACATTGCTGCGCTACGAGCCGGCGTCGTCGATGGCACGATCGATGCGTTGGCCACCGATCATGCCCCACATCCGCGCCGCGACAAAGAGCTCACGCTCGACCAGGCGCCACCCGGCATGCTCGGCCTGGAGACCGCGCTGGGTGTGGCGCTCGGGGTGCTCGACGTGAGCCTCACTCAGCTGGTGCGCATCATGTCGATTCATCCCGCCCAAATCGCAGGCATCGCTGATCGTCATGGTCGTGACATCGAGCCAGGTGCGCCGGCAAATCTCGTGGTGTTCGACCCAAATGCCACGTGGCAGGTGGAGCCCGAGACGCTGGCGAGCAAGAGTCGCAACACTCCGTATGTTGGGATGACCTTGCGCGGCAAAGTGCGACACACGATGTTCAACGGTGACATCACTGTGTTGCATGGTGAAGCGCAACGATGAACGCGCTCCTCGTGCTGGCTGATGGCAGCGTCTTTGAAGGTGAAGCCATCGGTGCTGAAGTTCCGGTGTCAGCGGGTGAGGTGGTGTTTCACACCGGGCTCAGCGGTTATCAAGAAGTGCTCACCGACCCGAGCTATGCCGGTCAGGTCATCACCTTCACCACACCGCACATTGGCAATTACGGGGTGACGCAATCCGACAACGAATCAGCAAGGGTGTTTGCCCGCGGTGTAATCATGCGCGAAATCGCCAGGCGGCGCAGCAACTGGCGCAGTCAAGAACCCCTCGACGTGTTTTTGCGGGCCCGCGGAGTGGGTGGCATCACCGGCATCGACACTCGCCGCTTAACACGGCTACTGCGCGACACGGGTTCGTTGCTCGGCGCGTTCGGCACAGCTGACTTGGCCACACTGCAGGCGGCTGTGGCTAGCGAACAAGGCACGACCGGTCGCAACTTGGTCGCAGAGGTCAGCACGCAGTTGCCGTACGACGTGGTCAACACGATTCATGCAGACAAATTGACGTCTACGACCAAGCCGTTTTCGGTGGTGGCGTACGACTTCGGCATGAAGCAAACAATCTTGCGATGTTTGAGTGAGATCGCCGACGTGCATGTGGTGCCGGCCCACACGCCAGCCAGTGAGGTCATCGCCCGGCGACCCGACGGCGTGTTTTTGTCGAATGGCCCGGGCGACCCCGAGATGGTGCTCGATGCACCTGCCAACATTCGCAAACTCATCGCCGCCGATAGTCCCGTGTTTGGAATTTGTCTCGGACACCAGTTGTTGGGTTTGGCCTTGGGTGGGCGCACCTTCAAGTTGCCGTTCGGTCACCATGGCGCCAATCATCCGGTGCGCGACACGACCACGGGACGAGTCGAAATCACCAGTCAGAATCACAACTTTTGCGTCGACCCCGACTCGCTGGCAGGCAAGGTGGATGTCACACATGTGAACCTGAATGACAACACCAATGAAGGCATGGTGGTGCGTGGGGCACGAGCATTCAGCGTGCAGTATCACCCCGAGGCAGGCCCCGGGCCGCACGACTCGCGTTACTTGTTTGAGCGTTTCGCAGCGATGATGCGCAGTGGGGGCAACTAGTGCCGCGTCGCAATGATTTGCACAGCATCCTGGTCATTGGTTCGGGGCCGATTGTGATTGGCCAGGCCTGTGAGTTCGACTACTCAGGCACGCAAGCATGTCGCGTGTTGCGCGCCGAGGGCTACCGCGTGATTCTGGCGAACTACAACCCGGCCACCATCATGACCGACCCTGACTTTGCGGATCGCACCTACATCGAGCCACTTACCGTTGAGGTGCTGGCTGCGATCATCGAGCGCGAGCGCCCCGATGCAGTATTGCCCACTTTGGGCGGCCAAACGGCGCTCAATTTGGCGATGGCATTGTTCGAGCGTGGTTTGGCGGGTGTGCCTGGCACACCAGAGTTGATCGGTGCCAACGCCGAAGCAATTTCCACCGCCGAGGATCGCGAAAAATTCAAACGCGCGATGATCGAGATTGGGCTCAAGGTTCCGCAGAGCGGTATCGCCCACACGTTGGCCGAGGCGCAAGAGGTGCTGGCCAATATTTCGTTGCCCGTCATCATTCGCCCGGCGTACATCTTGGGTGGGCGCGGCACGGGAATCGCCAACACCACAGACGAGTTCACCCAGATCGTGACTGCTGGTTTGGCTGCCAGCCCCATCGGCGAAGTCTTGATCGAAACGTCGATCAAGGGCTGGAAGGAATACGAATTGGAAGTCATGCGTGACAGCGCCGACAACTGCGTGATCATCTGTTCGATTGAAAACATCGACGCGATGGGGGTGCACACTGGTGACTCGATCACTGTCGCGCCGGCAATGACGTTGTCTGACGTGGAGTACCAAGAGATGCGCAACTCGGCCTTTGCCTGCATTCGACGCGTCGGGGTCGAGACCGGTGGTTCGAACGTGCAGTTTGCAGTGAATCCGACCACGGGTGAACAAGTCGTCATCGAGATGAACC
>SXGR01648092.1_pt1 | contig 16091 bp, 6 predicted proteins | sample 3174711 | NCBI WGS metagenome assembly SXGR01 (sample SAMN11356860, study PRJNA531348) | freshwater metagenome | isolation source: freshwater sample F1-60 | place: China: Fuxian Lake, Yuxi | collected 2017-12-25
CTCCCTTCAGGGAGAGGGAGGCCGGGAGGGTGAGGTCTGCGCGGTGCTCCCGGAACCTCTTCGTCTCCCCCTGAGCGCGCGTAGCGCGCGATTTGGGGGAGACCGACGCGCGTAGCGCGGCGAGTGGGGGCACCCCTTCTCGTTGCGCTGGAGCGCGCCTAACCGAACGGCATTGGCTCTAGAACCGGCTGTACCCGTACACCTGGTACAGGCCACGGATGAGGTCGAGCATCTCGATGTGGTTGGAGAGCTCGTTCGTGGTGTTCGCGATCCTCGTCGCGTCCTTGCTGGCGAGCGCCTCGTTGTACTTCTCGAGCAGTTTCTTGCCGCGGTTGATCATCTCCGCACCCGGGCTGAAGCGGGCATCGCCGTACTGGATCGCGGCGTACTGCTTGCCCGAGAACGGATCGTTCATCGAGACCACGATCGTCCCCGGCGCCGGCGTGAAGGACTCGCCGCAGCCCACGCAGTACACGCGGACCGCGTCGTTCCAGGACTGCGAGTAGTTCGCCTGGAACTGCGCCATCGAGAAGTAGAGCGCGTACGCCTTGTAGTAGAAGTACCACCCGCTGTCGATCGGCGTGCCCGCCAGGTTCTTCTGGGCGGGGAGGGCGTCCTGCTCGCCGACGCCCTGGAAGACGTCACGCGACTTGAGTGACACCTTCTGCGCCGCGTTCGCGTCGTACTGGTAGCGCCACGCGAACTTGTCGTAGTCGTCGGCGGCGACGCCACCGAACACCGTCGTCATGGCACGCGGGTAGAGGAGGTAGAACCCGATACGGTAGGAGACGGCGTTCGTCGTGTCGGTCCCGACGAAGTTCGTGTTGCTGTTCGTCAGCGTGAGGAGCGCCGCGATCTTGTCGTAGAAGGACCCGACGTTCTTGATGCGCGTGAAGAACCCGCTCCCTGTGCCGGAGTCGTACCGCGTGTAGCGGTACCGGGCGCCGTCCTGGATGTCGAGCGACAGCTGCGTCGCGTTCGAGCCGCACGCGACGGGGTTGTTGTTGATCGAGCAGCCGTATGGAGTCGACGTCGCCTGGTAGAAGTAGTCGCGCGTGTTGGTGGAGTCCGTGCCCTTGACGTACACGCCCACGTCGGGCGAGCCGAGCACGTCGACCAGGCGGTCGAGACCCCAGGTCGTCGCGAGGCTCGCCGGGAGACCGCCGCCGAGGTCCTTGAACCACTCCGTGTTGCCGACGTAGCCTTGCGCCACGGCGTTCTTGCTCTTGTCGAGGACGTTGGCCCAGTTCCAGCGCTGGCCGCCCTGGTAAAACAGCCAGTGGATGTACTGCGAATGCACGTGCGCGAAGTACCGTGTCGCCACGCGCGAGAGGTGCCCGCGGAGGAGGTTCGACCCGGTCACGCGGCCACGCGTGAAGGCGTCGAAGACATAGTACGTCTGCCACCGGTCCATGGCGTCCTTCACGACCTCGAAGGAATCCATGCCCTGGTCCCAGCGCTGGCAGAGCGGCCGGTTGGCGCTGCCGGCGAACTCGTCCCCGCACCACTCGTAGGGCACGACGTCGTACCCACCGAACGCGGAGCCCGTCTTGACGGTGGCCGTGTTGTAGCCGCCCGTCTTGGCGTCCTTCGCGCCGAGGTACTGGCCTCGCGCGCTCTCGACGATGTCCTCGAACTTGCGGACCTCGCGGCCCGTCGAGAGGATCGAGTCGACGCCGTCGGTGAACTCGTTCGGCATCTGCGTGTAGTGCCGGTAGTTGCGGTGGATCTCGCTCAGCGTCTCGGCGCTGTAACCGTTGAACAGGTTGGACGAGAACTGCGTCGGCCGGGCGTTGTAGAGCGGGTCCTTGATCTTGCCCTTCGGGAAGGTCTCGACCAGGTTGCCGTAGCCGAAGCGGATCGCCGCGTAGTCGTACTTGCCCAGGGAGTGGAGGTCGGCGTTGAAGCGCGACCCGTAGTCCATGACGGACGAGTACTGGTACTCGGTCATCTTGCCGTTCTTCTGCACCTCGGTCATCGGGATGCCGTAGGCCGGCGCGTCCATCTTGAGCTTCCAGTACTCGTCGAAGAAGTTGAGCGCGTCGCTCGACCCTTCGAAGTTGTGGCGCAGGCCCACGGTGTGGCCGACCTCGTGCTCGAGCAGCCCACGCAAGATGGCGCCGCGAAGCTCCTGCCAGATCTGGCGGTTGACCGCCTCCTGACCGACGGTATCGTCCACCGACGGGTACTTCTTCGCGATCTCGCGCGCGAGGCCGATCACGGAGTCGTCCGCGAACTCGGCGGCGTAGTAACAGCCGTGCTCGCCGAGGAAGCGGAGGCGCTCGTTCTCCTTCTTCGCCAGCTCCTGGTGGGAGCCGAACAGGTCGCCGACCTGCTTGAGCTCGTCGTCGTTGAGCGGCTCCTCGGGCTTGCGCCGCTGGGCGAGTCGGTCGTCCACGAAGAGCGCGCGCGTCTCGGGGTTGTCGAGGATCTTGCGCTCGAGCGGCGTGCCCCGCACCATCGCGAGACGGTCACGGCTCGAGCCGCCCGTCGCGACCGGGAGGCCCTTCTGCGCGATGGTGGCGAGGATCGACTTGTCGAGGGAGTGGTCGACCATCTGCTGCGTGCGTGCGAGGTCGAACCCGGCCTCGCCGGGGGCCGGCGCCACGGTCGGGTCGGCGCTCGACTTGTTGCCGGGGATCTGCCCTTGCTGGAGCCGCCGCGCGAACGCCTCGGCGTTGATGCCGTTGATGTACTCGTAGGGCTTGTAGCGACCATTGAGGAGGTTCACGACGTCGGTCGCGTACTGGGCGTACGTGTCGACCGCCGCGCCGTAGATGTACGCGCTCGCCGTGAACAGCTCGCCCGTGATGGGATCCGCGTAGCTCGGCCCGAACCCGAGCGGGCCCGAGGGCTGCGGCTTCGGCACCCAGTACATGAACGAGTAGCGGAGGTCGCCCTGGCGCGCCTTCTTGCCGACACCGCCGACCGCCTTCTTGCAGGCGTCGGGGTCGCCCTCCTGGACGGGGTTGTTGGGGCAGGTGACGAACACCTTCTCGCCGCGCTTCGCCATCTGGGCGACCTCGTCGCGGATCTCCTTCTTCGAGAGCGCCGCGCCGGCGTCCTTCTTCTCCAGCAGGCGGAGGGCGGCCACGGTCTCGGAGAACGCGTCGTTCCACGCGTCGCCCGTCTCCTGCGCGATCTGCCGGTTGTCCTTCGGGAACTCGGCGTTGAGGAAGTAGACGATCGGCCGGACCTTACGCTCGGCGTACGGGAGGAGGACGTTCTTGCCGTTCTCGTCCTTGGCGATCTCGCCCTTCTCGTTGCGCTTGAACCACTGCTCCCAGATGTTCCACTGGTTCGCGCGGTACAGGTAGCGCTGCTCGAGCGTGCCCATGCGCTGATCGTAGACGGGGCGCTCCGTGCGGAAGAACCCGAACTGGTCCATGTTGGGGAGCGTCTGCGGGGTGCCCGACACGCTGCGGATCGGGTTGCCGTCGTCGTCGCGCAGGACGACGCGATCGGGGTACTCGCGCGGCACGTAGTCGCGCGTGGGCACCTTCATGAAGGAGAGCCGCGCGCTCACGTCGCCCGGACCGCAGCTGAAGTCGCGGTAGTAGTAGTAGCAGGTCGCGATGCTCGGCCGCACGGTGTAGCGCGCGGTGACGTCGAGGTAGTCGTTCGAGAAGATCGGCGCGTCGGGGGCGTCCGCCTGCTGCTCGAAGTAGGTCGCGGGGCTGATGCTCTCGAAGCCGGGCGCGGTGAAGGACGCGGCGCTGAGCACGTTCGTCGACCAGTCGACCCGGATGTAGTCCCGTCGATCCCACGGGCGGTCGCTCGCGTTCTCCTCGATGACGTTCCCCTCCTCGCCGGTCGCAGCGTTGTACGCGCGGCGGATGTCGAAGTGGCCCGTGATCGGGAACGCCGCGATGGTGCCGCCCTTGGACTCGCCGATGTTGAGGACGTCGGGATCCTCGCGGTAGGCGAGGAGGAACCGCTCCTCGATCTTCCACTTGACCCGGTACATGTCCCCCGCGGCGCCGATGAACGCGACGTTCTGCGCGGAGGGCACGTCCGTGATCGTCGCGCGGAAGTACCAGGCGTCGCTGTCGTCGAGCCAGCGCCCTTGCACGTCCTTCCGCACGAAAATCGACTTCGGGATGGCGTTCGGCTGCACGCGGTTGATGGGATCCCGCTCCTCGGCGCAGCCCTGGGCGCCGCCCAGGATCGCCAGCGCAGAGACTCCCAGGAGGGCTCGCTTGAAGCTCGTCTTCGACATGGTCGTGTCCTTCGATGACTCGAGGTGAATCGAGCGCGTTCGCGCGCTCGGGTTGGGCTGCACCTTATAGCAGGCGAAATGCGGGCGAAAAGGGCGCCTTGGTCGTTCGCGTACGAGCGGAATCATTCCAGCGTGGCCGGAACGCGGAGCTCCGCGAAGCGAGGGGGCGGAGTGGGCCGGGACCGCTCGCGATCACTTCGCGACGAACATGCGGGTCTGGCGGGCGGGGATCGTGACGGTGGGGCCGGTCGCGCCCGCTCCCGTGACCAGCTCGTCGAGCGCCTTCCCCGGGAGGCCGGTGGCCTGCTTGTCCGAGTCGCTCCGGTTGATCGCGACGTACACCGTGTCTCCCGCCGTCTGGCGCGTGAACACCCACGTATCGTCGTCGACCTGGATCGTCGTGCGCGTGCCTCGCCGGAGCGCCGGGTGCCCGTTCCGGATCGACAGCAGCTTCTTCACGCGATCGCGCAGGAACGTCTGGTTCGCGTCGAGCCCGGTCCACTGCATGAACCTGCGGTTGTCGGGGTCCCCGGCGCCGGGGAGGCCGATCTCGTCGCCGTAGTACACGAGGGGCGCGCCGCGGTTCGCGAACAGGAGCGCGAAGCCGTTGGCCAGGCGCTCGAAGGCCTCGCGCTCCTTCGGGATCGTCGGCTGGTTCTGCCACGCGCGGTCCTTGCCGCCGCTGCCCTGATCGTCGCCCCAGAGGCGCGTGTTGGCGGCGAGATGGATGATCCGCGGCAGGTCGTGGTTGCCCAGGAAGGGGCTCATGACGGCGCTCGCGCCGTAGAAGTAGTCGTTCGAGGCCATGAAGGCCGCGAGATCGCTCATCTTCGTGGTGCGCATGAGGACCGCCTCGACGGCGAGCCGGCGCAGCGGGAAGTCGAACTGGCCGTCGAGCTTGGTGGTCGGATCGATGTACGCCTTCAGGACGTCGCGGTTCCCGAAGTCGTACGTCTCTCCCACCATGTAAAAGCGCTGCGGCGGCTTCTGCGCGGCGAGCACGTCGCTCTTGATGCGCGCGCGAAGATCGGTGAGCCACGAGATGTCGACGTGCTTGATCGCGTCCGCCCGGAAGCCGTCGACGCCCGTCTGCTTGACCCACTCGACCGCGTTCGAGACCGAGTAGTTCCGCGCGGCCGCGTTCGTGAAATTCCAGTGCGGGAGGTAGCCCGTGAACCAGCAGCGCTCGCGATCCGGAAGCGCGTCCCAGCTACACCCCTCGCCGCAGACGCAGTTGCCGCCGCGCCCGTTGTTGTTCGGCCAGAACCAGTCGGCGTGGTTCGCGAAGACGCCGCTCGTGGCGTGGGCGTGGACCATGGCGTAGTCGTACAGGACCTTGAGCCCCTTCGCGTGGGCGGCCGTGACCATGTCCTTCACGTCCTGCAGCGAGCCGAAGCACTTCTCCGACGCGAGCGCGGCGGGGTTGTCACTGTCGAGCTTGGGCCAGTAGCCGTGGTAGCCGGAGTACGTGTGGTTGTCGCCGCCGACGCCGACACCCCCGACGTCCGCGTTCTCGAGCGGCACGGTGACCCAGAGCGTGTTCACGCCGAGGTCGTTGAAGTAGCCCTCGTTGATCTTCTGCGTGACGCCCGCCCAGTCGCCACCCTGGTAGTTGGCGATGGACTTGTTCCCCCCGCTCACGCCGGAGATGTTGCAGTCGTTCGCCGGGCTGCCGTTCGCGAAGCGGTCGACGAAGACGAAGTAGATCGTGGCGTCGCGCCAGTCGAACACGCCGGGCGGGAGCGCGCCCTGCTCGGAGCATCCGGACGGCTCGCACTTCTTGCCGGCGAAGACGTTGTTCGTGTTGCCGTTCGAGTCGACCTCGGTGGGCTGGCCCGGGTCGTGGAGCCACGTGGTACCGTTGACGAAGAACTTGTACGCGACCGGTTTGCCGAAGGGGACCGTGACCGTGGCCTTCCACAGGGCGCCCTCCTTCTTCATCGCCACCCCGGTCTGCCACGTGTCGGGCCCCCCGAAGTCGCCGCGGATCTCGACGGAGGTCTCGGTCTTCGCCGGGTAGGTGAAGTCGTGGGTGCACGTCCTGAGCTCGTCGGGGCACACGAAGGGGGCTCCGGAGTTGCCCGATCCGTACCCGTCACCCCCGCCGCCGAGTCCGGGGTTGAACTTGTTGGGATCGGGGGGCTGGCCGAAGTCCTTGTTCGAGGGGGTGGCGTCGCCGCACGCGGGGAGGGAGACGGCCCCGAGGGCGAGGAGGGCCGCGAGGAGGAGGGGGGTACGGGCGCGTGTGATCATGGTTTCAGCGGACGGCGGACGGCGGACGGCGGTCATGGGTTGGCGCATCGGTGGCCTTCGGGAAGGTAGACGCGGACGGAGAATGCCCCAGGGTCCAGCTTTGTCAACTCAGGCGTGAGTGACGCTTTCTGCCCGGACATGGCGTCGACGTAGGATCCAGCGGGAATTCCAGGCAACGGCGCCGACGGAACCCCCGCCGGAGATCGCGTCAGGACGACCACCGCCCGCTCGGCGGCGCGCCCGTTCGCCGGATCCGCCGCGCTCTCCCGCGCGAACGCGACGAGCTCCTCCGAGGCGAACAGCGCTCGATACGTCCCGCGTCGGAGGGCGATCGAGCACGCGCGCAGCCGGCCGAGCCTCCGCGTGAACTCGCGCACCTCCCGCTGCGCGGGCGACAGGTCCTCCTCCCGCGGCATCACGCGGCGCGAGTCGGGGTCGCCCCTCCCCGGGAGCGCGATCTCGTCGCCGTAATACACGACCGGCGCGCCGGGCAGCGCGAACACCACGCCGAGCGCGAGCCGCTGCCTCGCGAACACGGCCGGATCCGCCGACGCGGGCGCGGGTGTCCACCCGTCCCCGGACGCGACCCCGGCGCTCACCGACGCGAAGCGTGGCACGTCGTGGTTGCCGATGATCAACCCCATCACGGCGCCGGATCCGGCCCACTCCGCCTCCCCGGTGCGCACGGCGACGTCCACGTCCGAGAGCGGCGACGTGCCCTCGGCGATCGCGCGACGCACCGCCCACATGAGGGGGAAGTGGAACTGGCCGTCGAGACCGTCGGGGCCGAGGTGGTACCGGAGCAGGCCGTACCCCCCCGGGCCGGTGAAGTCCTCGCCGAGCAGGAAGGTCCTGTGACCCGGGTGGTCGTGGCGGCGGCGGATCGCGTGGGCGATGCGGCGGGTCGCGCTCCGCGGCATCATCGGGACCGCGTCGATTCGCACGCCGTCGGCGTCGAGGGCGTCGATCCACCAGCGCACGTCCTCGGCCACCGTCCGCGCCAGATCTGGGTGCGTCCAGTCCACGTCGGGGAGGTAGGGCGCGAACCAGCAGTCCTGGATGTGGGTCGCCCAGTCGCACCTGCCGACGCCGCAGACGCACGACGCCGAGCCGTCGGTCCAGCCTGGCCGCTTCGCGTAGGGGTGCTGCTCGTGGACGTGGTTGGGAACCACGTCGAAGAGCACGCGGATCCCGCGCGCGTGGGCCTCCCGGACGAGCGCCTTCACGTCGTCCTCGGTGCCGACGCGCGGATCGATGGCGCGCGGCGCGCGCGGCCAGTAGCCGTGGTAGCTCGTGTACTGTCGCCCGTCCGTGCCCGGGAAGGCGCCGTCCGGGTTCTCGTAGAGGGGCGAGAGCCACAACGTGTTGAGGCCCATCGCCTCGAGATCGCCCCTGGCGATCATCGCGCGTACGCCCGCGAGGTTCCCACCCGCGCGACCGCCCGCGCTGCTGGGAGCGGCGACGGGGCCGCGCTCGTTGGCCAGGCGATCGACGAGGACCTGGTAGATCGCGTGGTCGCGCGCGTCGAAGGGCGCGGGCTCGATCCATACCGTGGCCGGCGCGGCCTCGGCCGACCGGCCCCGCGCGTCGCGGCCCTCCAGCACGAAGGTGTACCGTCCACGCGCCAGGCCACGGGCCTCGAGCGTGACCTTGCCCGCGCGGGTGTCCACCGCGCGGACCGTGGCGGCGCGCCCGTCGCCCGCGCGCGCGCGCACGGTGCCCGGATCGAGCGTCGAACGGTCACGCGCCGCGAGGAACGTCGCCGTGATGGTAGCCGCGTCCGAGGACCCCACGGCACCGTCGATCCGCCACGCGGGGACGTCGCAGCTCGGCACGTCGATCCAGGTCACCTCCCGCCCCCCCTCGTACGCCGTGGTGCCCACGTTGCGATCGGGGAGCCACGTCCCGTCCTCCACGACGACGTACCTCTGCTCGCCCGGGGTCAGGTCGAGCGCCGCCGCGCGGTAGCCCCCCTCGGCGGCCTCGAGCGGGAGCCCGGGCCTCCGCCAGCCGTTGAAGTCGCCGACGAGCTCCACCCTCGCGTCCGCGCTCTGCGGCTTGTGCCACACCACGACACGACAGCTCCGGAGGGCCGCCGCGCCCTCCGCCTCCTCGCGCGAGCCACACGCCACCCCCGCACCGAGGAAGAGCGCGATCGCCACGGAGGCCCGCGAGCCCAGCTTGACGGGGGTCACTGCGCGAGATCGGACGCCATGCGCGGCCACAGCTTCCGGTTCGAGAAGCTGAAGCCGCAGATCCCCGTGATGGTCTGGAACACGGTGCCCTCCGGGTACGTGTTGTCCATCGCCGCAAAGAGGTCGTCGTCGACGCGGAGGACGCCCGCGACCTGGAACTCGTCGTAGTCGCCGGGCGGCGTGGACGTGCTGTCCGCGTTCAGCATCGTGACCGTCACGTTCTCCACGGTGCAGAGCATGCCCTCGTAGATCTCGCCGCCCGCGAGACCGGCGATCGTCGCGGCGTCCAGGACGAGCGGCGCGAACGGGATCGTGGTGCCCGGCGACGTCACCGTGATCTGGGGCCGCGCGAGCATCGACAGCCCGAACGTCTCCTCGTAGTCACCCTCCACCGTCACCTTGTTGCCGATGACGACCGTCGGGGTCACCGCGCCCGTGTTGACGTACATCCCCTGGAAGGGGCCCACACCGGACTGGATGAAGAAGCCGCGGTTCGTGCCCGCGCTCTTCACGCCGGTCACGTGCACGTCCGAGACGAGCGCGCGCACGCTGCCGGGAGCGGGGTGGTCGGCGTTGCCGGGATCGCGGATCTGCTCGATCGTGAGCGCCTTCACGCACCGGATCGCGCCGGGGTTCGCGGTGGGGCACGGATCGCACACGTCCCCCTTGCCGTCCTTGTCCGCGTCGGCCTGGTCCGCGTTTGCGATCTCCGGGCAGTTGTCGGCGCCGTTGGCAACCCCGTCGCCGTCGAGGTCGTCCGCCGAGGGCGGCGCGCACGCGTCCGTCGCGTCGAGTGGGCACTTGTCGCAGACGTCCCCTTTGCCGTCCTTGTCCTCGTCGGCCTGCTTGCCGTCGGCGTCGACGGGCCGGATCGCGTTGAACACGTCGGGGCAGTTGTCGCTGGCGTCGGGCACGCCGTCGCCGTCCTTGTCGTCGGCGGTGATGCCCGCCTTGTAGCTGTCGCGGTAGGGGACGCACGAGGGCTCGTTCAGCGGCGTCTCGTTCTTGCAGAAGAAGAGCGGGTACGTGAGCATGCCGCTCGCCGTGATCTGCGCCAGCGTGTTCGGGACGTCCTGCTTCAGGCACACCTTCTTCGGCACCCCGCACACGTCGAGGGCCTCGCAGTCCGTCGCACCGACGATCTTCGGATCCAGCATGGCTGCGTCGCCGTAGATCGGCTTGCCGCCCCGCAGCACCAGCATCACGCTCTCCGGCGTGGCGTCGATGACGGCGCGATGCTCCCTCGACACGCCGCCGTCGAAGAACGCGAGATCCGCCAGGTACCCGGGCGCGAGCTTCCCCACGACTTTGTGGACGCCCGTCGCGAAGGCCGCGTTGATCGTCACCATCTGCCACAGCTGCCGGTCGGTGAACCGCTTGCCGAGGTACTTCTTGTTGAGCTCGTCCGCGCAGCGGAGCTCGCGCGTCATGTTCATCGATCCGGACGGGAGCCAGTCCGTGCCGAGCGCGATCTGCACGCCCATGCGGTCGAACAGCGTGACCGGCGCGGTGTCTCCGTAGAGCGCGATGTTCGATCGCGGCGACCAGACGAGCGCCGACTGGTCGGTGCGATACGTCACCAGGTCGGACGGGAACGTGGCGATCGCGTGGATGACGGCCGTCTGCTTCTGCATCAGGTCGTGCGGCTCGTCGTTCTGGCACGTGAACTCGAGCCGCGCCTCGAGCCCGATGCCCTCGCCGATGTGCGGGAGGTATCCGTCGACCGCGAGCGCCGTCGAGGTCTTCGCGCGGGAGGAGGACGAGTACCCCGCACACGTCTGCGGGAAGGTCGTGATGCCGCTGTCCGCCAGGGGGAACGTGTCGCTGTTGACGATCTTCGCAGGCAGCCCCTCGAGCTGCTCCGGCGTGTTGTCGAGGTTCCGGATGAGGCCTTTGTTCCCGCCCGCGCTCGCCGCCGAAGTCACGCCGCTCATCGCGAAGCGGAGCTCCGCGGCGAGTACCTGCTCGGTCTTCGCGCCGCCGGGCGTGTTCAGCTTGGTGTGTCCTCGGATCCCCTTGCGCCAGTCGTGCCGGTGCTCGTACCGCTCGGTCGCGGGCTTGCCGGGCGGGTTGTGCGCGTAGGTGATGTGGTCGTGCGGGTTGATGAGCCCCGGCGAGATGACGACGTCGCGGCAGGTTATCTGCGTGGCGAGGTCGTACCCGGTTGCAGAAGCGCAGCTCTTGTCGGCGCAGACGATGAGACCCGTGTCGTCGACGAGGATCTCGCCCTCCACGACGGACTCGGGCAAGAGGAGCGTGCCCTTGAAGACGCGTCCGGCCGTCCCCGCCTTCGTCGCCGCGCAGGTTGCGCGGGACGCGGGGACGCTCGCGTCGCTGCTCGCGTCCGCGCCGACGGGAACCGCCGCGTCGCCGCCCGGTCCGGGGGCGGCAGGGCTCGCGGCGTCGCCACAGCCTGGCAGGAGCTTCACGACGAGCAGGACGGGCAGGGCGAGGAGAGAGCGGTACGACTTCATGGAGGTTTGGCACTATAGCCGCGCGTCGCCGCCCCTCAAGGCCGCGGGCGAAAAAAGCAAGGTTCCCTTGCACTTGCGCGAGAAGGGGCTACACATGCGCTTCTTGCGCAAGCAACCCCCGCAGGCCCGGCGAAGGGCCACCGCCTCCCCGTCGTCGTTGCGCGATATCGTTCGGACGCGCCTCGCCGACGAGGTCGGTCGCATCGAGAAGCAGGCGCCGTTCGTGGTCGCGCTCGCGTATCCGTCGCCGTACGCGGCGGGCATGAGCTCGCTGGGCTACCAGCGGGTGTACCGCGCGATCATGGAGTCGCCCGGGCTGTCGTGCGAGCGCGCCTTCCTCGACGACGCCGCCGAGGGCGACATCCTCGCCCAGTCGAGGCCGCTCACGTACGAGTCGCGGCGCCCGTTCGAGGCATTCCCCGTCGTCGCGTTCAGCGTCGCCTACGAGATCGAGATCGGCGGCCTGCTCCGCATGATCGAGGCGGCGGGCCTCTCGCCGCTCCGGGAGGAGTGCGCGCCGACGGCGCCGCTGGTGGTCGCCGGCGGACCGCTCACGTTCTCGAACCCTCTCCCGCTCGCGCCGTTCGTGGACGCGATGATCGTCGGCGAGGCAGAGGTGCTCGTGATCGAGGTGCTTCGCGTCGTCGAGGCCTCCTCGAGCAAGACCGCCGCGCTCGAGGCCCTCGCGCGCATCCCCCACGTGTTCGTGCCGTCCCACCACGGCTCGGTCCTCCCGAGCGTGGCGAAGGCCCCGGACGAAGAGATCCCGGCGTGGGCGCCCATCCGAACGCCGCACGCCGTGCTCGCGGACATGTTCCTGGTCGAGACCGAGCGCGGCTGCTCGCGCGCGTGCACCTACTGCGTGATGCGGCGCTCGACCAACGGGGGCATGCGCCTCGCACCCGCGGAGAAGATCCTGTCGCTCGTGCCGGACGACGCGCGACGGGTGGGCCTCGTCGGCGCGGCGGTGAGCGATCACCCGCGCATCGTCGACATCGTGCGGACCCTCGCGGACGCCGGCCGGGAGGTCGGCCTCTCGTCGCTTCGCCCCGACCGCCTGACGGACGACCTCGTCGGCGCGCTCCGCCTCGCGGGCGCGCGGACCTTGACCACTGCGATGGACGGCCCGAGCGAGCGTCTGCGTGACGCGCTCGAGCGACGGGCGCGCCCCAAGCACCTCGCGCGCGCCGCGGAGCTCGCGCGGAAGCACGGGATGGACCGGCTCAAGCTCTACCTGATGGTGGGCCTCCCCGGCGAGACGGACGCCGACATCGACGAGTGCGCGCGCTTCACGACGGAGCTGTCGCGGGTGGTGCCGGTGTCGCTCGGCATCGCGCCGTTCTGCGCCAAGCGCAACACGCCGCTCGACGGTCAGCCGTTCGCAGGGATCGACGTGGTCGAGCACCGGATCGAGCTCCTCCGGAGCGGCCTGCGGGGGCGGGCGGACGTCCGCGCGACCAGCGCCCGGTGGGCGTGGGCCGAGTACGTCCTCGCGCAGGGCGACGCCTGCACCGGCCTCGCGGTCCTCGACGCGGTGCGTTCGGGTGGCCGCTTTGCGGCGTACCGGCGGGCGTTCGAGCGCCTCGCCGAGACCCGGTCCGCGCCTCCAAGACGGCTCCAGATCGCCGCCGTGTGAGAGAGGGCCTCACCCCAGCACACCCGCCCACACGCAGCGCTCCGCCAGCGTCATCACCACAAAGTGAGATCCCGCCTTTCATCTTTGAAAGAGGCAGGTATCCTCCATGGAGTCGGCACCGGCAGGCATTATTCGTGTCGCTCGAGCAAGGCACTTCGTACGGAGGCCCAGTGGGACCGCAGTGAAGAGAGCGGTAGGCTTCGGAATCGACCTCGGCACGGGGTACGCGCGCGCCGCGATGCTCGCGGGCCGCACGCCGGAGCTGGTCCGCGTCCTGGACGGCGCGGCCGCGATTCCCATGGTGCTCGCGCTCGATCCGTCTGGCGTGAAGGTCGGCGCCGCCGCGGTGGCCGAGGCCGCCATACAGCCGGCGATCGTGGCGCGGTCGTTCCTCCCGCTCCTGGGCAAGTCGTTCGACCACCCGGCGCTTCGCTCGTGCGCGCACCACACCAACGCCCCGATGCTCCGGCGGCCGGACGGGGGGGTGAGCCTCTCCATCGGAGATCGAGCGCGGGATCCGGCGGAGCTCGTGACGATGTTCCTCCAGCACCTGATGGGGCTGGTGGAGCGCCAGTTCTCGCGGAGGCCGACCGGCGCCGTGTTCGCCGTCCCACCCTGGTTCGACGCGGACGGTCGGGAGGCGCTGACGCGAGCCGCGGAGAAGGCCGACATCAAGGTCGAGAAGATGATCTGCGACGGCCAGGCGATGGCCTTCATGCAGGCGACCGACGCCGAGCGAAACATGACGGTCGTGGACGTCGGCGCGCGAGGCGTCGGGGTCACGGTCCTGTCGGCCTCGCGCCGGAAGATCGTGCTGAAGGCGGGGAGCTTCCAGGCACGCGGGGGGGGCGACGACGTCGACCGCGCGTTGCTCGACATGTGCCTCGCCGACCTCGGCCGCCACGGCACGGCCATCGCCGACAAGCATGGCATCATCGAGCTCTTGCGCCAGGCGATCGAGGCGATGAAGCGCGACCTGTGCGACGCCCAGCTCGACGTCGCGTCGCACCCTTTCCACCACGTGCCCGTCGAGATTGTCCTGCACCGAGCGCGGCTGGAGAGGCTCCTCGAGAACACGGCCGCGGCGATCACCGAGGGCTGCAAGCGCTCGCTCGCCGAGGCCGATGCGTCGGTCGCCGACACCGAGTGCGTGTTCGTGAACGGCGGCATGGCGCGCCTCCCCTCCGTGCGGGCGCGCATCGGCGAGATCTTCAAGCCCTTCGCGTCCCCGCTCCCGTTGAAGGAGGGCGCCGCGGCGATCGGGGCGGCGATGTACTCGGCGGCGCTCCAGGAGAAGCCGCCGATCATGCGGGACCTCCGCCCGCCGGACGCGGCGGAGGTCCGCGTCGCGACGACGCGGTCCAGCGGGCACGTCCAGGCGCCCCAACCCGTCGTCCTGCGCATCGAAGAGAGAGACGACCGACGGCGGTCGAGCGCGAGCATGATGGCCGCCGCCGGGGGCCCGCCGGCCTCCGGGAAGTCGTCGCAGACCGCCACGCCCACGGTCCCCGCTCCACCGGTCTCCTCCTCGGCGGTGCCCCAGACCGCGCAGCCGACCGCGACCACGGACGGATCGGCCTCCTCGGTGCCGCCCTCCTCGACGGAGGGCTCGCGCCGCGCATACTCGCCGATGATCACGCCCGCGGCCATCCAGGCGGCCATGCGCGCGCCTCGCATGTCCGGGATGATCTCCCGTTCGCCGCCCCCGGTCCCCGGCCTGAAGACGCCGGCCTCGACCCCCGCGGCGTCGGGCACGATCGCCCCATGGACGGTCAACCCGAGCGGCGTGCACGCGACCCCGCCGGGTACGGTGCAGCCCGCGTCCGCGCCGCCGAGCTCGTCGAGCTTCGGAACTTCAGCACCGGCCCCACCGTCGTCGAACCTCGGCTCCGCGCCGCCGTCGTCGTCGGCACACGCCGCCATCAGCTCCGCGCCGCCGTCGTCGTCGGCACACGCCGCCATCTGCTCCGCGCCGCCGTCGTCGTCGGCACACGCCGCCATCAGCTCCGCGCCGCCGTCGTCGTCGGCACACGCCGCCATCAGCTCCGCGCCCCCGTCGTCGTCGGCACATGCCGCCATCAGCTCCGCGCCGCCGTCGTCGTCGGCACACGCCGCCATCGGCTCCGCGCCGCCGCCCTCACGTTCGGGTGCGGCGGCGGGGCCGTCCAGCTCGGCCGAGCACCACGCGGCCCCGACGTCCCACCCGTGGTCTCCGTCCGCGCGGGCGGCGCCCGAGCCCGTTCGAAAGAACCTCCTGGAGGAGATGTCGCAGGGCCGGTTCACGCGCCCCGATAGCGCAGCCGCGATGGTGAACCTCGCGTGTGCGCGCCCGCTCGTCGCCGCCGATCTCAAGCCCCTGTGCCTTCCGGTGCTCCTCGTCCGACTCATCGGGAACGCGCGGGCCACGGGCACCCTCACCCTCGAGGGAGGCCAGAACACGACGCTCGACGCGCGCATCGAGGAGGGCCGGGCCATCCTCTCGGTGCGGGAGCACAACACGCTCATCGAGGCGTTCTCCTGGACCGAGGGCTTCTACCGCTTCGAGCCGGGACACATCGGCAAGCTCGTCTCCAAGGGCCCGAAGCCCGTCCCGCTGACGCAGCTCACGGTCGAGGGGCTGCGCGTCCTCATCCGCACGTTCGAGGCCGACGACATCGAGCGCGCGATCGCGAACCGGCTGCACCTCGCACCCATCATCGCGCTCGGACGCGAGGGCCTCGTCAGCCGCATGGGCCTGACGGGCCTCGAGGCCCGCATGGCCGAGAACAACCTCGACGGCTTCACGTCGGGCATGGCGCTCATCGACCACGGCCGCCTCGGCCGACAGACGACGCTCGGGCTCCTCGTGATCCTCACGGTGTTCGACGCCATCGACTGGATCAACGTGAAGCATGTCCCCAAGGCGAGCCTCGAGGAGGAGCTCACGAGCCGCGCCATCAAGCTCGACGGACAGAACCACTTCCTCGCGCTCGGCGTGCACTGGAGCACGCTCACCGAGGACATCGAGGCCGCGTACAAGGCGCTGTGCAAGGAGTTCGCCCCGCGACCCGGCGCGTCGCCCGAGGTGCAGGCCCTGCTCGCGCGCATCAACAAGCGCCTCTTCAAGGCCCACGAGGTCCTGAAGGATCCGCACCAGCGCAGGGTGTACCGCCGCGAGACGTACCAGCTCGACTACTGATCGGCGTCAACTACTTCTGCATGTTAACGACAACTATTCTTGCAGGTTCCCGCCAGGGTTTTCCGGCTCGATAGTTGTCGTCGTCTAGTTTGTCGTTCCTCCTCGGCGTAGTTGTCGTTGTGTCCTGGGTCATGGC
>SXGR01208490.1_pt1 | contig 16087 bp, 14 predicted proteins | sample 3174711 | NCBI WGS metagenome assembly SXGR01 (sample SAMN11356860, study PRJNA531348) | freshwater metagenome | isolation source: freshwater sample F1-60 | place: China: Fuxian Lake, Yuxi | collected 2017-12-25
CAGTCACTCATCCATTATACCAAAACTATATCTTTGTAAAAGGAAATATTTTGCTCATATTTTCAACTTAGAGTAAACTGTGGGTATGAAACTACTCGGCATAGACTATGGATGATCTCGACGCCCTTCAGCAGCTCGGGAACGTCGTTGTTCACGATCTTGAGCGCGAGCCCTTCGATGAGGGCGGTCTTGCCGACGCCCGCCTCGCCGATGACCATCGGGTTGTTCTTTCGGCGCCGCGCGAGGATGTCGATCATGTTGCGGATCTCGCGCTCGCGGCCGAACACCGGATCGATCTCGCCGGAGCGTGCCTTGCCGGTGAAGTCCACGCAGAACCGCGCGAGCGCGCTCTCGGCGTCGAGCGAGCTGCCCTTCGGAAGCTTGCCGGCCTCGGCGGCGGTCCCGCCGCCACCGAGCGTGCCTGCCTCCGCGTCCTCTTTCGAGCCGCTGACGATCTTGGCGAAGCTCTTCTTCAGCTCGTCCTTCGGGATCCCGCCGAGCTGCATGCCGATACCACTCGTCGAGTACTTGCTGGCCTGCTCGAGCAGCCGCGCAAACAGCATGCCGCTGCGCACGCGCCCGTAGCCGTACTCCATCGCGCCGACCGTGAACGCGTCCTGCATCCAGTCGAGCAACGCCGGGGAGAAGTTCGGCTTGCCGGAGTTGCCCGTGCGGAGCGAGTCGAGCGACCGCTGCAGCGTCGACTTCAGCGCGCCGGGATCCAGGTCGTAGTGCATCGCCAGGAACGCGACGTCCGAGTCCGGGTTCTCGAGCAGCGCGTTGAACACATGCTCGACCGTGACCTCGTAGTGACGGACGTTGACACACTGCACGACCGCGGATTCGAGCGCGGCGGTGGAGGTGCGGGTGAGTCGCTTGATGATGGCTTTCGGTTCGACGAGCATTCGGTGGCCTCCCTCGTCCGACCGCAGCGCTTCGCGAACACCGCGCGCCGCGATCGGGGACCGGAAGCTACCTCGCCTCTTCGTCGATTGCATCGCCCTTTTGGGGCGACGCCGGTCACGCGCAGCTCACCCCTCGGAGGCGGCGCCCGCTCGCTCGCCCTCGTCGCCTGCCGCGTCACGCTTGCGCTTCGTCGCCGCGTCCGAGCGGTCCGCGTTCGCGCCGCGCTGCCACTTCTCGACCACCGCGCGCTTGACGACCAAGCGCAAGAGCGCGCCCTCTCGCAGCCGATCCTCGGCGTCGAGACCGTTGTCACGGGCGAGGTCGTCGACGTCCACGGCGAACTGCTTGGCGATGCCGATCAAGCTGTCGCCCGTGGTGACCTTGTACATGACGGTCTCGCGATCCGTGCGGCGCGGGGCAAACTCCTCCGCCACTCCGGCGAGCGGCTCGTCGCCACGGCCCTCGTCGCCACCGGCGCCGCGAAACAGGTTGCGCATGTTCCGGCGCTTCGGTTTCGGCAAGAGGCTGAGCAGGCTGTCCTCTCCGTCGCGCCACGATTCCACGCGCTCGTCGTCGCGGCGGCCGCTCAGACCTGCGAGGTCCCGCGGCGCGAGCACGTCGGCGTCGGTGACTCGCTCGCTCGTGTCGAGCAACGCCGGCAGCGAGGCGCGCGCGCGCGACAGCGACTCGGCGGGAACGTAGACGAGCGCCTCCGGGCCGGGCGGCACGAACTTGCCGAGCAGGTGCGGGTTGTAGTTTCGGAACACCGTCGTGCTGATGCCGGCAGCCTTGGCGAGGGTCGCGACGTCGACGCCGCCGGGAACGCTCAGCTCCGCGGTCGCGATCGGCCGGTACGTCTTCACTTCGCCGAAGCCGTAGAGCTCGAGGTTGTTCGCGACGAGGGCCGCCGCCACGATCTTCGGCACGTAGTTCGCCGTCTCCGTCGGGATCGCGCGGCGCATCGCGAGCTCGTTGAACTCGGTCGTGCCGGTGCGATCGATGGCGTTGAGCAGCTGCTCGTAGCCCATGTTGTACGCGGCGAGCGCGAGGTCCCAGGAGCCGAAGCGCTGGTGGAGATCGCGGAGGTGATGGGCCGCGGCGCGCGTCGCGAGCACCGGGTTTTTTCGGTCGTCCGCGTAGCGGGTAACGCCGAGCCCGTAGACCTCCCCGGTCGCGCGCATGAACTGCCATAGGCCCATGGCGCCGGCAGGCGACTTGGCGCGCGGGTCGAAGCCGCTCTCGATCATGGCGACCCAGATGAGGTCCTCGGGCATGTGCCACTCGCGCAGCTGCTCCTGCACCATGTCCTGGTAGCGGCCGCTGCGCTTCAGCCACGTCTCGAACATGTCGCGCCCTTGCGTCGTCCGCGTAAGGAAGCGCACGTAGGTCAGCGCCGAGCGCGTGATCGACACCTTGAAGTCCGGCAGCTGCAGGCGGGAGAGCGCCGAGCGCCCCTTCGCGTCGAGCTCGCCCGCGAGATCGTCTCCGTCGCCCCGCGACATTCGCTCCTCGTCGCGCCCTTCGTTGAGCTCCGCATCGCGCTCATCCGCGCGCGAGGTGAAGCTGTCCCCCGCCGCGCCGCGCTCGGCGAGCTTGCATGTCTCGCCGCCACCCTCGGCACGAAGACGCGAGAGCTCTCCGGACTCGCGCGACCACGCCGCGCCACGGCTGGATGCGCGCGCCGCGGTGCTGCCGGCGTCGTCAGCGTAGCCGAGCGGGCCGCGGCCTCCGTACGCGTGCGATGCCGGAGCGGCGTCCTCTCGGACTGCGAATCTCGGACCTCGATCGCGGGCGCCGGTCGTCCGCGGCGCGACGCCACCGACGGAGGTTCGCACCCCGTCGAGTGTCGCCTCCGGGGTCGCCATGCCCACTCCGTAGCCGAACGCCAGTGCCGAGATCATTGGGGGGATCTTGCTTAGCCAATCCACGATGTAAGCAAAGGTGCCACCTTGTGTGCAATGGGCCAAAGTTTTTACTTCATGCCGTGCGCTCACGCGCTTCGTCTGCGCTCGCGACCCGCAAATTCCCGCACGAACGAGGAGCGCGAGACGAGCCGTCGGTCACCGTCGCCGGCACGAGATTGCGGCCCATTCCCCACGGGCGGCGTAGTAGGCTCTGCCGGTCGATGGCGCTCACTGCGCAGATCCGCGATACGCAGAGCCAGCAGAGCTTCGAGCAGGCGTTCGATCGCTCGCCCGTGCGAATCGGCCGCAATCAGCTCAGCGATCTGCACGTCGATCGGCCGTACGTATCGCAGTTTCACGCGACCATCGAGGTCTCCGACAGCCGCATCTGGGTGCGGGATCACGGCTCGACCAACGGCACCGTGTACCGCGGCCAGCGCCTCGTGCGCGATCAGCCGGTGGAGATCACCGCGCAGCCTGAGTTCCAGATCGGCCCGCTCGTCATTCGGCTCGCGCTGCGCGAGCGCGCCGAGGGCGAGCCGCCGCCGTCGCGCTCGCTGACCGTGCTCGACATCGGGACGCCGGCAGGCACCGCGGTGCTCGAGCAACGGAACGCGCGACCGAAGCCCGGGTCCGAAGACGTGCTCGTGCGCCAGCTCGTGCCCTACGTCGAGGCCTATCGCTCGTCGTGGAACAGCGTCTACCGCGTGATTTACGAGCATCTGCCGCGCCTCGTGCCCGACGCCCGCACGGCCTATTTGAAGCGGCTCATCGTTGAATTGCCCGGGCTCGCGAGCGAGGTCGACTTTCAGAGCGTGGCCCAATACTACGGGGTCCCTACGCACTCGCTCGGCGAGCTCACGATGCCGGCTGCGGCGCTCGCCGCCTTGAACGAGCTCGCGTCGCAGCTCGCGCCCGGCGCCGTCAAGCTCGAGACCCCGGAGGCCGTGCTCGGGTTCGCGCGTCAGCTCCGCGACACGATGGCCACGTTCCTCAAGTGCTTCGTGAGCCTGCGCGACGGCTACCGCGCGTTCGAGGCCGAGGTGCTACGTCGCGAGCAGCAGGTCGACGCGTCGAACCTCGTCGCATCGGCGGCCAACCATGCGGAGCTCGGCAAGGTCCTCTTGCGCGAGGGTGCAGGCAGCGACGCGCAGCTGCGCGATCTCCACGAGATCTTCGTGAGCGTCATGACCCATCAAGTCGCGCTCCTCAACGGAGTGATGGAAGGCGTGCGGAAGCTCCTCACGACGCTGTCGCCCGAGGCCATCGAGCGCCGCTATGAGCGCAAGGGCAAGCGCGGCGGCCTCTTCTCGAACCGTCACGAAGGCCTCTGGGAAGAATACCAAACGGTGCACGCCGACTACCGCGGCGAAGAGCGAGAGACGTTCAATACTATTTTTGGCCCAGAGTTTGACACCGCGTACGCTGCGAGTGCGGGCGAGGCCATGCAGGCCGCCGGCGAGACGACTGGCATGAACGCCAGCCGTCCGACCGGACCCGCGAATCATCGGCGGTCGTAGCGGGCGGCATCACGCGCCTGTGTTCCGGCGCGTTCGTCGCGCTCTCGGCTGCCGCCTTGCGAAGCGCTCATCATGCGGTCGAAATCGAAGTTCGTAGCCTCTGGTCTGCTGGCGGCACTCACGTGGACTTGCCTCGGCGAGGGCACGGCGCAGGCGCAAATCCCACCGATCGTCGAGCGCGACCCGAACTGGGAAGCCGTCTCGCACGCGATGCTGGGTGTTGGCGTCGGCACGGTGTCGCTCATGCCGCGCATCTACTTCGCGAGCCCGGACGCGACCGTCGGCTGGAAGGCGCGCTGGCACGTCTCGGCCCTCGCGCCGATCATGACGATGACGGGCATCACGATGCTCGTGGACGGGCCGATCAAGGACGAATTGGGGAGCCCGAAGCAGGGTTGCACGGCGGAGGAGACGCTCGCCAACCTCCCCGACTCGGGCTGCGAGTCGTTCGGCTCGCCGTCGACGCACGCGTTCGCCTCGTGGGGCGCGACCGGCGCCGGCCTCGGCGTCTTTCTCGTCGACACGGTCAAGTACTCGAGCGGAAACTTCAATGTCGGCTCGTTCGCGGGCAACGTGGCGGTTCCGTTCACGACGTCGATCCTGACGAGCGTGTCGCGTAGCGCGGACGGCAGCGGGCTCGGACCGGAGTCCACCGGTCAGGTGGTGGGCGGGGCCTTGGCCGGAGCCGGGATCGGCCTCCTCGTGGGCGCCGGCTACGCGCTCTTGCAAGAGCCCGACTGCGGGTACGGCAACTACCTCTTCTGCTGGTAGTCGTCGCGTCGCAGCTGCGGCGCGTCGCAGCTGCGGCCCGCGCGCCCCGAGGTGCGCGCCAGCGAGCGCGTGTCAAGCACGCCCGGCGCGTCCGCCCCGAGGCTCGCCGGCGCCGCGCGGAGCTACGCGAGCTGCGACGTCAATCCTGCCCGATGACGCGCTCCCAGAGCGACTCGTTGGTCGCGAAGAGCGAGTCGCGGTCGAGGCGCAACAGGCGCGCGAACTCGACCGTACGTAGCAGCCGATCGGAGTCGCGCTCGGGCTCGTTCGGATAGGGGATGATCTTCACCCTCACCTGCTCGAGCAGGCGGATCCCGTCCGGCGCGTAGGTCACGTCGGTCGTCATCCGGTACTCGGCGTAGAGTCCTCGCTCGGTCACGCTGGGCATGCGCTGAACGCGCTCGATGTCCGCGGTCGCGACGTCGAGGAGGCGCCCGCGTCGCACCAAGAAGAAGCTCGCGGTCTTCCGGCAATCGGTGACGTCAGGGCAGCGTTTGGCCTCGGCCACGACCAGCATCTCGTTGCCCATGCGCACCGGCTCGAGCTTCGCGTCGACTGGCCCACGATAGCTGCCGACGCCGTACACCTCAGCGCGATCGTCGATCGCTCGCACGAGCGCGATGGGGCCACCGATGTCGCCGTCTTGAAAATGCACCGCTCGCAGCCGCACGACCTGAAGCCCCTTCGGCCCGGTGCGCACGTCGAGCTCGTTCGGGTCCAACACCCGCGGCCAGCCCCGCGTCGAGATCCCTTGGCGCAGCGTCTCGTTCGCGAAGAGATAGTGCCCGGTGCAGTCGGTCGCTGTCGGACTGAGCCCGGTCGCGTCCTCGTAGCCAGGCACGAGGATGCGCATCCAGTGCTCCGGATCGAGGGTGCGCACGACGGCGCGGCCATCGCCGCCGCCGCTTCGTGCCGGAGCGAGCTGCGTCGTGCACACCGACACGGGCAGCGTCTTGCGAGCCGGCACCTCGAGGGCAGGGCGCTGCGTGTCCACGCAGCCGAGCGAGATGCAGCCGAACGAGAGGAGGAGCCCTAGGACACCGATGGCCTTCACGCGTCAAGGATCGCATAGCGCGCACGGCGACCCGAACTTCCTGGCCGCGATTCCCGAAAGCTGCGCCGCTGGCGGGATCGCCGGGTGTCCATTGCCCCCCCGGATCGCCGAGAAATTTTCGGCCGGGCGATGAGCTGCCGCTTGACTACCGTCGACTCGCGCGTATCGTTGCGCGGCCTCACTTGACTTGGGGGAGGCAGGCAACTGCCCCGAGCTCGCTCGGTCGGCCAGCGCGGAATAATCCGTAGACTGAGCACCGGCCACGGCGAGCGAAGGGAAAGGATTGAACGGAATCATGGCTCTCAACGGATATCTCAAGCTCAAGGGACAGAAGACCGGCGAAATCAAGGGCTCGGTCACGCAGAAGGGGCGCGAGAACAAGGTCGCCATCATCGCCTTCAACCACGAGGTCGTGTCGCCGCGCGATCCGGCGAGCGGCCTGCCGACCGGCAAGCGCATGCACAAGCCGTTCACGATCACGAAGGAGCTCGATAAGGCGACGCCGCTCCTCTACAGCGTCCTCGTCAACAACGAGAACGTGAGCGAGTGGGAGATGCAGTGCTGGCGTCCCTCGGCCACCGGCGCCGAGCAGCAGCACTTCACCATCAAGCTCACCAACGCGAACATCGCGTCGATTCACGCCCGCATGCCCAACAACAAGAACCCTGAGTTGATGAAGTACGACATCAACGAAGAGGTCGCGTTCACCTACCAGAAGATCGAGTGGACCTGGGTCGACGGCGGCATCACCGCCATGGACGACTGGGAAGCGCCGGTCTCCTGATTGCGTCGTAGTCCCCCCGCTCTCGCTAGTGCGGGCGGAGGGACGCGCTGCACAAGGCCGTCGGGCATGCTCGGCGGCCTTTTCGTTTTTGTCGCACGCGAGGCCGCGGTCACGAACCGGGTCGCTTCATCCTCGTCGTCGATCGTGACGATTCGGGGTAAGCTGCCGGGCCTTCGGCGCCCGGCTCGTCATGTTCAACAAGTACTACCAAGACGAGCTCTCGTACCTGCGCGAGCTCGGAGGCGAGTTCGCCGCCGCGTACCCTGGCATCGCGCCGATGCTCGCCGAGACGGGCGGCGATCCCGACGTGGAGCGCCTGCTCGAGGGCGTCGCGTTTCTCACCGGCAAGCTGCGTCACAAGATCGACGACGAGCTGCCCGAGGTGATCCACTCGGTCGCGCAGCTCCTGTTCCCGCACTTCGTGCGCCAGGTGCCGGCGACGTCGATCATCCAGTTTGCGCCTCTCGCCAACGTCGTCCGGGAGAAGGTCGTCGTGCCGCGCAACTCCGAGGTCGGCACCGTCGCGGTCGACGGCCTCCAGTGCCGCTTTCGCACGACGAGCGACGTCGAGCTCGGGCCGATCGCGATCGAGGACGTCCGCGTCGACACCGGCGCGAACCTCACCCAGACGCTCCGCGTCGAGCTCAAGGTCTCGGGCGGCGGCACCCTCGGGTCGCTCGAGCTTGCCCGCCTGCGGTTCTACATCCACGGCGATCGACGATTTCAAGACGACCTGCGGCTCTGGATCGGCGCGCACCTCGACTCGGTGGCCATCGCCTCCGTCGACGGCAACGGCAACGACACCGTGCTCACGACGCTCCCGCCGCGCGCCGCGAGCTTCGCCGGCTTCGCGGAAGACGAAGCGCTCTTTCCCTATCCGAAGACGGTCTATCCGGGCTACCGCCTGCTGCAAGAGTTCTACGCGCTGCCGCAGCGGTTCGCGTTTTTCGACGTGACGGGCCTCGACGACGTCCCCAAGGACAAGGTCCGCGACCGCATCGCGCTCCTGCTGCAATTCAAGGACGGGCTGCCGACTGGCACGCGCGTCGCGAAGGACTCGCTGCGGCTCTTCTGCACGCCGGTCGTCAACCTGTTTCGCGGCACGACCGACCCGGTGAAGCCCGACAACACGAAGTTCGAGTACCTGGTGCGACCGAGCGGTGGCCAGCCCGACGGCTACGAGATTTTCTCGGTCGACAGGGTCGTCGGCGTCGCACGCAAGACGAGCCAGCGCCTCGAGCTGCCATCGTTCTACAGCTTCGACCACGAGCTCACTCCGCCCGCAGGTCAGCCGCCGGTTTTCTACCAGCTGCACCTCAAGCCGGCGACGATCGGCGAGGGCGTCGACCTCTACATGTCGTTCGGCACGCCCGAAGACTCCGGCGCCCTGCCCGAGCTCGACGCGGTGAGTGTCGAGGCGACCTGCACGAACCGAAACTACCCGGCGCAGCTCAAGATCGGCGACATCAGCGTCGCGACGGCGACCTCGCCCGCGGTAGCCAGTTTCACCAACATCGTCGGCGTCTCGGCGCCGATCGCGCCGCCGGTCGGGCGCGAGCTTCAGTGGCGCGTGCTCGCGCACATGGCGATGAGCTTCCGCTCGATCGCCGAGCTCGAGACGCTGCGCTCGACGGTCGACATCTACAACTTCCACGCGCTCTACGACCGGCAGGTCGCGCGCGCTCACCAGCTGCGCACGCAAGCGATCAAGAGCGTGGAGGTGCGTCCCACCGATCGGCTCTTTCGCGGCGCGCCGATCCGCGGGGTGCGCGCCGAGATCGAAATGGATGAGAACGGCTTTGCCGGCGAAGGCGAGATGTACCTCTTCGCGAGCGTGCTCAACGAGCTCTTCGCCTCCTACGTCTCCTTGAACTCCTTCTCGCAGCTGCGCGTGCGCGGCACCAACTCGAACTCGGTCTACACATGGGAGCCGAAGAGCGGCAACCAGACGCTACTCTGAGCGCGACCGAGCGCGCCGAGGCCGAGCGACGAGGCACGCTCGCGGCCTTCGCCTCGTCCGCGCGACGCTTCGATTTCTATCGCCTCGTCTACCTGCTCGAGCGGCTGCATGCGAACGCGCCGCGCATCGGGCACACGGGCCCGGCGCGCGACGAGCGCATCCGGCTGCGGGCCGACTCGAGCCTCGTGTTCGCGCCAAGTGACGTGAGCGCGCTCGCCGTGCGGCGCTATCCGGACGCCCAAGATCGCGTGGAGATCACGGCGGCGTTCCTCGGGCTCTATGGAGCCGTGTCTCCGTTGCCCCCGTACTTCGTCGAGAAAATAGCGCTCAGCGACTACCAAGGTGGCCCGCAGCCGGTGCGCGAGCTGCTCGACGTCATTCACCACCGCATCTTCTCGCTCGCCTACCGCGCGTGGGGCAAGTACCGCCACAGCGTCGGCTACCGAACCGGCGGCGCGGACAAGTTCACCCAGCGGATGTTCTGCGCCGTCGGGGTCGACGGGTTCCGCAAGTCGGCGACGCCCCTCAGCCCGTTCTACTTCTTGCGGTTCGCCCCGCTGCTCACGACGAAATCGCGCTCCGCACGCGGGCTCGAGGTCGTGCTCAAGGAGCTCTTCGGCGACATCCCGGTCGCCCTGGATCAGTTCGTAGGCTCATGGACGCTCGTCGAGAAGCCGCTGCGCAATCGCCTTGGCCAAGCGAACCACCAGCTCGGGGAGAGCCTCGTCATCGGGCGCTACGTCTACGACGGCAGCGGCCGGTACACGGTGAAGCTCGGACCGCTCGGGTACGATGACTACCTGTCGTTTTTGCCAGGTGGCCATCGACGCCCGCTCATCAAGGCGATCGTCGACACGTTCACTCCCGGCATTCACGACGCGATGCTCGAGCTGTCCGTCGACCTCGAGTCGGCGCCGCGGCTGCAGCTGGGCTCGCCGCGCTCCGCCACGCTGTCGCGCACCGCGTGGCTCGGCGGTGCCCTCGAGGCCGGGGCGTTCAAGATCACCGTGCCGCTCGACGAGCGCCCAGACGACGACGTCGGCAGGGACGAGGAACGCGGAGAGCCGCCGCCCCTTCCCTGACGCGAGCAGCTTGGTAGGATGCTGTGATGTCGGGCTCATCGCTCTTCGGTCGCCTCGAGCGGGCAGCGGATCCGAGCTCGTCGGGGCGCTCGGTCTACCGCGCTCAGGACCTCGAGTCAGTCGTGCTCGAGCACCTCGGTAGGCTGCTCAACACGCGCGCGCAGAGCTCGCCGACAGTGCCGGACTACGGCGTCGCCGAGGTCTCGGAGCTCTTGCACGAGTTCCCCGACGCGAACGGCGTCATGCAGCGGACACTCAAGCAAACGGTCGCAAAGTTCGAGCCGCGCCTGAAGAACGTCCAGGTGCGCATGGTCGAGGACGCCGAAGGCAAGGACGCGCTGCGCGTTCATTTCGAGATCACGGGTCAGCTCGTGTTCCCGAACGGCAATCGCCAGGCGCTGCGCGTGACGACCAGCATCGATCCCAGCGGCTCCGTCGAGCTCGGCTAGCGCGGTTCACGCCGCCTGGCCTGTGGGCGAAGACGGCTGTGGCGCCGCCACGATGCGCGGCGATTGACCCTTTCGGTGCCGGCGCGACTACCGTGCCCAGCCATGGCAAGGCGGCACAAGGCGAGGCGGAGGCCCGCGGCCGAGCGTGTTCACGTCCCTACGCCGGGAGCGTCGCCAGGCGTCGTCAGCTCGCCGCCGGGGGCGCAGGCGCCGGACGTGCGCGTGGCGTACTACGGGGAGACAGAGCTCGTCGAGGAGCGCGTCGACAACCTCGCTGAGCTCGTGGCGCTGCGAGGCCGGCGCCCCGTCTTGTGGATCGACGTCGATGGCCTCGGTGACGCGGCGCTCATCGAGGGGCTCGGCGAGGCGTTCGGTCTGCACCAGCTCACGATGGAGGACGTGACGCACGTCCACCAGCGCGCCAAGGTCGAGTTCTTCCCGAACTACGTGTTCATCGTCGTGCGCATGATCCACACGCATGAGCCGCTCGAGCTGGAGCAGCTCAGCATCGCCATCGGCAGCGACTTCGTGCTGACGTTCCAGGAGGGAAAGCCCGGCGACTGCCTCGATCCGGTGCGCGAGCGACTGCGTAGAACCGGCGGGCGCCTGCGACGCTCGGGCCCCGACTACCTCGCTTACGCCATCGTCGACGCCGTCGTGGACCACTACTTCCCGGTGATGAACCACTTCGCCGAGCGGCTCGACAACCTCGAGGACGAGGTGCTCGGCGCACCGTACCTCGAGGTCATCTGGCAGATCCACGGCATCAAGGGCGATCTGTTGAACCTCCACCGCGCCGCCTTGCCGCACCGGGATTTGGTCGCGTCGCTCATCCGCGATGCAAGCCCACTCGTGCGCGAGGAGGCGCGCCTTCACCTGCGCGACGTCGGCGACCACGTCGGTCAGATCATCGATCTGCTCGCGTGCTACCGCGAGATGGCGCAGGCGCTCATCGAGATCCACCTGAACATCGCCTCGAACCGCATGAACGAGGTGATGCAGGTGTTGACGATCATCGGCTCGATCTTCATCCCGCTCACCTTCGTGGTCGGCGTGTACGGGATGAACTTCGATCCGGACGCGTCGCCCTTCAACATGCCGGAGCTAAGGTGGCGTTACGGCTATCCAGTCACGATGGCCGTCATGGCCTGCGTGGTCGGCGGGATGCTCCTCTATTTCCGACGGCGCGGCTGGCTGAAGCGTCCCCTCGCCTATCGGAAGCCGCCGGAGCGCCGCTGATCGAGCCGCTCATGGCGCCGCTGAGCGAGCCGCTCATGGCGCCGCTGAGCGAGCCGCTCATGGCGCCGCTCATGGAGTCGCTCATGGAGTCGCTAATAGACGAGCATGCTGCGGACGGCGTCGACGATCTCGCCGGCGAAGTCGTCGATGTCCGGTCCATGCACGACCTGGACGAGGAGCACGCGCTCGGACGAGCGCACCAGGATCTCGTGAGCGAACGACTCGAGATCGGGCCTGGCCGGCACGGGAGTCTTCACGAAGTAGCTCCGCCCCTGCGCGTTCGAGGTGCTCGTGGGGATGCGCGACGCCAGGAGCTCCGACCCGTTCTGCTCGACGCTGTCCTCGTAGCGCTTCAAGAGCTCGTCCCAGGTGACCCCAACGGGATCGGTGCGCTCGTAAATGTTGAACACGAACTGGCGCGGCGACTGGTAGGAGATGAAGCGGCGCTCGGGCGTGTAGTCCGCCGTGCGAAGGTACCAGTCGACCGGACGGGAGAAGCGCACGTCCCCCTCGAGGACGGCCACGCCAACGCGCCGAGGAAGGTGCTTGTCCTCGACGCGATCGAGCGGCGGATAGTAGCGCTCCCAGCTGTAGCGCTTGTCGAGCACGCCCTTCTCGTGGAGATAGAAGACCTGATCGCGGTCCGGCGCCGTCGGCGAACCGCCGCAGCCTTGGCCGACCACCGCGACCAGGGCCGCGCTGCCCGCGATCGCCCTCCACTGTCCCGTTGTCGTGCGGAGCTTCACGAACCGCAATCTAGCGATAATGCCGCCACGGGACCAAAACTTCGCCGAAAGTTGGGCCGTACGCGGGGGACCAGCCGAAACTTGCGCCGTAGTATTGAGAGCCGAGACGCTGATGATGACCCGATCGCCCACCAGGTTCGCCTCCCTCGCCGCGTGCGCGATTTTCTCCGCCGCGTGCGGAGGGCTCGACGCCGACGTCTCCTACCCGGACTACCGCCGCTCGGACGTGCAGGCACAGCTCGTCACGCCCGAGAACGCGGAGAGCCCTTGGCTCTTCATGCAGTCGTTTCGTATCAAGGACGACGTGTGCGCCGCCATCGACACGTCCCCCGTCTCTCGCCCGCTCGCACACGACGACCTCGTGCGGTTCTTGAGAGAGCAGAAGAAGGGGCCCGCGGAGCTCAAGGCGCGCGGCAACCTCTTCTGGTTCGACTTTCCGGGCGACGACCCGGACGAAGGCGAGGTCGTGCGGCTCCGGCTCGCGGTCCTCGGCGACGCGAAGGAAGCCGCGAATGAGCTGCACAAGTCACTGCTCGAGCACGGGCCTGGCTGGTGGGGACTGCGGCGCGGCAACCTGAGCGTGCTTGCGCCCAAGGCCGGCTTGACCGAGGCGATGGCGTTCGCGGTCGACAACAAGCTCGTATGCTGGGGCATGTTCGAGATGGCGGGACTCGACGACGTCTACGTCTTCCCGGGCCCGTACATGGAGCTCTGAGCTTGCCAGTATCGTTCGCCGCTGGTTCAACAGGTAGTGCTTCAAGGCCGCCGCTCGGCGTTCTTCCAGACTCCAGCCAATTCGCGCGCCCTTCGCGCCTGAGATAGGACAAGACTCCCATGATTCGCCGCGCGCTCGCCTGCGTCTCGCTGTTCGCCACATTTGCGTCGGCCGTGGCATTGCCGGCTTGCGACGCGCCCACGCTGCCGCAGGACATGTGCAGTTGGCTCAAAGACGAGAACAATTGCTGGCAGCGATTCGCCGGCGATGTCGCTTGTGCCGGCTCACAGAACGGCAATTGCGGTACGACGACGGCGTGCGGCGGCGTGCCCGTCGAAGCCGGCGTCAGCTCGCCGACTACGGGGACGTTTGCCGAGCGCGACAAACTCGATATCTGTGCACGCAGCGCAGGCGGGCAGATCCTGTTCGATCCGCCGCTCGATGCGAGCAAGTTCCCCCTGACTGCGGTTACCTTCAAGCTGCTCGACCCGGCGGGCGCCCCGTGTGCAGAAGGCAGCTACGCGGGCTCGGAGACGTTCTCGCTCAAGTTCGAAGCCCATCCCGAGGGCAATCCATTGATCTTGGGGGGAACGTTCGGCATCGCCAAGACGGAGGGGACGGTCGCGACCTTCGATGTGTCATGTCCCGGCGGCGCCGAGCAATACCATTTCAATGGCTACTTCCTCGACAAGTGCCTTGACCAGTCGGTCATCACGCCAGAGGCGGAGTTGGCATTTCCGTCGGCCATCCTCGAGTCGAGCCCCGGTGCGCCGGAGTATGACGTCGGCGGCGAGACCGTGGCGGCAAGAGACGGCTTCGTTCGCCTTCGCGTCACGTTTCCAGTGGGCGAAGTCGAGTATTTCAACTGCCGCGTTCCGGCGCCGCTACCGCTTTGCGCCAATAGCGTAAAGGATGCTGGGGAGGCGAGCACCGACTGCGGTGGGATCTGCGCCAAGAAGGGGCTCCTCTGCCCCACCGAGAGCCCGTGCGTCGTGGACTTTGACTGCGCGAGCGGGCAGTGCGCAGCGGTCAATGGCATCAGGCGATGCACGGCGTGCGCGGACGGGCTCACGGCCTGCGGCGGCGCGTGCGTCGATGCGGCCACGGACGAGGCGAACTGCGGCTCCTGCGGGACAACCTGCGGCGGAACGAACACCTGCTGCACCGGGGCATGCGTCGACACGAACATGGACATAGCGAACTGCGGCGCGTGCGGGACAACCTGCGCAGCGACCTGCGCGAGCGGCGTCTGCACGTAGGGAGCGTCGTCAAACCGTTGAAGCGGGGGCTCCGCGGAGTGGTAGGCTTCGGCGCCCAATGAAGCCCTGCCCGAACTGCCAATGGATGCTCAAGGACACCGACATGCGGTGTTCGATGTGCGGTCATTCGCTGGGGGGAGCACCGCCGCCGCCGCCGGAACCGGCGCCGCGGGCATCCCCGGTCGGTGGGGGTTATATGCCGGGCGCTCCGGCTGGCGGGTTTTCGGCGGCGCCCGCGTATCCTGCTGCACCGCCGCCAGTGGGCGGGCTCGGAGGCCCCGCCGCGGTTGCCTATGCGCCGCCGCCCCCGATAAGTGGCGGCAGCCCCGCGGTAGGCGGATACCCGCCCGCCCCAACGCCAATCGCCAGCGTGCCTCAAGCTGTGCCCCAGGGTGGGGGGTTCTCGCGAGGCGGCGCCGCGGGCGCTTCACCATGGGCGTCCGCTGCGCCGGCACCGACGGCCGCCCCGGCTGGGCACGCCGCACCGAGTCCGCTGGCGGAACACGTCAGCGCTCCGGGGATGCCCCCGGTACCGCAGCGCTCCGGGTTCGCGAACGCAGCGCCAAGCCCGCCAGGTCCGCCGCCCTTCCGCGGCGCTCCTCAGATGCAGCCGGGCCCTAGCTACGCCCCCGCCGTTGGCGCGCCTGCCCTGCCGGCGCTCATCTCGCCGGGCGGGATGATGGCTCCGCAGGGCTCGTTCGTGGCACCGGCGATGCAGCCCCCGGCGATGCACCAGCCGCCGATGCACCAGCAGGCGATGCCGCCAGCGGTGCGCCAGCCGCCGATGCAGCAGCAGGCGATGCCGCCAGCGATGCACCAGCCGCCGATGCAGCAGCAGGCGATGCCGCCAGCGATGCACCAGCCGCCGATGCACCAGCCGCCGATGCAGCAGCAGGCGATGCCGCCAGCGATGCCGCCAGCGATGCACCAGCCGCCGACGCACCAGCCGCCGATGCACCAGCCGCGCGCTCCGGCACCGTTCCTACCGACCGGAACGATGGATCACTCGGGTGGGCCACAGCCCATCCCGATGGTGGACGGCAATTCCCCCATTCTGATTGGATTTCTGGTCACGTTTCAGAACGATCCCGCGGGAAAATTCTGGCCGCTCCGCAGCGGGCGGGTGACCCTCGGTCGCAGCGGCGCCGAGCCCGCGGCCGACATCGCGATCGCGGACGCGAGCGCATCCGGGCGGCACGCCGTCATCGTCGCTGACCCAGCCACCGGGCAGGCGTTCATCGCCGACACCGGCTCACGCAACGGCACCTTCATCAACGAGCAGAAGCTCGCGCCGAATGTGCAGCGTCAGCTCGCGGACGACGATCGCATCCGCTTCGGCAGCATGACCCTCGTGGTCAAGCTCCTCGCGTCCTAGCTTCAGTTCGCGACCGCCTCGGGGCTCTTTTCTGCGCCGTCGCTCTTCTTCTCGATCGGCTTCGGCATCGACTCGAGCGCTGCCTCGAGCACCTGGTCCATGCGCGCCACGAAGATGAACTCGAGCGACTCGAGGATCTCCTTCGGCACCTCTTCAAGATCCACGCGGTTGCGCTCGGGCAAGACGATGCGCTTGATGCCCGCGCGGTGCGCCGCGAGCACCTTGCTCTTGATGCCGCCCACCGGCAGCACCTTGCCGCGCAGCGTGGCCTCACCCGTCATCGCCAGGTCGCTCTTCACGCGACGCCCCGACAACAACGACAC
>SXGR01013329.1_pt1 | contig 16086 bp, 9 predicted proteins | sample 3174711 | NCBI WGS metagenome assembly SXGR01 (sample SAMN11356860, study PRJNA531348) | freshwater metagenome | isolation source: freshwater sample F1-60 | place: China: Fuxian Lake, Yuxi | collected 2017-12-25
CGTCGAGCGCGACGGCGGCTTGGTGTACATCGCCCAACCCGGCGGCAAGACCGCGACCGAGTTCGTGCTCACCGAGTGGACCGCGTCGCGCGCCGTGTTCGACAACCCGCGCCACGACTATCCCAAGCGCATCGTGTATGAACTCTCGGCCGAAGGCGCGCTGACAGCCACAACCGGCTACATGAAGGGCGGCACACCGCGACGGTTTGAGTTCACGCGCGAAGGCAAGTAAGCCGCCGAGACTACTCGACGCGCAGAGTCGTGCCCTCTGCGGGCACGGTGACTTGCCACTCCCAGCGCGTGCCGTCTTCGGCGCGCACCAACACGCGTGCGTCCATCGGCGGCAGCCCGGGCATCTCGACGCTGGCGCCATCGAAGCTGCCTTCCGCACGCCACGGAGTGCTGCCAAAGCCCAACAGTCCCGTGCCGATGGTCGTGCCTTCGACCAGCCAGCGCCCGCGCACGGGCTGCATCGCAGTCAAAACCTAGAAACTCCTCGAGCTTCTGGCCAAGCTCCCTAAGACGGAATCCCAAACGCACTGCAGGGCCTGGCCTCAACTTCCGGTGCGGCAATTACACCACCGTCCCCGACCAGTTTTCCGCCCGCAAAGCCGAGAAGTCATATGGCCCGCCAAGCCGCCAGCCTGCCCAAGTCACCACTTGCTCTGGCACGACACGCGCAGGCTCGACCTCGTGCTGCCCCATGCACACTTGGCACGAGCTGTGGTCGACTACCTTAGGAAGTGATCCACGAAGGGTCTTACAATGCCGGGCGATTAGTCATAGGTAGTGTGGATTGACGATTGCAGACAGATGGAGCTCAGATAAGACTCCTTGTAGAATTACATAAGACCTTTTATTCTTCATGAATGCGGAGTGTGCTACTTGCATGGGTCGGTGTTTCAGACCTTAAGGGCCCCGAAAGAGCACTCGCGGGTGATTCCGGCCCGATCGCGCAGGCGCTCGCAGTTCGAACCTTTGACTTAGTTGTGCTTCTTGAGTTCTTCGATAAGCCCGAACATCTCTCTATTCTCCCCAACTACATTGCGTGGCTGCGAGAACGCACCCCCGCACAGATCGTCGAACGGCGAGAGACACTGCGGGCGCCAACCGACTTCGGCGGCATTTACGAAGCGGCCCGCCGGGCGTGCCACGCGGTACTCGCTGAACACAGGGGCGCGTCGCTTACGTTTCACCTTAGCCCTGGCTCGCCTCCGATGGCTGCCGTCTGGATGTTGCTGGGTAAGACGGTTTTCCCCGCTCAGTTCATCGAGTCCTCTCGAGAGCAGGGAGTGCAGACCGCAGAGATCCCATTCGACATCGCAGCTGAGTTCCTGCCGGATCTGTTGCGAGAGCCAGACGAGCGCCTCCGCGCTCAGAGCACGGCCGACTCCCCACCCGCCTCCGAGTTCAGGGCCATCACCCACCGCAGCCCAGTAATGGAGCGGCTCCTACGACGGGCACGAAGGGTCGCGTTCCGAAACGTGCCGGTTCTCATCGAAGGGGAGTCCGGCACGGGAAAGGAACTGCTAGCGAAGGCGATCCATCAGGCGAGCCCGCGAAAGTGCAAACCGTTCATCGCCGTCAACTGCGGAGCGATTCCACCGAGCCTGATCGAGTCGGAGTTTTTCGGGGTCGAGAAGGGGGCGGCAACCGGGGTGGCCGCCCGGGAAGGCTACTTCGAGGCGGCAGACGGGGGCACCCTGTTTCTCGACGAGCTCGGGGAGTTGCCCCTTCCGGATCAGGTCAAGCTCCTTCGAGTCCTGCAGGAAAACGAGATCACGCGGGTCGGCGCCAGAAACCCCAAACGGATCGACGTCCGCATCGTGGCTGCGACGAACCGGTCCATCGTCGCAGAGGTTGCAGCCGGACGTTTCCGCGAAGACTTATTTTATCGTCTCGCGGTCGCCATCCTGAAGCTACCGCCTCTTCGCGATCGGTCGGGAGACATTGGCTTGCTTGTGGACGAGTTTCTAGGGCATGTGAACCGCGAAGCCCGCAGCGAACCAGGCTACATGGAGAAAAAGCTATCTGCTGGCGCAAGAAATCTTCTGCTCGGCCACACGTGGCCGGGCAACGTTCGCGAACTAGCGCTGACCATCAAGCGCGCAGCCATCTGGAGCGAGGATGAAACCATCACTACCGAAGACGTACGTGAAGCCCTGCTAGACGCCCCTTCGAGCCGACGCAGTGAGATTCTAGGCCGCCCTCTCGGGCCAACGCTCAACCTCCCAGAGTTGCTGGCCGAAGTTGCACGACACTATCTGCAGCGTGCATTGGAAGAGTCAGGTGGAAACAAGACGAGGGCGGCGGGGCTCGTGGGCCTGCCCAGCTACCAAACATTCACGAACTGGCTCGAACGCCACAGGGTGCAGTGATGATGTGTCGCAGTTGATAAATCTCAATGTACATGGCACGGCATTCGCATCGTCAAATGCTCAAGAGGTGAAGCATGGGATGGGCCAGCTACAATGAAGACATCGTCAGCCGTCAAAACAGCGGCACCCGTTCGTACGCTCAATCGGAAGCTGTCCGTTACAAGTCCGCAACCACGTCAAACAAGTCCATAGGTAATCCCTTGAGCAAACTAAGAGAATTCATAGCCCCCACCGCGAGACCTCTGCCCGTGCTTCTTCTCGCTGATGTCAGTGGAAGCATGAGCGTCAATGGAAAGATCGATGCACTCAACGATGCGGTGCACGGGATGCTGGAGAGCTTCGCGGGTGAGGATCATAGCCGTGCGGAGATTCACGTCGCAGTGATCACGTTCGGCATGGACGGCGCTAAAGTTCACCAGCCGCTCGCGCCTGCCGCGAGTATCCGATGGACTCGCATGACGGCGGCCGGTGGGACGCCGATGGGTGCCGCCTTCGATGCGGCGACTGACCTAATCGAGGATCGCGCTCAGATTCCGAGTCGCGCGTATCGCCCGACGATCATCCTCGTCTCGGATGGCCAGCCTACAGACGATTGGCAGACCCCGCTCAAGCGACTCCTCGGCGCGGAACGTTCATCAAAGGCGGCTCGCTTCGCAATGGGCATCGGCGACGACGCCGACGAGGCTATGCTTGCTGGTTTCCTCGCGATGCCCGAGGCACGTGTCTACCGGGCTCATGAGGCGAGGCAGATCAAGCAGTTCTTCCGCTGGGTCACTATGAGTGTCACCCAACGCTCACGGAGTGCGAACCCTAATAGCGTGATCGCCGCGGAGCCAACCGATCTCGATGGCTTCGATTTCTAAGCGAGTCGAGTCCTTCGTGTTGAACCACCTACCCGACGACTACTTCGGCGCCAGCGTAGTTGGGCCGCGCCATCGCGCCGAGGGCAAGCCGAACGAGGACAGTTGGCTCGGAGCGCGCGGAGCGTTCGGAACGCTGGTCGTCGTCAGTGATGGGATGGGCTCTCGACGCGAGGCCCGTCGTGGCGCTCAACTGGCCTGCCGGGCGGTGCTCGATGCAGTACGCTCGTGGCACAAGGCAGGCGCACGTGATCTGGATGAGCTCCTCGTCCGCATCGAGCCGGTCTGGTGTTCGCTCATCGCTCCTTCGACCGCTCGCGACTGTGCGGCAACGTGCGTGTTCGCCCTCGCTCACGCTCACGGGCAGATTCACGTGGCGGCGATCGGCGACGGCCTCGCGCTCCTACGAACGAGACGCGGGCTGGAGTGGATCGTGGGCCCGCGCTCGGGCGGCTTCGCCAACGAAACTGCCGCACTCGGCCAATCGGCGTCGTGGACAAGCCGTAGCTTCCCGCGCGTGGGCGGGGAAGTCGTCGTGCTCGCGACTGACGGGGTCGCTGACGACCTACTGCCCGAGCGCATCGACGGCTTCGTGCAGTGGCTCATAGACGACTTCGTCGGCATGGCGCCCACCCAGCGTTGGCGATCGCTCCAGCGAGAGTTGAGGGACTGGCCCACGCCCCACCACACCGATGACAAGACCCTCGTCGTCCTCAAACAGCGAGAAGCGGTGCTCGCATGACGTCTGCTCCGCGCCAGGTCACGGACATCAACGGTATGCGCTACTCGCTGCTTGGGCAGTTGGGGCGCGGAGGCCAGGGGGCGGTCTACGAAGTCGATGGCGGCAGGCTCGCTGCGAAGATCGTCTTCGACTCTTCAGCAGCTCGGCGTGAGCGCCTGCGCAATCAGCTCACGCAGGTCAAGCGGCTCTCCCTCGCCGATCTTGAGATCGCCCGGCCCATCGAGATGCTTCGCGAGCCGGTGCTCGGCTACGTGATGGAGTTGCTCACTGGGATGCAGCCGCTGAACGCGCTTGGGGCTGTGCCCAAGGAGGAGAGCTCTCCCGCCGCGTGGTACCTCGCGGGCGGTGGTCTGCGGCGGAGACTCCAGCTCCTCGCTCGCAGTGCCGACGCGCTCGCGGCTCTGCACGGCAAGGGGCTCGTCTACTCCGACCCATCGCCCCACAACATCTTCGTCTCAGAGAGCCCCGCGGCGACGGAGGTCCGCTTTATCGACGCGGACAACATCCACTACGCGTCGGTCGCGGGCGTGCCCGCCGTCTACACCCCCGGTTACGGCGCGCCCGAGCTCGTGCGGTGCACGAGCGGTGTCAACTCGCTCACAGACGCCCACGCATTCAGCGTGCTCGCGTTTCAGACGCTGTCCCTCGCCCATCCGCTCATCGGCGACGCCGTCAACGACGGCCCTCCCGAGCGAGAGGAGGAGGCTCTCGGCGGACGCCTGCCGTGGATCGACCACCCGACCGACGCGACCAATCGCGCGTCGTTCGGCATCCCCCGCCCCAAGGTGCTGTCGCGAAAGCTCCGCAACCTTGCCGAGCGCGCTTTCGGCGTCGGCCTCCAAGACGCAGCGAAGCGGCCCGGCGTCTCTGAGTGGGCCGAGTGCTTGCACGGTGCCGCCGACGCCACGTTGTCGTGCTCATCGTGCAAGGGTGCCTACTACCCAACAGAGAATCTCTGCCCTTGGTGTTGCGAGCCTCGACCTGCGTTCGCCCTCGCCACTTTCCACCTGTGGGACCCCTCTGTCGGGAAGGGCGGCGCCCTGCTCGAGGAACCGGCAGGCGGCCGGCGTCGACCGGTCGTCGCCGCGGTCCTCCGACTGACCGACGGCGAGACCGTGTCAGTCACCCAACGCATCGCGCATGGGCGCGACGGTGCCTCTGGTGCTCGGCCTGTCATTGAACTCCAGCTCTCGGGCACGCGCCTTTCGCTGCGAAGCGTCGACGGCGGTCGTTACCGCCTCTCGTCCCCAAGCGGCAGCCGAGATGAAGAGGTAACCGACCGCGTGAACGAGAAAACGCTCGAGCCCGGCGTGCGCAATTGGGCGCTCCACTTCGGCTCACCCGACAGACTGCACCGCGTCGTGCACTTCGAACTTCGTCCGGGAGCCACTCGATGAACATCTACGATCTGGCCACGGGAGTGGTCTCGACGTTCGAGGTCATGCCGAGCGCGGCAGAAGACTTCGACAACGTCATCGAAGCTCGCGCGGAGGCGGCGCTGCATTTCTCCGATGTCACCGGCGACTCGCTGCTGCAAATCGGCGCAAGTTCTTGGAGTGTGGTCGGCGCGGACAAGCGGGCAATCGAGGCGCTCCAGCGACTTCGAGACCGCAACCTCCCGCGCGTCGCCTGGGTCGCCTCCGTCCGCCCGAAGGGAAAGAAGAGCGAAGCGGTGCTCGTGCAGGTGCACGAGGTCCCCGCGCGCTACGACTGGCCCGACCCCGTCGACATCGGAGTCGACGACAAGCTCGTCGAGCAGGTGAGGCATAAGCTCGCCCGCAGCGTCACGGCTGCCGAGGCCACCCAGTGGCTGAACGATCGGTTCCTCCTCCAGGCCGACGGCGGCACGGCGAGGGTGTTCCTCTCGGGGAGCCCGACGCCGAAGACAGATCAGAGTGGCGCCTTCCGGCTTCACGGCCGGGGGTACGCTATCGACGTGGCGAAGGGGCGCGACGACAAGCTGCTCGTCACTCGACTCGTGGAGGCGAAGCGCGCCAGTTCTCCGGACGAGCGCCGCCCCGTGTTCCTCGTGATCGGGCGCATTCGGTTTTGCGATGCGACCATCGCAGGCGCGTTTCGTGGCGCCGCGCGAACTCAGCTCGATCAGATCGTCGAGCAGGCCGGCAGCTATCTCAACGTTTGGAAGGAGTACAACAAGCTCGAGCGCGAAAGCGTGCAGCGTCGCGCGCGAACCCTCGGCTGGCTTCGCTACAGCAAGCGGCTGCTGCAGGGAGACGGGCGGTGGCGTTTCTTCGTCGAGGACACGAAGCAGCTCGAGACCGCCCTCCAGGTGCTGCGCAACGCAGAGGACGTCGATCTCGAGGCCGCGCAGAACCCGCCGCCCGAACTGCAGCAGGCAACAGACGACGCCGCGGCGACGACCGACGCCGGAGCTGCGCGCTCCCAGCGGTCGCGGATCTTCGTTGGCTCCTTCTCGGGCGCCGAGCCCCAGCGCCGGACAATCGACCTGCAGCCCCCGATCGATAGCGATGACTGTGTACCGCCCGAGAGCGGCGTGTTGTTCCTGAGCGTAAGCGGCGATCGCAAGCGCCTCGAAAGGCGCGAGAAGGCGCAGTCGCTCATCGCGTCTGCCGAGTGCCCAATGCCCCAGCTTGGCCTCTTGCTCGAGGGAAGCGCCGTACCCGAACGCCGCAGCAAGACGGAAAATGCACTCTCTGTCGCCGCACGCGCGGTGTTCGGTGGTGAGCCCACAGCGCGGCAGGTGGAGGCGCTGCGCGTGGCGCTCAACACGCCCGACATTGCACTGATTCAAGGACCGCCGGGAACCGGCAAGACGAACACCATCGCTGCGCTTGAGGTTCGACTCGCCGAGATTTCAGAAAGTGACCTTGCGGGTCGGACCTTACTGACGAGCTATCAACACGACGCCGTCGAGCATGCGGCGTCAAAGACGCTCGTCTTCGGCCTCCCTGCGATAAAGGTGGGGCGCAAGCGAGGGACCACCGATCAGAGCGACGGCTTCGATCGTTGGCGTCGGGAGAGAGCCGACGCTGTGCGCGCAGACCTGTCGACCCTCCCCGAACGCCCCATAACAGAGGTTCTCCGCAAGGTCAGAACGCTCGCCGCCGCCTACGTCGCATCGCCGCTCACGGCCGACGAGTCGCTGCGCGTCGTTCGCGAGGTGCAGGACCTCTGCAGCAGCTACGTCCCCCCCACCCTGAACGACCGGCTCGACGTGCTTCGTCAGGAGCTCTCGCGCTCCCCGCAGATCGACGATGCCGAGGACGACGACCGCGCTCTTGCCCTCAAGGCAGTTCGCGCGCTGCGCACCGACCCCATCGCGTTCGCCGACGATGGTCCTCGGAACGCCGGCCGCGCACGCCTGCGACTTCAGCGCATGGGTTTCTACGACGATGGCAAGCACCGAGTCCTAAGCGAAGCGGCCGAGTGGACCAACTACGACGCGCCGTCGTTCCTCTCCGAGCTGAAAACGCTGCAGGATGGTTTGATCGATCTTCTCTCGGCGGAAACGCCGGTCGGCGCTCCAATGGTTCACGGCGACCTCGAGAAACTTCTCCCCGAGATCGTCGACGCGCTCTACGCCAAGGCTCGCGAGTCAGCGGGCGGCGAGGACGCGGTCCTCTGCGAGTACCTCAACGACCTAGAGAATGACATCGACGCGGTCCGCGACGCGGTGCGGAGCTACACCGTCGTGCTCGCCGCCACTTGTCAGCAGTCAGTCGGCTTCAAGATGAGCGAGGCTAAGGGTAAAGACACCGTCTTCGCGAACGTGATCGTCGACGAGGCCGCGCGAGCCAACCCGCTCGACCTGTTCATTCCGATGTCACTCGCGGAGCGGCGCATCATTCTGGTCGGCGATCACCGCCAGCTTCCACACATCCTCGAGCCCGACATCGAGAGCCAGCTCGAGCAATCGGTCTCCGACGCGACGACGGCCGCGCTTCGTCGCAGCCTTTTCGAGCGCCTCTTCCAAGCGATGAAGGAGCGTGAGGCGAAAGACGGCATCAAGCGCACGGTCACGCTCGACAAGCAGTACCGGATGCACCCCGTGCTCGGGTCGTTCGTCAGCGACACGTTCTACGCTCCCTATGGCGAGGGCTTCGAGTCGCCCCGCCGCCCGGAGGAGTTCGTTCACGACCTGCCGGGATACGCCGGGCGCGTTGCCGCGTGGGTGGACATGCCTCTCTCGCGCGGCCGCGAGCACGGTGGGCAAAGCAAACGGCGCGCTGTCGAGGCCGAGTGGATCGCGAAGGAGGTCGAGCGCCTCGCGACCGCGCGGCGTGATCTCAGCTTCGGCGTCATCTCTTTCTACTCAGCACAGGCCGACGAGGTCCTGCTCGCGATGGAGAAGCGTGGGATGTCCGAGCAGCTCGAAGACGGCTCCTGCCGCGTCAAGGACGCTTGGCGCGAGACGCGCAGCGAGGACGGGCGGCTCATCGAGCGACTGCGCGTCGGTACCGTCGACGCATTCCAGGGCAAGGAGTTCGACGTCGTGTTCTTGTCGATGACGAGATCGAACGATCTGCCCGTTTCGGATGAGCGCTCCCTCCGGCGAAAGTTCGGCCACCTGATGCTCGAGAACCGTCTGTGCGTCGCGATGAGCCGGCAGCAGCGGCTTCTCGTCGTCGTCGGGGACTCGGCGATGCTGAGGGGCGAAGCGTCGGAGAAGGCGCTGCGCGGCCTCGTCGCGTTCCGTGAACTCTGTGAAGGGAAACATGGCCTTGCTGTTCAAGCGTGAGGCGCCGGTCCTCCACTTCGGGCCGCGTCTGCCGAAGGACCCCAGCACGAACCAGCTGATGCGGTGGCGCGAGGGCTGTCGCCGCTTCGTCCTCTGGCCCGCACTGATGTACCGCGTGGTGGCCCCCGAAGTGCGCGACCGCGAGCTCAACGCCCTCCAGAAGGCGGTGCTCGGGATGTGCCGTGCGGGTACGACCAACGTGCAACGCATCGGCGAACGGCTCCACATTCACCACGATCTCTCGGCGCTCATCTACCAGGAGTTGCAGGAGCGCGGGCTGCTCGGCAGCAACGGGCTACCGACAGAGAAGGGACGCGAGCTCTTCGAGGAGGAGACCCTCGATGCGCATCGGATGGTCACAGGCCACGTGTTCCAGGACCCGTGGTCCGGGGACCTCTGGCCGCGCTTCGTCGAGAAGCTCGACTACGTCGAGTTGGAGCAGAACCCCAACGGGTTCCCCGACCTCGTGCTCGGCTCCAAGGGCAAGCCCCGTCGGGAGCGAGCATTCATGGTGCTCCCCGGCGACCTCGCCATCCCGCCGGCGCCCGGTGCTTCCGACATCGTTCGCGTCACCCATCGGCATCGCTCGGCGCTTCGACGCTCGGAGTCCTATGAGAGCGCCGACGATGACGACACGTTCGCGCATGCGGGCAGCGTCGTGCTCGAGCGCGTGTCGCTCGTGGACGACCGGCCCACTCCGGTGTTCGTCACGATCTTCATGTACCTGCCCGAGGCCGGTGACCGCGCGGACGAGTGGTACGCATGCGACCCCTTCGGGCTTGGCGTTAGCCCGACGCTGCGACGAGCGCTCGAACGCGAGATGCGGTCGTCATCGGGACTCCGATCGGTCCTCGAGGGCATGATCGGCCGCTCGCTCGACGAGCAGAGACAGAACCAACAGCGCTTGGCAAGCGATATTCGCGCGATGGCGATCAACAACGTCGAGAAGGCGCTGTCGATCAGCGCGCGCGATCTGCCCCAGTACGAAGACCTCGTCGCGCTCGAGTACGCCCACGAAGAGGCTAAGCTGCTAGGCGATTCGTGCCCGGACCACAAGCTCCGCGCGCTCCTCGGCGATGCCCGGCGCGCGCTCGAGGCCACCTTCGGCGCGATCTTCCAGCGCCATCCGCCGCGCCAAGTCTGGCGACGCGTCTACACGGATCGTGGGCCTGTCGAGGACGCCGTCTACTGCCAGGGTGTCTACGAGGCGTCGGCGAAGGCCGTTGGCTTCCACGTGCCGCTGCCCGAGGCGCTCGCTCGTGTGAAGCCCAACCTCGTGAAGTCCGCGTGCTACCCCGACGGCAACTGGCGTCTTCGCGCCACGATCATCGCCGCCGTGCTCGCAGCGCGCGACGACCGCGCGCATCCGCTTCGTCGCGCCGCAGCTCAAGAGCCGAAGCTTCTCGAAATACTCGACGGCATAACGAAGGCTGGCGGTGCGGTTCACGCCAGCGCCGAGCGTCCATCCCTTCAGTCGGTGCTGCCTGTCGTCGCCGACGTCCACCGCGCCGTAGGTCTGCTCTCGGGCCTCGGCCAGCCGCTCGACTCCGCGAGGATCTGACAGACCATGAGCAAGAAGAACAAGCACCGCCATCAGCAGCAACAGCAGGCCAAGGCCCCCACTCCCTCGCCGATGGTGCAAGCGGCGCCGCTCGTCGTAGCCCCTGCGGCCCCCGAGTCGCCAGCCGCTGCGCTCGCGGCGATCACCGAAGCGCACGACGCAGTCATCGCCAAGGCGACGGAGGAAGAGCTGAACGTCGCGCTCGCTACCCCTCCGCCCTCGGATGCGTCGAACCTCGATCTCATCGCCGCGGCGAAGCGGATCGACGAAACCCTCGCGTTGTTGAAGGCCCGAAGCGACCAGCTCGCGAAGCGCGAAGAGGAACTCGCCGCGCTCGAAGCGACAGTGCTTGCGCGTGACGAAGAACTGAACGCGCGCGCGATTACGCTCGAGGATGCGGAACGAGGAGCCAAGGAAGCCAACGCCAGGGCGAAGCAGGCCGAGGCGGATCTGCGGACGCGCGAGCTCGACCTCGAGGGACGCGAGGTTGCGATTCGCGAGCGCGAGCTGAACGCAGAGGCGGGCTTCGCGGCCGAGCGCAGGGCATCGCTGAAGCAGCTAGACGAGGAGGCGGCGACGCTCCGCGACGAGCTCTCCAAGGCGCGGGCGCAGATCGCCAAGGAGCGCGCGGACTGGGAGGCCCAGCGCCGCGCTGAGGACGAGCGCTGGCGTGACGAGCAGAAGCGAGCCGCAGCCATGCACGAGAGTGCCATCGCGCAGATGGAGCGTTCGAGCGCCGAGCAGCTCCGCATCGAACACGAGCTGCTCTCGAAGGAACGCGCGGAGCTGAAGAAGCGCGCGGCGCAGGTCGAGCTCGAGCGGGATGTCCTGCGTGAAGACCGCGAGGCGTTCGACGAACGAGTGGCGCGCCGTGCAGCCCACGAACTAGAGACGGCGAAAGCCAAGCAGAAGGACGTTGAGGCGCGCCTCGCGAGCGCGCAAGCGAGCAGGGATGAGATCTACGAGAAGCTGCGTCTTCGCGACGAAGCAGAGCGCGCGTTGGGCAATCGACCTCTCGACGAGGTGAAGAAGGAGCTCGACAGCCTCATCCGGGAGCGCGACTCGCTGAAGGCGCTGCTCGCCAAGCGTCCGAACCACGATGTTTCCGATCGGCTCGCTAGCCTGGAGCGCGCGCAGGAGGAGTGGGAGTCGGAGCGCGCTCGGCTCACGCAGGAGAGCGTCGCCGCCAGAACCGCGCTCGCGAAGGCGTCGATCGCCGTCACAGAGCTCGAGACACTCCGCGACCAGAAGGCTGCGCTGGAGAGCGCCCGCGACCTCCTGCATACGGCGCTCGAGGAGCTACGCAAGGATGTCAACGAGCGCATTCGACGCGCCGACGGCGTGAGCCCATTCCCGGCATGCAGCCAGATGGACGGCAACAGCGGGCTCCAGACCCAGACGCCCGTGACCGACGAGATCTGCGACCTGAAGGCGTTCTGCGAGGATCTCCAGCACCGCATCGCCATCGATCCGGCCAACCCGGCCAAGGTGCTGTTCTACGAGCTGCGCGACATCCGTTGCTTCTTGGGCGGCCTCGCGATGAGCCGACTCCACCTGCTCCAAGGCATCAGCGGAACCGGCAAGACGAGTCTGCCACTCGCGGTCGCGCGGGCGCTCGGTGCAGGCTCAACACTCGTCGAGGTGCAGGCCGGCTGGCGAGACCGCCAAGATCTCGTCGGGCACTTTAACGCCTTCGAGCGGCGGTTCTACGAGTCCGAGTTCCTACAGGCTCTCTACCGCGCGCAATGCCCTCGCTACTCAGGGCTCGTCAACATCGTCGTTCTCGACGAGATGAACCTCTCACACCCCGAGCAGTACTTTGCGGACCTGCTCTCGGCGCTTGAGCAGGACCCGCATCTCCAGAAGCTCGATCTCATGACCGCGCCGGTCGAGCCTGCCCCGAAGAACCTCCTCAACGGCCGCACGCTCACGATCCCGCAGAACGTTTGGTTCGTTGGCACCGCGAACCACGACGAGACGACCAAGGACTTCGCAGACAAGACCTACGACCGCGCGCACGTGATGGAGCTGCCTCGCAACCGCGCGCAGTTCCAACCGCGGCGCCTGCCCGCGCTCGCGCCGGTCTCGTTCGACGCCGTTCACGCGGCGTTCGCCAAGGCGCAGCAGACTCACGAAGCCAAGGCGAAGGAGGCCTACGCATTCGTCGACGGCTCGTTCGCAGACCTCCTCGGGCGTCGCTTCGGCGTGGGCTGGGGCAATCGCCTCGAGCGGCAGATGCTCGACTTCGTTCCGGTCGTCGTAGCGGCGGGTGGCACGGTGGGCGAGGCTGTCGACCACATCCTCGCAACCAAGCTCCTGCGCAAGGTCCGCGATCGGCACGATACGCGGCCCGAGGACCTCACGGCCCTCAGGGAACTGATCGCAGAGGCGTGGCCGAAGCTGGACAAGACCACCGGCGCGGTGCGCTCCATGACCATCGTTCGTGACGAACTGCGTCGAATCGGAGCTGAGGAAGAGGCGTGAGCATCCGAGTCCGCGACCGCCTCGGCGCCATCGGAGAAGCCCGCAGCGGCGCCGCGCTGATGGGCCGCCTTGTCGTACGCGAGGGTGCCCTGGGCGAGCTGTTCATGAACTCGCTCCCAGCCCACGACGGCATGTTCTTGGTGCCTGAGTCGGCTGGACGCTGGCACCTGCTGCGAGGCGCCGAGCGCGTCGAGGGCACGTTTCCGCGTGCTCAAATGCTCGACCCGCTGGACGTCGCGAGCATTCGTACGGTCGGACGCAGCTTGGGCGAGTTGATCGAGCAAGCCGGCACATGGCTCGATGTGCTCGACGTCTCGCCGTTGGTTCCGGGCATGTCGAACCGGGCTGAGTTTCAGCCCTTCGAGCAACTGCTCAAGGAGAACGTCGGGCACCTCGCAGAGGTGTGCAGGAAGCCCAGGACGCACCTGCGCGTCGAGGTCGAGCGGATGGCCGTCTCGCGCGCCCGCCGGTTCCCGGCGCAGGCCGCGAACTACCTCGCCGCGCACACGGAGGACTGGGAGCGGCCAACTCTGCGCTCCGTGGTGCCCAAGCGGATCCTCGCCACCGTCCGCGAGGATCAGTTCGACATCTACGAGAACCGCGTCGCAGCGCGGCTTGTCGACCACCTCGTGGTGTACTTGCGTCGGCGCGTTCACGAGGTGACGCGGCTCCTGCGTGTGTTCGAGGAGGCGACCGGGAACCACGGCGCGGCAGCCGCCGGCTCGCACTGGCGCCAGGGGCGCATCTACAAGCTGTGGGGCGAGACTCTCGACGCGAGTGAAGCGAAGCGGAAGGCCGAGCGCACTCTCGCGCAATTGAAGCACCTCCTGTTCACGATCTCCGGGATGAAGGACTCGGTGCTCTACCGAGAGGTGCCACGAAGGGCGACGGTGGGCACCACGCTCACGATGACGAACATCCTGAGCGATGACGCCCACTATCAGCGGGTCGCCGAGCTCTGGCTCGAGTGGGCCCGCCTCGGTCAGGAGCGGGCTGTCCGGCCGCGTGCCTTCTTCGAAGAGATGCAGGATCTCTGTCGCACGTTCGACAGCTTCGCGCTGCTGCTGACGCTTCGAGCCCTCGACCAGCTCGGGTTCGAACCGACCAACCTCGAGCGGTCGCTCTCGGACTGCGAGGCCGAGGTGCGTCATGGCTCGCGCGTCGTGCGCTTGTCGTGGGCCACGGCCGACGGCGCGATCTCGCTTCACGTTGAGGGTGTCGAGCAGCTGCGCATCGTCCCGCTGTGCAGCTCCCTCGCGGCACTCGATGACGAGCAGCTCCGCGGCGTGCTCGGCGACGCTGATGCGCACGCGGTCAACGGCGCGACGACGGTCATCCTCTACCCCTCGCCTTCCGATGCTGCTGCGTTCGGTCATCTCGCCCCAGATCTGACTGAGAGGCTTCGCTCTCTGGCCCACGAGGTCAGCAATGCCGGTCAGCGAGCCGTCGGCTTACTGCCGGTGTCTCCGTGGGACATCGGCAGCGTGGAGCGAATGGCACGCCAGCTTCGCTGGGTCACGACTGCCCCGACGTACCTCGCCTATCCACCGATGATCGCTAGGCCGGATCTGCCGGAGCTGGGCCGCGGGCACACGTGGTTCGAGGTCTCGGGCAATCAGCTCCGCATCGTGCGCGCACCGCTCGAGAACGACGCGGTGCATGCCAAGCAACTTGTCGATGACGCGATCGCGCAGCTTAGGCAGCTCGAGGGGGAGTGGGAGAGCGTCTCTCTCAAACTGCGCGAAGCGGTTCGAGACCGTGGAGCGATCGGCGTCCTCAATGCGCGCAAAAAGGAACTGAACGCGGAGATCACCGACGCGAAGAATAGGCTCGAAGCGCGCCGGCGCTTCGAGCGCGAGCTGTCGCGAACTGTCGAGGTGTTCGGCGACCTTCTGCGATGTCCGACCTGCAACACGCGCGCGGATGCGCGACGCGACTTCAAGTCGATGGGCCAGCATTTCTCCTGCACGTGCTCGGACTGCTCGACGAAGTGGGGCACCATCGCTTGCGGCCGCTGCAGGAAATCGATCCCTGTGCTGCACATCAACGGAAATGCCTGGGTGAAGTCGGCTCGCGGTCTAGGATGGGTGGACCGAGTATTAGGCGCCGACGTGCTTGCGATTCCACGGGTTTTTGGCACTGAGGTCGAGTTCCTATGCCCGAACTGTGGCAGTTGTCCCACGGCCGAGCGCGACGCGAAGCCACCGAGGTAGGCAGATCGATGCGCGTCGATTGTCAGCTGGCTCAGGAGGCCGCCAACAACGGGCTGTCCTGCGGCGAACCTCCACCTCGCTGGCGATCCCGGCCGCCTCCGGTGGAATCCATCCGCTCGGATGCCCAATCCGGCAGACACGAGCAATGGGCAGGGAATGACACCAGGCAAGGTGTGAACGCAGGTTTCAGCATAATGACAAGTTGAAGAAGTGGAGATTACGGGCTGCAAAGAAAAGAGGTGGTTCGATTGCCCTAGTGGGGCACAAATGACGCCAGCACTTGTTTTAGAAATTCAAACCACAGGTATTTTAATGCCGTTGACACCAATATAGAAATTGGCGCATTTAAATTCCGTGGCTTTATGGTGATTACTTCAAACAAACAGTTCGACAAAGTTGGCTTCTAGCGAGGCAAGGCTATCTACGAGAGAGCCATGCAAGATCACCAGACCGAGGAAGTGCTCGCAGCTAATATATGGGCCCCCTTCGGTAGATAACCGATGTTGCTTGCCCAGATGGCGGGACAGGCCAAAATCAGCGCATTATGTGCAACCGAATTATGAATAAACACCCCAGAAGATTATACACGAAACGGGGATTGATGTCCGACCGAGCTACTTCTAATTGTTCGGAGTGGCCTTGCTACGCAGAGAGTCACCCTCCTAGGGGAGGTACCCGCTCCTCTGATTTAGGTATGTTTGCTATGCCGATTGGTTTTCAAACTTCTTATTTTATAGATTGATCAACAAATATTCCAATTGCCGGAGATCCGAATTGCCGAATTAATCCATTTTACCTGCGGCGCTCGTGCCACCCTCTTCGCGCCGTTCTCCGGCGTCAACTCGTACGCAGCTTCCGCTTCCTTTTCACCGACCGCGCCCAACAATGAGGTCGCTCAGGCTCGACGATCGAAGAGCGCTGGAGTCCGCCGCGCGGCGGTTCTTTGCACGCCGTGTCGCGCACGGTGAACACCAGCGGCAAGATGGTCGCGTTCGAGTACCTGCGCATCGTCGAGCGCGACGGCGGCTTGGTGTACATCGCCCAACCCGGCGGCAAGACCGCGACCGAGTTCGTGCTCACCGAGTGGACCGCGTCGCGCGCCGTGTTCGACAACCCGCGCCACGACTA
>SXGR01655003.1_pt1 | contig 16082 bp, 12 predicted proteins | sample 3174711 | NCBI WGS metagenome assembly SXGR01 (sample SAMN11356860, study PRJNA531348) | freshwater metagenome | isolation source: freshwater sample F1-60 | place: China: Fuxian Lake, Yuxi | collected 2017-12-25
CACGGCGTGATGTTCATCAACGATCTGTTCGCCAAGGGTGGGCCAGCGCGCGGCGACAAGTCGCTGTGGCGATCGACCAAGATCGGATCGCGGGTGTCGCTTGGATCGAATGCGACAATCCTGCCGGTGAGCATCTGCGACGATGTGGTCGTCGGGGCGGGTGCCGTCGTGACGAAGGACATCAACCAGCCCGGCATCTATGCGGGCAATCCAGCACGCCTCTTGAGAGCGATTGAAGGGAAGTCTCCATGAATGTTCCATTTGTCGATCTGCATGCGCAGTACCTCGGAATCAAGGGCGAGATCGATGAAGCCATTGCGTCGGTGATCCGCGAGTCGGCATTCATCCGAAGCAAGTTCGTCACGGACTTCGAGCAGCAGTTCGCGGCGGCAGTGGGCGTGAAGCACTGCGTGAGCTGCGCCAATGGAACGGATGCCATTTACATCCTCATGCAGGGGCTTGGCATCAAGCCTGGGGACGAGGTGATCACGACGGCACACTCCTGGATCTCGACATCGGAGACGATCACGCAGGCGGGGGGAAAGGTTGTCTTCTGCGATACCGACGCGGAGACATTCACGATCGATCCAGCGCAGATCGAGTCGAAGATCACACCGCGAACGGTGGGGATCATCCCCGTCCACTTGTACGGGCAGCCTGCGGACATGGACCCGATCCTGGAGATTGCGAAGCGGCGCGGCCTGTGGGTGATCGAAGACTGCGCGCAGGCACACATGGCTGAGTACAAGGGACGCAAGGTGGGCACGATGGGCGTCGCCGCCAGCTTCAGTTTCTATCCCGGCAAGAATCTCGGTGCGATGGGGGATGCAGGCGCGCTGGTGACCAACGACACCAAGTTGGCCGAGTGGTGCGAGTTGTATGCGCGGCACGGGGGCAAGGGCGAACACAAGATCGAGGGGATCAACAGTCGACTTGACGGGCTACAGGCCGCGATCCTGTCGGTGAAACTGCCCCATCTCGGGCGCTGGACGGAGGGTCGCAGGCGCGTGGCTGCGCAGTATGACGCGCTGTTCGCGCCGCACGCAGCGGTGCGCACGCCGAAGATCGCTCGCGACCGCACGCATGTCTATCACCTGTACGTGATCCGCACGGAAAACCGTGATGCACTGCAGCAGCACCTGAACAAGGTGGGCATCTCGACGATGTTGAACTACTCGAAGGCGTTGCCGTTCTACCCGGCGTATGCGCGGCTGAACCACTCGCCGGCGGATTTCCCCAATGCGTTCCACAACCAGAGCCGGATCCTTTCCATCCCCATCTATCCCGAGATGACCGAGGAGATGGTGCGGCATGTGGTGCATGCAGTTTCGAGCGTCGGGCCTTGATCGATCCGAGGGTCCAATGACTGAACTGTCTGGTGAGCGCTTCATTCTGTTCACCAAGACTGAGTGGAACGAACCGCCCCGTCTGAGGCATCAGTTGGCTCGCCTGCTTGCCGCATCCGGGCGTCAGGTGATCATGGCTCAGCGGCCGCGGCGATTCGGCATCGAGACGGTGGGTACTCCGGTGGAACCAGGGGTTTCGCTGTTTCGCCACAGGGAGCTCATCCATCATCGAATCAGGGTGTCGTCGCCGGTCCGGGCCCTCGATGCGATGTGGACAGTGCCTTCGATCCACGCCGCACTCAGGCCGCTGAGCCCAACTCCTCATGATGTGATCCTCAACTTCAACTACGAGTACTTCTTCTTGCGGGATGCGTTCCCAAAGAACCCAATTATCACAGTCATCAACGATGACTTTGTGTCTCGCGCGCTGCCAGGCTGTCGTGGCTCCCTGCTCCGTGCACAGCGTGAGACATGCCGAAGCAGCGACGCGGTACTCACGCCTTCCGTGGTGATCGCAGACCAGTTGCGGGCCTTTTCGGATCCCCACCTCTTCTTGCCGTGGGCAAGCCATGGTCAGGCAATCCAACCAGAGGGGAGCTGTCGGAGGATTCTGCTGTACTGGGGCTTTGTGGACTGGCGAGTGGACTTGGACTTCGTCCACAATCTCGCAATCACCCTCCAGCATCGAATGCCATCCCTGGAGATCTGGATGGTTGGGCCAAAGAACAAGTCACTGCTGAAACATCCATTGTTCGCGGACATGAAAAATGTGCGCAACAAAGAGTCAGCGACGCTGGATCAATTGCCCATGGCTGAGGTCATCGGCGGACTGATTCCATTCAAGTCAGGTGTCGAGGGTTGCGACGCGATTGTCCTGCCCAACAAGGCGCTCCAACTTCTTGCCTGCGGACTTCCGCTGCTGATCACTGGAATGCCGCACTTTGCCAAGGAATCCTTCGTGTTCAGACTTGACCACGGATCTGCTGAGTCGATGATTCGGCAGGCGCAGGCGCAGTTCGATTCGCTGCAATCGAGTATCAGGGAGTTTGTCAAGGAGCACACGCCTGAAGCGCGACTGCGTCAGTTCCTGTCGATCGTCGAAGAGGCGCGAGCGAATCGTTCGAGAGCGTTGGCTCGGGATTGATCCCGGCACCGCCTCGGTCCCGCCGCGCCCGCGTGTTGGGTCGCTGAGTTATGATTCGGGTTCCCCCTGTCTCCCAACGGAAACGCTCGAATGTTCAAAGACAAAGTACTGCTTGTGACTGGCGGCACCGGCTCCTTCGGCAATGCCGTGATGCGCCGATTCCTGAAGAGTGACATCGGAGAGATACGGATCTTCAGCCGTGATGAGAAGAAGCAGGACGACTGCCGCAAGCGGTACCAAGACAAGAAACTGCGGTTCCTGATCGGCGATGTGCGGGACTACGGAAGTGTCTTGAACGCGATGCGAGGCGTTGACTTCGTTTTCAACGCCGCAGCATTGAAACAGGTTCCATCCTGTGAGTTCTTTCCGCTGGAGGCGGTGAAGACCAACATCCTCGGCATCGAGAATGTCCTCGAGGCAGCGGTGAACTGCGGGGTATCTCGGCTTGTCTGCCTGAGCACCGACAAGGCGGTGTATCCCATCAATGCGATGGGCATCTCGAAGGCGATGATGGAAAAGGTCATGATCGCCAAGGCTCGGACGCTCGCCGGGAGTGGAATGACTGCGTGCGGGACGCGATATGGAAATGTCATGGCATCCCGCGGTTCCGTGATTCCCTTGTTTGTCAATCAGGTGATGAGTGGCGAGTCCATCACCATCACCGATCCCGAAATGACCCGCTTCATGATGACGCTCGACGATGCGGTGGATTTGGTGCTGTTTGCGTTTCAACACGGCGGCAACGGGGACATTTTCGTCCAGAAAGCCCCTGCAGCCACGATTGACACCCTGGCTCGGGCGATCGTGCAGTTGATGGATCGACCAGATCACCCGATCCGAGTCATCGGCACGCGCCATGGAGAGAAGGTCTATGAAACCCTCTTGAGTCGGGAGGAGATGCTTGCGTCGGAGGACCTGAAGGACTATTACCGAGTTCGCCCCGACATGCGCGATCTCAATTACGGCAAGTACTTCGATGAAGGCCAGACGAAACTTGCGGCCAGCGAGGATTACAACTCACACAACACTGCGCGACTCGATGTGGAGGGGATGAAGCGATTGCTCCTCAAGTTGGACTTCATGCGTGACATCGTGGAGGGAAGGACACCTCAGGTGGTCGACTGAGCAATGCGTGCGCTCGTCACAGGCAGCGACGGGTTCATCGGCACGAATCTCTGCATTCGCTTGGGGGAAGCATCGGACCGAGAGGTCCTTCGAATTGATCATCAATCATCGGATCAGCAGCTCGTCGAGGCAGTCGAGGCGTGTGACATCGTGTTTCATCTCGCAGGGGTGAATCGCCCAACGAATCCCGATGAGTTCATGGTTGGGAATCGGGACTTCACGGCGCGAGTCGCGAGCCTCGTGGCGGCAAGGGAACGACCGATCCCCGTCATCTTCGCGTCGTCGATTCAGGCGGAACGCGAAAATCCCTATGGTCAAAGCAAGAGGGCTGCCGAGGCCGCGCTGCTCGCGGCGAGCCCCGATCCGCTGCGATGGGTGCACATCTATCGACTTCCCAACGTCTTCGGCAAGTGGTGCAAACCAAACTACAACTCCGCCGTCGCGACGTTCTGTCACAACATTGCCCGCGGATTACCTATCACCATTCATGATCCGAGTGCGCCGCTTCAACTGGTCTATGTGGACGATGTCATCACGCACTGGCTCGCGCTCGCGTCAGCCCTGTTGAAGGGGCACTTGGTTCCTGATGGTCCCTACAGGTCGGTGACTCCGGTCTACGCGACCTCCGTGGGGGAGGTCGCTTCGGCAGTCGATGGATTTCACAAGACACGCAAGGCCCTTGGTGTGGAGCGAGTGGGGAGCGGACTGATGCGGGCGTTGTATGCCACCTATCTGAGTTCCTTGCCGCCAGAGGATTTCTCCTATCCAATCGTGAAGCATGGTGACCCACGAGGCGTATTTGCCGAGATGCTGCGCACCACGGACTCTGGACAAGTTTCGTTCTTCACCGCCCATCCCGGCATCACGCGGGGCGGTCACTATCACCATACGAAGAACGAGAAGTTCTTGGTGGTGCGTGGTCGTGCAAGGTTCGGCTTCCGACATGTGGTGACGGGAGAGCGTTTGGTGATGGATGTATCCGGTGATGACTTGCGGATCGTGGATACCGTGCCTGGATGGGCGCATGACATCACCAATACAGGTCAAGAGGAGTTGGTCGTACTGCTCTGGGCAAACGAGGTCTTTGATCGAGAACATCCGGACACGATCAGTGCAAAGGTCTGACATGACGAAACTGAAGGTCGCAACCGTTGTCGGTACCCGCCCCGAGATCATCAGGCTGTCGCGCGTGATGGCAAAGCTGGATGCTCACTGCGAGCACACCTTGATCCACACGGGACAGAACTACGACTACGAGCTCAACCAGATCTTTTTTAAGGATCTGGGAATCCGCAAGCCCGATCATTTCCTCGATGCAGCCGGGGTATCCGCTGCCGAAACCATCGGGAAGGTCATCATTTCGGTGGACCGAGTGCTGGAGGCTGTTCGCCCAGATGCTCTCTTGGTGCTCGGTGACACCAACAGTTGTCTCGCGGTGTTGCCTGCGAAACGGAGGAAGATTCCCGTCTTTCATATGGAGGCTGGGAATCGTTGCTTCGATCAGCGAGTGCCGGAGGAAATCAATCGCCGGATCGTGGATCACACTGCAGATGTCAATCTGACCTACAGCTCGATTGCACGCGAGTACCTGCTCGCGGAGGGATTGCCACCGGACTTGGTGATCAAGACGGGGAGTCCGATGTACGAAGTACTGCACCACTACAAGGCAAAGATCGAGGCTTCGGATGTGCTTCAGCGCCTTGGACTGCACGAGGGGCAGTACTTCATGGTTAGTGCCCATCGCGAGGAGAATGTCGATGGTGATGCGAGTTTTGCGCGGCTTGTCGCGATGCTCAATACCGTCGCGGAGCATCACGCATTTCCTGTGATCGTGTCGACTCATCCGAGAACGCAGAAGCGGGTCGACGCGACGGGGAGCCGTTTCCATCCCAATATCCGCCTCCTGAAGCCACTGGGTTTCAGCGACTATGTCAGGCTGCAACAGTCGGCGCGAGCCGTTCTATCGGACAGCGGCACGATCAACGAGGAGTCATCCATCCTGAATTTTCCCGCGCTCAACATTCGGGAAGCGCACGAGCGGCCAGAGGGAATGGAAGAGGCAGCGGTCATGATGGTGGGACTCAGCACGGAGCGGGTGATGCAGGGGCTCGAGATCCTTCGGTCGCAGTCGAGGGGAGCCGAACGCACCCTCTTGCGGGTTGTCGACTACAGCGCCCCCAATGTGTCGGAGAAAGTTGTGCGAATCATCCACAGTTACACCGATTATGTGAAGCGAGTGGTGTGGAGGCAGACTTCCGTTTGAGAGTGCAGGGACTCCGATGCGACTGATCATCATCGCGGATACCTATCCGCCCCTGCGGATTTCAGGGGCGGTCCAGATGCGTGATCTTGTGCGCGAGTTCGTGGAACAGGGTCACTCCCCAACCGTCGTCGTTCCGACACAAGGGTTGACCGAGCCATGGCTCATTGAGCGGTGCGATGGCATCACTCACTTGCGGGTTCGCACGCCGCGCACGAAAGACATCGACTATGTACGGCGCACACTGAACGAGATGCGGCTGCCGCATGTCCTGCTTCGGGCCTTGCGGCACAGCGGTCTCAACACCGAGGCCTGGGATGGCATCGTCTGGTACTCGCCGACCATTTTCCTCGGACCGATGGTGCGCGCGCTGCGTCGGGAGAGTCGGTGCCGCAGTTACTTGATACTCCGAGACATCTTTCCAGAATGGGCTGTCGACATGGGATTGATGCGGCGGGGACTGGCGTACCGTTTCTTCAAGTGGATCGAAAGGGAGCAGTATCGGGTGGCCGACACCATCGGAGTCCAAACGCCAGCGAACCTGCCGTATCTGAACGATTGGTCAAAGGGTGCGGGGCGTCAACTCGAGGTCCTTCAGAATTGGCTGAGGCCGGCGACCGATCAGGGGTGCCGTATTCGGATCGACGCCACATTGCTGGCGGGCCGCAGGATCATTGTCTACGCAGGAAACATGGGGGTCGCTCAGGGCATGGATGTCTTCGTGGATCTCGCGATTCGGATGCAACACCGGCGGGATGTGGGATTCCTCTTTGTGGGACGCGGAAGTGATGCTGCGCGGTTTGCTGCCGTTGCCGCCGATGCTGGCCTCGACAACACGCTCTTTCACGACGAGATTGAGCCTCAGGAGATTCCTGGACTGCTTCGCCAGTGCGATGTGGGAATCGTTGCGTTGGACCCACGGCACCACTCTCACAACATTCCTGGAAAATTCCTGACCTACATGCAGGCTGGCATTCCGGTGCTTGCTCGAATCAACCCAGGCAATGATCTCGAGAGGATGATCAACGAATCCAAGGTAGGGCGCGTCAGCATCGGCGGTGATGCCGCCGAGCTGCAACGACTTGCCGAGGATCTTCTCGCAGATCCTCACGCGGTCGAAGATGCGCGACGGAACGGGCAAGAATTGTCTGAGCGGCTCTTCTCCTCATCGGCAGCGGTGAAGCAGATCATCTCTGCGTTGGAGCCACTTCGTGAGCCCACCACATCGCCCATCAGTGTCCTTCTCGTGAACCAAGGGTTTTGGCCCGATGTGGCGGCAACGGCACAGCACGGGCACGACCTTGCACGCACCATGGTGCAGAGAGGCGATGCGGTGACGGCACTTGCGTCACGGAGTATCTATGGTGAGTCGGGGGGTGCGCTCGTCGCGGCGGAGAGTGTCGATGGCATCCAGATCGTTCGAGTGGCGAAGAATGCCTTCGGAAAGGATCGAATCGCAGGTCGCATCTTCGATTTCATGGCCTTCTATCTCGCCGCAACGGCCAAGGCCTTGCGACTTCCGAGGCCCGATGTCGTGATCTGCTTCACGACCCCCCCTTTTGTCGCTCTGATCGGGGTGCTCCTGAAGCGCCTGCGCGGCTCCCGCTTCGTGTTCTGGGCCATGGACCTCTATCCCGAGGTGCCGGAGGCGGCAGGGCTGGTCCGCAAGCGATCACCGTTTCAGCGTTTTCTGCTCTGGATGGACACGGCGTGCATGCGGTCGGCGGATGTGGTGGTCGTGCTTGGTCGCTGCATGCGCGAGCGCGTCATCGCGCGGGGCATCAAGCCGAGTCACATCGAAGTGATCAATGTGTGGGCGGATCCCACGGAGATACCAGTGCGATGCCAGGCTGACAATCCGCTGCGCGAAGCGTGGGGGATTTCCGATGAGTTTGTGATCGAGTACTCGGGGAACTTCGGAGTCGGTCACGATGAGCGTGCCATGCTTGCTGCCATGGGTGCATTGAAGGATCAGACTGGGTTGCGATGGGTGGTGGTGGGAGGCGGCACGAAGAAGGCAGATGTGGAGAACTTTGTTCGCGAGAATCGCATCACAAATGTCATCCTTCGAAACTATCAGCCGCGGGAGCAAATCAGCAATCTGCTCGCGATGGGTGATGTGCACCTGGTGACAATGGCGGCCGAGTTCGAGGGCCTGATGGTCCCAAGCAAGTTCTATGGGGTGCTCGCGACGGGCAGGCCAGTGATCTTTGTGGGGCCGTCCGCATCTGAAGTGGCACGCGTCATTGAGGAGGAGCAGTGCGGAGTCATCGTGGAGCCCGGCGACGGGAGGGGACTCGTGCGCGCGATTCGTCGGCTGCGCGAGAGCCCGCAGGAAGCCGCCGCCATGGGCGCGCGTGGTCGGGCAGTCCTCGAAAGACGCTACAGCACAGCAGACGCATGCAGGAAATGGCATCGACTCGTTCATCGCATCGTGGACATTGCTCGATGAGACCGCTGCCCATCACCGTGTCGATTCCCGTTCGAAATGAGCGTGCCGGGTTGCCCCTTTGTCTGGCTTCGGTCAGAGGGGCGTTTGAAGATGTAGTCGTGATCGATTCCGCATCGACCGATGGCACTCGAGAGATTGCGCTGGCGCACGGGGCACGGGTCGTCGACTTCCAATGGAACGGGCGCTTTCCAAAGAAGCGCAACTGGTTCCTGCGGACGCATCCGCCGACGACTCCGTGGGTCCTGTTCCTCGACGCCGACGAGTTCGTCGACGCTGCGTTCTGCGATGAACTCGCGCGGGTCCTCCCCACGACAACGCACAGTGGGTTCTGGCTCACATACGACAACTGGTTCATGGGACGCCGTCTGCGTCACGGCACCCCCAACCGCAAGCTGGCTCTGTTCCGCGTCGGCGCGGGCGAATACGAACGCATTGATGAGGATCGCTGGAGTCACCTCGACATGGAGATCCATGAGCATCCGATACTCACTGGCACCATTGGAGAGATCAGCGCGCGCATTGATCACCGAGATGACCGCGGTCTCGAACATTGGAAGCGACGTCACGAGGCCTATGCAGCCTGGGAGGCCGAGCGCGCGCTGCGCCTCGATGCCGCGGCGCTTGCGGCTCTCACCCCGCGGCAGCGCACCAAGTACAGATCGCTTGCTCGTCGCTGGCTGCCTATGGCGTACTTCTTTGAGGAGTACCTCCGCCGCTGCGGATTCCTCGATGGGCGCGCGGGATTCTGGCACGCGTGGCACAAGGCCCTGTATTTTTCCGACATCGGTCGGCGCATCCGTGGTGCCGTTCGCGCGGAAACTCGGGCGCGCTGATGCGCTTTGGCGCAGCGTGCCACGCCGAAGATCATTGGCAGTCGATGCTCAGCCATGACTCGGGCCGCCTGTTGATTGGCGGGGTCTGTGGGATCACGGCGCGTTGCACGGACCCCAGACGGCGAGCAGGGTGCTGAGGTCGGCGCCGTCCACCCTGCCGTCCACGGTGAGGTCCCCGAGAACGGTTCCCGCATCGCCTTGGACTCCCCAGGCGCTCAGGAGCGTGGCGAGGTCCGGGCCGTCGACCGCGCCATTGCCACTCCAGTCCGCTGGGCAGGGCGGATCGCATGCGAGTTCGCTCACCACGACTGCGTGCAGCGCCACTGGGTCGCCCGCAGGCGCGACCAGTGGCCCGAACGCCACGCGGTCTCCGACCCAGCGAACGAATCCGGCGGGTGCCGGCGCGCCGTTGATCGTCGCCGCGAGTGGACCGCAGGGCGACGCGCCGACGAGGCTGATGGTGGTGGCGAGTGACTCCGCAGTGCTTGCGAGAGCAGGATCCAGACCCGATGCATCCAAGCGGCGCACCACAACTGTGAGTGGCGACTTCGGCGACAGCGACAGTTCCGCCCACGGCAGGTCGATGCGCACTTCGTTCGTGCGGCACACCGAGAGCTCGAGCATGTTCTGGGCAGGTGCCGCCGCCGCGCGCACGGCTGCTGGTTGCCCCGTCCACGGCACGGCGCTCTGCACGCGGAGCCAGTGACTTCGCACCGCCGTATCGGTGTAGGTCTTGTAGAAGACCGTGCGGGGATGGGCGGGCCGAACCGCGGCGTCGAAGTGCGCGAAGATCTGTGCAGCCCACTGCTGGTCCAGCGTGTGGCCGATGTTGGTGAACTTGTAGGTCCACGAATACAGGCCGGGATTGGCGGTAGCGAGGTCACTCAGCGTGGGGGTGTGACCGAAACACAGGTCCGAAGCGCCGTGGCAACCGCTGAAGGAGTTGTCGTAGAGCATGCACGCGCCGTGTCGGTAGCGCGTGGGAGCGGTGATGATGTTGTAGGCCAGGCTGTCCAGCGTCCCATGACTGTGGTGCACGGGAAGGTTCATCGCGTTCTCGATGAGGAACCGTGCGCTGGTCTGGAAGTACATCGAGTCGGTGGCCCCGCTGGCATGGGGCACGAGCCCCCCGGCGCCGTCGTGGAGCATGAAGCGCTTGCAGAGGTCGGGCGGGTTGGGGTCCGCCACGAAGATCTCGAACATGTCCGACGCAGGCGCACACGGCGCGATCGCCGCAAAGCGATCTGGATTGCGCAGGCCGATCTGGTAGGTGCCGCGTCCGCCCATCGAAAAGCCAGTGAGGTAGACGCGATCGGGGTTGATGTTGAAGGTATCCATCGCCCAGTCGACCGAGTCGAGGATGTCCTGCTCGCCAGGGCCCACCAAGGGATCGAAGGGGTTGTCGACGTACGCCGCCGATGTGCACCAACTGCAGGTTCCCGCGGCATTGGGATTGGTCGGGCACAGAGCCGGATCGGAGAGGCCCCACTCGCGCCCATGCGGGGCGACGAGGATCCAACCGCGATTGTTGAGGAGCTGCGGCCATCCGACCGGAACAATGCCGAGCCCGCCGCCACCGTGCAGGTACACGACCAATGCCGTCGGCGGGCTCGACTGTGAGTAGCCGGATGGGACAAAGACCAGGCCCTCGAGGGGCTGCCCGTCGATCGAGGACGAGTGCGAGTAGGGAGCGCCGGCCCCGGAGCCACCCTGCGCGACCGCGATGTCGCAGGGAAGCACACTCGCGAGGAGCACGGCGACAACCCAGAGCGGTAGGCGGGGCAAGACAGCCACGGGACGGATGTGCCGAGCAAGGCTGATGTCGGACAGAACTGGCGTGAATATCCTTGCTCCGGGTAAAAAGTGTCCCGTATTGGGACACTTTTTGCCGCGAGCAGGGGAAAGGGCGGTGGCGAAGTTCCGCCTGATGTGTCGGAAATGCCTCCGCGCAGTCCTAGAGTTCATCTGCCGGTGGAACCCGACATGCCTCTTTCTTCTCGGCGCCGCGGAGTTCTCCTGCCCACCACGCACGAAGTTGCCGTTGCACATGGCGGACTCGTCGACCGGCGCACGCTGGTGGGGCTTGGCCACACATTCAAGCAGATCCGCACGCTCATCGCGCGTGGGAATCTGATTCCATTTCGAGGGGTATTCCGGCTCGTCAATGCCTGCCCTCCGTGGCTGGCGGCGCGCCCACCTGTCGTTCAGGACGCGGCGCGCTCCGCCCACGCGATGCGACTCCTCTTTGGATCCGAAGCCATCGTCACGGGCGCCGACGCTGCGATCCTGCAAGGGTGCTCGTCATGCACGTCCGATGGATCGTGGGATGGGCGGTTCGACCGGCACGCATCGACGGTCTACTCGCGCTACCGCGCGCCGCGTGGCGTTGGATCAGTCGATGTGCTGCGCGGGACCTTCGATGGAACCGTCGTGCGCCGAATGGGACTGCTGCTGGCTGATCGCGAAACAGCGCTGCTGGACATCCTCGATGCGCGGCAACAGATGGAGGGGAGAACGGGCGAGCTGTCCTGTGCAGCAGTCGAGTTCCTCGATGGCTGCCTCCAGCGACGATGGCTCACGCACGCAGGGCTCTCGGATCGGCTGGCGCGTAGGTTGGCCACGGGACGAAAGGGGTTCCGACGAACCGCGGCGCTGAAGTTGGCGGTTGCGCATGCCGCTGCCGGCACGCAGTCCGAGGCCGAGCGTCGTATGGCGGCGCTGCTGCGCAGCGGGGGACTCCGCATGGGGGGACCCAAGGGTTGGCGTGCGAACTTCCGGGTGCAGGGCTTGGATGCATTGGGAGCATGGCGTTGCCGTGTCGACTTTGCTTGGCCGACCCGCAAACTCGCGGTGGAGATCGACGGCCGGGCGTTTCACGCATCCGCCGAGTCCTTTCAGGCGGATCGCGCACGCGCCGCGCGTCTGGTGGCCGCTGGATGGACGGTGATCGCATTCACTTGGGATGACATCGTCGGACGCCCGCGCTGGGCGCTCAGTGTGCTCAAGGACTTGCTCTGCCGCCTCGGCCATTCGCGTGCGAAACCCTGCTCCATGTAAAAAGTGTCCCATTTCGGGACACGTTTTGCCCGGAGCAGGGCATTTGGGCCGACCCCGAAACGAAGAAGGCCAAGGCGCTTTGGCCTTGGCCTTCGGAGTGAAGAATCGGGCTGGCGGGATTTGAACCCACGACCTTTTGACCCCCAGTCAAACGCGCTACCAAGCTGCGCTACAACCCGTGATGGACCTCGGAGTGTAGCGGCTTGCGTCAGTTGTCGCGGGCTTGGGTGCGTTGCCGCGGCGCGTTTCTCTGCGGTGGGAGGTGCGTTCATGGCTTGGGAATGGGGTGATTGCCGATATATTTGGCGGATGCGGTCCGCCTTCTTGCCATTCTGCCGCCCCTCGATCAGCGAGGAGGACATTGCTGCGGTTGGCGATGTGCTCCGCAGCGGCTGGATCACCACGGGTCCGAAGGTGGCGGAACTGGAAGCGTTGGTCGCGCAGCGGACAGGCGCCGCCGAGGCGATTGCCGCCACCTCTGGCACCGCGCTCATGCAACTGGCGCTCGAGGCGATGGGAATCGGTCCTGGGGATGAGGTGGTCGGACCATCGCTGACTTGGGTCTCGACGCCGAATCTGGTGGAACTCCGTGGTGCGACCAATGTGTTCGTGGATGTCGACCCCGACACGCTGCTCGTGGGTGCTGACGCGATCGATGCCGCGATCACTCCGCGCACGAGGCTGGTGATCCCCGTGCATTATGCGGGCGCACCCGTCGACCTCGATGCTGTCCGCGCCGTGTGCGCAAAGCGGGGCGTTCCCATCCTGGAAGATGCCGCGCACGCCATCGGCACGCAGTACCGCGGCATCGAAGTTGGCGGCGGCGACACGGCGATCTTCTCGCTGCATCCGATCAAGAACATCACCTCGGGTGAGGGCGGCGTGCTGACGACGAACGACCGCGCGCTCGCCGCGCGCATCCGCGGGCTGCGCTTCCACGGGCTCGCGGTGGATGCGCACGACCGTGCGCAGCAGGGGCGTTCACCGCAGGCGCAGGTGCAGTCGCCCGGATACAAGCAGAACATGGCCGACATGAACGCGGTGCTTGCGGTGCGGCAGATGCCGCGTCTCGATGCATTCATCGCGCGGCGCGAGGCGATCACGGCGCAGTATCGGCGGCTGCTCGCCGAGGTGGATGGCGTCGACCTGCTCGCTGATCCTGCATGGCCGCACCGTCACGCAAGACATCTGGTGGTGGTGCGAGTGGATGAGTCGCGCTGTGGCGTCGATCGGGCATCGTTCATGGATGGCCTGAAGGCGCGCAACATCGGGACGGGGATCCACTTTCTCGCGGCGCACACGCACACCTGGTACCGCGAAAATCGCCCGCACTGGACGGGGCGTTTGCCCGTGACCGAGTGGAACTCGGCGCGCATCTGCACGCTGCCGTGCTTCCCCGACATGCGCGAGGCGGATGTGCATGATGTGGTCGCTGCAATCAAGGATGTGCTGGCGGGCGCGCGAAGCGTCGTCGCTGGGGGGCGTTCATGAGCACCGCCTCGGTGACGGTGGTGATTCCCGTCTTCAACGAACGGGAGAACATCGCCGAACTGGTGGACCGCACGATCGCCGCATGCCGTTCGCTGGATCGCCCTTGGGAAGTGATCTTCGTCGACGATGGCAGCCGCGATGGTTCCACCGAAATGCTCGTCCAGGCGGCTGCCGCGCACGCAGGCAGCGTGAAGGCGCTGCTGCTCAACCGCAACTATGGGCAGCACAATGCGATCCTCTGTGGGTTCGGCGCGGCACAGGGCGACATCCTCGTGACGCTCGATGCAGACCTGCAGAACCCTCCCGAGGAGATCCCTGCGCTCGTCAGCAAGATCGACGAGGGATTCGATGTGGTCGGCTCCGTTCGGCAGGATCGGCAGGATGCGCTCTTTCGCAAGGTCTTCAGCGGCGTGATCAATCTGATGGTGCGGCGCACGACAGGTGTGCGGCTGCACGACTACGGCTGCATGCTGCGCGCGTATCGGCGTCGCGTGGTGGAGGCGATGCTCAGCTGCCGCGAACGCCACACCTTCATTCCAGTGCTGGCGAACCTCTTTGCGCGGCGCGTCACCGAGATCCCCGTGGGGCACTCTGAGCGCGCGCGCGGCACGAGCAAGTACACGCTGCTCAAGCTGGTGAACCTGCAGTTCGACCTGCTGACCTGCATGACCACCGCACCGCTTCGCCTGCTGTCGTGGCTCGGCGTGGCGGTGTCGATGCTGGCGATCGGATTCGGCGCCCTGCTGCTCGTGCTGCGCTTCATCTACGGTGCAGAGTGGGCGGGGCAGGGTGTGTTCACTCTGTTTGCCGTTGCCTTCTTCTTCATCGGTGCGCAGTTCGTTGCGCTGGGGTTGATGGGCGAGTACATCGGTCGCATCCACGCGGATGTGCGTGAACGCCCGCGCTACATCATCGACCGCGTGATCGGCGAAACGCTCGGTGAGGCCGCGGATGGTGCAAACGATGCGGCGACGGGTGCGCGTGGGACGGGGCGTGATCGCCCTCAGGTTCGGAACTGAGGGGCGCAAGTCCCCCTAGAAGGAGTGCAGGATGCGGACAATCGTCTTGGCGTATCACGAAATCGGTGCTGCAGCGCTTCGGCAGGCGATCGCGAGCGGGCTGCAGGTGGTGGCAGTCTTCACGCACCGCGACGATCCGAAGGAAGGCGGCTGGTACGCCAGCGTCGCGCGGCTCGCCGCGGAGCATGGCATCCCCGTTCATGCGCCGGCGCGAATCGATCATCCGATCTGGATCGAGCGCATGCGCGCACTGAAACCAGAGCTGCTGCTGTCGTTCCACTATCGAAACATGGTCGGTCCGGCCGTGCGCGCGCTGTTCCCCAAGGGCTGCATCAATCTGCACTCGGCGCTGCTGCCGAAGTATCGCGGCCGCTGCCCGATCAACTGGGTGCTGGTGCATGGTGAACGAGAGACAGGCGTGACGCTGCACCACATGGTGGACAAGGCGGATGCGGGCGACATCATTGCGCAGCGTTCGGTCGCCATCGGGGCCGAGGAGACCGCATGGGAACTGACGCAGCGGATGTGTGCGGAGTCGGCGAAACTCCTCGCGGAAACGATTCCGCAGCTTGTGGCGGGCACGGCGTCGCGGCGCGCGCAGGATGAGTCGCAGGCCACGGTGATGGGGCCACGCACGCCTGCGGACGGCGAGATCGACTGGACGCGCAGTACCGCGGAGATCTGCAATCTCGTGCGCGCCGTCTCGCATCCGTGGCCAGGTGCATTCACCTTTGCCGGCACGCGCAAGCTGATGGTGTGGAAGGTGCGCCGCGTGCAGACGCCCGCGGGTGAAGCGGCTGCGCCGGGCGAATTGGTTTCGGCCGCGCCCCTCATTGTGGCCGCGGGCGACGGCGCGATCGAGATCGTCGAGGCACAGGGTCCCGATGGCGTCTGGACCACCGGCCCGCAAGTCGCGACCGAGATGAACCTGCGTCCACGCATGCGACTGGGGAAGCGGGCCGCCGTGCGCCGACGCCGCCGAACTTCGGTTCTCATTCTTGGCGTGAATGGGTTCATCGGTAGTCATCTGTCGGAGCGCTTGCTGCGCGATGATGGGTTCGAGGTCTACGGCATGGACCTCAACTCGGAGAACCTCGGCGCGCTCACCGAGCATCCGCACTTCCACTTCCTCGAAGGTGATATCTCGATCAACCGCGAGTGGGTCGAGTACCTCTGCGACCGCATCCCGCTCAAGCGCCCCGGTGCGCCCGACGACCTTGCCGGCCCAGTCGTTTTCCTGTCTTCGGAAGAGAGCCGCTACGTGACCGGCCCGACCGTGTTGGTTGTCGGGGGCATCAGCACGGGTGCTACTCGAGCCACGGTCGCCCCGCCGAAACCCTGATCTCCCTGCGCCA
>SXGR01293353.1_pt1 | contig 16080 bp, 14 predicted proteins | sample 3174711 | NCBI WGS metagenome assembly SXGR01 (sample SAMN11356860, study PRJNA531348) | freshwater metagenome | isolation source: freshwater sample F1-60 | place: China: Fuxian Lake, Yuxi | collected 2017-12-25
AAATAGGGCGGGGTCAACCACTGTTCCAGATACATTGATGCCTTTGAGCAGGATTGAGTACGGCCCACCCCCTATATCCACAACGCGCTTGTTGTGAAAATTAATAATCGGGTTATTGCGCTGGTCGCGCTCGACCGCCAATCCCATTCGGTTGGCGTACTCCAATTGTTTTGTTTCCTCCGCGTAAGAGTTCACGCAATTGCCGTGCCACTCACTCTCCCAACGAGAAGCTGTTTCCCATTCAGTAGCCATGTTCAATAACTTTTTTTGTATAATATTTTGAACCCCTGCGGGAGAAGGCTTGAAAGTCAGAACGCAAGCCTTCTCTCGCCATTTTGCCCCGCTACCACTACCCTCTTTATTCTAATTCCTCAAACCAATTACTGTAATCGTCTATGTACCTCTCAACTTCCTCTGCAACTTTTTTGTCGTACTCCTTACCCTCTGTTCCTGGGTGCATTACCGATTTAGTAAATGTCATATTCCCTAAATTTTGTGTTGGTGCTTTAGGTGCTTTAGGGAGAGAAGGCATTTTGGCGGTTTGACCCCCATATCCAGTGGGGAAAGCCAAAACTGAAGCTGTGTTCGGGACAATAGCGTGCGGTTCTGTGCCATCGTTTACATACTTATACACTTCGTTCGTAGTGTAAACACTCCCTCCTTCCTTCTCAATATCCACCTCAAATATTACTTCAGTTTCCCACTGCGATACTGTTTCCTCAAACTTTTCTAGTATTGTATAAGAAATATCTTCTATATTTTCTTCAATTATTTGCTTTACCCTTTTAATGTCAAACAAATCATCTTCTAAATTAATAGAATCGATGCTAATAGAGCCCACATTTTTTTTTGCCATAATGTTTTTACCAGGTGGCTATTTGCCGCCAACCCCCATCAGCGTAAATTTTTATTGTGTTAGCAGTTCTATTGATATTAAGTTGCCCTTCAAATCCCGTTCCTGGGTCTCCGGCCGCAGCAATTTCAAGTATCTGGAGGGAATTAGCAGCTTCTAGGTTCATAATCTTTTTGTCGTGCGCGTGCAATTTTGTGAGTATGGACTGCAAAATTTTATCTAAAGCGGTTGTCATGTTATTGTCCCCCAAACTTAAGGGGCATAATATTAGCGGATAAGTTGTTCGCAAACTCAACTACTTGCTCTGGGCTCAACAAACCGTGTAAGCCCACATAAAAACCATTGTTATGAATGTGCTCGGAGTTTTGGAAAAACTTTGGACGGTATGTGTATTTGAAGGGGGTTTGACGCAGAACATTACCTGCGCAAATAGGACGAGTCTCTATTCCCATTTCATGAGCCATATTCATAAGGCGGTTTTTCATTGCGGGATTGTGTTTTGACAAAATAATTGGTATGCAAAACGGGTAAATTTTTTCGTTTGCGTTGAGGGTAACAATGTTTGGCATTATAAAAGCACCCAACGCCCCTTTTTTATTAAGTGTGTCCCTAAACAGATTGTAAATCTTTTCTCTGTGGGCGCGATATTTGCTTACCCGCTTCAAGTCTAGCATAGCAATAAAGGCGTGGATATCAGTGTTCCTGAAATTATTTCCTAGTAAATTAAAATCAAATCTCTTGTCTACATCTGGGTTACTGTATTTGGGGCGCAAACCTTCTGGAAGCCCCCTTACAAGACCGTGACATCTGGCCATTAGAAAATACTCGTATTCCTCTGCGCTATTGGTAAAAACAAAACCACCCTCTACGCTCTGCAATTGATGTCCAAAATAGGTAGATGTTGTTGAAGTAACAAAAGAACTGACATTTTTCCCGTCGGTTATCCCAAGAGTGTTTTCGCAATTATCCATCATTACTAGCACATTGTATTTGTCACGCAACCACATAAGGCCGTAAATATCTACATTGAAACCAAGCAAAGATGTCACAAATACGCAGGCTACGTGTTTCGCCGATTTCTTTAGATATTCCTCTAGTTTATTCAAATCAATTGAAAAATTGTCTAGGTTTATATCTATAAATTTTTCGTCAAATTTTTCCCTGATAAACGGAGATATTGATGTCATCCAAGTGGTAGCAGGAAACACTATCGTGTTCCCAGATTTGATGGGAATCTGCGTATCCCTGAGGTACATTGCAATCAAGGTGTTTGCCAAACTTCCATTTGCTACAAATACGGCGTATTTTGTGTCAGCTAATTGCGCCATTTGGCACTCTAGCTCTGCGGTGTGCTTAGACTGAGTCCATTGATTGTCAGAGAACACATACCAAGCAAGTTTTGCGCGGTCTAGCAAGCTAAACTGGGAATCGTTTAGTTTCCAGGCGGAATGTGGTGTTTTCATAATCTGTCCGCAAGCTCCAATTCAATTGATTCATCGCCCTCACTGACATTAATTGTGGAAGAAATGATTCTTTTATTAATAGATATTTGTGTTCTATATTGGGCCGTAACTGTATCTCCCCAATAATAATTAAGTCCGTACGCGGAAGTGTTTGTCTGAATAGGTTTTATTGTAAAGGATTGTTTTTGTTGTTTTTCCGTTAGGAATCCAGTTCCTGAAGTAACAAGTTGATTGTTGTCTTCGGTATTCCGGCTGTCATCGTACCCCTCAATATCATTGTAGGGGCTGTCGCTAGCTGCAACACTAGATGTAACTACAATATTGCGGTTTTCGCCGGTTCCCTGGCCAGCGGTAATGGCAATTGTTACTTCCTCTAAGCGGTCATCGGAAAAATTCATTTCCAATACATTTCCCATGAGCGGGTTAAAAATTACGGGAGCATTTCCGGCAGAGTTGAGGCCAGTTGTTGTACTCAATCCGGTTGTAGTTAAATCATATCCGCGTTGAGGATAATAAGTACGAAACTCAAACGCGGAAGCGCCAACCTTAATGACATCAAACTCCATTCCCGTTGCTTCGTTAATTTCCTTTAAAACCTCAAGAATGTTTGTATAAGACCTTTGACCCTCCCATGTAACACCAGTTCCAGCATCGGCCTCTACACTAAATCCAAGCATAAGGCCGTCCCTTATTCTGCCGTTTATCTGCAAAGCATCTGTGCCGCAATTTTCAATAACAAACTCTTTCATTACGGTTTCAGATGGAGCGCTTTTTACTGTCTGGGAAACTCCAGCTTGGTAAGCAATTATTCTGCGAGAAAGAAGGTCGTTGAAGGTGCGCGCAGTAATTGTGGTTTCTTTGTCCCCATCGCTGTTTTGTACAAATTCCACTTTTCTCACAAATCCGCCCCATTCTTCATACCAGGGAATTCCATGCGCCATGTCACGGCGATAGACGATTATTTGGCTATCTGTTTCGAACAATTCTGTTTTTGCATCAAAACCGCTCATTACCAATGTAAGGCTACCCACCTCGTTTACGGTTTTTGAGATATCTAGGGAACGGTAATCATCTATGATTGCCACCACACTTCCCACAGAATTTGTTAGTTGAATTTGATAAGAGCCGGCCACGATTTACTGTATGTGTAATTCAATTCTAGTAGTAAGCTCATTTCCGTAGGATTTTTCTGTAGTAAGTCTGGTGCGCCCAGACAATTCACAGGCTAACTTTATCCACGCGCAACCCAGAGGCTTGGGCGGATGCCCCTTTTCGACCGACCAACCGCCTGCGCCTTTGTTCCAATCATCCTTGTACCCTGGTGTCCGAATAAAGTGCATAATACCCCGCTTTTGCAATCCATGGTTAGTCAATGATTCGGTTGTGATTGGAACATGATACGCTTCGTGGTTATGCCCGTTACACACAATATCAACCCCGTCTAAATACACCGCTTGCCGGGAGGTATCAATTACGCCTCGCGTAACAGGAGCTGAGCCACCACCAGACCCGTGAAAGTACCGCAACTTAACGCTTTCGCCCCCCTCACCTCGTGTTTTAGCCATGAACCTTATCCAACCCCCGAAACCACCCACCCTAACATCTCCTCCTTGCTGGTTCATAATAGTCACCAGCCTGTCTAGTAGAGAGATATTGTGCCTTTCTAAAATATTGGTTTCGTGATTTCCGTACCCAAATAACACAAATTGGGAAGCGTAAGGCGCTAGAAATTCGGCGGCGTGCTCAACAATTTTGTCTAAATAATTGGCGTGTACATCTTCGGGCCGTATATCATCCATGTTTTTGCGCGGGTCATATTTCCCCTGCATAGCGCAGAAAAAATCTCCGAACACAAATACAAGAGCATTCCTTTCTTTGGCTAGCTCAAGATGCTTCTTCAGGAGGTTGCGGTCACATTTCTTGTTGTCTATGTGAACATCGGATGTGACCATAATCCATTGTTCCCAACCCGCCCTCACTTGCCCAAATCTTACGCTATGCACATTTCGGGATTCCGAAATAACATCTCTCCCTCCGCTTTTTACCCTGTTCTTCATCAAGTGGAGTTTTTTTGCTACCCTACGAAACTCCCCTTCTGGTCTTTTTTTGCTTACACTAGATACATTATCTATTTTCTTTTGGGGGTTTTTAGGTTTCGTCATAATGCCTTAGCGTTTTCTGGGGCGTTTACCTGCACTACTGCGCGATTTACTTTTCTTGTGGGATTCTTCGTTTATCACAGCTTCTAGTTGATTGGAGCACCTATAGGCCGCCATAACACATGCCTGAATGTTAGTGTCTTGCTCTTGAAAGTCAGTTATTGTGTAGTTTCCCCATTTAGCAGCTAACACCCACTCTAGGAGTGGGTGATAGTTTGCTCCGCTACTGGGGACACGTAGTTTAAAAACATCTCTGTTCTTAAACGTTACCCGGAAACGTATCCGAAGCGGCTTTGATGTCCGCTTCGGTAGGTACACTCCTGTTAATGATGGCTTGAATTAGGTCGTTGTAATCATCCCCAGAAGCTACTGCGCAATAATTGATGTAAACAAACTCGTTTGTTTCGTTGGACAAATCAACACCAATCTCGTTCATTGCGTCCCTAGCGGTGTTTACCATTTCTTGGTCTGGCGTAACTACGCACCCAAGTTTTAGGTAAGCCCGCCTTACCTTTTCCTCCAACTCCATATTGTATGTTTCCATAGCTAATTTATGGGCTGGGTGGTCTGGGTTTGGCTCCATTTCGAAATGGCCTTCTCCGTAGTCAACTTTTGCTAACGGAGGTTTTGGGGGCGGAAAACGTTTTCTAATTTCTGTAGCTACCAGCGGGGAAACTTTGCGCAATTGCAAAGTTACCCCGCCGTCCTTTGTTGTGTGGGGAAAAAGTTTAGAACTCACAGTGTCGCTGCCTTTCCTATAAGGAGTAATCCATCAAGGCCATCGCCGCCCAATCCTGCAATCATTACATTATTTGCGGCCACAGTTGCATCTGCATCAATTGGAATTGCAAAACGGTTAATTGCGTCAAACACAGGGAAGTTTAGAATGCGGGGAGCTCCGGAAGCAACCCAGTTTGCACCCCCATTCCACGTTGAATACATGTATGCCGTACTGCTTAGGGTGCGGGAGACATAGCCCACTTCGTCAGTCGCAAATTTGATGTCTGTGATTGCTCCGGTTAGGGAGTTGCCAATTGAGCCGGTGTTCCAAGATGAACCACCATTTAAGCTGTAGTACAAACCGCCAGCTGCGGAACCAACCCAAAACACATCACGCGACATTACCTGCACAGCCTGCAAAGTTGTGCCAGTTGTCGGGGAAGATGCGCAAGCCGCCCAAGTTTCACCGCGATTTACGCTCTTGCATACAGAATCCGATGTGCCACACGCTACCAAAACATTTTCGGAGCCGTGGATGCGTTTGAGATTTCCACTTTGCGTGTCTGTCAGGACGCGAGAAACACCAGCGGTAATGTCGCTGGATTTATAAACAGTACCATTCTCTGCTGCGAAATAAATTTCGCGCGCATTGGCAACATACATGTGGTTGGCAAAGGCAGATGCAACAAACCCAGTTTGCACTTTCGTAAAAGTGCTTGGAGCTCCAGTGTCACTATCTATAATCGCGTAATGAACCGCGCTCAATGAGTTAGTTGAGGAGGAAACCAAAACAACCAAGTAACTACCCACCATTTCGATTTGCACGGGAACCTCTGTGGAGCCCATACTTGTAATTGCTACACTCGTAAAGGAGGAGCCACTGTCTACCGAATAGATTACTGTTGCTGGCAATCCTGGGGAGCCAGAGCCACTCGTGGTGCTCAGTGCGTAAATACGCTTTGTCCCGTCATTTGCTGGGCCGCAGTTCCCGCATTGCACTACCGACCCGTAAGTAACATCAACAATATTGCGGTTGATTAGACCCTCGGCGTAAGCACCAAACGATAGACCGGCAACGGCGTAAATCTTGTCCATAGTCAAGGACAAGTTGTTCGAGTCGGCGTCGTCGCCATCGAATGATGTTCGGTCTCCCAAGTCCAAATCGGTAGCTTCAACAAAGCTGTAAACCTGAACATAGTCAGTCCAACCCTGACTCCAATCCGATGGGGTTTTGCATTGACCGGCCACTTCGTAGATATTGAAGGGGCAGGTCATATCCCCCAACTGAAAAGGCAATGTGCCTTTCTTTTGCATAACCTCAAGAGATGCAGTCGGGAAGTCCGCAGCGTCACGCGTACGGCCAACCTGCTTGAAGTTTCCAAAACGATTTGGGTCTGGAACATTGATTGCACTAATACCGCCGCTCAAAGGTTTGGAAACACCGTTAAGCGAAATGTATTGAGTATCCTTGCCGCTGTATTTCACGACATTGGCTGCGCCTGGGCCGCCAAATTGAATAAACAATCTTTTGTTCTGCTGAGTGAGAATTTCGTCTGCTGAAATTTTTGGCATAATAAGCCTCCGCTATATTACAACTATTCTACACTAAAGTTACGCCAAAAAGGCTTCGGCGATTTGATGTTGTTTGGTGTATTTCCAAGACCAAACATGACCTCTCCGCGTCCCAAACGGATTTTCCAGCTCCATTTGAGAAATTGAATATCTTTCATCGTTTACCCCTCCTACCCTACTCATGTCAAATTGCCACCGATACAGCTCCCTTGAAGCAGTATCGCACGCGCAAATCGGCCTTGCTAGTTCAGCCGCAGCCATTCTTGCGACTAATGTGCGCAATTTGGCTTGCATTTGCCCGGATGCGTCAAGTGGCATCCCAGCCCTGTACCTGACCGTTATTGTATCAGGTGACATAGAGTTATCCCATGTCTGAGATACCCAAGCCCCAGCAGCCACATTATACACAGCCTGTGCCGGAATTATAAACCCTAATTTGGAGTCTCGTATTCCAGCTCTCCCCACAGCCATTCCTACCGATGCTGGGTCTGTGGAATTATCCACAGTAGAGGAGCCAAAGTCGTTGTTTGGATTTCCCCCGTCAACCACCTGCGCAACGGCTAATCCCCCGTTTGAGCTTACCCACGGCCACCACGGAAAAGGTAATGTTTCCCATTCTAGCCTAACTTGACAATCAGCTATTGTTATCCCTTGAGGATTTGTTTTACGCGTGTAAATTGACAAAGTTGAGGCAAAGTTTCCGGCAGTTGAGGGGTTGATATCTTGCGTGGAAACACCTTCGTACAAAATTGGGCGCACTAACATCCAAGCGGAACCAGTAATTGTAGCTGTACCCCCGCTAATAACAATTTTTACTGGGTCAATTCTGTATGTTTCGCTAACCGCATCATTATCCAGCCTGTCGGCTGAAGCAAAATACACCGCTAGTTTAGTTAAATCTGTTTCCGTGGTCGCAATAGAGATAGAGAACTTTTCGTTGATACCGTCCCCATCAGGGTCAGAAAATGTTACGGCTACTGTATTTAGCAAAGTAAGCATCTCAACCCCTAATGATTGTATGTATCCTTCGTTTGTCCTTACCGAAATCCAGCGATTTTCCGCGTCAGAATACCCCCAATAGCGTACGCGAACATCGTCGTATTTGGGGTAAGGAACCTGCACATAACCAAATTTTGGGGCAACCCAATACCCTAGATAATCTCTTAGCTTTTGTTCGGCAGCTTCAATTGCGTGCGTAATGTCATTGCGCCCAACAGCATCCGACCCTTGCCAAGCATACTTTTTTACTGTGTCATCGCAAGCACTATTCACGGGAACAATGGAGTTTGCCAACCCCCAGAAATGCCAGGGGTGAAAACCCATTTCCCGCCTAAATTGCTCCAACGATAACAAACTTGTCATTTAAAATGCTCGTTTATGAACAACCAAAACAGCGCCAGCGACCGCTAACCAATAAGGAATTGTGTACAGTATAAAGCCATTCACAATTAACGCAGCTCCTAGTGACACCCAGAAGCTGATGCACAATACGCAATGAAATCCCCTTCCCACCCATGTTTTTTGCCCAATTTTATTTCTAAATTTGCTTGACCAATCGAACGGCCCATCCTCTAAAGCAATAAAATACGAAATCCTATAGACCGCTAAAACGGCAATTCCGAAAACAAACATTATGACTAATTTTCCTTTTACTTATTAGAGTTTAGGGATGCCACTTTGGCGTTATATTGTGTAACCCTATACCCATTTAGAATTCCCCACACACTATAACCTTCAAATTTTGGTATTGCGACGCCTTTCTCGTACGGATGCCCCCCTAGCATTTTCACAATTGTCCCAAAAATCTTTTCTATCATATCTGGCGTCATAGAATCAGCTGGAGCATTAGCGGTTGCCACCTCTACCATTTTTTCAAACGGTAATTTGTAATCAAGATTAGGGCTAGGCGGGTTGTTCTTTATCCAGTCAGCCACTACCGGAATAGACTGTATTTTTCTAAAATACATTGGGTAATCTTTGTCCGTCAGTTTCCTGAGGCCGCCTGCCTGTTTTTCTCTTTTTAGAAACATAAAAATTTTGTTATTTGCCATTAGATTTACTGCCTCGCTTTCTGTTTTCTGCAAATGTCAAACTCTGAATGTTTCCATTTCCGTTACCACCACCCTTCGACATAGGAACTTTGTGATGCGCTTCGAGGCCGTCGCCCTTTACTAACCCAAGTTGACGGCGTGCTTTATTACGCTTGTTTCTGTGGCTCTTTTGCTCTGGCGTACCGTGGTATGTATCGTACTCCTTTCTGTAATTGCGCGTGAGTTCTTTCAGGCTTTTGCGCGATGACAACGGGTGTTTCTTTGGAAGCACATCGGTATCAAAAGATTTGTTTTTATACCTTCCAGTGCGAATTGCAGCTAGGAAGGTGTTTACTCGCGCGTGCGCCCACTGGTCAGGGCCGGTAACATTTGGCCTGACACTACCAGGGTTTGTCTGGTATGCACCTACCCCGCGCCGAAACACCTGCTCTAACATAGAAAGTGTAACCCGTTTGCTTGGTATTTTCCCGTATTTCTTGTTGTGTTCTTTTACTTTTGTTTTTAGACTATTAAGAACAGACTCAGAAATTGATTTGCTTTCCTTGTGCTCCTTCAAATTTAGAGCTTCATAAGCTGTTATAAATCTATCGCGGTTCAGCCAGCCCCCAGATTGCAACGCATAAGACCCCAATTTGTTTTGCGGAACATACATATCTGGGTCGTTTTTGTCTGGATTTTGCAGGGAAATTATTACTGAAGTTTTGCCGCCAGAAGTTTGACTTGATTTTTTGTACGGCAATGTCAGTAATTTAGACAGGTTAATTTTCATCCTTGATGCCCTGCGTTTGTCCTGTAACGCCAAAGCTCCGACGGGAGTATTCGGGGAAATCATTCTAAGTAAACCCAGTATCTTTTCGCGCGCCACTGGGTGTACATTTTTTCCTAAAAACGGTGCAGCTTTTTGATAATCCCTAACCTGCATTCCCTTTTTAATATAATCTTTGAGAAGTGCTTTTGTTGAGACTGATGTTAGCCCTAACATTCTTTTCATCGCCGGCCAGTTAGATATATCAGGATAGGTTGATTTGTGAATTGACACTGCTTTTTGCGGTGAAAGTGTGCCGTTGGAAATAGACCTCATAACAATAGATTTATGAAGTGATTGATTCAAAACACTATCTGGTAACGTAAGAAGCGTTTGGGAACCCTTTTTCCAAAAGGTTTGATTCCCAGATGATACTTTTGTCCACCCGCCAACAACTGTTCCGGCGTCCATATCCGCTAAAGCTTGGGTAACTTTTTCGTTGCGTGTTACAGTCCCACCATACGCATTTGAGTTTGAAAATTGAGACAGGGGCATAAGTGCATAAGAACGCGCCTTCCCAGATTCTGGCGGATTTGCTATATCATTTGGGGATAACCCAGAACCATACGCACGAACACTATACCCCTTCTTCTTAGACACCCGTTCTTTTCTACCGCCAGCTGTTCCACCCTGGGCTATAGAAGAAAATCTTCCGGTTTTCCGGTCGTGTATTTTGTTGTATTTTAGTGTTGCACGAATTATTCCCTTTTCGAGAATATTCTTTATAAGGTTATTCATACTTGATATAGGAATGAAATTCTTTCAAGGTTTGCGTCAACGATTGCATGTGCGCAGTTTTAGAAATCTCAAAATTATTGTTGCTTTCTTTTTGCGCAATCATGTAAATTAAGTCATTTATAAGTGATTTCAATTCCTTTTTACTGCGCACTAATTTTGCGCGGGTTTTTTTAACCGAATCCCCCAAGTCTTTTTGGGGAACAAACCGTATTGGTTTCTTGTCGCTCGATTGTTGTTTGCGCGGGTCTTGGTATCTAATTCTGTCTAGAATCTTTTGAGCATTCTCTGCGTTTAATTTCTCGAATTTTTTGTTTTGATTTTTCTTAGGGTTTGCCATACCCATTTTGCCGTATACCCGATTTTTAGCAAGCTTCGCCAGTTTTGCATCTTTGACAGGATTGCCTGTTGGGTTTATGAGCTGAGGCAAAGTTCTTTTCCACAAATTGCTTTTACGGGCACCTTCTGGCTTAGGATTCTTTGCTAGTCTGGTTTCTGTTCTTTTAGCAAACAGCGCCTTGCGTGGGCCGGCTTGCAATCTTTGTTGAAGATTCGTTTGCTTGCCGTAATTAGGGTCGCGTTTCCCGTGGTTCCAGCGTCTGCCGCCAGTATTTTCGCGGCGTTGGGCTTCCATAAGCATGTTGCGAACCCCGTGAGTTTGCATCACCCTTTTTCCTCTGGCTCCAGAGCTGTTTATTTTACCTACACCAACTTTCCCCCACTTTTGGAGTTTTGCCAGGTATGCACGCCCGCGCGCTGCACTGGCTTTCCCAACCCCGTTTGGCCGCAGGACATTTATTCCATAGCGCATTCCGTGAAATAGTTGATTGTGGGAATACTGAGTTTTAGCGTTATGCTTCAAAGTAACAAGAATTTTATCTTCCAGTTTTTCTTTAAGTGAAGCCATGTATTGTGTCATATTATTAAATAATGTAGCCATACTAATTCTCTCCCGGTTTGCGAAATTTACGCCCCATTATAAAATTTTGTATTCTTTGGCGCACTTTTCTTGACTCAGAGTTTACCAGAGGCTGCCTATTTGCTGAGCCTCCCCCAGATGACCCTCCTTTCATTTGTGGTGGTTGTGCGTTTGGGTCGTTTGAGATAGCCAGACCAAGCTCTCTGCTTATTGGAACAGGCGTAACCCTTCCCGGTAGAAATTCCATTCCTGGTGGAGGAGTGCCCTCCCCTCTACCAGCGGGTAGGCGTGGCTTGCGTCGAGGTCTGCTTGAAGCATTACCAAGAGGATTACCGGGAGTATTGCCGGGAGTATTGCCGGGAGTATTGCTTGGTGGCTTGCGTCGAGGTTTGCCGGGAGTATTGCCGGGAGTATTGCCGGGAGTATTGCTTGGTGGTGGAACATCTCTGTCACGCGGCAGTGCGAATCGACTGGGTGGCTCATCACCGCGCACCCTAGCTTCGGTAGCTGCTCGCATTTCTAAAAAGGTGCGTTCCTGTGTGATTGTCCTTTGCAGCTGCACCCTTATTTTATTTATGATATCCCCAATCGAACCCTCCTTCTGATTTTGAAACAAGGCGGGTTTTCCGGCCATTATTTGCGCGTCAGTAAGAGCGCGGACAGTTCCTATTGCCGCCAGCCTATCTAACTCTTGCCGCTCCCGCACAAGAGGACTGACGCTTGGCTTTACTGTTATTTCATCCGGTTCAAATACCCGCTTAAGCAATCGCTGCAGCGATTGCACCAAGCTTGGCGGCTTGGTGTCTTGCATTTTTGCAACTTGTTCCTGCAACCTTCGTAACTGACTAGCACCTGCCAAACTACCCTCTCTTTCCCCAATCCGGTCATACTCATCTTGTTTATTTTTTGGTATTTTGGTAATACTTATACCTTCTCGCATTCGGAATTGCCTTTGACCTGGGGTTTCCGCATCCAGCTGCTGGTCTCTTATTTTTTCTGAAATTTGTCTTTGAGACGCTTGCCTTTTTGCGTCTTCCGCATCGCGCTTTGCAGCTCGCGCTTGTATCGCTTGAGTTTCTTCTGAAGTTGCGCGCCTAGCGGGATTAACAAAATAATCATCAGGATTTAAACGCTCTTGTTCCTCTTCATATTCTTTTTGCGCCTTTTTAATTTCTGCGCGTATTTTCGATGCTTTGTCTCCGCGTTTTGGGTCGTTGCGTAAAACACTGAATACAGATTGATATTCTTTATCTGGGCTACCTTCCCTAGCCGCTTTTACATCTCTGCGTATTTGGGCCTTCGCTTCCTTTGATAGCTCGCCATTTTTTTCGAAGTTATATTTTGGCAGCATGCGCCCATTAATCGGATATAACTTTTCGCTGCCATCCGCATCATTGGAGTCAGCTGGTTTCTTTCCAGCGGGTTTCTTTCCAGCACGCGTCCCTCTACCGGGTTTCTTCCCAGCAGGCGCTCCGGTTGTTGGTGCGGTATTCGCGGCCCCGCCCGTTGTAGCGTTTTGTTCATCATTGGCGTCAGCTGGTTTATTTTCAGCAGGTTTCTTTCCGGCACGTGTCCTTCTACCGGGTTTCTTAGCAGCTGGTGTTGTAGCATTTGCGACTGCGGTCGCTGTAGCGTTCTGTTCATCATTGGCGTCAGCTGGTTTATTTTCAGCAGGTTTCTTCCCAGAACGCGTCCCCCTACTGGGTTTCTTCCCAGCGGGCGCTCCGGTTGTTGATGCGGTACTTGTGGCCCCGCTTGATGTAGCGGTCGGTGCATCACCGGTGCCAGAAACATCCACAACTTTTCCTGTCGCACCATCTATCACTTTACTCCCTGAATTACCTGGGAGTTGCAGTGCGTTTGGATTTCGTTCATACGCCTGTATCAATTTGTTTATGTCAATCGTCTCTTCCGTGCCCTTCTTTTTGTTCCCCCTCTGATTTACTTGGTAAACTAGAACTAATCCCCCTGGAAGAGTTTGCATTTTGTACCCCTTACCTGGGCTCCCTATATTTTCTGTTAACTGAAGTTGATGTAATCTAGGGATTGCTGTTGCAATTTTTTCTGCACTTTCGCCAGTCATCACCATTCGCACTATACTCTCTTTCATGGCACCTGTAAATGCGTCAGCACTAGCCACCGCTGCAGGTTGTTCGCTCTTTGGTATTTTAACTATTTTGCCTTTACTTACCTTATACTGTGTCCCCAAAATAGCTAGTCTATCTTCATCAGTTTTAGCAGCATTGTATTGCGCTGTTATGTTCGCCAGCTCTGCCTTTATTTTTGCCCTACTCCTTTGAACAGGTGTCTTAGGTTTGGCTTTACTACCTCCGCCTGAAGGAATACTGGAATTACCACCCCCGCCTGAAGGAATATTTTCAGGGCTTGCTTGCCGAGCTCGCGCCCCGCGCGGCAGCACTGGTTTAATCCCAGCTGCAACATAGTCTAATCGTGTGTGTCTGATTTGTGGGTGTTCGTACTCCTCTAAATGCTTAAATGCGACCCCGTACTTAAAAGACAAGCGCAATTTTTCCTTTAGGGAAATATTATTTGATGTTTCAGGGGCAATTACCCGCAATTGGTTTTTTGTAATTGCCACCCGTAATTTTTTGTTTATGTGATTCAAAAAATTGCTGTCCATTTATAACATTACCCTGTTCTACCTGCTCTTGCTTTCGCTATCTTATCTTTGGCACCAGCAACCCTTGCCCTAGCATCAGTAAGCATTGGAGTATCAGCGTTCTTTGCAATCGCCGTTGGCGAAACGGCAATATTGGGTGCAACACTAACTATTTGCTCGTACGCCGCTCTTGAAATTGTATTTCCCGTCATAACCCTGCCTAGATTGTCCAGCGCAATCCATTCTGCTGACTTCTTGAGACCTTCTTCATATTTTTTTAGACCAGCTGGGTCACCTTTATAGAGCACTTCCCCAATTTGAATTTGCTTGTTTATCTGTGTGATAAGAGCATTCTTAACCTCGGTTATTTTGGTTATTGTCTCTATTCCTTGCACTTCGCCTTTTGGAAGAGCTTTAATGTTTCTTTTTGCATTGTCAATTCTTTTCTCTAGCTTAAACAGAGTTTGTTGCTCTGCTAACGACAAACTGTCTTTAGCAATAAGTTTGGAAGTTTGGTCTTCCAATCTACGAATAAATGATGCTTGACCATCTACAGTTTTATTATTGGGCGGCCTATATTTGGGGTCTAGCAGTTGTGCTAACTCTTGTTCTTCAGTGCGCTTTTGTGGCGCAGAATTTTCTTGTGCACGCTTTTTTCTTAGTATTTGCGCTCTTCCTACCGAAGCTATCTTTTCCACTTGCGCCGGTGTGGGAGTTGTGGTTTTGAACAGCCTCATATTTGCAGCGTCAAGACCCTCTTTTACTTTTGCAGTTGTTTCTTTGACTAACTTTGCAACAGTGTCTTTTCCCAAAATTTGTCTTGTCGCATCTGACAAACCCCATGTTTTTGCGCCCGAAAGATTTAAAGCCATTTTTACGAGATTGCTAGGTGCTAAAACAGCCTTAATAGCTTCCTCTGTTTTTTGTAATGTTATTTTTCTGGCAGCTTGCTGCGCTTTGGGCTTGAGCGCGCGGAAATTTTCTAGCGTTTTGTCAGTCTGCGGATTTTTCTTCGTGCTAAAGAAACCAGCAGACGCTTCTTCCGCTTGTTCTCTTTCGTATTCACTTTCTGTTTGTTCACCCCTATCTCTTCTCCCGCGAGCTTCGAGGTACTCAGCTGTTTTCTTGTCGGCCAATTTTTTTTGTGCGGCTGCCTCTCTCTCGCCAGAGATTTTATCTAGTGCTCGTTGCGCCTCTCTGGCGTCCATCCTGCCTTGCTGAGTTGTTAAGTCAAACTCTGGCTCTTCTGTGTATTTCCCCCGCTTAGTTATTTTTCCACTAGCATCTCTTTGCGTAGGTTGATATACATCTACTACACGGTTTGCTGCGTCTATTGGGGAGAGCTCACCGTGTACTACAGGTCGCAACGGTTTATACACCAATTTACCCTTGGGAGTGACAACCCATTTTCCAGGTTGCGCTACTGTTTCTTGAATAAGCTTGTCTTCTTGTTCTTCTTTAGTTAGAGGTTTTGTACTTTCCCCTCTTTGAGCTTTTTGTTTAGCTGCTTCGTCTTTAATCGCGCCCTGCAACTTCTTTATTTTGGCAGTTACCTTAGCTAACTCTGTATTCCTTTGAGCAGGAGAAAGTTTATCTTTCGTCGCATTGTATTTGTCAACGATTTCTTTCATTCTTCCTGAAAGCATCTTTGTTTTTGTTGCACTCACACCGGTTATCTTCGCCGGTGTTAAGGCCCTGCGGCCACTAGCCTTTGTGCCGCCCCCGCCTGAAGGAATACTTTCAGGGCTTGCTTGCCGAGCTCGCGCCCCGCGCGGCAGCACTGGTTTAATCCCAGCCGCCAAATAGTCTTTCCGTATGTGATTGGATTGCGGGTGCTCAAACTCAGATAAATGCTTTAGCCTTAAAACCAATAACTGCTTAAGGGCAATAAGCTGGTTGCGGGAGAAATAAACAACTTTTGATTTTTGAAGGGGGGTGAAATGAAAATCAAACATAATCACCTCTATTTCATAAATGCAATTGCCAGACTTGCAAATGAAGCTAATACTGTAGCCGTAACCGTTACGATTGCATCGCCGCGCGTCATGCGCAACTCCATGCGTGTCTGGCGCGCATCAATAAGATTCAGCCGCTCTTCGGTAGAATCGTTGCGGCGCTGCATCTCTGTTTTGATTTCTCGCAACGCTTCGAGCAGCGCATCTATTTTGGTTTCAAATACTGCC
>SXGR01520052.1_pt1 | contig 16077 bp, 6 predicted proteins | sample 3174711 | NCBI WGS metagenome assembly SXGR01 (sample SAMN11356860, study PRJNA531348) | freshwater metagenome | isolation source: freshwater sample F1-60 | place: China: Fuxian Lake, Yuxi | collected 2017-12-25
ACGGGCACGTTCAGCCAGTAGGCCCACTTGGATTTCAGCACCTGTTCGCAGCCCGAGTCCGGCCCGCAGCCGACGATGCGTTCGCCAGTCATGGAGACATACGCGAGGTAGGCCGAGATGCCCATCGCTGTGAATCCAAAGAGGCGTATTAAGTTCAGGACGACGGGACGCAATCCTGCGCCGGACGCACCGGCGGGCGGGGTCGGGACGGCGGACGACTTGGAAGGGGACTTTGGTTTGGAGGCCATCTGGATAGCTGCGGTGACGCGCGGCAGTTATGCGATCCGTGGCCCCGTTAAGCAATCCTGTTCTCTGCTCGCCCTCGGTTGCGCTCGGGCTGTCCGTCCGGGTTCAGCGCCGCTCGGCATCGAGCTGGTTGAGCGTCATCCAAAGTTGGCTGCGCATTGCCGCGCCATCCCCCGCGTTCAAGCTGTAGCGGATCTCCATTTGCATGACCGGCTGGAGCGGGGCGGTTTCCAGGAACACCGACCGGCCGTCTGAAAGCAGCCGTGCGGATTTCACCCCGACATCATCGCGGCCTTCCTTCTTCGGATCGGCGATCGACCAGTCCTTCGATCCGTACGCCTCGGCGTAACGATAGTTCCACTGGCGAATTGCGTAGCTGCCGGCGTCCTCGGCGGCGGCGCGATCCAGCGGTTGGCTGAAGGTGAGCGTCACGCCGTTGCTGTGCGCGCGCCACGCCACAGGCAGGCGAACGGGCTTGCCGGTGTAGCGCACGCGTTGCAACGCGCCGTCCTTCACCGCGCTGGTCTGCCAGCCCGTGCTGCCGGCGATGTAGAGATGCCCGTCGCGAGCGTTGAACGATCCGCGGTTCGGTCCCGAAAGAAACTTCGCCGGCAACGGAACCACCGCGCCCTGCTTCACTCCGGCCACAGTGTCGCGCAGCACGAGCATCATGCCGCAACGGCCCCAGAGCAGGTGTAGCATCTGCCCGGCAAACGGCCCCCACTGGTCGCGCGGCACCCACACTTGGCTGCCGCTGGAATTATCGACGCTGTGGGGGATCCAGCAGAGCGGCTGGTCGTAGCCCAGCGGCCGCTCCGGCGTTTTCTTCGGCCCGCCGAAGCCGTAGTAGCCGCCAGTCTCGACGACGGCGATCTGCGAGGACGGCGTCCAGGTGCCTTGCTGCGGGGCGGCGGTGATGATCGTTCCGTCGGGGCTGGCACCGAGGCCGTTCGGATTTCGGAAGCCGGTGCCGAGCGTGACTTTGGTGCTGCCGTCGCGGCTGACACGATGCGCGCCCAGCGGATCGACATAGTAAAAGTTCCCAGCGTCATCCTTCTCCAGGCTGGTGACGTAATCGTGTCCGCCGGTCGAGGTGTGGATGAGATTGCAGAAGTTCTCGTAGAAGTCCGCCTCGCTGTCGCCATTGCGATCGTGCAGGCGCGTGATCTGATCGCGGCCGAGCACGAAGACTTTACCATCGCGGACCTTTAACCCCAGCGGCTGAAAGATGCCCGTCGCGAACCGTTTCCAACTCAGCGCGCCGAGCTTGTCGTCGATGCCCGTCACCCGCCACACGTCGCCGTGAATCGTGCAGACAAAGGCCGCGCCGTCCGGGGTGAAGTCCACGCCCGCGAGAAAGAAGAGCGCATTCCAAGGATTGCTGTACGGAACCGTCAGCGTATCGACGGCGAAGAAGTCCGTGTCAAAGCCGCGCTGGCCGGTTGTCTTCAATTCCGGCAACCAGCGCGCGGGGCCGGGCTGGGAGAGTTGGGAGAGGTTCTCCGGTGCGCCGGACTTTTTCGCAAGTGCGCCGAAGGCTGGCGTGGTGCTCGCGGAAGATTTGGCGAACAGCAGCCGCGCGCGGCGCGTCTCGGCGGACGGTGGGAAGTAGATGAAGATTCGTCCGTCCGCGTGGCACTCGATCTCTGCCGCTGTCCCGACCAGAGCGATGTGCAATGCGTTCGTTCCGATCGGCACGGCGATGCTCTCGCCGGCGATGGTGCGTCGTCCGATGGCCGCTTCCGGGTTGGCGGACTTGGCGGGTGAAGTGAGCACGAGCGCGAGTTCCTTCATCGACGGGGCGAACTCGAAGCTGCGCGTGAAAACGTCGATCCCGTCGCCCGCCTCGAACCACGGGGATTCCAGCACGCGCGTTCCCTCCACCGAGTAGTCGAGCACGACGCGATCGCCGCTGCGGTGCAGACCCGCGTAATGGACTTGGGCACCTTGCCACCCCGCAGTGCTGCCACCGGCGAGTTGCAATCGGCCGTCGAGACGCGGTGCCCCGATCAAACCGAAGCGGCCCGAATCGAACTTCAAGAAGCCGCCGCTCCAGCACGCGCGCCACGCGCACGCGGCGGTGTCATAGCACACGGCAGCCTCATTGCGTTTGCCGACCTTGATCGTGAGTCCCTTCGCGACCCGCGCGCCGGGAGTATCGAGATTCGAGGCCAGGAACGGCCCGACGTCCGTGCGACTCCATCGGTTGTCCACCCAGTCCTTCTCGACCTGAGCGGCCGGTTCGCGACCGGAGGCGGGCGGTTGGCCAATGGCCGGGCTGGCGGCTTGTCCGGCGAACTCGCTGGTGGCGCAGAGCAATAGTGCGAACCCGAGATGCGTTCGACGGCAGAGCAAGGATGGCAGGGGCGTGAGAGGCATTGGGAATCCAGACGCGGACGCTCCCGTTGCATTCAATGGATGTCGAGGCGTTCCGTGAAGATGGACGAGGACGGCGCGCCCCGCTGCGAGTCCATGCGGAGAATTCGTTTGAAGTCCGCTCACGCGTGCGGGAAGGTGCTTGAACCATGAATCTCCGGCTGTTGCTCGTGCTCGTGTCCGTCTGGCTGACGGGTGCCGTGGCGCGTTCGCTGCCGGCGGAAGCGGCTCCCGCACCTGCTCCCGGCGTCTCAAAGATTCCAGCGCAGGACATCGCGCGGCAGCAGCAGATCAAGGTCACCACGAAGCGGGTCGGAGAACAGATCGAGGGCGTGGTGGCGGAGTTCGAGCGCAACGGGATCACCGGCGAAGACGTGAATGTGTTGCGCGCGATTCGCGGGGTGTTGGATCGGCTGTCGGAACGCGAGATGGCGTCGGTGCTGGAGTTGTTAAAGACGGCCCAGGCGGGCGGCGAGCCGGCGGCGATTGCGCGGAGCGAGTCGGACGCGTTCTCGGCGCAAAAGGGGATCGTCGTCCAGCTCCAGCAGCTCGTGCTGGAGTATCAGCGGCAGCAGGCGCTGTATGAAATTTCACTGCGGTTGAAGGAACTGGCGACGCGCCAGACGGCGAACATGTGGCAGGGCGTCGCGCTGGCCAAGGCGACGGAGCACAAGGGAACCTTCGCGGCCTTTGACGAGAATCAGCGCATCAGCCTGCGTTACCAGCAGTCGGAGCAGACGCCGCTCAAGGACGAGACGGCGGCGATACTTGGACGGTTGGATCGGTTGGCGAAGGAAATCTCCGACGGAGCGGCGGCAGCGCGCGCGACGGCGGCGGCGCAGCAGGCGAAGGACGGCGGGCTGCTGGCGGCGCTGGCGGCGGCTTCGGAGGAGTTGCGCGAGGAGAAGCTGCGGCTGCTCTCCGCCGTCGGGAACGAGAAGAAGGCGCGAGATCAATTGCGCGAGGTGGCGCGGCTGTTGATTTCGTCACCGGACACGGCGGATGCGTTGCGACAGGCGATTCTGGAAGTGAGCCGGGCCATCGAGGCGCAGCAGGCTCTGGCCGCGGAGACGGCACGGACGAAGCGCGGCGAGGAGGCGGACAAGCGCGCGACGGATCAGGCCGCCGTGGTGGACGACGCGGATTTGGTTCGGCGCGATCTCGATGCTCTCGCTCCAATCGCGGCGGAGTATTTGCGTTCCGCGACGGACCGGATGCAGGACGCGCGTTCCTCGCTCGGCGCGGACAACGACGTGAAGGAGCGCGTGCTCGCGGCGTCGCCGAAGCAGGAGGAGGCTGTCCAGCAGATGCAGAACGCGCGGCGGGCATTGATCGATCAGCTAGCTCGCGTCGAAGAAGCGGCGCAGAAGCCGGAGAGCGCGCTGGCGGCATTGCGTGAGTTGCAGGAGAAAGTGCGCGCCCTCGTCCGCCGGCAGGAAGCGCTCAAGCAGGACACGGCTGCAGCGGAACGGAAGCAGCTTCCGCCGAAAGCGCCCCAGCAGGGAGAGTTGAAGGACATCGCGCAAGATCTCCAGGCGCGGGCGTCACGACCTTCGCCGGAAGCGGCGCAGTCGATCGGCGAGGCTTCGGGCCAGATGCAGAAGGCGCAGAACGCGCTGGCGCAGGAGCAGAACAATGACGTGGCGCAACAGGCGGCGATCGATGCGTTGCAACGCGCGGAGCAACAGCTCGCGCAGAACATCGCTGATCTCGAACAGGCGGAGAAAGACCTGGCGCAGATCGAGGAGATGTTGAGGCGCTTGGTCGCGATCATCGGCGCGCAACAGGAGGTGCAGTTCGCGACCACGCAACTGGCCTTGCGCGAGAAGCCCGACGCCGAAGCCGCAAAACGCGCGGCGGCAGAGCAGGGGACGGTGCAGGGCGACACGACGACGCTGGGGCGCGATGCGGAGGCGCTGGTTCCTGCGGCTGCGTTGCATCTCGCCACGGCGGGCGACTCGATGCAGACGGCGAAGGTGGATTTGACCAAGGCCGACGCGGTGGCGGCCGAGCCTGCGCAGGCCGGGGCGCTGGCGGCGTTGTACCATGCGAAGCGCGAGTTCGAGAACAAGATCAACGAACTGCGCGAGAAGCTCGGGCTGCCGCCCGCTCAGGAGATGGACGCGCTGGCCGAGGCTCAGAAACGAATCGAGGAAGCGCAGAAGAAAGTGAGCGAGGCGTTGCAGGAATTGCAGCAGGCACCGGCGGGGGCGATGGAGGCATTGCAGAAGCAGCAGCAGGAGATCGCGGAGGCTCTCCGCGAGGCGCGCGAGAACGGTAAACCTGTGGCGTCCCTGACCCGCGCGGAGCAGGCCGCCGGCGACGCCGCGCAGTTGCTCAAGCGGAGCAATCTCCCCGGAGCGATCGAGTCGATGAAGTCCGCGTTGAAGTCACTCGAACAATCGCGGCCGGCCGCAGCGGCAGCCGCTCCGAGCCCGGCTCCGAAGATTCCGACGCCGGCCGTGGCGGAGTTGGAACAGAAGCAAACTGCCGTGCGCGAGGCGGCGGAGGCCTTGCTTGCGTTGCAGGAGAAGGCTTCCGCGAAGTCGATGAAGGCGGCGGCGGATGCGTTGAAGGAAGCGAATGCGGCGATTGGTCCGCTCGCGGCCGGTGCGATGGGCCAGATGCCGGCGGGCGCGCAGGGCGCGTTGCAGTCCGCGCAGGCGAGCACGGCGCAAGGCAGCGCGCAGGCGGCAGCGGCAAAGAATTCTCCGGCGCAACAGAGCGCGGCGGCGGCAGCGCAGGCCTTGGCCCAGGCGCAGGGTGCAATGGCGCTCGCGCAGTCCGGTGTCGGTTCCGAGGCGGCGATGGCGCAAAAGGGCGAGGGAAAAGGGCAGGGGGAAGGCAAGGGCAAGGGTGAAGGCCAGGGGCGCGGCGAGTCGCAGGCGAATGCCTCGGGACGCGGTAAGGGCCAGCCGAGCCCGCAGGGCAACGGGAACAAGGGGAACTGGGACGGCGATGGAGGCGATGGCGCTCGGGCGAATGTCACGGGCAGCAGTTCGTTCACGAGATTGCCGGGACGCGATCGCGCGGCGCTTCAGCAGTCGCAGGCGGAGAAGTATCCGCAGGAGTATGGTCCGCTTGTGGAGCAGTATTTGCGGAACCTTTCCGACCAGGCGACGGACAAGTGAAGGCGCTGTTCGCGAGGATGGTTTTCGCGCCGCAGAATTTCTGAGACGCCTGTTGCAATCCCCAAGTGCCTTCCTATAGTGCGCGCGTTTGCAAAATGACGATCACTGATCCCTCCGTTCCTCCTCCGCCCTGGAACATCCAGGCCGCGCGTAATCTCTATAACATCCAGAGATGGGGCGCGAAATACTTCGACATCAATGAAGCAGGGCATGTCGTGGCCCTGCCGTTGCAGGATGCCGGCGCGAGCGTGGAGATCAGCGACATCGCCGAGGAGGCGCGGGCGCGAGGGCTGAAGTTCCCGCTGCTCATCCGTTTTCAGGACATTCTCCGGCACCGGGTCGAGGCCATCAACCTGGCCTTCCGGGCGTCGATCAAGGAGTTCAACTATCAGGGCCAGTATCGCGGGGTGTTCCCGATCAAGGTGAATCAGCTTCGCGAAGTGGTGGAGGAGATTCTGGACGCGGGCAAGGCGTTCAACTTCGGTCTCGAAGTCGGCAGCAAGCCCGAGCTCTACGCCGGCCTCGCGTTGCAGAACCACATGGGCAGCCTGATCATTTGCAACGGATACAAGGACGCCAGCTTCATCCGCATGGCGCTGCTCGGCATCAAGCTCGGCAAGCGCGTGATCATGGTCGTGGAAAAGCTCGAGGAGCTGCGGCAGATTCTCACGCTGTCGAAGCAGATTGGCGTCGAGCCGCTCATTGGCATCCGCGCGCGACTGCACGCCAAGGGCGCGGGCAAGTGGGCGGAAAGCGGCGGCGAGAACGCGAAGTTCGGCCTGAGCACGGCGGAGTTACTCACGGCGACGGAGTTGATGAGATCCGAGGGGCTGGGCCATTGCTTCAAGCTGCTTCACTTTCACATTGGCTCGCAGGTGCCGGACATTCTGACGGTGAAGAAGGCGGTGCAGGAGGCGGCGCGGTTCTACGCGAAGCTGCATAAGATGGGTTTTCAGATCGAGTTTCTCGACGTGGGCGGCGGGCTCGGGGTGGATTACGACGGGAGCCGGTCGGCCTTCGACAGTTCCACGAACTACTCGTTGCAGGAATACACCAACGACATCGTTTATTACATTGGCGACGTCTGCAACGCGGAGAAAGTGCCGCATCCGGAGATCGTCAGCGAGAGCGGCCGGGCCATTGTCGCGCATCACAGCGTGCTGGTGGTTGAGGTCTTCGGGGCCATCGAGAAAATTCGCCCGGAAGGCGTGGTGGAATGCGGCGAGAACGAACACGCGCTGGTTCGGGAGTTGTGCGACATCCGCAAGAACATCGGACGCCTGAACAAGCTCGAGGCATGGCACGACGCGCTGGAGCGCAAGGAGGATGCCTACAACATGTTCACGCTCGGCCTGCTCGATCTGCCGGACAAGGGAAAGATCGAGACGCTCTACTGGGAGATTAGCCGCGAAGTCGTCGCGAGCTTCCGTGGGCAGGCCTACATCCCGGAGGAGATTCGCAAGCTCGAGGATTCCCTCGGCGACCAGTACCTCTGCAACTTTTCTGTGTTCCAATCGCTGCTCGACCATTGGGCGCTTGGGCAGTTGTTTCCGATCATGCCGATCAGCGGCATGGAGCGGCGGCCGGATCGCGAGGCGACGCTGGTGGACATCACCTGCGATTCGGACGGGCAGATCAACAAGTTCATCGACCTGCGCGACGTGCGCGATACGTTGCCGGTGCATTCACTGCCGCCGGCGGGCAGCGAGCCGTACTACCTCGGCTTCTTCCTGATGGGCGCGTATCAGGACATCATGGGCGACCTGCACAACTTGTTCGGGCGCGTGAATGAGGTTCACGTCTTCCTCGAACCCGACGAACCGACCGGCTATTACGTCGAGGAGATCATCGAAGGCACCACCATCGTCCAGGCTCTGACCTCGGTGCAGTACGACGAGAAGGAACTCTCCCGCCAGATGAAGGCGCAGGTGGACGAGGCCATTAAGTCCGACCGCCTGAAACCCAGTGAAGGCATGCGCCTGCTCGACGAATACGAGAAGGGCCTTCGCGATTACACCTACCTGACGATCTAACCACGTCGCGTGCGCCGTGTCCGGCGAGCCTCCAGAATCCGAACCGCCTGTGTCGCTCACCGCGTCCCACGTAGTGTCCGATCCCTCGCCTGACCTCGCGTCTCACCGGGAAATGCTCCGCGCCCTCGGGCATCTCGCGCGCGGCATGTCGGCGTTGTTCTGGGGTCTTCCCATCGCCCTCGTGGTCTGCGTGCAAAGCGCGAAGGGTGACTGGTTTCGTCCCCTTGGCATTGTTCCCCCAATCCTTGCGACGGGTCTCCTGTTTCACGGCATCCAGTTGCTCGGCGGTTTCCAAAAGCAGGAGCGCATCTGGATGGCCGCGCTGGATCGGGCGCGCGTCGTGGCGTTGATCAACCTCGGCGCGTCACCGTTTCTCTTCTGGTCGAGCCGCGTGCCGTCGAACGAGTTCTTCAACGCCGTGATGGAATGCCTGCTGATCACCGGCGTGACGTTCCTCTACCTCCTGAACCCGCTGCTCGTCCGGCTGACAGCGATGCTGCCCGACGAGAACCTGCGGGCGGAGACGCGCGGGTTCGCCGCGATGAACTGCGCGATCCTGGGGACGCTGCTCGCGGTGCTGATCCTGTATCTCGGCATGATTCACGTCGATCCGGCGCTGCCGTCGTTGCTGGCCGGATGGCTGATCAAGACGCTTCCGTTCTCCAACTACGTCGCCGCGTTCTTCTACCTCATCGAGCGGAGCGGCGTGTGGCTGGTGCTGTTTCCGGTCCTGTTTCCCGTGGCGATGACCATGGCGCTGATGTGGAAGATCAAGGAGGTCATCCTCGCCAGTGTCTTCGGCGGCGGCGGGAGCGAGTGAGGGAAGAAACGGGATCGGCCTTCTGGATTTTGCTGCAATAATCCGTGCTGGTGGCTTGGGCCGGCGCGTGTCGTCAATGGACACGCGCCGGCGCTTTTTCTGCGGATAACTTTACTGGCGTGGCGTGACGACGCGGTAGGAGCGGTTCGTGGTCCACTGGGAATCGGTTAGCGTGTGGACCGCATTGGTCAGTCGCGCGGAGAAGTCGCGCAACGGCGACCAGGTTCCGCCGAGCGTGTCGGTGAATTGCACGGTGTAGGTGCGGTTCGAGACGGCGGCGAACCAGAGGCTCGCGTTGCCGGAGGTGATGTCCTCCTCGATCTTGAGGTAGCTGCCGGCGTCGTTCGGATTCGTACCGGCGATGAACTCGGCGCGGTTGCTCATGGTGTCGCCGTCGAGGTCGAGCCCGGCGTCGGCGGCGCTGTTCGCATCGAGGCCAAGCGAAGTTTCCACGGAGTCGGGGATGCCGTCACGATCGGTGTCGGCCAGGACGGTGATGGTGAAGTTCGTGGTGATGCCGGGGCTGCGGTTGGCTTCGTTGAAGATGATCACGCGCATGAAGTAGTTGCTGGCGGTGATGCCGTTGGTGAGGCGGAGCGAGGCGGATTCCGTGGTGAGCGTGACGAAGTTCGAGGTGTAGTTGCCCTGGTTCGTGTTGACGACGAGCGAGCCGAGGTTGCGCCGCCAACTGTAGGCCATGGGCAACGGGTTGCCGGTGACCTCGACGCTCATGGTGAAGGCGCTCCCCTCGGCCACGGTCTGGTCCGCCGGACGCACGATGATGCGCGGCTGGAGAAGCGGCAGCAGCCGGGCGGAGCGGGTGTAAACCGTGGCGATGCTGTCCGTAATGGCGCAGTCGTAGTCACCTTCGTGTTCAAGCTGCACGTTGGTGATCGTGAGGCTCGCGGCGTTGGCACCGGGGATCGGTGCGCCGTTGACGCGCCATTGGTAGCTGATGGCGGAGTTGCCGCTGGTGGCGCTGGTGGTGAAGGTGACGTTGGTGCCGTTCGGGAGGTTTGCGGCGCGGGCGTCGGGCTTGATGTAAAGCGAGCGGGCGACGGGGTGGACGAGGATGTTCGGAGGGAAGACGATGCTGAGTTGCGCGGCGGTGCTTTCGACGCTGCCGGCGGAGTTGAACACGAGCACGGTGAAGAGTCCGGCCTGGCTTGGCTGGACGTTGGTGAGGGTCAACGTGGCACCCGTGGCCCCGGGGATGTTCGCGCCGTTGCGCCGCCATTGGTAGAGGACGGGGCCGTCGCTGCTGGCGGTGACGGTGAAGACGGCGTTGAACGTGGCAACGGCGGTGAGGTCGGCCGGTGGAACGGTGATGACGGGCGGTGTGCCACCGGTGAAGGTGACGCCGGGTGTCGGCAGCGCACCGGCCCAGTTGATGGGGTCGTTGCCGTAGGCGAGGGAGTTCTTCCGCTGGCGCGACGGGCCGCTGCCGTCGGCAGCGGGCGGCCACGGGGCCTTGTCGTTGTAACGGACGCCGTCGATCGTGATGTAGGCGATGGCGCTGTTCGTGTCGGGCGCGCCGGGCTTCTGGAGTTCGATGCGCTCGCCGCTGTCCTGGAGGTCGCCGGGGTACGGGCCGAAGACTGGAATCTCAGCCGCGACGTTGTACTTCGCGCGGAAGGCCACAGGTTCGGTGCGGCTGACGATCGCGTAACCACCTGCGGCGAGCGTGACATTCTGCGGGAAGCTGTAGCCCAGGCCGTTGATGCGCCAGGTGTTCGTCGGCACGACAGCGTCGAAGAGCGCGACGGGTTCGGCGGTGATGTTGCGGAGTTCAACGAACTCGTCGTTGCCGAGATCGGGGTGATACTGGATTTCGTTGATCACGATGGGTCCGACCTTCGGCAGGGCGTTGGCGGAACCGAGGGTGGGTTCGGCGAGGATCGGGAAATCTTCCTCGCCGGTGCTAAGGACGTAACGGCCGATGGCGGTGCCGGGATCGGATGCACCGAAGCTAAAGCCGTGGCTGAAGCCGGTGAGGTTGCTCGTGGTGGTGGCGCTGAAGAGATAGACCTGATCGCCCTCGGCGCGGAGCGAAAAGCTGTTCGTCGCGAGTGGGTCGGCGTTGAACTGCGCTTCGGTGAAGGTGAGGAATCCGCCGGCGGGAATGGTGGTGCTCTCGGCGATGCGATACTTGCGGGGCTGTCCCGGGTCGTCGCTGAGGAACCAGCCGCCGATGTTCACCGGGGCGTTCCCGGGATTGAAGAGCTCGATGGTGTCGAGTTGCGGCAGGACGGAGGTGGCGAGGACTTCGTTGACGAGGACGGGCGCGATGGTGGGCGCGGGATCGTCCGCACCGGGGGAACCACCGGCAAGCGTGCTGTTGCGCCAGTAACGGCCTTCGTTCGCGTCAGGGTTGGAGTTCGGGCTGACGGGGACGATGGAAAAGCCGCTGCCGTCGGCGGTGACGGGCCATGGCGCGCGGTCGTTGTAACTGACGGACAGCACGGTGCCGCCGATGAGCGAGATGAGGCGGAGGGTTTCGCCGGCGTTGTCGAGGCGACCGCTGTAGATGCCGCGAACGGTGACACCAGGATATTTGTTGGCGAAGACGGCGGCGTTGCGCGCGAGGACGTAGAATTGGCCGGGCGCAAGCGAGGTGCCGATCGGGAACTGGTAAGTCAGGCCGCTGGCGAAACGCAGGCCACTCAAGTTGAGGGTGTTGGTGCCGGTGTTCTTGAACTCGATGAATTCGTATTCGTCGCCGTCGACTTGGTTCGTGCCGATCGTGCCGCGCGGCGGGTTGTACATGATCTCGGTGAGCAGCAGTTTGGAGAGATCCTGCGGCGGGCTGAGAAGTCCTTCGACAATGGCGCTCCAGTTGGTGCCGTTGAGAACGCGGGCGCGGACGTAGACTGGGGCGTTGATCTCAATGGCGGCCGAGTAGGACTGGGCAGCGGGATTCACCGCACCACCGCGCAGGCGCGGGTCGGTGCCGTCAGTGGTGAAATAGATCACGCCTGCGGCATTCGTGTGACTGAGCACCAGAGGGTAGCCGTCCGGCACGGTGCCGCCGAGTTGACTGAAGAGCGGTGCGCTGACGCTCGGGTAAAGCCCGGCGGCGCGGAATTGGCCGATCACAACGTCGCTGCGCTGTGCAAGGTAGTTGGTGAGCATCCAGTCGCGTTCACGACGCCAGTCGTCGATGTCCTGGGGCGGGTTGAGGTTGTCGTCGCCCCAGCGCGCGGTCTCGGCGTAGATGGAGAGTTCGACCCAGTCGGAGACGGCGCGGTAGCGGTTCGTGAGGACGCCGGGGGTGAGCAGGCCGCCGTTATAGAAGTAGCGGTGGGCGCGATCGCCGAAGTCCACTTTGTACTCGGCGTTGTTCTTGAGATAGAAGTGCGGCTGGCCAACCCAGGTGTTCTCGGTGCCGGAGCGCGGGCTGACCATGTTCACGGGGGAACGGGCGCGGTTGTTGCCCATCGTGTTCTCGAAGTCCCACATGTAGAACTTGAAGCCGGTGCTGTTGGTGGTGCGGTCGCGGCCGAACCAGAAGTTTTTGTTCGGCCAGTCCCAGTTGCCGCCCCAGATGTTGGCCATCATGTAGTCGCTGTAGTTGAGGCGATCGAGGTAGATGGGGAAGGCAGTGTTGCGCGTGCCGTCAGGGTTGTTGCCCTGCATGCGCTGGTAGTTGGCGTTGTTGGTCGCGGTTTGGGAAAGCGAGACGAGAGTGTTGAAGGCGTTAAGGTCGCCGCTCTTCACGTCGCCGGCGTTGTTGGCGTCCCATTCCAGCGGATCGCCGCCGTAGTAGGACGCGGAGAAATCTTCATTCGGGCGTTCGACGAGATTGTAGAGGCCCCAGTAGATGCCATTGAAGTAAAGGTGGACGAAGGTGCCGTGCGGGCTGGAGTGGCCCATGGAGTTGTGGAGATCCTGCCCAAACTGAACGCGGGTGAACTGTTCGGTGTCTTTTGCTTCGTTCCAGGCATAACCGTCGTTGGCGCCGGCGCGCAGCACGAAGCCATCGAACTCCGTCACGGCATCGTCGCGCTTGAAGATATCGTGATTCAGTTTGCCCGCTCCGTACAGGGACTTAAACAGGACGCGCAGCGAATGCTTCTGGGTGACGCCGGCCTGGCGGAAGTAACCGCCTTGGATGCGCAGTCCGGCGTCTTCCTGAAACTCGGTGTTGCCGTTGGTATCGACGAGTTCGATGGATGCTGGGCGTTCCCAGGCGATGCCGTGGCTGTCGGGTTGGGCGTAGATGCCGGAGGAGGTGTTGAAGAGATTCGAGATGCTGGTGCTGATGAACATGGACGGGAGCGAACGCAGCGAGGGGACCATTTGCGTCGCGTTGGACACCGTGATGCGTGGGTCCATGGCGTAGTCGCCGGCGACGCTGGCCCACTGATTTGGATAGCCGGCGTTCGTGGCGGACTGGTGGCTCTGGGCGATGACGTCGTTGAGGAACACGTAGGTGTGCGTGTCCACGTTGGAGGGAGTCCAACCGGGCTTGGTGGCGATGGCGCGCAAAGCGGTCGTGCGGCTGATCGTGATGGGCGCGGCGTAGAGGATGCCGTTGCCAGCACTGGGCGCGGAGCCGTTCGTAGTGAAGTAGATTTGCGCGCCGGCGGTCGCCGTGGTGATGGCGACGGTGAAGGGCACGTCGTAGAAGCCGCGATCAACGCTGAACTTCGTGTCCGCGACGAGGCCGAGAGATCCGCCGCCATTGGCGACGCCAGGCGTGGGCTGAGTGAAGTAACGTTCGGCCGACGCGCCGAGGGAAACACCGGTCAGTTCGGGGAGAACCAGGAAGTCATCGTCGGCTGCGGTGAGGTTGAGGCCGTGGATCGCGAGGATGTTCACGCCGTCCTGCAACAGCCCGGCATGAGTGGAGAGGTCGACGTTTTCCGCGACGAAGGCAGCGGCATCCGGATGCTCGCCGGTGGCGGTGCTGTTCCAAGTCGGGGATGCCGGGGCGCTGGCCTCGGCGACTTTGACGCCGTTCAAGTAGGCAACGAAGCCGTCGTCGTAGTTCAGGCGGAGATTCAGTTGGTCCAGGGGAGGGAGTTCCTCGGCGACGACTTGGAACGGCACGCGGACGAGCGCGGAGGCGTTCACGTTCAGCATGGCGGCGGCGATGTTCGTGCGGATGAGGCTGTTGAAGGAACCCGACGCGGGCACGGCCATGACTTCGACTTCAGCAAGGGAGAGGACGTCGGCTTCGTCGGCATTGCCGGCGCCGCCGGAGAAGTCCGGGTCCGGCGTGCGCGCCACCCGCACTTGCGAGCCGAGAACGAGTCCGCCGGTGAGTTGGGTGAGGTTGAGTGTGATGCTCGCGGGCCCAGCGAGGACATTTTCGGGATTGAGAAGCGCGGAGGTGTAGTTCGTGGCACCAGTCGCATTGAGGATATGAACCGTGATGTCCCGGAGGCGCGAGCCGCAGCAACTGGTGCGGTTGTAAATGATGACGCGTTCGATGCCATAGTTGGTGCCGAGGTTCACGGTCCAAGTCGCCGGGGTATTCTGCCCGGCGGCGGTGTGGGTGAAGTCGGCTGTGGAGCCATTCACTCCGAGATCCGACGTGAAGCCGCCGGATGTGGACGATTGTGAGGTGGCTTTACCGCGCGCCACGTTGGTGGCCGAGCCGCCCACGATGACGTTGGACGGGCCGAGGTCGAAGCCGATGCCCGTGCGGCCGGAGTTCCAAGCGCCATCGACGAAGTTCGTCGCAGCCCAGTCCGCTGGGAAGTCATCGACATTGGCCGGCACCCGCCAGCGGGTGGTCACGCCGTTAGTGACGAGGCGGACGGTGGTCGTGACCGTTTCGACACCGAAGGAAATGCCGCTGACCTGGGGCGGGAAGGCGGGAGCGAATTGCTGGGCGACCTGCCCGTCGGGCTTCACGAGAGCCAGATACTCGCCGCCGGCGTCGAGTTGGAAGGTGGTGTGCAACGGAGCCCCGGGAATGGCGCGGTTCTTCCCGGAGGCGAACACGAGGACGTACCGGCCGGCGGCGACGTTCGTGGCCGGGAACGTCCACAGCGAGAGATTGGCCGGATCGTCCGTAAGCCGCCAGCCTGCGAGGTTGATGGAACCGGGGCCGGGGTTGAAGACCTCGATCCAGTCCGAAGAATCACCGTCTTCGTCGAGAAGCGGCCCGGAATTCGAGGCCATGAACTCGGTGATCGATGGCTCGGCGGCGAGAGGGGAAAGGGGAAGCGCGACGACTCCGGCAAGAAAAACAGCAAGAATACGATTCATAGTTACTTAGGGATGCCGATGACACTATCAGAATGGCATCGGAATCCAAGGAGGGATTTCCAAGCGAATTGTTCATGGACGGCGTTTGAGTGGTGCCATTGGCAGGAACGGACGCTGCACGGCAGCTGGTCCGGGGTTGGCCCGGTCATGGCAATAATGTCGTGAAATGTTTGTGATATTCTTGAACCGAATCTGATCCCGTAGGGTCAAACCTAGCGACCATGAACTCGCACATGGTGGAAAACGACCGCTGTTGTTTACGCGGCTCAATCAAGCCAGCTCCTGGCGCGCCCCCGTATCGAGTTCCTTCGACAAACCAAGCCTCGTTATGAGCAAACCCACAGAACCCATCACTGAAATCATTCGTGATCCGAAACATTCGTTTCGCAAAGCGGACGACCGTCCCGTCAAGGCGCAGCGTCACCGTTACGAGCGCCGGAAGATCAAGGGCTACCTCAAGCATGGAGATTGGGCGGACGAAACTTGATGTCGCCTTCAGGAATGAATCCTGACGGGAGACGCATTTGCCGCTCTCACTCGAAACAGGCCACGCTTACGCGTGGCCTGTTTGCTTTTCGTGGGCTGTGGCGGCATGCGGGGCACGGTGCGACGGAGAGCACTCAGGCGTCGGAGTGGGGAAAGTGGCGACCCTATCGGGAATCGAACCCGAGCCGCTGCCGTGAAAGGGCAGTGTCCTAACCGCTAGACGATAGGGTCGTCGAAGGAGCGCGAATATAAGCAGCGGCGGAGGCTTGTCACGAAAAAATCTGGGACGATCTTTGTCGCGGGCTCATTCTTCTCCTCCGATCAGCTCCTCCTGCTCGACCGAACGAATGTGTTGGGCATGGGTGAGCGTTTGCCGAAGCTGAACTGCGCCTGTGGCATCCCGGCCTTCTTTGGTTCAAAAACGGGAGACCGCCCCTGATATGGGGGCGTGTCCCCTCGATATCCCCCTGGGCTGGCTCAGGGCGAAACTCTCCGGTTGCCCCTCATCGCGTGTTCACCCAATATCCCCGCCCTATGTCGTCGCGCAGACAGTATCCGTTTCATCTCATCGAACCGAAGTGGCAGCAGCAGTGGGACACGCAGCAGACCTTCAAGGCGTGGAATCCCGGCGAACTGCTGCCCGCGTCACATCCATTTGCCGTCCGCCATGCGCTATCTGGCCCGGTGGCCGCCACTCAATTGCCGCCGAAGTACTACATCCTCGACATGTTCCCGTATCCGAGCGGCGCGGGACTGCACGTTGGGC
>SXGR01349915.1_pt1 | contig 16075 bp, 14 predicted proteins | sample 3174711 | NCBI WGS metagenome assembly SXGR01 (sample SAMN11356860, study PRJNA531348) | freshwater metagenome | isolation source: freshwater sample F1-60 | place: China: Fuxian Lake, Yuxi | collected 2017-12-25
CAGGAACCAATCCGCATGCTTCCCATCTTCGGCAAGCACCACGATGTCGGTGTCAGGACGGACATTGGCGACCACTTCGCTCCCTTCGGGAGCGAATACCACCGGAAACGTGCGATCGATGTGGAGGGTGGCACCGGCGGCGTACATTGGTTGCGGTGTGACCGTATAAGCGCCGTTCTGGAGAGTGTACTTCTCGGTACGGTGGTAGAGGCGGTTCCACCACGTTTCCGTGAGGATGATCCCGTTGCCATTGGTAATATACTTTTCCGTATAGATTTGGGCTGCGAACGGAACCGGCGTCAAACCCTTCTTACCGAGGGTGTATAGCGTACAACTGCGGTCGTCGCGGGGCCCGAATTCGCAGATGGCAAGCTCCTTTTGTGGGTTGGTGCTGTCGATGTCATGAATCTCGACTTCACACAAGGATTCGTAGCCGCACTCCTGGGAAATTTTCTTCCCAACTTGAACCTTGCCTTCGGTTGCGACGATGTGCTCGGGCTTGCCGTCGCCGTCGAGATCCGCGTCCGCGGTGGTCTCCGCCAAGGCGGCTTGCAAGAACAATACGAAAATCATGGAGTCTCCTTTATAATTCCTTCGTCGATCGTCGTGCTGACTTCCGCTGCGGGCAACTGGGACTCGAATTGCGGATCGCCGTAAAAGTAGCGCAGCCGCCAATGGCGGGGGCGACCCTTGACCAAAAATGTCCATGTGCGAACGGAGGGGGTGTCCGTCGTTTCCGGTGGAAGGGTTCGATCCTCCACCAATTCCCAAGTGGTTTCGTTGGGGGCGAACACCCGACGCAGAGTGTGCGACACCGTCGGATTTTCGCAGCTTTCATCGTCGCAGATTTCCAACACCAATCGACGGAAGGGATCGCCAGTGGGAATGCGGTGAGGCGCGTGAGGCGCTGAAAGCGTAGCGGTCACCTCTCGTTTTCGGCGCACGACTTCGACGCGCAGGGCGCTCTTAACGAGACTCGGCGTATGCGCCCCTGGAAACCGATGTCCGACCGGTCCCATGTGGCAGTCGACGCAGCCGGTGCCTTCCGCCGCGGCGTTGGAGGATTGCCATTCGCTGAAAGTCGCCTGGGCAGGGGTGTCGCCCTTCGAAAACGGCGCTTTGGGGGTGTGGTTTTGGAAGGTGAACTCATGGCATTGTTGGCAAAGCGAACCGTCCGATAGACCGGGTTCGACCGTGATTGGATGCGGTGCGGCAGGACTTGGCCTCGAGGAAAGTACCGATCCCTCACGGAGGTGACATGCCGCGCAGTTTACGCCTTCGTTCCACGCTTCCCCCGGGGGGGCTGTGGGCAGCCGATGGATGTTTCCTGCCACCGCCGGTACGCCGAGCCGCGCTTTCTGGCTCACTTCCAGGGGAGCATGGCACTCCAAACACCAGCCGTTGGGCCAGTTTTCCCAAGACGCAGTGAAGGTCGGATTGGTGGAAGCCACCGCATGCCGCGAGGTCTGCCATTCCGCATGTTCCGCCGTGTGGCACTCTCCGCATTCGGACGCACGCCAGGAAGTCGGCCGACGATCGACGGAAACCCCCGCAAGCGCGAACGGGATCGCGACCCACATCGGCCAGAGTCTCCGCATGTCACCTTCCGGATCCGCGTTATCGCGCCCGGGCGCCATTTGCAGAAATGGACAAGGTGTTTACTGCCGCACTTTCGGTCCACGCTACATTCCCACTCTGGTGCAAGGGGTTGCCGTGAATCTCTCTGGAAAACATGTGGTTATTACGGGTGCTTCGTCGGGCATCGGTGAAGCCTTGGCAAAGGAGTTTGGTCGGGCGGGGGCGCGGTTGACGTTGGTCGCCCGACGCCGTGAGCTGCTCGACCGCCTCTCCGGCGAAATTGGCGGTGGATGCATCGGAATTGCCCACGACCTTTCGGATCCGAGTAAAGCGCTCGACTGGATTCCGGCGGCGGAAGCGGCGCATGGGCCGATCGACGTGCTGGTGAACAATGCCGGAGTCGCTCCCACCGGCCGTTCGGAGGCCATCGGCGCCGACGAGTTAGAATCCTTGTTGAACCTCAATTTTGTGGTTCCGATTCGCATCACACACCACCTGCTCCCGGGGATGATCGCCCGAAAGAGCGCGGCGATCGTGAATGTTGGGTCGGTCGCGGGTCTGGTGCCCGTGCCTTGGCAGACCTGTTATTCGGCGACAAAAGCAGGTTTAGGGGGGTTTTCGGAGGCGCTTCGGGGTGAGCTTCTCGGCACTGGGGTGGTGGTTTTGTCGGTTTATCCTGGGCCAGTCACGACTGAGCTCGGCGAAAAGGGGTATGCGGCGCTCGGCGGTCGCACCGGCATCAACCGCTTGGTTCCGGAGGGTACGCCAGATGTGCTCGCGGTAAAGATTCGTTCCCATCTGGAGAATGAACGCGCTCGGCTGGTGTACCCGGGGATGTTGGTCACCTCGCGTTGGTTTCCAAATTGGACGCGTTGGATGCTGGATAAGGTGGCTCCTCGCGTTTTTGACAAAATGTCAAAGCCTACCTGAGGAGCGCTTTTGGGCGCGCCGGCTACGCCGTCGTCCCCCTTCGGACTCGCCTTTCGGCTCGGTCGCTGCGCGACCCGCTCCGCAGCCCTCCGGTCGACTCGCGCTAGTCGTTCGGTGGAGTTCCGTCCGATTCGTAAAGTACTTTACGAATTCGCCGGAGCCCCCTGAGTTCGAACTTGCCGCTTTTGAAGCACCACCTGCCGCTCTCCCTGGGGTCGGGTGCGCTTCTCGATCAGGCTTTCCACGAATCCGCGACCTTTGGCCCCGCTACGTGCAAAGTCTGCCGCCAAGCTCTCTCCTACGGGTGCGATCGGCATGCCCATCGGTCCGGTGAGCCAGTCGAACGCGATTTCGATCAGCCGTTCGTACGCGAACTCATGGGTCTGGTTGGTGAGCGCGTAAATGTGGTCGGAGAGGGCCATGAACCGTGCGAACGGAGAATCCCCTAGGATCAACGCCCGGGTGGACACAAAGCGACCGGAGTTGCCGATCAAATCCCAGAACCGCGCGAACCGGATCATGCGTTGAATCGTATGAAAGTCGGCCGTCGATGTAGACAAAATGGCGTAGGGGGGATCAGGATCGAACACCAACTCAAATTCCGCCGTATGCCGCGAAATTGGTGCTCCACGAAGGCGTTTCAGGATCCCGACTTGGATTTCGTGGGGGTCCATGGCGATCAGCCGGTCGAAGCCCGCGGCGAAACTCTCCAGGGTCTCTCCGGGCAATCCGAAGATCAAGTCGGTGTGTAGATGCGCCTGGGTTTCGGTCCGCAGGCGTTTGAGGTTGATCAGCGCCTTCTCATCGTTTTGTCGACGGGAGATCCGGGTCTGAACCTCCGGATTGAACGTCTGAAATCCGATTTCCAGCTGAAGGGTACCCGCCGGAAATTGGGCCATCCGTTCGAGCAGGCGATCCGGGAGGTGGTCGGGGACCACCTCAAAGTGCGCGAACAGATCCGGCGTTTTCCCATCGGTTTCGTGGATCCATCCGAGGAGGGTATCCAGGATTTGGATCGAGGTATCCACCTTCAGATTGAAGGTGCGATCCACGAATTTGAAGTGGTGAGCGCCTCTTTCGCGTAATCGCCGGAGATCGTCGAGAAAGCGCTCCACCGGAAACGGCCAAGCGGTTTTGTCGAGGGAAGACAGGCAAAATTCGCACTTGAACGCGCAGCCGCGGGAAGCCTCGACGTACAGCAACCGCTGCTTGATGTCGACGTCGGTGTATTCATCGTAGGGGGGAACGAGCTTTTCTAGAGAGGGTGGATCCGCATGCCAATATTTGGGGAGATCCGTCGCCCCTGAGAGGATCTGACGGCACAGGTCCGCGAACACCACATCGCCGGGCCCGCTGACGACGTGATCTGCAATCTGACAAAGCAGCTGATCTTCGGTCTCGTAGCTGACTTCCGGGCCGCCGAGCACGACTCGAATCTCTGGACGGACCGCCTTCAGGATCCGCACCACTCGGAGGGTCTCCACCGCATTCCAGATATAAACCCCGAAACCGATGATGGTGGGTTGCATCGCGAGGATCCGCTCGGCGATGTCCGTGGCGCGGTCGCGGATGGTGTACTCCACCAGCAGCGACTGATCTCTTAGCTCGCCGAGATTGGCGCGGAGTGCCCGCAAGCCAAGCGAGGCGTGAATGTACTTGGCGTTGAGCGTGGTGAGCAGGATCGGCTTCATCGCCGCCGTTTATCGTGTCCGCCATCGGATGACATCCGGTGACCAAAAACCTTGTTGCAGGATCTGTATATAGTTTGTATATAGTTGTGTACAGGGTTGGTGAGGCATCGCCACAAACTGTCTGCGGGGGATCGATGTCTGTAGGGATCGAATTTGCGACAGCGCCTTTGCCGTCTGGGCTTCGGGATGCGACGGGTTTGGCGGAGGTCGAGGCGTCGATGCTCCACCTCGCGATCGGTTCTCGCCTTGATCGGGTGGGATACATCGCTCAAGAGCATCTTCATACGGGTGGAAAGCGGCTTCGCGCGCGACTTGCGTTGGCGGCGATCGAGGCCCTGGGGGGCGAACGGTCGGCGGCGATCGGATGGGCCGCTGCTTGCGAGCTTCTGCACAATGCGACGTTGGTTCACGATGATTTGCAGGATGGGGATCGGGTTCGCCGTGGGCAGCCCACCACCTGGGCCCGATTTGGCAAGGCGCAAGCGGTGAATGCGGGCGATCTGCTCCTGATGTTGCCGTTTCAGGCGATTGATCGACTGGAGTGCCACGACGAGGTGAAATGGAGCCTTTCACGGGCGATGTCGCGACGAGCTGCGGCCACCGTTCGAGGCCAGGCGTTGGAGTTGGATTTGTTGCGGAGCGGCCGGGTGGACGACGAAGCGTGGAGCCGCGCTGCCGAGGGAAAATCGGGAGAATTGCTGGCGCTTCCGGTGGAGGGGGCCGCCCTGTTGTCGGAATTGTCGGTGGATTCGGCGGTCCGGCTTGGGGACGAATTCTTGAGGTTGGGAGAGATTTACCAGTTGCAGGACGATCTTCTCGACCTGTTTGGAGACAAGGGGCGCGGCATTCGCGGCAACGATCTGCGCGAGGGCAAAGTGAGCGCGGTCGTGGTGGCACATCTGGCCTTGCACCCGGGGGATTCGGACGAACTGTTGGCGTTGCTCGGTCTGCCACGGCACAAGACGCCGGATGTGGCGGTTGAAGCATTTATTGAGCGGTTTCGGGCCGGCGGCGCGATGCAAGCGGTTCAGGCCCGCATCGAAGCGATGGAGTTGGCGACCCGCAATTCGTGTTTTCTAAGGTCGATCCCTGAGGTTCATCGTCTCGCATTGGAACTTATTCAACAGGTGCGCCGCACCTTGAAGGTGTCGAAATGAAACCCGTGGTTGTGATCGGATCTGGTTTTGGTGGGTTGGCGGCGGCGATTCGCCTTCGCGCAATGGGACACCCGGTGGTCGTGCTGGAGGCCAACGGGCAGGCCGGCGGCCGCGCGGCGGTTTTCGAGCGGGATGGATTTCGGTTTGATGCCGGTCCTACGGTGATTACTGCTCCATACTTGTTGGAGGAACTGTTTTCGCTGGTCGGGAGGAATTCCGACGACTACTTCGAGTTGATGCCGGTCGATCCGTTCTATCGGGTGAAGTTCCCCGATGGTTCCGCGTTTGACTATGTCGGCGACGAAGAGCGACTGCTCGCGCAGATTCACGAGTTCAATCCGGCCGATGTGGACGGGTACCGGCGCCTCGCTCAACAGTCGAAGGAGATCTTTGATGTGGGCTATACGCAGCTTGCCGATGCCCCTTTCGACCGATTGTCGGACATGCTCCGAATTACGCCGCAAATGCTTAAGCTCAAGAGCTATCGCACCGTGTTTGGATTGGTGTCGTCGTTCATTCGGGATGAACGACTCCGGCAGGCCTTCACCTTTCAGCCGCTGTTGGTGGGAGGAAATCCCTTTGATACCACCTCGATTTACCTGCTGATCCACTGGCTGGAGCGCAAGTGGGGCGTGTGGTTTGCGCGCGGAGGCACCCATTCAATAGTAAAGGCACTTGTCCAATTGTTGGAAGAGATCGATGTCGAAACCAGGCTGAACTGTCCTGTTTCGGAGATCGAGGTCAAGGACGGGCGCGCGGTGGCCGTACGTCTCGAAAGCGGCGAGCGAATCGAGTGCGCTGCGGTGGTCAGCAATGCGGATCCATCCTGGGTTTACACCAAGATGATCGACGCGGCGCACCGCCCGAGCCACAGCGATCGCCGCATTTCGTGGCGCAAACCTTCGATGAGCCTGTTTGTGGCTTACTTTGGGACCAAAAAGCGTTACCCGGACACCAAACACCACACTATCCTGCTTGGGCCGCGCTACAAAGGACTGTTGGACGACATCTTTCACAAGAAGGTCCTTGCCGACGACTTTTCCCTGTACCTCCATGCGCCGACCCAGACCGATCCAACGTTGGCGCCCGCGGGACATGAGGCCTTCTATGTGCTCTCTCCAGTTCCCAACCAGCGTTCGGGGATCGACTGGGAGCAAGAGGGGCCGCGGTATTTGGACAAGATCCTGACCTTCCTCGATCAAGGAGAACTGCCTGGTTTGAAGGAGAACCTCGTTTCGCTGTCGTCGGTCGATCCGCGCTACTTCGCAGGCCCGTTGCGTTCGGTGGATGGGGCGGCCTTCGGCATTGAACCGATCTTCTCGCAGTCGGCGTGGTTCCGTTACCACAACCGGGCAGAGGACGTACAGGGTTTGTACTTTGTGGGGGCGAGCACGCATCCTGGCGCCGGGGTACCGGGGGTGTTGAACAGCGCAAAGGTCATGGAAAAGCAGATGGAACGTCCGGCAAACCCACTTCCGCTTCCGCTTCCGCATCCCAAACTTCGGTTGGCACAGTGATCGCCCCAGAGCTGGTCGCTGAGTCCTCGCTCGTGCTTCAGAAGCACGCACGTACCTTTCGAATGGCTTCGTGGTTCCTTCCTGCGGCCATCCGAGCCGAGGTCGCGGTTGTATATGCTTTCTGTAGACAGTTGGACGAGTTGGCCGATACCGAGGGAAATGCGTCCGCTCTGGCGGAGATCGCCGACGAACTTCGCGGTGCCGCGGCTCGCCCGTTGGTGGCGGCCTATCTTAGCATCGCGGAAAAATACGCGATTCCTAAGCATGTAGCAGAAGATCTACTCGCTGGGGTGAGGTCCGATCTGCACCGGGTGCGGGTGCAGGACGATGCGGAGCTGCGGAAATACGCCTATCGCGTGGCAGGAACGGTCGGCTGGATGATGGCGTGCATGCTGGGGGTTCGCGATCCGCAGGCGTTGCCGCTGGCGGTCGATCTTGGGATCGGCATGCAGTTGACGAACATCGCCCGCGATGTCGCGGAGGACGCGCGAATCGATCGGATCTACCTCCCGGAACGTCGGTTGTTGGCGGAAGGGATCTTGCCGGAATCGTTGGTGCAGGGGGCGGCGGATCGCGAGGCGGTGGCGCGGGTGGTTCGCGATGTATTGACGTTGGCGGAGGTACATTATGCAAATGCGGACCAGGGAATGCGGTACCTCCCATGGCGGGCGCGCTGGGCAATCTTTGTGGCTGCCCGAGGATATCGGGCGATCGGACGCAAGCTTTTGGCGGCGGGGGGTGATGCATTGGCGGGACGCACCGTGCTGACACCGTTGGAGCGGTTTGCGGCGATCGTGGAAGGATCGGCGGGAATGTTGGGGTTTGGTGTTGCTCGTCCCGGGGAGGCACAATGTCGTACCGCGTAAAGACGGTGGCCACGATGACCGGTGTGCCTCGCGGGACCTTGTTGGCCTGGGAGCGCCGCTATAACCTTCTCAGCCTGGCGCGGTCGTCGTCGGGGTACCGCGAATACTCCGATGAGGACGTCGCTTTTCTGCGTGCGCTCAAAACGCTCGTCGACGGCGGCATGAAAATAGGCGAAGCGGTTGATCAATTACGACAATCGTCCGCTGCTCAGGCGAGCCCGCCGATCCGGGCCAACGTCGAGGGTGCATTCAATGGGTTGCGGGCGGCGTTAAAGCAGCATCTTCTCGCCTACGACCGTCAGGCGGCGGATCGGTTGGCACCGCAACTGGCGTCGCTTTCGTTCCAATCGGCGATCGACCAAGTGTATGTGCCGATTCTCAAAGAGGTGGGCGACGCCTGGGAACGCGGAGAAATCTCCGTTGCACAGGAGCATTTCGCGTCCGCCTTCTGCCGAGAGCAGTTGATGGCGATGTTCCACAGCTTGGGAACCGGCCCGGTAGGCGGAGTTTCCGTCGCTTGTACGACGCCGCCCGGCGAGCTGCACGATCTCGCGCTGTTGGTGGTGGCGGTGCGGTTGGCGTTGGCGGGATGTCGGGTCACCTGGCTGGGGCCGAACCTCCCAGTGGGCGATTTGTGCGGCTTTTTGGCGCAGATTCGCCCGAAGCTTCTGTGCGTGTCGTCGATGCTTCGCGAATTAGACCAGCAGGTTGTCGAATACGCGCGGCAGATTCGGGCTTGTGCGCCACAGGAAACGTTGGTGGTGTTTGGAGGTCCCGGGGTAGAGGCCCTTCAGGGGGCTGGGCACTCGCGTCTCCTGTTCATTCCTTCCTATGCCGACTTTGAAGAGTCGGTTCTCGCGAACGTCCGATGAGCGACCTCATCTCTTGGAACGTCGATAGGCCGTTTCCAAGCGTCAAAGGGGTCCCCGGGGCGTTTGAGTGGATGTACCTCGATCTCTGCGACGCCAACGGAAATGGGGTGGTGGCGATCTGGTCGTCTGGATTGCCGTTTCTGCCTGGGCTTGGCGAAGCGGTGCGGCAGGGGCGGGCGGAACCGCCGGAGGCAAACCCGTCGGTGAACATCGCCGTGTACCGAGAGGGGAAGCCGATCTTCTACGGGCTGCATCGGTTCGATCCGGCGCAGGTGCAGGGAGAGCGCTTTGGAGCCAGCCGCTTCCAGAGTTGGAAGGAGGACGGTTTTCGTCGGGTGCGGTTGGAGATCGACGAACCGATCCCCGGCTCCGATCAACGCTTGATCGGCCGGGTGGAAGGTTCGGCGCCGATCCCGCGATTGTCACACTCCCTCGGTGATTCTTCGCATCGATGGGAGGTGTTGGGGATCGGTCAGGGCTCCGCCGAGCTTCGCCTGGGCAACGAGGAGTTCAGCCTTGAAGGCCGAATGTACCACGATCGTAATGCAGCACCTTGGCCGATTTTCGCACTTGGGATTCGGGATTGGAGCTGGGGGCGGCTGGCGTTCCCGGATCGAAATGTCGTCTGGTACCACCTCCGCGGAACGGCGGATCAGACTCTGTTGTTTGAAATCGACCCCGACGGAATAGTCAAGGTACTTGACGATGCCACGGTGAGCGAATCGCGGCTGCATCGGACCCTGTACGGCATGTACCTGCCGATGGAGGTGAAACTCTCCGCCGTGAATGCCCACATTAGCGTGCGGACCCGTCATATGGTCGACAGTGGCCCGTTCTACCTTCGCCAAATGGTCGAAGCGACCGATGGTTCCGGGCAGAATGCGGTGGGGTTCGCGGAAACGGTGGTTCCGGATCGCGTGGACCGCGATGGGTTTCGACCGTTCGTTCAGATGGCAGTTCATGAAGAAGTTCGACCAAACTCCTCTCTTTTGCCTCTGCTGGCGGGTCCGTTTCGAAACCGGTGGGCGCGGCTGTGGCGCTGGTGGGCGCGATGAACGCTTGGATTTGGGCTCCGGCCCTGCTTCCCTTGGGTTTTGGGCTGTTGAACGCCGTGTCCTGGCGGGTACCGCGTCCGGCTTCCAAGGGGCGCCGCCGTATTTCGGCGTTGATCCCAGCAAGGAACGAAGAGGCGACCCTCCGTCGGTGCGTGGAGGCGCTGCTCGCCGAGGATGTGGATGAAGTCATCGTATGCGACGACCATTCTACGGACGGTACCGCTCAAGTCCTGGAAGCGTTGTGCGCCGATACCCGGGTGAAAGGGATAAAAGGACGCCCGCTTCCATCGGGTTGGGTAGGGAAACCGCATGCGTGCGCCCAATTGGGCGAAGCAGCGACCGGCGACATCTTGCTGTTTGTGGATGCGGACACCGTCCTCCTTCCGGGAGGAATATCGCGCATTTTAGGAGGATTGGCGGATGCGGATCTGCTGTCGGTCTTCCCTCGCCAACAGACGGAAACGCTAGGTGAAAAACTGATCTTGCCGATGCTACACCTGACGTACGTCAGCTGGTTTCCGTTGGCGCTGGTGCGAAGAAGCCGAAATCCAAAGTTTGTAGCGGCCAATGGACAGGTTTTGGCTGTGACGCGCGCCGCTTATGCCCGAACCGGCGGGTTTTTTTCGGTGGTGCAGGAGGTGGTGGACGACATGGCGATGGTCCGGCATGCGAAAACCTCGGGAGAAAAAGTCGATTTTATCGACGGTACCGAGATTGCGTCCTGTCGCATGTATTCCTCGGGTGCTGAGGCGTGGGCAGGCTTTTCCAAAAACCTGTTTGAAGGGATCGGCGGGAGCATTCCGCTGTTGATGGCGGTGGTCGCGATCTATTTGGCGTGCTTTGTGCTCCCGTGGGTGGCGCTGGCTTGGTTCCCAGCTGCGGGAGCGGTCGGTGTCCTGGCGAATGTGCTGCTTCGCGTGCTCATTTCGGTGAAGTTTCGGCAGTCCTGGACGGCGATCCTGCTGCATCCCGTGTCGATCGCGTTGTTTGTCGGGATCGCCTTGAATTCTTGGCGTTGGTCCAGCCTCGGCCAGATCCGTTGGCGGGACCGGGTGTACGTCTCGCGCGCGGCGCGGGGACCGAGGTGATCCCTCCACGATCCCAAGCGTGGCTACGGTTTTTTCGTTGGGTGGCACGGCGTCGGATCCGGGCTGGCCTTGACGGCGTGTACGTCGCTGGGTTGGAGGACCTAAAACGGTATTCCGCTTCGGAGCCGCTCATTTTCGCTGCGAATCATGTGGCTTATTGGGACGCGCTTCTGTTGTTGTTGCTCGACGAGGCGATCGGCGGCAGCGGATTTGTTTTGATGGATGCGGAGAATCTGAAGAGATTCTCGTTCTTTGGCAGGATCGGTGCGTTGCCGATCGATCGCACCTCGCCGCGGGCCGCGCTCGCGAGCCTACGCACGGCGGCGACGGCGCTTGAGCATCCGGGCGATGGATTGTGGTTTTTTCCGCAGGGCCGGTACCGATTGACGCATCGGCCCCTGCAGTTGCAGCGCGGTATCGAACACCTGATCGCCATGGCCAAAGTAAGGGTTGTTCCAGTATCGATCGCGTATGCCTGTCATGAGGCGCCGACCCCGCGGGCGGCGGTCGTGTTCGGGGAACCGCTGACGTTTGAGGATCGAGGTGTGTTGTCACCGCTGGAGAGGGCGTTGGCGGATGGGCTAGAGCGAACCGATCGCTTTTTTGAAGGGAAAGAGGACTTCACACCCCTGCTTGTGCCGAAAACAGCATCCGTGGGCCTGGCCACCCGGCTGTTGAATTGGTGGACCGCATAGAACCGGAGGAACGGCGATGAACCTGGAAGGAACCTGGTTGATGGTGGTGTCGGTGGCGACCCTGGCCAAGGTGCCGGTGATCGGCGAAACCCGGTCGGTGTCCGAGAGCACGGTCGTGGCGAACATCGTCCGAGAGCAAGGCGAATATCGGCTGGTGCCGGACACCTGCGGCTCGGTTTTGGTAGGCGGCCCCAAGATCGCCAAAACGATAATTCCACAGGCATTTGTGCGGTCGCTGCCGGATACGTCCTACCCGGTTTCGTTGGAGGATCGTTCTGGCGTTTACCATTTTCGGGCGGATGCGGGCGTTCAAGATGTCGGTTGGACGGGAAAAGGGAGTTGGCCGCTCGCCAAGAACGATCCGCGGATCACCGACTCCGATGGCGACGGCCACCCGGGGGCGACCGTCCTGGTCAAGGTCAAAGCCTTCGGCACTGGCGAGATTTACGTAGTACAAAGCGGACAAACCCGTTTTGAGGGGCGAGCTGTTTCGGAGGACCGGATCGAAGGCGGTCTCGACGTCGAGATTCGCCAGGAGACGATCGGGGCGAGCCACTCCTTTCTGAAAGCGTCGACGGAAGCGAAGTTTGAGGCATCGAAAAGCGGATTTGTGCTCACGCGGCTGCCGATGGGCACCACCTGCGCCGACCTCGCAACTCCGGCGGTCCGGTGATCGATCCGCTCCGCATCCGAAGTTTGAACGATGCGCCGGTTCGGCCGGACCGCGAATGGGTGCTGTACTGGATGGTGTCCTCCCGCAGAATTGGCTTTAATCCAGCATTGGAGCGTGCGGCTGCCCATGCGCGGGCGCTGAAGCGCCCGCTGCTGGTGTTGGATGCCGTGGAATGCGACTACCCTTGGGCAAACGCGCGTTTTCATGCGTGCGCGATCGGAAGCCTGTGGGATTTGGCTGCTCGCTTTCAATCCGCGGGGATCGCCCACTATCCGTATGTGGAGCCCGAGCCGGGTGCGGCGCGCGGTCTGCTCGCGGCGCTGGCCGCCCAAGCTTGCGTCGTTGTCACCGATGATTCTCCGGCGTTCTTTTTTCCAAGGTCGCGGGCAGCTGCGGCACGCCGCCTGGATGTCGCTTTGGAGGCGGTGGATGGGGTTGGGCTGCTTCCGGTGCGGGCGGCGCCGCGGGGATTTCTGCGAGCGGTCGACTTTCGCCGGCATTTGGCGTCGGCGTTGCCTACGCATTTGGGGCGGTTTCCGTTGGCGGACAGCCTGTCGGAGCCGTTGCCCAGGGCGCCGAGTCTCCCGGCGGCGGTGACCGCGCGTTGGCCGTTGGCGAGGCCAGGAGACCCCTTGCCGGCCGTGGTGGACCGGAGCGTGGCGCCGGTAGCGTGGAAACCTGGGGAAACCGCGGCCATAAGGGATCTTCGCTCCTTTGTGGCGCGTTTGGACGACTACACCGAAGATCGCCGGCATCCGGATCGCGAGGGGACCAGCCGGCTTTCGCCGGCCCTGCACTGGGGGCACCTTTCCGTTCATGCGATCTGGGCGGAGATCGCCGATCGCTGTGGGGTGGATGTGGTCGCCGGGTGGGAAGGGTTGCCCGAGCCGCATCGAAATTTCCTCGATGAGCTGGTGACCTGGCGCGAGCTCACCCACAATACCGCAGCTTTTTTGCCGAATTACGACGCCTATGACAGCCTGCCTTGGTGGGCGCTCGAATCCTTGGCGAAGCATGCGGGCGATCCGCGGCCCTACCTCTACGAGGTCGAGGACCTGGAAACGGCGTCCACCCACGATCCGGTGTGGAATGCCGCACAGCGCCAGTTGGTGGCGGAGGGCCGCATTCACAATTACCTGCGTATGGTGTGGGGGAAAAAGGTGCTGGAGTGGAGTCCATCTCCGGAAGAGGGGTTTCGGACGCTGCTTCATCTGAACAACCGGTACGCGATCGACGGCCGGGATCCGAACTCCGTGGGCGGGATTGCGTGGGTGTTTGGCCGGTACGATCGGCCTTGGGGGCCTGAACGCCCGATCTTTGGCCTCATCCGGTACATGAGCAGTGAAGCGACGGTTCGCAAGGTAAAGATGAAGGAGTACCTGCGGAATCACCAGTAGGGAGCTCGCCCGTATCGTCACCGTATGTCATTGGACTTGCGGTGATCACCTTTTGTATATAGTTTGTATATAGTTTGTATATAGTTAGAGCAGCACGGGAGGCGGCATGTTCGTGGGAATGTTGGCCGCACTTGCGGCGGCGGCAGAACCGACGTTGCCCAAGGTGCAAGTCGAAGTCCCGGCGGTCTATCCGGTGGAAGCCAGGGAGGAGGGTCGATCTGGATCGGTGTTGTTGGAGGTGGCAGTCGACGCTGACGGCCACGTGATCGATGCCGGCGTGCTGGAGGCCACCGCACCGGAGTTTGAAATACCTGCGTTGCAGGCGGTGTTTGGTTACCAGTTTTCGCCCGCATTGGACGAGGAGGGGCGCCCTTCGGAGGCGGTGGTTCAACTGCGGATCGCGTTTTCGCTGGATGCGATGCCGGTGTTGGCGGTCGAGGGGCAGGTGGTGGACGCGTCAGGCGTGCCCATCTTTGGCGCAGAGTTGCGGTTAGAAGGTCCGGATCAGGCGCAGAGGGTGCTGCGCATTTTGGAGGATGGCCGTTTCCAAATTGCCGATCTGGCGCCGGGAGTTTGGAAGTTGAGGGCCTCTGCAGAGGGCTTTAAGACTGAGGAAGCGGTTCTGGAGGTGTCGGAGGGGCGCGTCCTGGAAGTGTCGCTGGCTCTTACCCAGGTTTCAGAGCCCTCTTCGGAAGAGGTGATTGTCGTTGAGGGGCGACGGCGGCCGGTGGAGATTTCTGAGCGGGTGCTGTCCTCCGAGGAAATCCGCTATCTTCCTGGAACCAACGGCGATGTGGTCCGCGTCGTGCAGAACCTCCCCGGGGTGGCGCGGCCGCCGTTGAACATCGGTCAGCTGATCATCCGCGGCACCGCACCGGAAGATTCGGCCTACTACCTGGATGGGGTTCGAATTCCGTTGGTGTTCCACTTCGCGGGCTTGTCCACTGTGGTGAACGGCGATTCCATCGAAGAGGTAGGGTTCCAGCCAGGAAATTACAGCGTTCGGTACGGTAATACCCAGGGCGGTTTGGTCGATCTGCGCACGAGCACGGTTCTTCCGGAGAAATCGCGAGGCTACGTCTCCGTGGACCTGTTTCAGGCGACCGGGTTCGTCGATCAGAAAATTGGGAAAAAAGCAGCGATCAGCGCGTCCTTCCGGCGGTCGTACATCGATGCGGTGCTGAATCCGATTCTCAACAAAGGTGGAGGAGGGTCGTTTCGCGCACCCGGTACTATGATGCGCAGCTTCGCTATTTGCAGAAGCTCCCCAATGGTACTTTCGATGCAATGTTTCTGCTGTCGGACGATCGGTTTCGCATCCTCGGGGAGGAGGAGGATGGGGAGCAGTCGGTGGCCATCGGCTTGGGCACATCCTTTCAGAAACTGCGGCTCCAGTACCGCAGCAAACTTGGCGATTGGAGGCAGGAAACCTCGCTGATCGTTGGCCCTGAAAGTCAGGATTTTCAGTTTGGTGGCGATGGGGAAGCTTACGATAAGCGGTTTGCGGTGGATGTTCGCCATGAATGGTCGACTGCGCCAAAGGGGGAAGCCCCGGGGTGGCGGGTCGGGCTCGATCTCCGCGCCAACCGTTTTGAATACAAGTACGACATTTCCGGATTTGGGGAGCCGGAAGGCGGCGATCTGTGCACCGTGGCCCCTGGGTTGTATGTGGAGCCGACCTTTCAATGGGGAAGGCTGACGTTCACGCCGGGATTACGCCTTGATCCGCTGATCAGCGAGAGTGGCGCCACTTGGATGGCGGTGGACCCTCGGGCCGCGATCACCGTGAAAGCGACCGATTCGACGAAGGTACGGCTGACTGCCGGCCGGTATTCGCAATTTCCACAGGTGCGAGAGATCTTGGATTCCCAAGGAGAGATCGCCAACAAATGGGCGATGCAGGCTAGCGTCGGCTTGGAACAGGAGCTTGGCAGTGCCTTTTCCTTGGAAGTGAATGCATTCTATACCGCCCTAGAGGACCAAATTGTAGGTAGGGAGGACGCTTTCCGGTTCTTCAGTGGGCCGCCTCCGGTGGGCCCGTTCGACATTGAGCCGTATGCAAACGATGGCCGCGGCCGAATTGGTGGTGTGGAAGGTCTATTTAAGGCCAATACCGACAAGCTGACCTCCTGGGTAGCTGCGACCTGGAGCCGTTCATTGCGGACCAAACGGCCGGATCAGGAGGAGGTGTTGTTCGAAAACGATCAACCGCTGGTCGTGACCGCGATCGCGTCCTATGAATTGCCGCGTCGGTGGCGCCTGGGTGGTAGAGCTCGTTTAACCTCGGGTATCCCGTACACGCCGGTAGTAAATAAGGTTTACGATCTCGACGCCCGGGAGTTTTTTCCGGTGTATGGAGAGCGGGACAGCGAGCGTCTTCCTTGGTTTTGGTCGCTCGACGTTCGTGTCGACAAGGAGTGGCAGTTCAAGAACTGGTCGTTCGCGATCTAACTGGATCTCCAAAACGCCACCAACACGCGAAACGTCGAGGTGGTGGGTTGGACCTACGATTATGGAGCCGCGGATCCGGTGCGCAGCTTGCCGATCCTACCGGCG
>SXGR01639588.1_pt1 | contig 16073 bp, 15 predicted proteins | sample 3174711 | NCBI WGS metagenome assembly SXGR01 (sample SAMN11356860, study PRJNA531348) | freshwater metagenome | isolation source: freshwater sample F1-60 | place: China: Fuxian Lake, Yuxi | collected 2017-12-25
GGGCGGTCTGTTCGATGACCATCGGAATGAGCGGGCTCATGCGGTCGTGACTCCTTCTGTGGTTGATCGGTTCTGGTTCTGCGATGTGAGGAATGCGCCGAAGGCGGCGACCGCGCGGAGGTCCTCCTGGTGCAGGCGTTCCACGGCCCAGTCGATCTCCGCCCGCGGGTCGGGTGCGAACCCGAGCGGGTGGCGGACCGGGCGTGGAGGTGCAGCGCCCAGCGCGATGGCCAGGTCGAGGAAGACCTCGCCCGCCCCGCCACCGACTACGTCGGCGATGCGCTGAAGTGCCCCGAGGGACGGCTCCTTGAGCCCCCGCTCGACCTCCGAGAGGTGCGCCGGACTCATGCCGGCCCGCTCGGCGGCCTCGCGGAGCGACAGGCCGGACTCCTCACGACGGGCACGAAGTGTCTCCCCGACGAGGTTTCCCACCTGCTGTTCGCTCTGAGCGTACATATGCACGCTGAAAGCGTATCGCGGTTACCTACGAATGCGACCTGAGATCCGTTCGATGAGACCCTCGATCCCGCCCGCTGGATCCGGCGGGCGCTGCCCGGGCGCCGGCGGCAACTGGGCGCGGCGCTCGTGTTCGCGGTCGCGCGGCCCCAGCCACGTGCGCTCCATGATGATCATCACTGTCGTGGCAGCCACAGTGGCAAGGAGGAGCGATGCGATGGCGCCCTGCTTAAACACCCCGGGCACAATGACCAGCGCCGGTATCCACACGATTGCAAACACCAGCATGCCCCTGCCCACTTTGCGAGTGAGGCGCGCCTGGCTGTCGTACACAGCCCGTACCGGGGTATTATCTGCGTCGCGTTGGTGGCTCATCAGCGGCGCCCTGCCTCCAGCCCCCCGCGCGTGGCGGCCACCAGATCATCCACGTCCTCGGGCACGCGGGCGATGGAGAATGCGCCCCGCCAGTCCATGGTGAGGGGCGCATCAAGCGGCGCGCCGTCCTCGTCGACAACGATCACCCCGCACTCGGCGGCGATGAGTGCGGCTGCGGCGATATCCACGATGCGTCCCGGTCGCAATACGGCCAGGCCATCAAGGCGGCCGAGCGCCACATAGGCCATCGACAGCGCGAGTGAGCCGAGGCTGCGGATACGGCTCACATGCGCGAGGTGAGGCATGGCGCCGGCAAGGCGGCGTGGCGATGCACCCTCCACCACAGCCAGCCACAGGCCGCGGTAGGGGCGCTCGATGCGCGGCATGCCATTGATACGCACCCCCTGCCCCCGCACGGCGACGATGGTTTCACCAGTACTCAGGTGCCTGAGTAACGCAATGCGCACGTCCGATAGCCGCGGGCCGTCGGAGACCGCGATGGAGATGCAGAACTCCGGGAGTCCGCGGCGGGAGTTACGGCTGCCGTCGATCGGGTCCACCACCACCAGCGCGCCATCACCATCAAATGATCTGGTGCCGAGGTCCTCGCTGATGAGGTCAAACCGCACGCCGTCGGCACGTGACTGCTCCAGCACCTCAACGATTGCCGCCTCAGCATCGCGGTCGATCACCAGAGTGGTGTCGCCCCCCTTCCCCCGCCCTACCTCGGTGCCGCGCTCGTCGGGCGGGATCGCGGCCACTGCCGCGGATGCCCGATCGGCCGCCCGCGTGACGATGTCCACCCAGGCGGCGTCGCCGGGGTCAGTCGGCCAGGGGCTGGAAGGCAACGCCTGAGAGGATTTTGGGAAAGAAATAGGTGGACTTCTGGGGCATGACGCCGCCCTCGTCGGCCACAGCCGCCACCTGATCGGTGGGGATGTGGCGCACGATGAGCGCGGCCTTGGCGCGGCCGGACCGCACGGTGTCCCATGCGTCCTGGGCATCCTTGGTGTACGTGAGGATCCCCTCGTGGGCCAGATGGGCCTGATCGCCGCCGAATGCCGTCACCAGCAGGTCGCGCTCCAGCACGGCGAGGTCAAGCCGCTCGGCTGCCGCCGTACCCCTGCGACGGGTGGTCAGCAGCATTGCCCTGTCGGCGAGCACCAGACCTGCGGCCACAAGGTCGGCGGGCGCGGAGTCAAGCGCCGCCTGCAGCACGGCCAGATCGTTGTCGAGCGGCGTCACATCCAGAAGACTCTCGGCCCCGTCCGGCCACTCATTCAGCACGCGATGAGTGGGCAGCACCACCAGGCCGTCGTCGTTGAGCGAGGTGAGGCCCATCAGCACGAAGTCGTATGGGCGCTCATCATCCCCGTCGCCATCCTCGGCCCGGTGCTCGTCGCGGTAGGCCAGAGCCGTCTCGTATCGGTGGTGGCCATCGGCAATGAGGATCCACCTTCCCTTAAGGGCTTCCTCGATGGCGGCAAGGCGTGCGGGATCGTGAATGGTCCACAGGCGGTGGACGGTGCCGTCGTCATCGGTGATCACTGCCTCGGGCTCACCGGTGATGGCCGCTGCCGTCCAGGCGTCGCCGGCCGGATCGGGGTATAGGCCGAACACGGGCGAGAGTTGCACCTTGGTGGCGTTCATCAGCCGCAGGCGCTCTTCCTTAGGGCCTGCATGCGTGCGCTCGTGCGGACGCACCACACGGGTTTCGTACGGCTCGGCACCCACGGCGGCCACCAGGGTCTTGCGGGTTCGGTGGCTGCCATCGGGCAGGTCGAACTCCTGGGTCCAGGCGATCATCACCGGGTCGTCGTAGCGCTTCAGCACGCCGCGCTCGGTCCAGTCGGCGATGGTGGCGGCCACTGTCTCATAGGGGAGACTCGGCAGGTCAATGCCCACCACGTTCCACTGGTTACGCGATGCCAGCTCGTCCCGGTACTCGGGGCCGATGATGTCGTATGGAGGCGCCACGAGGGTCTGCATGTCTCCGGCCACGGCGGGGTCGAAGACCAGTGCTCGGAAGGGGCGCACGCGGGCCCCGCGGAAGTCGTCAGTCACGTGAAGGCACACTACCGGTCGCACCCCCAATCGTTCCGCACACTTCTGACACAGCGACTGACCCCGGGTGGGGTCAGTCGCTGTGTCAGAAGTGTGCCGGTGCCCGAGGCGTCCGCCTTGGTGCTTACGATGTCTCGTCCTGTGTTGACGGACCTCACACCCGCGCAGCGCGACGCGGTCATTCACCCCGGCGGGCCCATGCTGGTGCTCGCGGGTGCTGGCGCGGGCAAGACCCGGGTGCTGTGCAGGCGGCTTGCCTGGCTGGTGTCGGAGGGGGCTGACCCGGGCGAGATCCTGGCGCTCACGTTCAGCGCCAAGGCCGCTGCAGAACTACGCGAGCGCGCCGAGGACATGATCCCCGACAGCCACGAGACGCTGCGGGTCACCACCTTTCATTCGTATGCGCTCGACCTGGTGCGGTCGCTCGGCACCGACCGCGATCTGGCGCCGGTGCTCAGGTCGGTGGGCACCGAGGAGCGCGTGCTGGTGCTGCTGGAGCGCCTTCCGGATCTGGGCCTGAGCGAGAACGACCTGCGAAGCGACCCGGTCGGCGTGGTGCGCGGCTTGATTGAGCGCATTGACCGCTGCCGCGACGAGCGGGTTGACCCGGAGCGCTACGCATCGTGGGCCGATGCCGCACTGAAGGGTGCACGCGGCGGGCGCGAGGCTGCCGACGCCCGCAAAGAGGTGGAGTTCGCCCGGGTGTTCGGGCTGCACGATGCCTGGCTTGCCGAGCGGGGGCTTGAGGACTTTGGCCGGCAGATCACCCGGGCGCTCGACCTGCTGTCGTCCCACCACGACCTGTTGGAGATCGCCCGCGAGCGTGCCCGTCACGTGATGGTGGATGAGTTCCAGGACACCAACCATGCGCAGGCCGAACTCCTGTACGTGGTGACGGGCAGCGCCCAGAGTCTGGTGGTGGTGGGCGATGACGACCAGGGCATCTACCGCTTCCGCGGGGCATCGGCCAAGAACATGGCCGACTTCCGCATCAGATTCCCTGAGGCACCCATCGTGCGGCTCGAACTGAACCACCGGTCCACCCAGAGCATCCTCGATGCCGCGCACGCGGTGGTGGCACCCATCGTGCTGCGCGAGCCCAAGGTGCTGAAGGCGCTGCCGGGGGCGACGGGCCCGGCCCCCGAATTCTGGGAGGCGCCCGACCCTGCCGGGCAGGCACGCGCGGTGGCCGCCGAGATTCTCCGCCTGGCCGAGGAGGGCACCCCGTACGAGGAGATGGCCGTGCTCATGCGCGCCATCCGCACCGAGGGGCGTCCGGTGGTGGCCGAATTGGAGCAGGTGGGTATTCCGCATCAGGTGCACGGCGGCACCGACCTATTCGACCGGCGTGAGGTACGCCTCGCACTTGGGTGGTTGCGGGCGGTGACCGATCCCACCGACGCGGTGGCGCACCTGCGCGTGGCAGCTGACCCGTCGATGGGCCTGCCATGGGCGCCATCTGCCCAGTTAGTGGCCGAGGCCACCAAAGAGGGGCGGCACATCAGTGGTCCGCTCGCCGCATTGGGTGACGACGGGCATGCCGCCCAACTGCTTGAGGAACTGTGCCGGGCCGCCGCTGGTGATACAGCGCTGAACCTTGTGCGTGAGGTGCTTGACCGCACCGGCATCCGCACGCGGGCGCTGGCGCTTGGTGGGGCAGAGGGGTCCGCGCGTCTTGCCGACCTGCGCGCGCTGGAGCGCCTGGCGGGGGAGATCGTGGAACTGCACCCCGGCATCGAGGCACCGGATCTGGTGAAGCGCCTGGACGGCCTCGCGGCTGTTGGCTACCGGGCCAGCGGCGGTCTGCCTGATCGCCTGGGTGTGCAGGTGATGACCATCCACCAGAGCAAGGGTCTGGAGTTCGACGTGGTGTTTGTGCTGGGCATGACCCAGTTCAACTTCCCCGGTCGCGAGCGCAACCGCAGCGACATCCCCGATGCCCTGCTGCCCGAGGCCCTGCCCCGCGGTCGCGACGCGCACCTGGCTGAGCAGCGCCGCCTCGCATATGTGGCCATGACCCGCGCGCGCACACACCTGTACCTGAGCGGCTTTCGCACATCCAACGCCGGCTACCCGCAGAAGCCGTCCGAGTTCATCCGTGAGGCCCGCACCGCACTCAGCGATCCACCATTCATCGAAGTGGGCGAGGCGCCCGACCGTGCGGTGCTGGAGGCGGTGGGGCAGACCCGCGCGAGGCTGGAAGACGCCGTGCTGCGCGCAGCCGAGGCCAAGGCGGAGGGCAACGCGCAGGCCGATGCCCTGGCGGACGCGGCTGCTGTGGCCGCCCGGGCGCTGGTGCTGGCTCGCGCAGACGTGCTGGCCGGCCCGGTGGCGGTGGAGGCACCCACGGTGGCCGCGCGAATCCCGCGCCCGGGTGTCACGCTGAGCCCCACCGATATCGCTCGCTACATCAACTGTCCCCTTGCCTACAGGTACGCCAGCGTCGACAATGTGCCGCCGAAGTGGGACCCGAACCGCGCGGTGGGCAATGCCCTTCACGCGACGCTCGAGGCCCAGTACCGCATCGACTCCACTCCGGGCGGACCCGACAAGGTCATCGCCCGGTTTGCGGTGGAGATGGACCGGCGCGGGGCGTCGCGCACCGCCGTGGGCATCCAGGCAATGGAGCGCGCGCGCAAGTTCATCCCCGGGTACGTGGAGCGCGTCGTCAAGTCGGGCGTGCGGCCGGTGGGAGTGGAGCGGGCATTCACGCTGAAGGTGGGCCCGCACGTCATTCACGGCCGAATTGACCGTATCGACAGCCACCCCGCGGGCGGTCACCAGTTGGTGGATTACAAGAGCGGTCGGAAGCCGTTGAGGGAGACCGATGCCGGGCATCTGGTGCTGGTGACCTACATCGAGGGGGCCAAGGCGGCATGGGCAATCGAACCCCGGGGCGCGGTGCTCGAGTACATCCTCGATGGCGGGTACACGCCGGTGCACCCCGATGGGCAGGAACGCGCGGAGGCCATGGAGCGCATCCGCGACGTGGCCGATGGCATCTCGGCGGGCGAGTTCGACGCCAACCCGGGCTGGGCATGCCGTACGTGCGACTTCAACCTCATCTGCCCCGCACAGGATCGTTAGGGTCAGGGCGATGACCACTCTGGAACCAGGCCGCCCCGTTGAGGGAGTGTTCGCTGTGAGGCGCAAGGAGCGCCGCATGTCGCGAAAGGGCTCGCCGTATCTGGCGCTCACCCTTGGTGATGCCACCGGCACCATCTCTGCAGTCATCTTCGATGAAGCCGATTGGTTTGCCGGGCAGTTTGAAGAGGGCGACCGGGTCCGGGTGACCGGCGAGGTGACCGCCCGCGGCGGCAAGAGCGTGCTGCGGGTGCGGTCGCTGCGCCCGGCCGAGGCTGCTGATCAGGATGTTGACCTGCTGCCGAAGAGCCATCGCGACCCTGAGGACATGTTCGGGTTCGTGCTGGGGCTGGCAGATGAGGTGATCGACCCCGGCCTGCGGGACGTACTGCAGGCCTTCGCGGACGACGCGGAGCTGGCACAGATGTGGCGCACCGTGCCGTGCACCCGCAATGGGCATCACGCGTACCTGGGCGGGTTGATCGAGCACAGCGTTGGCGTGGCCATGCTGTGCCAGAGCCTGTGCACCTGGCATCCGCGCGTGGACAGCGACCTGCTGGTGACTGCCGCCCTGTTGCACGACATCGGCGACGTGAGGTGCTTTGTGGTGGGCGAGGCCACGGTTGACCAGACCGAGGAGGGACGCATGTTGGGCCACTTGGTCATCGGCCAGCAGATGGTTGATGAGGTGTCGCGCCAGGTGGGTCTTGCCGCCGACCGCCGACTGGCGCTGCTGCATGTGATCGGCTGGCACCACGGTCCACCGCCCGGCGCACACATCAGCGGGGCATCGCCTGAGGCCATCGCGCTGTGGCGTGCCAATGCAATGGAGGCGGGAGTGAAGGCCCGGCTCGAGGGCGCGAGCACTCTCGACGAGGCCTAGGCAGCGGGTGGTTCAGACGTTGAAGCGGATCTGCATTACATCGCCCTCTTGCACGATGTAATCCTTGCCCTCCATGCGGGCAAGTGCCTGCTCACGTGCCTTGCTGAACGACCCGCACTCCACCAGCTTGTCCCAGGCGACTACCTCGGCGCGGATGAACCCACGCTCCATATCCGAGTGGATCTTTCCGGCAGCCTGATCGGCCGGGGTGCCGCGGCGGATGGGCCAGGCGCGCGCCTCGGGCGGGCCCGATCCGGTGAAGAACGTGACCAGGTCGAGAAGCCGGTAGCCACCCTGAATGAGTGCGTCGGCACCTCGGGTTTCGCCAAGACCCATCTCCGCGGCGAACTCGGCGGCATCGGCCGGGTCCATCTCTGCGAGTTCCAGCTCAACGCCCACCGGCAGCGCCAGCGCCTGCGCTCCCTGCGCCTCTGCGTACGCCACGATCGCGGCGGGCGGATCACCCGGGTCATCGGTGTTCATCAGGTAGAGCGTGGGCTTGGCGGTAAGCAGCCCCATGCCCGTTGCCACCGCGATTGCGTCCTCGTCGTTTATGGTGCGAACGGGCTTGCCGTCGGCCAGCCATGCGGCGATGGCCTCGAGCGCGGCCGCCTCCGCCTTGGCATCGGGATCACCCGAACGCACGCCCTTCTGCACCTTCTCCTCGCGGCGCGCCACCGGGTCGGTGTCGGCCAGAACCAGTTCGGTGTCCACCACCTCAAGATCGGCGAGCGGATCGATGCGCTCGAGCGGGTGGGGTACCTCGGCATTGGCAAATGCCCGCACCACGTGCACCGTGGCCTCAAGTTCGCGGATGCGGCCAAGTGCCGATCCACCGAGGCCCTCACCCTTGCCCGCGCCCTCGCTGAGCCCGGCGATGTCGATGACCTCCACCTGTGCGCACACCCGGTTGGGAATGTCCTGCACGTCAGCGATGGCGTCGATACGCGGGTCGGGCACGCCGGCGATGCCGCGGTTGGGCTCGCGCGTGGTGAACGGGTACGGCGCAACCTCGGCCTCTCCACCTGTCACCAGGTTGAAGAGGGCGGTCTTACCGGCGTTCGTGAGTCCTACGAGCCCGAGTCGCAGGTCAGGAATCCCCGCCGAAACCGAGGCGGCTCTTGGCCTCACCGGGCAGCACACGCATGAAGAGGACCTTGTTGAGGTCCACCAGGTGTTCGCCCTCCTCGGAACTGATGGAGTGAAACCCTCGGGCGCCGCTGAGGGCGTCGCTCAGTGATGACACCTCGGCGTCGTCAACGGAAAGCAGAAGCACGGCGCCCCCCTCAAGTCCCATCTCAACCCGTCGGCTCACGAGAGCACCTTCAGTGACGGCGAACTCTTGCCATCGCTGGTGTCCTCGGACGGGCTCCAGGCCGGCAGGCGGCGGATTTCGTCGAGGTGCTGCATCGACTCAGGCTGGTCGGTGAACTTGAGCAACTGCTTGCGGCCGTAACTGCGGAAGATGGCCACCCCCAGCGTCTCGTAGATAGTGCGCATGCCCCGGCTCGAGATGGTGGTGCGGATGACCTTGAACGACTCCGACGGGCGGTTTGTGGCCCACAGTGCGATTGCCTTCGGGAGGTTCTTGATGAATTTCCACTCGGTGGCAAGACGGAGCATGCGCCAGATGTTGGCCCGTACCTCCTTGCGTCCCAACTCCCATGAGCCCTTCTTCGAGTAGAAGCGCAGCATGTTCTTCCAGGTCTCCATCTGGAGCTGATAGGGCGTCATGAGCTTGGGCTGGATGATGCAGTGATGGCCGTCATACAGCGAGTAGTCGTCGGTCAGCACACGGCCCTCGGCGCGCATCTGCGTATCGAACGCGGTGCCCGGCAGGGTGGTGAGCATCATCATCTGGAGCGTGTCCACTTTGTGCAAAAGCGCAAAGTCCACCGTGGCGCGCACCGTCTCAGCCGTGTCGGTGTCGGCACCCACCACAAACATGCCGTGCACGCGGATGCCGTAGTCGTGGAGCAACTTGATGGAGGTCGTGATGTGCTCGACCGTCTGCTTCTTGTTGTACGAGTCGAGGCCCTCCTGCGTGATGCTCTCAAACCCGATGTACACCATGTAGCAACCCGAGTCGCGCATCAGCGCGAGCAGATCGTGGTCGGGCTCAAGGGTCTGCTTGCTCTTGTAGATCGAGTCGGCGCGGATCTGGGCGGTCCACTGCGGAGTAATGCCCTCGTCAATCATGGCGTGGAACAGGCTCTTGGCCTGCTTCTTGTCAACGATGAAGATGTCGTCGTAGAAGAACACACTCGCTGCATTGACCATGCGTAGCTCGGTCATCATGTTCTCCACCGAGCGAGTGCGCAGCTTGCGGCCAAACATCTTGATGACGCTGCAGAACGAGCAGTCGTACGGGCAGCCCCACTTCATCATGATGGGGTGCGTCACCATGCGCTCGTGACCCTCGAGCAGGTCGAGCGCCGGAAAGGGCAGTTCATCCAGATCGTCACCCGATGCCGGCGGGGCCTCGGGGTTGTCAATCTGCGTGCCCTCGGAGTCGAGGTACGACAGGCCCAGAATCTCGTGGAGGCCGTCAGGGTTGCGGTCGCCTCGAAACCACTCAATGAACTGCGCGAAGCCCACGTGACCCTCGCGTCGGATCACGTAATCGGTGTGCTGGAGCGCCTCATGCGACATAAAGGTGACGTGCGAGCCGCCGAACAGCACCGGAATACCCGCGTCGCGGCACTTCTTCGCGTAGGCGTAGCCCTCAAGCGTGGTGTTGGTGGTGGTGGAGATGCACACCAGGTCGGAACTGAGCACATCTTTCCAGTCAACCTCTACTCCGCGGATCAGCTCGCAGTAGATTCGCTGGTCAAGATCTGGATAGGCGTTGCGCGCGATGGCCGCGAGCAGGGGCAGGCCCAGCTTGGGCAGATTCGCGATCTCATAGATCGTCGCCCCACGTGGCTTCGGCTCGATGTACCGGATTTTCATTCGAATGCCTCCTACGTGGGGTAATCGTGAGCTTCAACGAGCTCGGTCAGCACCCCGCCTGATGAACGGGGATGGATAAAGGCCACCATGTGCCCGCCCAGCCCACGGCGTGGCGCCCTGTCAATCAACTCCGCCCCTCCTGCCGCCAGATCGCCGAGGGCGTCCTGAAGGTTGGGAACGGCGAATGCCACATGATGCACGCCCGGGCCGCGCTTCGCGAGAAACCGGGCGACACCGCCGTCGGGGCCGGTGGGGGCGATGAGCTCCACGTACGACGGACCGTCGCCCAGAAGCACCGCCTCCACACCCTGATCGGGCATGGTCTCGCGAATGGTCACATCCATGCCAAAACGCTCGGCGTACACGGGGATGGCGGCGTCGATGTCCTCGACGACGTATCCAACATGATGGATGAGGCCCAGATGCATCTCATTGATGGTAACGGAATGACCGTCAGACGCCTTCGCACCGCGTTATCCCGGGCGGAGCACCACAGGCTCCATGCGTGGATTGGGAAGCTCGCTGCGCCCGACCTTGGCGCACGGGCGGCCGTCCACCCGCACGATGTCCGCCGTGAAGTCATTTGATCCGAGCAGCAGGCTCGACCCCACGCCGTAGGCGTCCACCGGCACGCCCTGTGCCTCGAACGCCGCAATGCGCGTGGCATCAAATCCGCCAGAGGCCACGATGCGCACGGACGAGTGCCCGGCGTGGTCGAGCGCGTCGCGCACCTTGTGCACGAGTTCCGGCACCACGCCTGTCGGAGTGAAGCGGCCCATCTCCTGCCACAGACTGCGATCAACCATGGTCGCAGCGGTATCGAGGCGCACACCCCACAACTGGTCACCCAGCGCGTCGGCTACCTCGAGCGACGTGCGCACCGAATCGTTCTCGTAGTCCACGAGCACGATCACGTTCAGGTCGGTTGCGTACCGATCTGCAAATCGGCGCGCCGCGAGCACGGTGTCGCCGCCATACGCAGCGATGAGCCCATGGGGCACGGTGCCCATGCCCCGGCCGCCCCACCACGATGCCTGGGCATCAGTGCTCACGCCGATGGCGCCGGCCACGTGCGCGGCCCAGCCGTCACCGGTCTGCACCTGCCAGTGATCGAATCTGGCGGGGAAGTACATGATGGGCTTGCCGTGGGCGGCCTCAACCACGGCGCACACGTTGCGGCTGATCAGCGTGCGCCGGCCCAGTACACCCAGCACCAAGGTCTCAAGGTGTGCAAACAGCGCGTAGTCGCCCTCAATGCTCAGCACCGTTTCCCACGGGGCGACCTCGTCACCGTCAAAGAGGGCCTTCACCTCAATGGCGTCACCCGCGGGCTCCCATCCGCCGGGGGTACGGCGCCCTGCGCAGAGCGCCAGGATGGCGATGGCCTCATCAACCCCGCCCAGCACCGCGTGCTCGCGCTGGAACACCTGCATCAGCACCCGCGGGTGGTGGTCGTCGGTCTCCAGCACCTCGCGTGTAAACGTGAAGTAGGCGTCGCTGTAGTACCCGTCGCGCATGCGCTCAACGGGCAGTTGAAAGGTGGCCGGCCGAAGCCGCGGTCGATCCGGGGCGGGGCTCAGGTGCGATCCTCCGGTCCATCCGGCGGAAGGTCGCGGGGGCGCGATGACCACACGAGGCCCACACCCGCAAGCGCCACCAGGCTGATGGCGATGGCAATGACTGCCGGCCACTGACTGTCGCCACCGGAGCCACCCGCCGGTGCGGCCTCTGCCGCACTTGCCACGATGGTCACACTCGATGCCGGGCCGGGCCGGTTGACTGCGGTCTCCGCGGCCGCAGCGCCCGGAGCTTCGGGCGGTCCGGTCCAGCGCTTTACCGTGCCGCTCGATGTGGTCTGCCATGCCGGCCACACTGCGGTGCCCTCACCGAGGGGCGTGCCCAGCACCGTGAAGTCGGCGTACTGGCTGGGGGGGATCACACCACCGCTCCAGATCACACCGCCCAGGCGCCCGTCGGGGCGCGTGATGATCTTTGTGGTCCAGCCAGGCGCGTCGGCCACGGCGTACACCGTGATCTCGGGTGGAAATCCAACGCGGATCTGCGTGGTGGTGAGCCCCTCCTCGGCCGGCACGCGCACTGTGAACTCGGTCGGCTGCTGTTTCACCGCGATGGCGGGGAGCACACTCACGTGCGCCTGAGCGACCGGGGCTGCGGCCAAGGGCACAAGCGCTGCGGCGAGTACCAGCCGGGACATCTTCATGCGGTTATCTCCGCCTGCTCTGCGCGCAGGATCTCGTTCATCGCCGCCCTGCCAACGGCCAGTTCGGCCTCATTGGGTTCGCGGGTCACGAACCCTGCCTGAATGGCATGGCCCGCGCCGTGAATCACCCTGGCCACAGGGTGACGGGGGTTTCGCTCGGCAAACGAAAACGCTTCGACCGACACGCCGATGCCAGCCACCAGGGCACCCGCCCGCACCAGCGCACGTCGTCGCATTCCGGGCACCCTGCGCGCCACGATATTGCCGATCGCACCACTCACCAAGAGCGGCAGCACCAGGTTGCTGCCGCAGCGGGGGTGCACCTTGGGATCGGCTGCATTTGTATCGAGCCCCGCGGCACCTGCGCGCTCGTAGGCGGCGATGCTCTTGTGCTCCACGGCGTGCCACCGCGATGCGGGGCTCATGCGCAGCATGATGAGCATGGGCGCCAGACTCAGAGTGGCGGCGGCGGCCTCTTTGAGCACCACGCTCCTGATGCGCCTGCGGGCGATTGCCCCGGCGATCATCGTGGCAGCCACGACGATGCCCACCGGCGCATCCTCCATGGCCAGACGTGCCTCGGTCATGCTGGCGCGCGCGGCGGAAACGGCCATCATCGACTCGGCCATGCGGATGACCCCGCGGGCAAGTGGAACGCGCTCGAATATGCCGGCGGCGATGCGTGGGCGGGGGCCGGAGCCCACCACCACCTGGCCATCGTCATCTACCACGGCGATGGCCCACGATGTGGGTCCGCTCACCAACAGGCCATTGGCAAGTGCCATGCCACCAAGCCGCAGGCGCGGCGAATCGTCACTCATGGCGTGCTCCGTCGTGCCTCGGTGCGCCGCTCCTGAGCCATGCGATCGCCCTGACCTGTCATGTCGGTGTAATGCATGAGCGCTGCCAGCCCGGCATGGCCGGCCTCGTCGCGGATGGCAGTGAGCATGTCCTGCGCCACCCGACGGTACGCGGCGTGCCCCTGTGGCTGGCTGCGCAGCTCGATCAGGTGCATGGCCTCTCTGGCATTCATGCGCATTGCGAAGCGGATGCGGTGGCTCATGGTCACCGCGTACGGGGCCTCGTCCGGTACGACGGTGATGAGGTCACGCCACAGGGTGGCTGAGGCCTCGTGCACCCGCGCGAATTCGTCGGCAACACTTGCAGCCTCGGCGTCGGGCGACGGCTCCCACCCCAACGTGGCACCCAGCGGCTGTGCCTCCAGCGTGAGCAGACGATGCCGTTGGAGATCGCGGTAGGCGCCGTAATCACAGGTGATCTCAAAGAGGTACTCGGTGGCCTCCAGTGCCCGACCCGGGCGCTCCCGGCGGTCGGAGCGCCCATCGGCCCACGCTGCGAGCATGCGCGAGCGCTCGGAGTGGGGCAGCGCCAGCACGCGGGCGCGCACCTCGTCGAGCGGCAGGCCCGACGACGGCCACAGCGCGTGAGCCAGCACACGGGCCTCGCCGTCGGGGTCGAACTCGAGCAGGCACACCACCGACCCATCATCGAATGCCCCGCCGGCATCGAGCACCGACGCGGCCATGGTGGTCGCACGATCATCGGTGGCCCTGCGGTACAGGCCGTGACGCTCGCCGCGGTCTTCGCGATCCACCCGGGTGAGGAAGTCGGGGATTACGTGGCGCAGTGCGGTGAGCACCTGGTCGCCCACCTCGTGGGCCTCGGCCAGGGGATGCGCACGCAGACGCATTACCAGCGACTCCCAGGCCTGCCCGCTTGCGTACACGCCCACGTTGGCCGTGGTGGCCGCGGGCAGCATGCCGCGCACCGCATCCAGCGCCCGGGCGCGAAGCGCACGCATGGCTGCGGCATCGTCGGTCGCTGATGCCTCTGTGGCCATGAGGTGGTCAAACACCACGGCGTTCAGGCGTGCGTAGGTGGCGAACGAATCGTCAAGTACCTGCTCGTAGCTGCTCAGCAGATCGGGGTCAGCAGCAATGCCGGGCGGCCGCACGTACTTCCAGCGGCCGTTCACCTGAGTGTCGTAGGGCACGTACCGCGTGGACTGCTCCAGATAGCTGGCCAGGCGCCCCCACTCGATGACCTTGGTCAGCACGTTGCTCACGCCCTCGATGGCCACGTGCGCGCCACCCAACTGCGCCACAGAGTCATCCCCGTAATCGGCGAGCACCCGCTGGAAGAACTCGCGGGCCCGGTCGGCCCCGACCTCGGGCTTACCCGCCGCCGCCGCGCCTCCGCCGGGAATGAACTCGTCCAGCAGGATGCGCCGCACCGAGTTGGCCGACCGTGAGTAGCGCGCGAACAGCGCGCCCTTTACGGCCTCGGGCAGGTGGGTGAGTGCGAATACCGGCCCCACGGGGTCGGTGACGTAGGGCGCGATCCGCGCCCGCTCGTCGGGGGTGAGGTCGTCCCCGGCGCTCATCGCATCAGGAGATGTCGTCGTCCACGGCCTCGGCCGCGCCCAACTCGCGCCGTCCCGAGAAGAGGTCGTTCAGGCGATCGCGAATCTCAAGGTCGCCGTGATAGCGGGCCACCATTGACCACTCGTCAGCCAGCATCACGGGGATACCCTCGACTTCGCGCTCGTCATCGGCGATGTCGTCGTCGATGTCAAGAGGGATGTCAATCGTGTGGTGGCCGTCGGTAAAGAAGTAGTCGTTCAGGCGCTCACGGATGTCGGCGTCCTTGCTGACGACGGCAATCTCCACCCACGTGGCGGCCAGCATCGCGATCTCGCCGGTGCGCGTGCGCACGACCGCGCGCTCGTGGTCGTGGTCGCCGTGCGAATGCCACGACACCTCCTCGGTGAGGCCGGCGTCGAGTGCCTGCGACAGGCGGTGGGGAATCCCCTCATGCATGAGCGACGAGCGCAGCATGTACACCCGCTCGTCCGAATCGTCGGGCAGCGTGACGCGGAAGCCCTCCTCCTCGACGGCCGTACCGCCATTGGCGGCGATCAGTTCGCCCACCGCGCGCAACGGATCGTCCTGCCTGCCCTGCGCCCGCTCGCCCGATGACTGTGCCTCGGCGTAGCGGAAGAGCCTGCGGAACTCCGCCTGGGACATGGGTCCGATCTCCACCTCGATAGTCACGCGTACTCCTCCCGGTCATCAACGGGCGGCATGGTGTCAGACGCCGCACTCCTCTGCGCCTGTTCGCGTAACTGGTGAAGGTGCGCGGCATATGCGGCCTCGGTACCCACGGCACCGGGCTCAAAGAACGTGATGCCCTCCATGCCCTCAGGCATGCAGGAGTGCCCGGTCACGCGGTCGGGCACCGAGTGGGGATTGACGTACCCGGTGCCGTGCCCCAGATTGCGTTTATTGGTGCCGCTCGCATCGCGCAGCGCAAGCGGCGGGGCCTTGGCCCCCTCCGCCTCCACGAGCGCCATGGCCGCGTTGATGCCCTGGTATGACGCATTGCCCTTCGGTGCCAGCGCCATGTAGGTCACCGCTTGCGCCAGATTGATGCGCGCCTCGGGCATGCCCACAAACTCCACTGCGCGCGCAACAGCCACGGCCACCTCGATGGCCCGCGGGTCGGCGTTGCCAATGTCCTCGCTGGCCAGCACGATGATGCGCCGGGCGATGAACTTCGGGTCCTCGCCCCCCTGCAACATCACTGCCAGCCAGTACAGGGCGGCATCGGGGTCGCTGCCGCGCATGCTCTTGATAAAGGCCGAGATCACGTTGTAGTGCTGATCGCCGCCCTTGTCGTACACCACGGCCCTGCCGCCGGCGCGCTCCACGACGACGGTCGTGATGGGTCCATCCCCGGCAAGCCCGGCAGATGCCTCCAGCAGGTTGAGCGCAAAGCGCGCATCGCCGCCACTGCGCGCCACCATGGCGTTTCGTGACTCCTCTGCCACCGCGACTGACCCCCCGAGCCCCCGGGGGTCGGCGATCGCACGGTCGATGAGGTCGGCGATCTCCTCATCGGTGAGCGACTCCAGCACTAACACGCGCATGCGCGACACCAGCGCGGCATTCACTTCGTAATACGGGTTCTCGGTGGTGGCACCGATGAGGGTCACCACCCCCTCCTCCACGGCGGGCA
>SXGR01507643.1_pt1 | contig 16068 bp, 19 predicted proteins | sample 3174711 | NCBI WGS metagenome assembly SXGR01 (sample SAMN11356860, study PRJNA531348) | freshwater metagenome | isolation source: freshwater sample F1-60 | place: China: Fuxian Lake, Yuxi | collected 2017-12-25
TCCAGAACTGGGGGCGATTGGGGTCGATCCCCGTCGTGTCGTGTCCACAGGTGTCGAATCGCTAACTCGCTGTGTCAGAGGCGCTTAGGACCAGAACCGCCACGCCATCTAGAAGTTACTGAATCTGGGGGACGCGGGTTCGAGTCCCGCCAGCAGTTTGAGTTTCCAGAGGCTGTCGCGCCACATACGTTCCAGGAGCGGCGCCATGGGGCCGCAGGCCCTCCGGCTAGCGCGATACCGCCGATACCGGCCATCCGCACGGCTGTCGAGCAGCCCGGCCAACACCAGTGTGCGCAATTGCAGCGACACTGCGCCGAAGGTCACGTCGCCCAGCGCCTGATGAATGTCACCGGCCGCCAGTTCCCGTCGCCACGTCAGGCGCAGGATCTCCTGGCGCCGGGGGGACGCCAGGGCGGTCAGAACGGGCGCAGACAGCGTCATGACCGTAACTTTAGATTGAACTAAAATGATGGCTCAACGGGGCAGTTCGCGGAGCCAGTTGCGCACCCGTTGGTCCCACTCGGCCTGTCGGGGACCGTGCGTGCCGTTGATGGTCTCGCGGTCATATTGCGCCTGCACCGTCGCGTCACCCGCCAAATACGGCGCCACCAGACGGTCGCGCGCCGCGTCGGGTAGTTCGCAGGGTGACGCCAGGGCACCTAGGCCCGCCCTCGCGCGTCTCGCCTGCACCTCGCTCAGATCAAAATGGGTGCGTTCGTGTTGCAGGGTGCGGTCAGAGGCACGCTCCAGCAAGTGCGCCGACTTCACCCAGGATCGCGTCGGGAGAAAATACGACTCCACGCGAAAGGTGAACCGCCCCTCATCGCACCGGGCCTCTGAGGTAATGGAATAGGCCGTCATCGCCGCCGCCTTGCTCGCCATGTTGGGCGCGCCGCGGAAGTCGGACCAGTCAATCACGCGCGCCGGAGACCAGACGAATGAATCGACCGACAACCTTGTCGAAGGAACAGCGGGCACCCGATGCCCGGCGATCCACACCGACGCAATCGCGCGGGTATTCCGGATGTCCTCGAGTGGATTGCGGTCGAGCACCACGAAGTCCGCCCACGCTCCGGGAGTGATGGCGCCCACGTCAGTGACGCGCAGCGCGCGCGCGGCATCACTGGTCGCCGACCGCAGCACCTGCGCCGGCGTCAATCCCGCCGCCACCATCATCGCCATCTCGACGTGCTCGAAGTAGCCCTGGAACCGCTCAGGGAACGGCCCAGAATCTGTCCCCATCACCACGAGCAGGCCCGCATCAGCGGCGGCTTTCACGTTGCGCTCGGCCACAACAAGCGCGGCCTTGTACGCCTGCGCGCTCTTCGACTGCTCCATCACTCGCTGGCGCGCCGGCTCCTTGAGTCGAGTCACCATCTCTGGGTCCGCTTCGGCCAGGAAAAACGGCTCCTCGAAGAAAGCAGGCGTGGATTCGTACACGAACGTCGACAATTCACGCGTCAGCGTCGGGCAATACGGCACGTTCGCCGCCCTCATCAGCGCGATGAACTCTGCATCAATGTCCTTGTCGCGCACCGAGTGCGCAATCATGTCCACGCCCGCCCGCAACAACGCCTTCGCATCGTCCAGATAAAAGACATGCGCAGAGACCCTCAGGCCACGCTTGTGCGTCTCGTCGATCACCGCCTGAAACACTTCGGGCAGCATTTTTCGCGACGTGCCGAGATTGTCGTCCACGCGAATCTTGATCATGTCCGGCTTGAGGGCGGCGACGCGCGCCACCTGCTCGCGGGCGGCGTCTGGTGTGGCGGCGGTCACGATGTCGCCTGACAGGAAGATGCGGGAGCGGTCCAGAGGAATGGATGAGGACTGGGCCTGACGGGCGGCAAATGCGGGCGCCTGTTCCCCGCCAAGGCTTAATAGGCTGGTGATGCCGTACCTGGCGAACACACCCAGCTGACGCTTCGTGTTTTCGTCGGTGTACGCGCGGGCCTCGGGGCCGGCCACATCCGAGATGTGCACATGAGTGGAAATTAGGCCCGGCAGCACGAAGCGGCCGCCAAGGTCCACCTGCCTTGCGCCTGCGGGCACGGCAATCGATGCGACCGGCCCCACTGCCGCCACTCGGCCGTTGCGCACCAGGATGGCAGTGTCCGAGATCGCCGGACTGGCGCCGAGCTGAATCAGCCGAGCATTGCTGAAGACAGTGACGACGTCGGTGGGCGCCTGGGCCGGCGTGGGGACACCGCTCGAGACAATAGCAACCAAGGTGGCGAACAGCAAGCGTTGGCTCATTTCTTCGTGGCCCTGTCGATGAACTCGGACACGTTCTTGTGCAGCGCCTTGCGGTCTGCGTCCTGCAGATACATCATGTGGCCGGACGGGTAGTACTTCATCGTGATTCGTTTCTGAACATCTTCTGACACGCCGAGATGCCGGAAGGTGAACTCGGTGGGCGCAAACGGCGTGGCCATGTCGTAGTAGCCGTTCTCGACCTGCACGAGTAACTTCGGATTAGTGATCATCGCCTGCGCCAGGTCTCGCTGGACGTTCGGCGCCGGGGGAAAGCCGGCCGCGGCTGCCGCGCGCGTCCAGTTCCAGCCACCGCCAAGACGGGTGTTTCGATAGACGCGGTCGCGGCCAAACTTCAGCTCCTCGTGGTTGTAGTGGTTGACGGCCGCCGTATACGCTCCGCCGACGGCGGCGTTGAACGGATCGGACTCGGCGTTCTCGGTCAGCAGGTTGAAGGTCGATGAGGTGAACCGTGCATCGATCCGGCCCGCCGTCAGGCCGCGACTGCGCATGAGCTCTGCGTTGAACTGGCCGAGCTTCACGCGTAGGTTGGCCTTGAGCAGGTAGTCCTCACCCAACGCTGTAAACGCCGACAACTTCTTCGCCATAGCCGCCTTCTCCGCCGGCGACAGTTCGTCGCCTTTAAACAACGCAGCCGCGTACTCGGTGGCGGCAAAGCGGCGCGCATCCTCCAGTAGGACCTCAAGCGACGCCGGCCGGTTCGCAAGGACCTTGAAGTAGTACGCCACGGCGGCATAGCTGGGTAGGTAGTGCACGTACGCCCGATCGTCACCATCGGCGAATGTGATGGTGGACAGGTCCAGCACCGACGAGATCAGGTTGACCCCGTTCAAATGCACATTGTGCCGCTGCTGCAACAGGTTGACGAGCACCGCCGAGCGGAACGTGCCGTAACTTTCACCAATCAGAAACTTCGGCGAGTTCCACCGCCCATTCCGGCTGAGGTACGTCACGATGAACTGCGCGAAGGCCGCGGCGTCTTCATCGACGCCGAAGAAATCAGCTTCCTTGCCTTTGCCTGCCGCGCGGCTGTAACCGGTGCCCATCGCATCGATGAACACGAGGTCGGTCTTGTCGAGCAGGGTCTCGGTGTTGTCAACAATTCCATAAGGCGCAGGCGGCGTAAACTCGCCGTTCACGGTGACAACACGGCGCGGACCAAACGCGCCCATATGGAGCCACATCGAAGCCGATCCGGGTCCGCCGTTATAGACGAACGACACCGGACGCGTGCTGAGGTCTTTCGCGTCCGATCGCGTATAGGCCACCGCATACAGCAGTCCGGTGGGCTCGCCCTCAGGAGTGGTCAGCATGGTGGTGCCGGCCGACGCCTTGTAGGGAATGGTCTGTCCACCGACGCGAATGGTGTGGTCGGTGACGGACCAGGATTCGTTATCTGCTGGCTCGCTGCGCTGCGCCGACTGTGGCGCTTGAGCGGCGACGGGCTGAAGGGGCGCCACCATGTCGGCGGCAAATACAAAAATGACGGCAAGTGCGAGGTATCTCATGCCGGAGAGGTTACTAGAAATTCTGGGCCCACGACGCCCAAACGGCGTTGATCAATCCAGTAGACTAGCGCGCATGCGCCCCGACGATTGCTGGCTCACCACCGAGCGACTCGCTCTGCGACGCATGACATACGACGACCTCGATTGGCTCGCCACGCTCTACAGCGACGAAGAAGTCACGCGCTACCTGGGCGGCCTGAAGACATGTGACCAGGTCGAGGACATGCTGCGCACGAGGGTCATCGACTACTACGACGCAAATCCAGGACTCGGCATGTGGATGACACTCGACCGCGCCACCAAAGCACCGATCGGATTCCACCTGATCAACAACATCCAGGGCGAAACGATCATCCAGATTGGCTACGGCTTGGCGAAGCCCGCGTGGGGCCGGGGGTATGCCACAGAGATGGCATCAGCCCTGATGCGTTATGCGTTCGAAGATCTCAAGTTGCCGCGCCTCGCGGGCATGGCGAGCCTGCCGAATGTGGCGTCGCAACGCGTGCTGGAGAAGATCGGCCTCGAGCGCCGCGGCGAACGGTCCTTTCCGCATCCGGCGTACGCCGCTGGCGGGCCTCTGGCATGGTTCGAGCGGGAAGCCGACGCATGGCTCGCTGAACGATAACTGCGTCGGCAAGCGCCGCGTTGGCAACATCCGCACACCGGCGAAATAGGGCGCTTTTCGCGTGCGTGCGGCGGAGTCTCGGGCTTGAGAAACAGGCCGAGCTACGTACCGACAGAGTACGTAGCTCGGCCTATTCTTCAGGGCCGAGGCGTGCTCTGCTCCAGATGCTCGCGCAAGAGCGCGAGGTTGTGCGTGTAGGCTTTGAACGCGATGTCGAACAGATCGCCGACGATGGGGATTGCGCCGAACAGGGGGTCTACGAACATGTTGGCCACCATCTGGGCCACCAGTACCTTCGGCAATCCGCCTTAAAGGCTGTTGAGGACAATCGCGCCGGCGACGGTGGCCGAGACGACGTCACCGGCGTACGGGATGAGGCCGAGCAGGGGATCCAGTCCGATGCCGCCGATCGGCGGTAGGCGGACCTTTGAATCCATCAGCCGCGCCGTACGCTCAAGCCGCGCGAGCAGGACGGCTTTCGCCTGGCCCACGTTGATCCCTCGCGCTGCTGCGAGGTCCTGACTTTTCCTGCCGGCGGCCGCACTGGCTTTGCCGGCGCGGGCGAGGTGCGGCTCAGACGCCGCGCGCGGGGCCACACTTTCGATGTGCACAGCCATCTGGGCTGAGATCCGCTCCGCAATTCCAATGAACGCGAACCGCACGACAAGGTAGGCGATGGCTACCACGGCCACAAACGGAAGCAGGCCCCCCAGCAGGAAGAGCAGGAGGGATTCGGACATCAGGATGCCTCCAACCTCAGGCCCAGCCAGGCTGCGGCCTCGACGGGGGCCAGAACGCGAACCGGTGACCCGGCGAAGTCGCGTGTGTCTCGGGTGATGATGGCCGCGCACTTGGCGCGCTGGGCGGCCGCGGCGGTGACCGCGTCTTCAAAAATCGGCCAGCCCAGCGCATTGGCCGCTCGAATGACGCTGCCGTCCACGGTGGCCACGCCGAACACCGACAAAAGAGCCTCGGTGGTCTCGCGGGCCATGCGCGGCGCAACCGCTTTGGCGTTCAAGTAGTGGATGGTCGTGACCGCATGTGCGGAAAGAAGCCCTTCCGCCCGCCCCTCCTCGATCGCGGCCCACACGGCCGACGCTGAGGCCACGTGAGGGCGCCGGTCAAGCAAGACATCCAATACGAGGTTAACGTCGATAAGTACGCGCGTCACTTGTATTTCTTGGCGAGGTACTTCCGGTAGTCGGTTTTGGATCCTCGCGCCAGGCTGCCGCGCAAGCGCGTCAGCACCGGCGGTGCTGATCTCTCATCTGCCGACCTGGCCGACACCATGTCGAGCATCGTTTCAACAAGGCGCGAGACCGACGTCCCACGTGCCTCCGCGTAGCGCTTCGCGTTGGCTACAACCCCGGCGTCCACGCTGAGGGTCAGTTTATGCATACGTATGAATATATCACATTCATACGTATACCTACTACTTTGGCACGGCCTGGTCGTACTGCCGCAATGGCCGCACCCAGATATTGCGATACCGCACCGGATCGTTGTGGTCCTGCAACATCAACGGTCTCTGAGCTTCATGCTTCGCATAGGTCGCCACCTTGCGATAGACCGTGGCGCCCATCACTTCCTTGCGGTTGTGCACGATCACGCCATTCCAGAACACGGTCTGGTAGGCGGGCGTCACCAGCTTCCCGTTCTCAAATATCGGGGCCTCAAAAATGATGTCGTAGGCCTGCCACTCGCCGGGCTTGCGTGCCACGTTGGCCAACGGCGGCCACTGGCCGTAGATGGAGCCAGCCTGTCCATCGGCGTACGACCGATTCTCGAACGAGTCCAACACCTGGATTTCATACAGACTCATCAGGTAGATCCCGCTGTTGCCGCGACCCTGGCTGTTGCCCGCCACCACGGTTGGCGCTGCCCACTCCACGTGCAGTTGTACGTCTCCGAAACTCGCGCGACTGTGCAGCGACCCCGACCCGGCGCCGGTCTCGAAGTATCCGTCACGCACCGGCCACTTGGGTTCCAACAGCTGGCCCGCATTCGCTCCGGTACCGCGCTGCGCCCACTGAGAAAGGTCTGTGCCATCGAATAGCACAATCGCGTCAGACGGCGCCGCGCCAGGCGTGGCGCCCGGAGTCACCACTGGTGGGTTCGGTCGCGACGGGTCGTGCACGCGCCACGGCTGTCCGGGCAGCATCGGCGTGTCTGTAAATCCGTCGTCGGTCGCAGTGCGCGGCGGCACACCTCGTTGCGCCACCACGACAAGCCCGCCGACTGCGATCGAGACAAGAGCGACGGCCACGCTCGGCCGAAGGAGGTAACGACGGGAGGTGGTAATCATGGGATGCTCCTGAGTGTTGCGTGTGGGTCGCGGAAAAGGCTGACGGTCGATCGCGCAAACATGGACTCGGGCAGGAATCGCACCGCCAGATTCCTCCTCGCCGGTGCGCATCCCAAGCCACCAGCCTAACAAGTGTCGCCGCAAGCGATTGCGTCGGAATACCGCAGTGGGCGTTTTCTCCGAACTCCATGAGGGCCTGAAGCACCGACGCGCCCACGATGACGCCGGTCAGGATCAAGGGGATGGATAGGCCGGTCGTGCCTCTCAGTCGCCCCAATGACCGTCAGCCAGACGAGGCCGCGGGCTGCAGGGGAAGACAGCATTACCTGCAGAGTTTACGCCACAGGGACTCGGTCGGCATAAGCCGGAGGTGAAACCAACCATGAAGCCTGGCGGGCGTGACCAGCGCTGGGCGCAGCCCGCCGTATCCGCGAGCGAAGCGAGCGATCGGCGAAGGCTGGTGCGCCCGGCAGGACTCGAACCTGCGACCACCGGCTTAGAAGGCCGGTGCTCTATCCACCTGAGCTACGGGCGCGCAGGCTTCATTCTACCGCCGAGACGAGATCGGGACGATCGCATCAGTCAGCGGCCCCAACAGTTCGTCGTAGACGCGATGCATGAGCCACTCCACCAACGGCTCGCGGGAGGTCCCGTTGCGGCCAGGGTCATCGCCCGTCAACCCCTTCCGGCACCGGTCCTATACAATTCCATGGATGGGCTCGCGCCTCCTGACCGTGCTTGTGCTCGCCGCGTGCGCCACCGGAACACCGCGCGCCCAGGCGCCCGCTGCCACCATCACTATCGATCTTTCGGCCGCCGACCTGGGCGGGGCGCCACTCACCACCCTCCGCGCAGAAGACCTGGCGCTGCGCATCGACAACCGACCGCATCCGATCGACACCCTGCGGTTCGTGCCATTCGAACGGGTGGAAGCGCTCCTCAAGGCACCGTATGGCACGAATCAAATCGCGCACGGCCGAACGATCGTGCTGGCCGTGGATGCCACCCGACTGCAAACGTCGCAGATGACATCGGTGAAGGAAGGCATTCACGCCCTGCTTCCCGCGCTGGGAGCACGCGACCGACTCGGCCTGCTCGCGCTCGCGTCCGACGGCTCGGCCGTTGATTTCACCACCAGGCACGACTTGGTCGTCGCGGCATCGGCCGCCCTGAAGAGCGGCGCCCCGGCCATATCCGCAGGCGCCGAAGCCGAAGAGGCCGCCGCGCTCGCAGCCATCGTGCTACTCGATCGCCTCTGCGCCAGCATCGGCACCGAACCAGGCCCCAAAACCGTCGTCTTCATGGCCCCACCGTTCGCCACGTCCACGGACGTGCGACGCGCGCTTCTGGCACTTGCCGAAACGACAGGCCGGCATCGCGTGCAGCTGTTCATCATCGATCCGGTCGGCACAGCCGCGAATCTCGGAGCCACGGCTGCGGGGCCGGCCGGCGGACTCGCCGCGATGGCCGCTCTCACCGGCGGTCTGGTTGTCCCCTCAGCCATCGCCGCCCTCGCGACCACACGCTACGAACTGCAGTTCACGCCCACCACCGATCAACGCAACAACAAGCCGCACCGCGTGATGGTGGTGAGCCAGCGACAGGACGCCCGCATCGCGGCGCCGTCGTCTGTGTTCATCGGCGACGACCTCGCCTCTTCAGAACCGATGCCGTCGCTCACCCACATGCTGCGCGAATCGCGCGGCTATCGCGACCTCCCTCTTCGACTTGTCGCGTATCCCGTGCTCGACGACGACAGGACACGGCCGCAGTTGTTGATCCTTGCCGAGTCTGAAAACCCGTCGCGGTCCCTGGCATGGGCGGAGTTCGCCCTCATTTCTCCATCAGGCACCATCGTCGCCCAGTGGAAAGCGGAGGGCGCGGATGCGGCGACGCGCCCAATGCGAACAAGAGCCCTCGCCCCGGCGGGGCCGTATCGGCTTCGCATGGCGGCGTCCGAGCTGTCGGGCCGACGCGGCGCGGTGGACTACGAATTCGACGCCGGATTCACGCCAGCGGGCACATTTGAACTTGGACCGTTAATGTTCGGCGGTATGAACGCGGCCGATAGCGCCCAATTCGTGCCGGTGCTGCAACCGGCCGCGAATGCGACCGCCATCATGGCCTATACAGAAATTTACGGCGCGCTTGCCTCAGCCGACACGCTGGGCGTGCGATTCGAAATGGCGCACTCACTCGAGGGCGAACCCATTGCAAGCGTTGCGGGGTCCGTTCGAACGAGTGGCGATCCCACTCGCAGGGCGGCACTCGGCACACTCGACCTCTCGGCGCTCCCCGTGGGCGACCACCTCGTCAGGGCCATCATCACGCTCAACGGCGCGGAGGTCGGACGCGTGACGCGCACGCTACGAAAGGTGGGCGGGTGACCGACCGCCTTCGCGCGGCCATCATTTTCCTGGCGCTGGCCGTTCTCCACACATGGCCGTTGGCATCTGCACCGCATCGCCTCTCGCTCAATGACAACGCCGACGCGCAATTAAACACCTGGATCATCAGCTGGATTGCGCACACGCTTCCGACGCACCCAACCGCGCTCTGGTATGGCAACATCTTCCAACTTGGTGAACAGGCGCTGAGATTCTCCGAGCCGCTGGTGGTGCCGGCGCTTGCCGGTGCCCCCATTGTCTGGCTTGGCGGCACTGGGCACTGGCGACCGACCGCCAATGGTTACAGCGGCCTTACGCCCCCTTCCTACCGCAAACGCTCAGAAACACTGTGGTATTTCCCCGAGCAGAGGGCCGTGGATACGCTGCTGGCCCTTGGGGCCACTCACGCGATGGTGCATCTGGAACGCTTCGCACCCCACGAGATCCCCGGGGTGATTCGGGCTATGGAACAGCAGCACAATCTGCGCCTGCTCGCAGCAGATCTGGACGGACATCGCCCTTACCGGGTGGTTCGGGAATAACGTGCCGGCTCGCAGGGTCCAATCCACAGGAGCGGCTAAACGTGGCCTGGAGGCCTCCCATGGATCTTGACCTCCAACTGGTCGGTAAGGCCCGTGAAGGCGACCTAGACGCGTTTGGCGACCTGGTGAGCCGGCACCAGCACCGGCTTGGGCATTTTTTGCAAATGATAATGTCGAGCGCCGCCGATCGAGAAGCCGCCGAAGACGTGGCACAAGAGGTGTTCCTCCGCGCGTTCCGTTCACTCGGGCAGTTCCGCGGGCAGAGCACATTCAAGACGTGGCTCTATCAGATTGCCACCAACGTGGCGCGCACCCAGATGGCGCGACGCCGGGATCGGAAGGAAGATCAGGAGCCTGAAACGCGACCCGACAGGCCGAGCGGTGAAAACGTGGAGCGCCGGGTCATTGCGCACGACCAACTGCGGCGGGCGCTGGAAGCACTGCCCGACGACTGGCGCGAAGCCGTGATTTTGCGCGACATTGAAGGACTGGAATACCGCGAAATCGCTGACGTGCTTGGTATTCCGATGGGCACGGTGGAGTCGAGAATTTTCAGGGGACGGCAGCGGCTGAAAGCCGCGCTTCAGGAGCCATATCATGACTGACCATTGCGCGGCATTCACAGCATCGCTGGTGCGAGCGGCCGAAGACGTGCTTCCCGCCGAAGACCGTGCTCGCCTGGAGGCGCACCTTCTGGACTGCCCTTCCTGCCTGGAGTCCCTTACCGATCAACGCGCAGTCCGCTCGTGGCTGCAGGCCGAACCTGTCGTGGGCGCGTCACTCGGGTTCGACCGGCGCGTCATGGCGGCCATTCGCGCCGAAGCCGAAGGCCGGGCGCGCAGTTGGCTCGACAGCCTCGACTGCCATCGATGGACCTGGCGCCTCGTACCGGTGGCGGTGGCCCTGGCGTTGACTGTAGCGGTCGTCGCCCAAACCGAAGCCGTGGTCAGCGGGGCTGATACCGACGCCCTCCCCGTGTCGTCGGCATTGTTTTCGGAAGACGTCTCTGAATCGTCGTTACTGTCGCTGATGCTCAGCGCCAACGTTGACGACACGCTGGGGACCCACCGGCTAGGGACCTCAGAGCCAGGGACATCTAGAAAGGACCAACCATGACTATTTCCACACCTCGGGTCTGGATCGCCACGTTTGTCGCGCTCGTCTTCAGCATCGGCATCCTGACCGGCATCGTTGTCGAGCGCACCTGGCTGAATCGAGCAGGCGCCGGTTTTCAGGCAAGATTCGGTGGCAGCCCCGGCAGTCAGGGCGGCCCAGGGGGACTGAACCGTGGAGGCTCGGGAACTGGACAGGGCCGCGGCGGGCCTGGCAGGGGTGGTTCGATGTTCGGCGCATCGCCGCAACGGTATGTGGATGAACTCTCGCGGGAAGTGACCCTGACCGACGCGCAGAGCGCCCAGGTCCTGACACTGCTGCAGGCTCAGGAGATCTGGTTGAAGACGATGCAGGACGACGCGCGGAAGGTGTTCATCCAGGAGCAGGAGGGACTGCACAACAAGATCGCGGCCGTATTCTCACCCGCGCAGGCCGAGGCGTTTCGCAAATGGGTCACGACGAGGACCGGCCGCCGCGGCGGCCGCTAAAAATGCGCCAATGAGCCAATTGGGCAATGCCGGCATTTCGCCATTTCAGACATTTCCCCCATTTCGTCATTACAGCGACGAGCAGCGGGTGGTTTTGATAAACTGCTCGTTCACCTAGTGGTGGGTGTAGCTCAACGGCAGAGCACCGGCCTGTGGCGCCGGTGGTTGCGGGTTCGATTCCCGTCATCCACCCCAACTTCATTTTCGGCCGCTATAATCTCCACGTGCGGCCTCCTCCCATCCCGTCGGCGCCCGACCAGCCGCTGTACGAGCAGTTCTTCGGGCTGCGTGAGCAGCCATTCGCGCTGACGAGCGACCCGCGCTTTATTTATCTGAGCGAGTCTCACAAACGCGCGTATCAGGAACTGCTGGCGGGGTTGCGGCGCCGCGAGGGGTTGCTGCTGCTGACGGCCGATACGGGGATGGGCAAGACCACGCTGTGCCGCGCCGTGATCGACGCACTAGGAGCGCGCACGTTCTCTGCGCTCATCCTGAATCCCTACATGTCTGATGCCGAGGTGGTGCGGGTCATTCTCCGCGACTTCGGCCTGGTGACGAGAGACGACATCCGCAAAGGGGCGTTCGCGAACGCAGACATGCCGCAGCTGCTCGACACGCTGGAGCAGTTCCTGCTTTCGCTGATCCCACTCAACTCGTATGCGGTCGTGATCATCGACGAAGCCCAGAGCCTGTCGGCGCGAGTCATCGACCAGATCCGCCAGCTCGGCGCGTATGAGCAGGATGGCCAGCGACTGCTGCAGATCATCCTGGCCGGGCAACCCGCGCTCAACGACACGTTGCGCGCGGATGCGATGCGCGCCGTCGACGGCCGTGTTTCACGCCGGGCCGTACTGGGCGCGTTGTCCCCGGACGAGGTTAAGAGCTACATCCAGCACCGACTCAGTGTGGCGGGCGGACGCGAAACTGTGACCTTCCCCGCTGAGAGTGCGCGGGCGGTGGCCGAACTCACCGACGGCGTGCCCCGCCGGATCAACCTGCTGTGCGATCGCGCGCTCGAAGAGGGGCGTGTGGCCGGCACGAGTGTGATCAGCCCCGCCGTGGTGCGTCGCGCGGCGCGACTGCTCGCGGGCGGCACCGAGGCCGAACCAGTCGAAGTTGAAGTGCCCGTGGTGCTCGACGACACCCCTGTGGTGGCCGACGAAGGCATGAACGCGGCGCTGGACCACGGCCTGGCCATCGAAGAGCGGCGCGACCTCTTCGAGCGACTCGCGGAACCGCCGAGCTGGCGAAGGCCAGCCCTGCTCACCGTCCTGGTCGTGGCGCTGGCTTCTTTCGTCTGGACGACCGTGGAAGGCATGTCGACCAGCACGCCAGGCCTGCCCGCCGCGCCGGCGCGCGAGACGGCTCGTGTGCCCGATACACGTCCGTTGCCGACTGCAGACGATGTGCGGTACGTGATGCAGGAAATCGCGCGCGCCGATCGCGTGCGCTGAGTACGACGGAGAGAAAAAAAGACGTCGGGTGTCTTTTTTTTGATGTACACGAATGTTGACGCGGTTTGCGCCGGCGCCGACCGGTTACCTGCACCTGGGTCACGTGGCCAACGCGCTGCACGTGTGGGGTGAAGCGCGGGCCCGCGGCGGCCGAGTACTGCTGCGTCTTGAGGACCACGATCGGGACCGGTGCCGGCCTGAGTACGAAGGGGCGCTGCTTGACGACCTCGACTGGCTGGGATTTGTACCCGACCTCTACCCTATCAGCGCCTTCCGCGCCGGCTCGTGCGCGGCGCGGCAGAGCGACCGGCACGACATCTACGCTGCCGCCGCGGCCGCACTCCTGGCCCAGGGCCTGCTCTACGCCTGCAGGTGCAGCCGGGCGCACCTGTCGTGCCAACAAGAAAGACGTCGGGTGTCTTTTTCGGCGAAAAAGACACCCGACGTCTTTCTTGTTGGGGAACTTCCCTACCCGGGCACGTGCCGCGATTTGGGGCTGGCAATGGACATACCCGACGTCGGGTGGCGGGTGCGTCTGCCGCCTGACACGGTCACGTTTCACGATCGGTGGTGCGGGCCGCAGGTGCAAACTCCCGTCGACCAGTGTGGCGATATGCTCATTCGTGACCGCCGCGGCAACTGGACCTATCAGTTAGTCGTCACCGTGGACGACCACCTGCAAGGAGTCACCGACGTGATCCGCGGTATCGACCTGCTCGCATCCACAGGTCGACAGGTGCTGTTGGGCCGCCTTATCGGCCGCCCCTCTCCGGCCGAGTTTGCGCACCACGCACTCATCATGAAGTCGCCCACCCAGAAACTCAGCAAGTCGGATGGCGACACAGGCGTCCGCGACCTGCGCGCGGCTGGTTGGACCCGGCAGCGTGTGATGGACGCGTGCCGTATGATGACTCATACCCCGGAGAGCCCGCTGCCATGAACCACTCGGACGTCGATCCGTTACTCGACCGGCACCAACAGTCGTTTCGGAGCCGCTCGGCGGAAACGCTGGCCGGCGACCACGGGGAACACGGCACGTTCGACAACCCGGCGGCCGGCATCGTGATGGGTCGCCCGGAGGTTCAACGGGTTTACGAGGACTGGCTCGCGGCGTTTCCAGATATGGACTTCATCTGGTCGGCACCGATCGTCGAGGGCACTCGCGTGGCGCTTTTCTGGTATTTCACCGGCACGGTCTCCGGACACTTTTTAGACGACGTTCACCCCGGCACGCGAGTCCAGTTTGACGGCGCCGCCGAGTACGTCGTCTCTCCGGAAGGAATTGTCAGCGCGCGTCATCTATTCGACTTCACTGGCGCGTTGGTCCTGGCCGGCGTTCTCAAGGTCAAGCCGGCCTAGCGACATCCCCGTCACACACCTCATGCACCCCCTCACCGCAAGAATCCGTTCGCTTGAGGCCGTGGCGCGCCAGCTCGATCCGCAGGACGCTGAACGCGCGGCGCTCCTGCAACCGGTGGTGGACTACGGAAACCGCTTTCTCGATGGTCTCGCGACGCGCCCGATGTTCGTCGAATCGGCCACCGGCCGCACCTCGGCGCTTGACGCACCGTTTCTCGAAGGCCCATCCGCGATCGAGGACCTGTTGTACATCGTTGACACCGAAGTCGACACACCAGGCCTCAATCCGGCCAGCGCCGGCCACCTTGGGTATATTCCCGGCGGCGGCCTGTTCCACTCGGCGCTGGGCGATTTTCTTGCCGCCGTCACCAACCGGTACTCGGGCGTTTTTTTTGCATCGCCCGGTGCGGTGCGCATGGAGAACCGGTTGCTGCGATGGATGGGCGACCTCGTCGGCTATCCACCGACGGCTGTCGGCAACCTGACATCGGGCGGCAGCATCGGCAACCTCATCGGTGTGGTCTCGGCTCGAGACGCGCAGGGCATCTCGTCGAAGATGATTGAACGCGCCCCGATCTATCTGACGCGGCACGCCCACCATTCCGTCGACAAGGCCTTGCGGATCGCAGGCCTCACCGAATGCCCCATCCGGCATGTCCCCATGGACGGGCAATACCGCATGGACGCCGACGCGCTGGAGCGCCTGGTCGTCTCCGACATCGCGGCCGGCCTCCGCCCGTGGCTGGTGGTGGCGTCAGCGGGGAGCACGGATGTTGGCGCGGTCGATCCCCTGCCGGCCATCGCCGACATCGCTGCCCGGCACGGCCTGTGGTTCCACCTCGACGCCGCGTACGGCGGCTTCTTCGCCCTCTGCGACAAGGGCAGGCGCATTCTGGCGGGCATGGATCGATCGGATTCGATCGTGATGGATCCCCACAAGGGACTCTTCCTGCCGTACGGCACAGGAGCGGTACTCGTGAAGAACCGGACGGCCGTGCTCCACGCGCACCGGTACGACGCACACTACATGCAAGACACCTTCGACCCGCGCAATGAAGACTCGCCGGCGGATCTGTCACCCGAACTGTCGAAACACTTCCGTGGCCTGCGCGTGTGGATGCCCCTGAAGGTGTGCGGCCTGGCGCCGTTTCGAGCAGCCCTTGAAGAAAAGCTTCTGCTCGCGCGCTACTTCCACGACGCGATTCAGGCCATGCCTGGATTTGAAGTAGGCCCGGCACCCGAGTTGTCCGTGTGCACGTTCCGTTACAAGCCGAAGACCGGCGACGCGGACGCGTTCAACGCGCGACTGGTGCGGGCCATTCGCGAAGACGGCCGTGTCTTCCTGTCGTCTTCTCAAGTGGACGGTTACTTCATCATCCGACTGGCGGTGCTGGCATTCCGCACGCACTTGGACACGATCGATCTGACCATCGACCTGCTGCGCCGGAAGGCAGAAGACCTCGAGGCGGGTCAGGACGGACTCACCGCCAGCTCTTGAACGGATACGTCCGCAGGCTGGAGTTGCTGTACCGCGGATCTCCTGACACCTCTTCGCCCACCCAGGCGGGACGCGCAGGCTCGTCGGTCTCGGAAGCCAATTCCACCTCGGCGACAATGAGTCCGTCGTTGTCGCCGTGAAAGACATCAATCTCCCAGGTGTGATCGCCGTGCCGCTCCAGGTACCGATGTTTGTCGATCAGAGGTTGTCCGCACAACTGATCGAGCATGACCTCGGCATCGGCCAATGGGATCGGGTATTCAAACTCCAGACGCGATATGCCCGTCGTGGCGCCCTTGACTGTCAGTTTCGCCTCGTGTCCCTCCAGGCGAACACGCACCACCCGCCCCTCCTGTGAGAGCAGGTAGCCCTGTGTGAATCGTGTGCCGGCGTCCCTCGGCGTCCACGCACCAGGCCTGACCAGGAACTTCCGTTCGATCTCCTGTGCCATGGGCGCCTGATGGCCTGTCAGTTTGCGAACGCGGGAATGCCCGTCTGTGCGCGGCCGAGGATCA